>Ga0194039_1000561_pt1 | contig 22034 bp, 18 predicted proteins | sample JunL228m_MetaG_FD_148679 | JGI IMG/M metagenome (GOLD analysis project Ga0194039, IMG submission 148679) | Anoxic zone freshwater microbial communities from boreal shield lake in IISD Experimental Lakes Area, Ontario, Canada - Jun2016-L227-8m | ecosystem: Environmental > Aquatic > Freshwater >... | reverse complement strand
GGGGTGCGAGCCCCTTCGGCCCCGCCATAAAATCAGGGGGTTAGCTGTCATGGCTAACCCCTTTGTTTTTGTCATGTGTCAAAAAATGTGTCATTTCTCTTTCGGCATCATTTTTGGAAAGCAAATTTAGAGTTGCTTTCATGTCCGTATCCATGTTCTCGATGTACCGTTCCGTGGTCGATAAATTTGAGTGACGTAAGATCCTCTGGATCGCCTTGATGGATACTTTATGTGTGTCGGCTAAAACCGCGACGCGACGTATCTCCGGAGGGCGTGATAACCAACTAACTGTCATGGCTAACCCCTTCGTTTTTGTCATGTGTCAAAAAATGTGTCTTTTCTTTTTTGGAAAGCAAATTTAGAGTTGCTTTCATGTCCGTATCCATGTTCTCAATGTACCGTTCCGTAGTCGATAAATTTGAGTGACGTAAGATCCTCTGGATCGCCTTGATGGATACTTTGTGTGTGTCGGCTAAAACCGACGCGACGTATCTCCGGAGGGCGTGATAACCAAATGGAGGGACCCCCGCCCTCTCGCATAGCTTCGGCAAAAAGTATCGCCTTTCCTGGTATGGAAGACCTGTTCGAGAAGGGAAGACGTAAGCAGCGGCCTTGTCCTTGTTTTTTGATTTCTTTGTTTTCTCTGATCGGTTGTTCCATAACCACCAGAGGGATTCGTGCAGATCGTCACTCATGGGCATCCAATCATATTTCATGCTGCCATCCTTGGTCTTCCTGGTCCCGAGGCGTACTTGTCGACGTTGGAAATTGATGTCGTCCGCCCAGGTCCATCTTAGGATCTCGGATCGCCTCGCGGCAGTTTGTAGATAGGCGTCGAGAAAAACCTGTTCCTCTCTTGAAGATGCGGCGATGATTTTTAGGACGTGATCCGTAGGAGGGACATATTGCTTTTCAGGTGTGTGCCCCCGTTTCTTGATCTTCATTAACGGGTTGCTCTTTAGGTCAAGGATGTCCATCCCAAACTGCCACATGGCTTTGAGGTTTTTGCGATCCTTGTTGAATAGGTTGTTTGTCGCCCTGGAGGAGAGTAAATCAAAAGCCATTTCCGTCGTTATTTCGTCAACGATCGTAGTTATTCCCCAGGCGGACAAGATCCTCTTGCATAGAGATTTCTTCTCGGAGTAGACCTTGGGTGTGTGTGATTTCTCTGCGTGATCAAGATATTTTACCGTGAAGGTCAATAAGGCCATGCCTTCTTGCGGAGACGATGAGGCTGTCTTGATCTCCTCCGCCCGGTTCCTTTCCCATTGCGCGGCCTGTTTTTTTGTTTCCCACAGCTTTGTTTCCCTTACCCTTAACTCGGGAAGTCTGACCACTCCCCTCCACCGGCTCCCTTCTGCGTATGGCATCTTCGAGCCCCTCCTTAGTAAAGAACCACATTCCTCCGAGCTTTGTCCCTAAAAGATGAGCGTTTGCGTAAACCCACGATACGCTAACTTTTAGCTCCATTGCAACATCATTTATGGACATGCGCTCCATTATTCCACCTCCTAAATCTCAAAGACCTGACTAAAGCGTTCTCGCAAATGATCAATCATGCAGTTTGAGTATTACTTCTTCAAGTTAATGACTTGGTGTAATATTTTTAGGCGCAACAGCTTATTATTTACTTGGACAATTGCGGCTTATCTTTAACAGCTTCAAATATAGTAATGGGATTTCCTGAATCACTGGAATCGGATACTATGGTTGACTTAAACGCATCAATTATTTCATTCCCATACCTCGTCATGTCATCCTCTAATGTTCCCTCCTGCCATGACTGATAAACGATCCAGGCACCAAGAATTAAAAGTCCAACCTTGATCATAAAAATGACGTGAATCCATCCCCCGTAGCGGTGCCGCCTGTCTGATAAAATTTCTTCTTCTTTCAGCATTATCTCGCTTCTTACTGCAAACACTTCGCGTCGGCATTTACCGCAACTTCCCGCAGGGAACTGTTGCTGGTACAAATGGTATGTCGGATTGTTTAACCATCTACGTGCCCAATTTCCGCCGGTAAGCTCTCACCGCCCTATTGTTGTCATCCAATTCCAGTAAATTTATACCCTGGTCATATACCGCCTGGAGCATCAAATTCCATTGCCCCTGGTTCATCGGGAAAATCGGGATATTCTCCGAAGGCATACCGCTTATGAATGCGTTTTTTACATGTTCAAGCGATATTTCGTTCAAGACAGGTCGATCCATTTTCTCTCCTTATGCTTGCCGTTTCATTTCGTTTTAACTACGGCCTGGCCGCAGCGTCATTTTGCCGCAAAGTTCTCTGCAGTCTGGCTACTTCCTGGTCCGCCTCATTATCTGAATACGCTGTCGCTGTCTGATCCAATTCCCAACATTGCATCCCCATCTGACGAAAACGCCTAGTACAAAATACAGCAGCGCGGACGGGATAAACAGCATCTCGACGCTCACCTCCGGACCACCCCCGTAATGCCCGATCAGGCGGAAGGCATCGAGTACCAGCACGATCAGGAGAGTGACAATCATCTGAATGGTGTAGGCAGTGCAGAGGAGATGATATCGGCCCCAGTTTGTTGCGTCGCCCCAGACATTGGTAGTTGTGCGGACGGTGCTTAGACTGATTGCCGCGCTTACGGAAAACATAATAATGACGATATAGAGCAAATGAGATTGGAGGTGCGGAAGAAACGGATGTGCCATTATGTTCACAGCGAACAAAGGCAGAACCCACCAGAGAGTCATTGCGAGCATCGTTACACCTGGATGTCGAAACAGGACTTCCATAATTTCCTACCTCACCATAAAGGTCAGCCGACGGGCCGTGTCGATGTTCGTGCAGGCCCGGCGGAAGGCGTAATCCTGGCCTATGAGAAACACCTTCTTCTCCGCACGGGTGAGCGCTGTGTAAAACCATTTGTTGTTTAACATCATATAGTGGCTATTGCTCAGCGGTATAGCGACATACTTGTATTGGCTGCCCTGTGCTTTATGGACTGTGAGGCAATAGGCAAGGTCGATCAGATCCTGAATCTGGTCGAAGTCATACCGGACAAGGAGTCGTTCGGGATAGAGGACGAAAAACTCGTCATTCTCGGCATCGATTTTTACGACGAGACCCACGCTCCCGTTGAATACCCGTTGCTTGTCGAACGTATCCCTGTCACGGGCGAAAATGCCCTGGTCGTATATCGCCGTATCCATATCCTTATTCCGCAGATGCACCACCTTGTCACCTTCACGAAGCGTAATTCCAAACACCTCGATGGGATTACTCCCTCGAGGATTGAGGATATTCTGCAAAGCCGGGTTGAGGGCTTCAGTACCCAATATGCCCCTGCGCACAGGCGTCAAAACCTGAAATTCCCAGGAGGGATGGGATAGATGAGTAGTCATCAAGGAGGCGACGTCTATGATCTTGTTCCTTATCTTCTCGTTGTTTTCGTCCTTTATTTTCTTGATCGCCAGTTCAGGCAGTTCCTTCTTCAGATTGAAGTAACTGGGAATGTCCTGAAGTTGGAAAGAGAAGTCCAGATAGTCCGCCGAGGCGTACTCAGCGGGCATGATGCCTCGACGGATGATGTTTGCGAAATGTACCAGTACGGAATTGCTGCTCTGTCGGAAAATGGAAGTGAGGGTCGTTTTCGGGAAAGATTCCTTTGCCGTAATGTCGCAAAAGACGTTGCCCGCTCCGATGGGGGGAAGCTGCGCCGGATCGCCCACCATGATAAATGTGGCGTCATCAGCCACCGCTTGGGCAAGCCGATAAAAAAGAGGGAGATTCACCATGCTTGCCTCGTCAAGCAGAATCACCCGGTGAGGAAGCCTGTTCTCACGGTTGTAAACGAACTGGTTTTCGCCTTTATACTTGAGAAGGGTGTGAATGGTGTACGATGGATAGCCGGTGAGCTTCTTGATCCTTGCTGAGGCCATGCCCGTAAACGCACAACAGACAATATCGTCGCGGCGGCAATGGTATTCCGCCAGAAAGTCAAGAATGGGCCGGGAAATGGTGGATTTCCCTGTTCCAGCGTAACCCAGTAGCGCATAAACACGGCTGCGGCCTGCCGCTATCCGGTTGATGATTTCCTTCTGCTCAAGGGAAAAAGAGAATCCCAGGATGTTCTGGGACCGGGCTATGTATTGCTCCGCTTTATCAGGATCAACTATGGGATTATTCAACGCGGTCGATCTGCCCCTGAAGAATGAAAGAAGCCATTTCTCCATCTGACGGTAGAAAACAATAGACACCCCGGCATCATCGGAGAATAGATTCCCTGTACCAGCGAGATAATCCAGGGCGCTTCTCATGAGGTTCTCGGATACCTCCATCCCTTCCGCATTAAGGATTTCCCGCATACCGGCAAATAGATCCTCAAAGGGTAGGCAGGTATGCCCCTTCTCGTCCGCCGCTGTTTGAAGAACATACAATATAGCGGCCCGGAGGCGAAACGGCGAGTCGAAGGCTATGTCAAGCTTACGGGCTACATTGTCGGCGGACTTGAAGCCGATGCCTGTAATCTCGGTAAGACAGTAGGGGTTCTCCCTGATCTTATGCACCGCGTTGACGCCAAACTGGTTGTAAGCGCGCACAAGAAGATTCGGCGTGACGCCTGCAGGAAGAAGATAGTCGGACAATTCCCGCAGACTTTTCTGTTTCTCCCAAGACGACTTGATCTTGGAGAGTTTCTTGGCCTTGATCCCCTTGTGTTCCAAAAGAAGCTCAGGCTCCTTCTCCAAAATCTCAATAAGCCGGGACTCGCCATATTGGGCAATAATTTCAGTGACAAGAATTTCCCCCAGGCCCTTGACCACTTTGGTAAGAAAATAAAGCAGTTGATTGCCGATCATCCGTCCCTTAACGAAGGCGAACTGCCTGCCGTATTTGGCATCCGTCTTCCAGTCGCCTAGCAACTCGTATTCGTTACCGGCAATGTCCGTGTTAGTCATCACATCAGGCAAGATGCCTATAGCCGTCAGTACCTGATTTGTCCCTTCACGCCCTCGCATCACGACGAAGCCGCTTGCAGGATCGGCATAGGGCACCCGGTCAATTTTTATTCGCAGGCTTTGCATCGTGTTCGTCATCTTCTTTCCGGGTGGCCTGTTTTGGAGAAATGCCTTTCATGAGTATTTCCCAAGTTCTGTTCGAGAGATACGACCCTAACAGCGCCTCGATTACGTGGCTGATGAAGGTTTTGTCCTCCTTCACTGCATTGCGTGTGCGTTCCCATATGTCCCTGTTAATCCGTATGCACCTAATAATTCTCCTCATGGTTTGTTTGAGGTTACCGTCCCTCCTCTTTTTGCCCCTCCTCCCAAGACGTCCAGTGGGTTGTATTTTTTAAGCATTTTGTCCATCTCCCGCTGTGTGGCGGAACGACTGACAATATAAATTGCCGTGCGTTCACCCGGAGGGATCTCATAGCGCTCAATCGAGACAGACAGAACGCCCCGATCGTAAAACTCGTTTTCAACTACACGAATCGGTTTGTCGGAAACGTTCTTTAGTTCATGAACTTCGCCTTCCAGGGACGCACCTGTATATCGGGCAACGACTTGCCGCTGCGTGCCAAGCCAGGTAGTCGCATCCCGCTTTTCCGTGGTCACGCTGAACCCCATCGGCGGAATCTCAAGATACATGGCCTTAATCAGCTCCTTGAGGCCGGATACATGATCTTGGCTCTTTTCCCACTGTTCCGCATCATGAAGCGTCTCCGCCGGTATCCGGGCAACGACCATTTCAGCGGGAACCCCTTTGGGTGTCAGCATCAACAGATAGGTACCCGTCCCCGCCACCACAAACAATTCCTGCGGCGCAGTAACTGTCTTGTCCAGCAGATTGATGTAAATGCTGTCGCCTTCCACCTTGACGTCCAATATTCGGCTGGTCGTGTATGCCTTGAGGCCGGCTGCCGTGGGCACCTTGATGACGTTCAGATCCTTCTGGGATATGTCCACGAACTTCGTTGCCCCTTCCGTGAGAGTCAATGTTTGCAGTGCCGATACTTTTGCGGCGAACACGCCCGCAACAATCACAATGGTCAGTAGCGATAACGCGAATATTTTCATGGGATGTCCTTTGTCTTTGCCTTTTCTGTGGCTTTGTTATGTCCTTTGTCTTTGTCTTCCTTGCTGCGGCCAGGATATTCCGTGTAGAATTCCTGTAGCCAGAGCTTGTAGTTGTCCATTGTGAACTTCATGCGTATCACCATTTCTTCTTTGTCTATTCTAACCGTTCCGATATTCCGCACAACCTCCCCTGTCACGCTTACGACGCCATTTTCTCGATCAACATTCATCGCCGAAGGGAAATATGCCTGGGTGATATTGTGCTTTTTGATGTACTGCGCCTGGGCTGACAAGTCGCGTTTCATCTCGGCGTGTGAAGGGGAGTTTATATAGCCCAGTAGAGTTGACACATTGAATTCGGCGCTCGCCGGGGACAGATTGCCGCCCAACGTCGCAAAGAAAGCCCCCATCTGCTCCAAATACTCCGGTGATGCCTTGTTCGCTTCAAGCCAGAATTCCTTCGTAATCTGCGGAGGCGAAATGATGATACGTTCCTTCGACCTGAACACGGTTGCGTTCAGAATCAGGCCAATGCCAAGCAGCAGGCACAGGGAACGGAGAAAGAAATTTTCCGCCAGCGCCGTCTTCCAGTCCCTTATCCATTTGTTATATTGCACTACACGTCTCCTGTTCGATTATTCGATATACGAACGAATATAACTGGGAGGGCATCCCTTCAGCGGCAGACCAGCAGACCAGTATAAAATGTGCTGAAAAAAACCGTCCGCTCGGCCCGCCTTGATCCTCGACAGGAAATACGCCAGGGTGCATCCAAGCGCTATCATTATGGTGGGCGATCCAGCCATGGTGCCAAGAGCGAAACAGGATCCAAAAACTATAAACTCATCTACCTGCCAAAAGAATATTTGCGGCGGGTCATCTATGTAGCGTGCAATGTGCGTCATCGACTCCTCATTTCTTTTCTGATGTTTCTTCTATATTACTTCTTGCCGACCATAAAAAAGGCCGGACAGGAGAAATATCCCCAATCCGGCCGTTACTTTTTTCCTGGCCTGTTATTGCTAGGCCAGAGGACAACCACTGTGTTGAGCACCTAACTTTAGAACAGAAAACTGCACCGTTTTAGTCGGGCATTTTCGGCGCTGGCGGGCCGTTTCTCCCGCTCCCCCCTTCCATGGCGCGGGGGGGATGTTATCTTTGAACCGGGACGTCCTTGCTAACCGTCACCGAACCGCCAGAATCGTCTGTTGCAGTCAATGATACCGTGTATGTTCCGCTTTCTGCGTATTTGGCAAGCACAGTCTGGACTTTTACCGTTTGACCGTTGCCAAGATCCCAACTCAACGCCCGAATCCTGCCATCCGCATCAGTGCACTTTGCTACGAGCTTCGTGTACTTCCTCTCTGGATAATCCGTGGCCTCAATCGTACATTCCGGTGGTATATTGGGAGCTATCTCAACCGTAGTTGTGCCTGAACCAGTAAGTCCGTTCTTTGATGTCACCGTAAGACCGACCTCATTCGTACCAGGCTCCGTGAAAGTATAGGTCGTCGTACTTGAATTTCGTCCTGTCGACTGACCGTTGACTGTCCAGGCATAAGTCCTATAAGGGTCCACCCTCGGATTACCACCGGAAACAGTCGTCTTGAATATGCCAACCACCGGCGCCCTCATGTATTGGTTTGTGCCTTTAACTGCAATGGAGTCAATAGAGATCGGCGCCACCGGCGTTACATTTACCGTGTCAGTGACGACTTTGCTATTGCCTCTCGTGTCGCTCACAGTCAGCGTAACCGTATATTCGCCAGGTTCGGTATATGTATGGGTTGCCTTATTCTTATCCGGCATAACCGCTCCATCGCCCATGTCCCATGAATAACTTAACTTCTCGGTAATGCCAAGAAGATTAGCGTCCGTGACGTAAATGACTGTCCAGGGCACTATGCCGGTCGGCTTGTGGTAAGCCTTGAGTTTGAAAGTGGGGAAAACGTATTTCGTTATCGGAATTTGTAACGCCGCCTCTTTCTTGATATTCGGATGCCCTTCAGGATGTGCGGAAAATGTGAAAGTGGCTTTGCCCACATCTTCCAGACGCGGCGTGTATGTCGCGGTTAAGGCATCGACACTCGTTCCGTCAGGCATCTCCCACTTCACCACGAGTGGTAATTCTTCGCTCATACTCTTGACCGTTGCGCTGAGATTTATTGGAGAACCTACCTCACCACTCTTGATAGTGGAGAGCGCGACCAGCGGCTCTTTAATTTGCAAAGCCAATACCAATAACGTTGCCGTTCTTTTAGAATTGGGATATGCAGTCGGATATACGGTGACGCCCATGTAATAGCTACCCGCCGTCGCGAAGCTAACGTCAACAGAAGTGCCCTGGTATTTGACGCCGTTGACATCCCATTCGGTTGTTACAGGGATACTCGAACCGGCAGTAACCGTATATTGTTCCGTTTTCCCTACGGTACTTGTTCTGGGGCCGTCTATCGTGATCGTCGGAGAAGGATATGGTGAAACCACGACCGGGATAGTCCCCGTCCTGGTAGAATTTGGATAAGCAGTCGGATAGACGGTTACTGCTACGTCATAGCTGCCTGCTGCCGGGAAGGTAGCGTCAACAGAAGTGCCGACAGCACCAGTGATCACAGAGCCATCGAGCTTCCATTCAATTGTTACAGGTAGGCTTGAATTGTGAGTAACCGAGTATCGTTTCGTTTCCCCTTCGATACTCTTTGCGGGACCGGCTATGGTGATCAAGGGTGCGGTATATTCCGAAACCATTACCGAAACAGTCTCTGTCTTCGTGGAATTAGGATACGTATTCGGATAGACGGTTACAGCCACGTTATAGGTGCCCGGTCTTGCGAAGGTAACGTCAATCTGACTGTCATGGTATTTGACTCCATCGACATCCCATTCGATTGTAACTGGTAAACTCGAATTGTGAGCAACCGAGTACCGTTTTGTTTCCCTCTCTATACTCGTTCTGGGACCGTCCAGCGTGATCGTGGGCGACGGATACTCAGAAACCACTACCGAAATGGCGCTTTGTGCTTTTGAATTGGGATAAGCAGTCGGATAGACTGTTACTGCCGCGTTTTGGGAACCAGCCGTTGCAAAGGGGATGTCAACATAGGCACCAACTGCGCCATCAATCACAGTGCCATTGAGCGACCAGGCGATTGTCAGAGGGTCAGTCGAGGTAGAAGTAACCATATATCGCTTTGTTTCTCCAACCATACTTGTTGTGGAACCGGCTATCGTAATCATCGGGGCGGGATATTCTGATACAAATACCGAAACGGTGCTTGTCCTTTTTGAATTGGGGTGTGCCGTCGGATTTACAGTGACTCCCACGTTCTGGATGTCCACCATCGTAAAGGGAATGTCCACTGAGGTAGCGGTTGCTCCATCAATCACGGTACCATTTAGCGTCCATGCGATTGCTACAGGTAAACTCGAATCGTGAGTCACCGTGTACTGCTTCGTTTCCCCTACTGTGCTTGTCGTGGGGCCACCAATCGTGATCGTCGGGGCTGGATATTCTGAAACCACCACCGAAGTAGATTTCGTTGCGACCGCACCGGGATACGCAGTTGGATACACAGAAACAACTACGGGTTGGGTGCCCACCGTCGTAAAGGGAATGTCAACTGATGCTCCTACTGCACCATCAATTACGGTACCGTCAAGCGTCCATGCGATCGTCAGAGGATCGGTCGAAGTAGAGGTCATCGTATATTGCTTTGTTTCTCCTACATAACTTGTTGTGGGTCCTGCCATCGTGATCATCGGTGTGGGATATTCGGAAACCGCTACCGTCTTGGTACTCGTACCCTTGGAGTTGGGATAAGCTGTCGGATAAACGGTAACTGCTGCGGTATAGCTACCTGCCGTTGCGAAGGGAATGTCAACAGAAGCGCCGACCGCACCTTCTATCACGACACCGTTTAGCGACCAGGCGACTGTTGCAGGATCACCTGAATCGTGAGTCACCGAATATTGTTTCGTTTCTCCTGCGATGCTCGTTATGGGGCCAGTCAGTGTGACCGTCGGAGCGGGATACACCGAAACCGTTACCTGGGTGGTACCTGTTGCGGTTGAAAGGGGGGATGCATTCGGATATACAGTGACCGCAACGTTCTGGGATCCTGCTACCGGGAAAAGAATGTCAGCAGTCGTTCCGGTAATTCCCTCGATTACTACATCGTTTAGCTTCCACTCGATCGTTACAGGTAAACTCGTTACAGGTAAACTCGAATTATGAGTAACCGAGTATTGTTTGGTTTCCCCTTCGATACTCATTACGGGACCGGTCAGCGTTATAGTCGGGATATTATCTACCGTAAAGGTCGTGCTTGGACCTGCAGCAGCACTGTTCCCCGTCTCATTGCTTGCCGTGCCAGATGCAATGGAAATGCCCAGGGTGCCATCGCCACTAATAGTTGAAATCGTTACCGTGCGAGTTACATTTCCTGTACCGCTTACCGCTAACACCCCGTTCGCCGTCCCTGTTTTGTTCAAAGTAACATTGGTATCAGCCAGGGTTACAGTGCCGACATTGGTGTAAGTTGCCACGTAGCTTATCGGACCACTTTTGGTCGCCGAAGAAGAAGGTACTCCAATGCTCACCGTAGGTGCGGGGCGGGGTGAAACAACTAAAGATAGACTTTTTAGCGTGGCTTGACTGGGATATCCTGTGGGATATGCCTTGACCCATATTTGGTCGGATTTTGCAAACGGGCAGTTAAGATCGAGAGTGAGGCCCCCCGCGATAAACGTGCCGTTGTAATTGGGGGCTGAAGAATCGAAATATTGCATCCACTCTAATGTCATCGGATCACCAGTCACGCTAGTGGCTGTCGCGGTGTATGTTTTCGTGTCACCCACGTAAGCCGCACTGGGGCCGGTCAGCGTTACCGTCGGGGCAGGAGGTTCAGACACTACCACCGAGGTATATTTCGTTGCGACCGAAGTGGGATACTCGGTCGGATAGACGGATACTGCCACATTCTGGGTGCCTGCCGTTGCGAAGGGGATGTCAACTGAGGCTCCAGTCGCTCCGTCAATCACCGTGCCATTTAGCGTCCACTCGATCGTTATAGGTAAGCTCGCATCGTGAGTCACCGAGTATTGCTTTGTTTCTCCTACATAACTTGTTGTGGATCCGGACAGCGTGACTGTCGGTGCAGGATATTCGGAAACCACCACCGAGGTAGATTTCGTTGCGACCGCACTGGGATACCCGGGCGGATAGACGGATACTGCCACGTTATGAGTCCCTGACGTTGGGAAAGGAATATCAACCGAAGTTCCAACTGCTTCATCGATTACCGTGCCATTGAGCTTCCACTCGATCGTTACTGGATCAGTCGAATTGTGCGTAACCGTATATTGCTTCGTTTCCCCGACTATACTCGTTGCGGGACCGGCCAGTGTGATTGTCGGTGCCTGAGGTGTAACTGTTACCGTAATATTTGTCGATGCGTTAGCTTTAGCAGCATTATTTACACTATATACTTTTGCTGTGACGGTATGGTCGCCCAGTGTAGAAAAAGTCTGGCTAAGGGGAGCTGCTGGACCAGCAGAGATGACCGTACCATCAACTGTCCAGCTAACATAGTTAGTGGTTACGGTATGTTGTACTGCTGTATATTGATTTGTTGCTCCTGTAACAGCGGTGGTTGGGCCAGTGATTGTGGGAGCTGGCATGGCTACAATTGTTACCGCTTTTTGTCCTGCAGAAGGGTAACCACCGTTATAGCTACAGCTTACCTGCATCGAATAGTTCCCCGGATCACTGTAGTAATTACTGTTCATTTTTGCAGATGGTAATTTTGTAGAAGAATCAATGGTAGTGTAAGGGGAAACGGCGATTTTCCATGACCATTTGCAAGAAGTGCTACTTCCGTAATTTGATACTGTATACGTACCAACATCCCCATGATAAAGCGTCGCAGGACCATTGACTGTCGCCGCCCAGGCGCTACCTGCAAACACTGGCATCAGCAGGACAGACAGAACGAACAAGAACAGTTTCTTGCGTAAATGTTTCATGATTTGTGTTCCTCCTTATTCAGGTTGTATTATATGAGGGTAAAACAAGGATGTTATCCAAGCGCCCGATGGGGGGTATCGTGTATGTACTACTTCCAGCAGGTTCTCCTGCCGGCATAAAAAAGGCCGGACAGGGTAAATATCCCATCCGACCTTTACTCTTTACCCCCCAGGAAACTCCTCGGAGACTTATGGATGTTATCTTTGAACCACGACGTCCTTGCTAACCGTCACCGAACCGCCAGAATCGTCAGTGGCGGTCAAGGACACCGTGTAGGTTCCGCTTTCCATATATTTTACTGACACAATCCCGGATTTTGATGTCTGGCCGTTGCCAAGATCCCAACTCGACGTTCGAATCCTGCCATCCGCATCAGTGCACTTCGCTACGAGCTTTGTGTACTTCCTCGCCGGATAATCCGTGGCTTCAATTGTACATTCCGGCGGTATATTGGGAGTTATTTCAACCGTAGTTGTACCTGAACCAGTAAGTCCGTTCTTCGATGTCACCGTAAGACCGACTTCATTCGTTCCAGGCTCTGTAAAAGTATGGGTCGTCGTACTCGAATTCCGTCCCGTCGGCTGACCGTTGACTGTCCAGGCATAAGTCCTATAAGGGTCCACCCTCGGATTACCACCGGAAACAGTCGTCTTGAATATGCCAACTACCGGCGCCCTCATGTATTGGTTTGTGCCTTTAACCGTAATGGCGTCAATGGAAATCAGCTCTACCGGCGTTACGCTTACCGTGTCAGTAACGACTTTGCTATTGCCTCTCGTGTCGCTCACAGTTAGCGTAACCATATATTCGCCGGGTTTGGTGTATGTGTAGTTTGCCTTACTCTTGTCCGGCATTACCGCCCCGTCACCCATGTCCCACGAATAACTCAACTTCTCGGTAAAGCCTCGGAGATTCGCCTCCGCAGCGAAAAAGACGAAATGGGGCACTATACCGGTGTTTCTGGTATAATTCTTGAGCGTGAAAGAGGGGAAAACGTAATTCGTTATCGGAACTTGGAACGCCCCCTCTTTCTTTTTATTCGGAAACCCTTCAGGATATGCAGAGAATTTGAAAGTGGCTTTGCCCACGTCTGCCAATTTAGGTGTGTATGTCGCGTTCAAGGCATTGACACTTGTTCCGTCAGGCATATCCCAATTCACCACCAGTGGTATGCCGGTGCTTTGAACCGTGGCTTTTGCGATGAGGTCTATCGGAGTACCCACATAACCACCCTTGATGGTTGCGATTGCGACCAGCGGCGCTTTAACTACCGAAACCGTTACCGGGATAGTACCCGTCCTTTTAGAATCAGGATACGCAGTAGGATAGACGGTGACAGCCACATTATAGGTGCCCGCCGCAGGGAAGGGAACGTCAACCGGACTTCCCTGGTACTTGACGCCTTTGACATCCCATTCGATTGTCACAGGTAAACTTGAATCGTGAGTAACCGTATATTGCTCCATTTTTCCTTCGGTACTCGTTCTGGGACCGGCCATCGTGATCGTCGGAGCGGGATACCCAGAAACCGCTACCGGAACCGCACCCGTTTTTTTAGAATTGGGATGCGCAGTCGGAAACACGGTGACTGCTACGGTAGAATTTCCCTTCGTCGCGAAGGTGACGTCAACAGAAGTATCGACAGCACCGTTGATCACAGATCCATCAAGCTTCCACTCGATTATCACAGGTAAACTCGAATCGTGAGTAACCGTATATTGTTTCGTCTCGCCTATGAAGCTCGTTGTTGAGCCTGTCATTGTGATCGTGGGGGCCGGATATGCCGAAACCGTTACCGGGATAGAACTCGTCCTTTTAGAATTGGGATAAGCAGTCGGAGCTACGGTGACACCTACGATAGAATGTCCCGCCGCCGTGAAGGGAATTTCAACAGAAGTGCCGACAGCACCAGTGATCACAGCACCATTGACCGACCATTCGATCGTCACAGGATCGCTCGTAATGGTTGTCACTGTATATTGTTTCGTTTCACCTTCAGTACTCGTTGTGGGACCGGCCATCGTGATCGTGGGTGCTGGATATGCAGAAACCGTTACCGGGATCGTACCAGTTGCGATAGCACTGGGATAAGCAGTCAGAAATACGGTGACGCCTACGTTCTGGGCGCCCACTGTCGCAAAGGGTATATCAACAGAAGTATCGACAGCACCATTGATCACTGTGCCGTTGACCGACCATTCAATTGTCACAGGATCGCTCGTATTTGCAGTTACTGTGTATTGTTTCGTCTCCCCTTCGATACTCGTTGTGGGACCGGTCATCGTGAGCGTAGGTGCGGCAGGTGAAACTACTACCGGAATAGTTACCGTCGAATTAGAATTGGGATACCCGGTCGGATAAACGGTGACAGCCACGTTATAAGTGCCCTTCGTTGCGAAGGGAATGTCAACAGAAGTGCCGACAGCGCCGGTGATAACTGTGCCATCGACCGACCATCTGCTTGTCACAGGCAAACTCGAATTGTGAGCCACCGTGTATCGTTCTGTATTCCCTGCGGTACTCGTTTTGGCACCACCCATTGTGAGTGTAGGTGTAGGACGTGCCGTAACCGTTACTTGAGTATTTAAATATGCATCAATTCGCCCAGTCGATTTGTTTTTAACTCTTACTTCGATGCCATAGCTGCCTGGGCCTTCCCGGAAGGTCTCACTATGGCTGGTCGATCCTGCCGCCTGATTTACTATATCGCCATCGAAGTGAAGTAACCACGTAAATGTATTATACGATGCACTCCAACCAGAGACAGAATAGGTCTTTGTGTCCCCTTCGACAGCCGTTGAGGGACCGCTTACGGACCCACCCCATGCGCTGCCCGCTCCCGTGACAAGTATCAGGACAGACATTACGAACATCAACAATTTGTTGCGTACAAGGTTCATGACTTGTGTTCCTCCTTATAAAGTTTGTATTTATTGATGGTGAAAAAGGATGTTATCCAAGCGCCCGACGGGGGGTATTGTTTATGTACTACTTCCATCCGGTTCCAGCCGGGAATAAAAAAGGCCGGACAGGAAGATTTCCCATCCTGCTTTTTGTTGTCCAGTTATTGTCTGGACAGGGTGTGGAGCAGTGTTGAGTTCAAAAACTCGAAGCGGCGAGTTCCCTCCGGCTGTCTTCAGTAAGGCGCTTGCTTGCCTTTCCTGTGCAGGAGCATGAGACCCTGTTTCCCCCCCATGGTGCGAAAGGGATGTTATCTTTGAACCGAGACGTCCTCGCTTACAGTCACCGAGCCGCCAGAATCGGGAGGGTCTTCATTTTCCTCGCTCTCCTCTTTGATCTTCGAAGGTTCGGCAGGGGCGACATTGCTTTCCTCGCTTTCTACGATCATTGGAGATTCGGCAGGGACGTGAGGTAGCGGCGACGCTGTAACATTCGCAACTGGCTGAGTCGGCTTCAAATCTACCGCCTTTTGCACATTCGGCGCTTCCCTCTCGATTACCACTTCCACCCGTCTGTTCTTTCCTTGATGTGTTTCATCCAGGTAACAGCACTTGCCCTTTCCGATCACGACGGCTTCCTTCCCGAGGCCGAGGTACTGCCTGACCGCTTTTGCCCGCAACAGGGCAAGCCGGTTATTGTAACGCTTATTTCCCCGTTTGTCCGTAAAGCCTGTTATCGTCACTCTTGCGCCTATCGCCACCGCCGCCTGTTTGATCTCATTCAGCTTAATTTTGTCGCGGTCAGGCAGTTTTGACGAATTATACTCAAAATACAGGGTTTCCCGGAGCGTCTGTTGCGGTGCCGATGGGACAATTGCAACCGTCTGTTGCTTGGCTCCTGCCAGTTGTTCTCTTTGCACCTTGTTCACCGTGGCCAGTGGGACCAGGCCTGCCTGCGAGGGGTTCCCTTTGCCTAAAGCCAGTACCTGCGTTTGCGTGAAGAGAATCTTGTTCGGGTCCAGTCTGAGTGGCGGCCCAGGCTGCGCTGTTTTAACCTGGCCGGCCTGCCTGACGGGTGGCTTCACCGGCAGGAGCTGCTTGGGCGTCGGACCGGGGCAGTCACTACACATAACGTAGGTCATACCAGCAGTATAGGTTACGGTATTGGACGGATAATCGTAAAGAACCTGGTTGGTTCCCATTGCTGCCATAAGCGCCAGGGGCACTATAAATAATGATGCTAACATATTGAATAACCTTTCTTTGCTTAAAGGACTCGAACTTGATGGACCTGATAGACAGGGAGGTCCTGATTCCCTGTATCCGGCATTTCTTTTCCACCCGGTTTAGGATAATCCTTCCACCATCCCCTCATTTGTTTCCCACCACTAGGGATGCCCGAGCGCCTACGTCCGGGTTTTTCCACGCGTCTTCAATGGCAACTGCGTGATAACACCGGTAGGACTCGTGATAGGAGCAACGCGGCTCGGCTGCGGAAAACCGGCGGTAAAAGCGGCAAGCCAATTCATTCGTGGCGCCGCATACGCAAAGCAATTGATTGCCGATCAGACAGTACTTTTGAATGGTTGTCTCCTTTCACTCCAAGTGCCGGACAATGAGTCACGATTATAATCTTCCTTATAACCGGGCCTGCTCTATTTTGATTGTTTCCAGGATGGCGTCTCGAATAGTCATGCCGCTGTCGGTCAACTGCTTGAGTGTCATGTACTCATCGGCCTTCGAGGTATATAGTAGCTGTGTGAAGCGGTCCACCACAAGGCGGCCAATGGCTATGCCGTCCGGAGTATATAGAAATATTTCCGAATAGTTGCCCGTGTCCGTATGTACCGATTTAAGCAGTTCGTACATCCCCTCCGAAAGCGACACCTTCTGAGACTGCTTCAAAGCCTCGATGCTCTCAGGACGCTGCCTGAGTAAAAACATATAGTCGGAGTTCTCAATGATCGCCACGCCAGCCGGAATTTTGTAGAAGTCGTTTATGCTCTGGGTGATCGAAAAGCAGGCGCCGCCATATTTCCTGAAACGGCGATATCCGGTCTCCATGAACTGACTGGTATTACCACCGGTGAGCAGATCCCAGGCCTCATCGATGATCACCAGCTTGTTCTCCCCCCGTTGCATCATGTCCTGCTGAATCTTGTAGACCAGCGTGAGCAGAACTACTTCCTGAAGATCCTTCTTCGATTTTAATTCCTCCAATTCCAGAACGACAAAGCCCTGCTTTGGGGAAAACGTGCTTGCACCCTCGAAAAAGGAGGCGTATGACCCGGAAGCCGTGTAGGGGAAGAGCTTCTTGCCGAGGTCAACCTGCCGGGCGTCCGTTTTTTGGGACAGGTAATCAGCTATATTGGTTATGCTCGTCGCTGAACCGTTTTCCGCGTAGCTTATCTTTATGGCTTCCTCAAGATTAGCCATGGAAAGATCATCGAGAGGAGTACGCGACGCCATCTGAGCGATTATCGCCTTGAGCATGGGCATTTCCTCATTGATGTCAACAACGCTTGTGAAAGGATTGACGTTGATGTTGGACGCGGTGTCAAAGACCAGGAAGTCTCCATCCAAAAACGAACACAGCTTTTCGTAGCTTCTGCCTACGTCGATCACCCATACCTTCGCCCCCAGGCCAAGATAGGACACAATCATCTCGTTGATGAAGAACGACTTGCCCGCTCCCGTGCCGGCGCATACGACCCCTGAGTACCCACCTTTACGGTTGCTGAATACGTCTATAAACTGAAGTTGCCCGCGACGGCTGACAAGGGACAGAACAGGGCGGCCTGAACCCTTCCAATCGGACTGCATCGGCGCAAGCTCGGACACGTTCGAAGTGGTGAAGGTTCTTCGCCTTCGCAGGTCTTTTTGCATCGCCGCCTGGTACGACATGGGAAGGGACTGCAAAAAAAGTGGCAACATGATGTATGTGTCTTCCTGCAAGATGAACCCCATGCCCCGGTAAAGACTCTGACAAATGCCAGACATCGCGGATGCCTCGCCTTCGTCCTTGGCATAAAGGAACAGGTTCATATATCCATAAAACGGAGATTCTCCATTTTCCAGAGCCACGGAAAACAAGTCGAACTGCTCCTTCCTCATCGCCGTCTGGGGAAGCCATTTTGCAAACTGCCCAAAAGCCTGATAACTTGCCATCATGGAATTCTTTTGTATCTCGCGTCTCGATGCAAGGGGATCGGGATATTCACAGTTCATGGTAATCAAGAAAGGGCATCCTATCTGCTTTACGTTCTGGTACAGGTCGCCGGTATAATTAATAATTCCCGATACATCCCAATCGCGGGGATATTGTTTTACCGTGTAGCTCTTGACGTGATACCCGTCAACGATAAGACTGTCCTTTTTCACCTGAATTTCGTTGTCCGCATAAATTACCTGGTCCTTCAGTGGCACCCGATCATCGTAACGGAGGGCGTCGTTGAGGAAATGCCCTGGGTTAAGCAACTCACTCAACGTGTTGAGCAGTTCTTCCGGTCCAAAGGCAACAGGCGCAAGGCCCGCTGTGTTCAGGGATTGGTACACTGTCTCCTTCAATGAAGGCAGCGTATTTTTCAGAATATTGTCGATAGCCTGCGGAGTGTGCGAACAGGGCACCAATGCCGAAACGAGCAGCCGGAATTCCCTGACCCTTATATCGCAGCCCTTGAACAAAGATTTGTCTACACCGGATCGCAGAAACTCAGCTCGCTGCCGGGCCAGATCTGTGAATATGGAATTGCCGTGCGTGTTCTCCCTGTACATTACGTAAGAATCGAGGTGCGGACCAATCTGCCTGGAGGTATAAATGGTTATTTGAAGCGATGTTCCCGGTGGAAAGGGCGACTCAAACAGGCCCCTCAGAGTGGATACCGAGCCCGAACTTGGATAGGGCAGGGGACTACACTCATAGACGAAGCCGACGCCATAGTCGAGGATGAACGCCTTGCTAATTTCGTTGTAGGCAAGGTAGGGCAGAAATTCCGAGAACGGCTGCCGGTTCAGCATTATCTTAGATGCTCTTAGTGTCTCCATCGTTTTTCGTTTCTTCGAGTAGTTGTATCGTGAATGGATGCGGGCACAACATCCGCGCTCGGCCCTTTTTCATCAGGAGTCTTGCGCGGGCGGCTCGGGTCGCCTCAAGCTCACACCCGTGGGTATCAATGACGATTACGGCATATTCATTGGACTTTCCCATTTCGTGTCACGTCGGGCGTCTATGTTAAATCAGGGCCGTAACCATTGAGTCGATAATGTTTGGTGCGTACTGCACAGCCATCGCTGCTCCGATACCCAATGCAATTGCCATGATGGACTGTTGGGCAATACCGATACCCATACCCACGATGAATGCGCCAATAGCAATCGTTTTGCCAAGATAGCCCTGCGACCAGCCCTGAATCGTCGTGTAAAGGTCAGTAAACTCCGTCCCTCCCGTGCCTGCCCAGACTGAGGACACGCACAACAGCATTAGGGCAACGGGAACTAAAACCGAATTGCTCGTGACGTACCAGGTAAAGATTTTTTTTAGCATTGTTTTTTCTCCTCTTCCTTATTATGATTGTTATTATTCTTAGATCACCTTAAATCAGGGCCGTAACCATTGAGTCGATAATGTTTGGCGCGTACTGTACAACCATCGCTGCTCCGATGCCCAATGCAATCGTTATGATGGACTGTCGGGCAATCCCGGAGTGACTGACGCGCCACTTTGGTCTCCCTGATTGGTGTCTTTTGTGAGTATTACTTCCGTCCACGGGCGATTCGTTAAAAACTTATCCCGGAGGGACAGACGCGCCATCGGCATAGCATCACTTCAGCTTGAGTGTGGGTTCCTTGACAGCAGTGCGGGGCTTGATTTCCTTTTCCGGCGGCTTCTCCGTTCCCTTTTCCTGGTCATCCGAGTCGTTCTGGCCCCGCTCGATTGGCTGCAACATGGGCTGCGAACCTGTTGTTTCCTTTTCCCCAAATGACCACCGGCCCCGCTTGTCGTTTATTTCGCTGAAAACGTATCCGGGTTGATGAAGATCGCCGTCTGAATCTTCCCATGGCGCAATCCAGATGCGAATGATTTTCGGCGGAACCCGCATGGGCAACTTTGCGCCGTAGGTCATGCTTTTGAGGAATTCTACTCCCTGATCAGGCTTCGGGGCGGGCTGCGGGACAAGCTTCTGAACCGGCGCTTCTTCCGCAGTTTTCTTCTGCATCCCAGGATCTTCCACGTTACGCATCTTGGTGTTGTACATGGCGCTTACGGAACTGCAGAGCGGATCACCAGAGTAGATGTCGTCGGAACACGCAAACTTAGGACTGCATCCGGAAACAGCCAGAAGCGACACGAATATGACTATCAGCAGAGCAATCGTTCTTATCTTCACTTTTTATCCTCTTTTTTGTTGATAAGGGCGGTCAAGTTGGCTGCGCTCATGTAACCGGGAACGACGCGCCCGTCTTCCAGGATTATCGTTGGGGTCGCATTCATACCTCGCTCCTTCCCGAAACGGATATTCTCCTCAATCATGGCCATACAGGCTGGCGTCGGCTTGCCGGCGGGCTTGAATGGTTTTTTACCCAAAAACACCGTGTTCATCGCGGCCAGGCTATCGCTGGCACACCTGATCGCAGACGACTTGGTTTTTGCTTCGATGTTCGATGACGCCAATGGATATAGATATAGATATATCGTGACATCCTTGAGCTTACTCAATTCCTCATGGAGTTTCTTGCAGTAGCTGCAATCCGGATCGGTAAAGACCGCTATGGATGTCTTGCCGGTTCCCATCTTGGTTGCATTCTTCAGGTTGAGTGTGGAAAAGTCGATGCGGCGCAGGCTGTTTATCCTCTCTGTGGTCAGATCACGCTTGGTGTTAAGATCGAACACCCTGCCAACAATGAAGTAGCGCATGTCCTTCGTCAGATAGGCCGCCTGGGTATTGGTTACGACCTCGTACATCTCCAACCCCTCGACATATCTGATGGAGTCGATTTTCATCCCTTCCAGAGCCTTTTTAACGGTACCAAAATCATCTGATGAACGGCATACAGATGGGAAAACAAGAACCGCAAGGATCGACAATATAGCAATATTCTTGGAATAACTGGGCACTGCGTCCTCCTTTTTTATTGACTTTTCGATGATACCTTTTTAGTGCGACTGCTGCCCGCTACTTTAAGCTCCTGACCTTTCAGGACGACGACCTCGACTGTCCGTCCGGCATCTATTTCGATAATCGGAAAGAGCCGTTCAGCCATCTTCATATAGTAATCCGCAATCATGTTCAGTGCGTTACCGGCGCCACCCATAGCTGCGACCTGTCCGACCTGTCCGATTGAGGGTTGGGCGTAACCAAGGTTGGTGTTGTTTTGGGTAGGATTGGAAAACAAGTTAAACTGCGGAGTCTGCTGCGGTGTCATCGCCGTTGACAGGCCGCCAAGCGTTCCCGCGAAGATTGCCATTGCTATCTGCTGCCCCTGCTTGCTTACCAATCTCCCCCGCATACCGAGTTTGCCATCCTCCCCCATGACTTGACCCTTCATAGAGACTTCGATAACCCTGTTGTCGGTGCGGACGCAAGAAAGGGTCTCCGTCCGGATGTAGGCCCGCTCGTCAGAAATGTTGCCGTAACCAGCGCCAATAATGAAACACTCTTTAAGGTTCATGCGAAACCTGTTGGGCAATACGCTCAGATCGGTTACGCCCATGAGCACAGGATAGGGTTCGGCAGTGCTCTTCCCGCCAGCGGTCGGGGCGTCAAGGCCACTCAACAGGACAGCCCGCATAAAACTGCCCGCAGGCAGGTATGTCGTAGGATCCTCTTTCTTCTTATCCTTCGCTGACTTTGCATCAGTTCTTTTATCATCACCCCGGAACATTCTTATCGTGCCGCCGGAACCAGAATCGGATTGCTTTGCAGCGCCAGGTCTGGGAGGCCCCGTTGACGATTGTGATGCTGTCGGGGGGCGAACTTCATGGAGAGAAGTAGGATACTTGCCCGTTCCTCCTGCCTGGGAACAATTTGGTCCGGAGCAAGCCGCTCCGGGAAC
>Ga0194039_1000560_pt1 | contig 22041 bp, 16 predicted proteins | sample JunL228m_MetaG_FD_148679 | JGI IMG/M metagenome (GOLD analysis project Ga0194039, IMG submission 148679) | Anoxic zone freshwater microbial communities from boreal shield lake in IISD Experimental Lakes Area, Ontario, Canada - Jun2016-L227-8m | ecosystem: Environmental > Aquatic > Freshwater >... | reverse complement strand
GGGATTGGTTCTGCAGCTGACCCGCGCCGGGTTCCTGCTGCTGCTGTGGCTGTTCATCTTCTCGGTGCTGCGGATCCTGCGCAACGACATCTATGCCCCGGGCGGCTCGGTGATGGTGCGTCGCGGACTTCCGCTTCGCGGTGCGCGCACGCCGAAGGTTCCCGGCCGCGCGGCGGCCCGTCATCTGGTGGTCACCGAGGGCTCCCTGGCCGGCACCCGGATCACCCTGGGCTCCCAGCCGGTGCTGATCGGCCGTGCCGATGACTCCACCCTCGTGCTCACCGACGACTACGCGTCCACCCGGCATGCGCGGCTGTCGATGCGGGGGTCGGACTGGTACGTCGAAGACCTCGGCTCCACCAACGGCACCTATCTGGATCGCGCCAAGGTCACCACCGCCGTGCGGGTGCCCATGGGGACGGCCGTGCACATCGGTAAGACGGCGATCGAGTTGCGCCCGTGACCCTGGCCCTGCGCTACGCCGCCCGAAGCGACCGCGGTCTGGTGCGCGCCAACAACGAGGACTCCGTCTACGCCGGAGCCAGGCTGCTCGCTCTCGCCGACGGCATGGGCGGGCATGCCGCGGGCGAGGTGGCCTCGCAGCTGGTGATCGCCCACCTTGCTCATCTCGACGACGACGAACCCGGTGGCGATCTGCTGAGTAAGCTCAATGACGCTGTGCACGAAGGTAATTCAGCGATCGCACACGAGGTCGAGGAGAATCCCGATCTCGAGGGCATGGGCACCACGCTGACGGCGATCCTGTTCGCCGGTGACCGGCTGGGCCTGGTGCACATCGGCGATTCGCGGGGTTATCTGCTTCGCGACGGTGAGTTGGTTCAGATCACCAAGGACGACACCTTCGTGCAAACCCTCGTCGACGAAGGCCGCATCACCGCCGAGGAGGCGCACACTCACCCGCAGCGCTCGCTGATCATGCGGGCCCTCACCGGTCACGAGGTGGAGCCGACGCTGATCATGCGGGAAGCGCGCGAGGGCGACCGGTACCTGCTGTGCTCCGATGGCCTGTCCGACCCGGTCAGCCAGGAGACAATCCTGGAGGCGCTCAAGGTCTCCGACGTCGGCCAGAGCGCCGACCGGCTGATCGAACTGGCGTTGCGCGGCGGCGGCCCCGACAACGTGACGGTGGTCGTCGCCGATGTCGTCGACCACGACTACGCCGGGCAGACCCAGCCGATCTTGGCCGGCGCGGTGTCCGGCGGCGATGACAGCCTGGCACCGCCGGATACCTCGGCAGGTCGCGCCGCGGTGATCGCGCCGCGGCCACCAGCGGCGAAAACACCTGAGCCACAAGCCGATCCGGCGCCCCCGCCGCCGAGTCGGCGGCGCAATGTGCTGATCGCCGCCGTTCTCGGGTTGCTGGTGCTGGCCGGTGTGCTGGGCGGCCGTCACATCATCAACAGCTACTACTACGTCAGCGCGCACGACGGCGACGTCGCCATCATGCGTGGCATCCAGGGGTCGTTCCTGGGCGTGGCGCTGCAGAAGCCCTACCAACTCGGCTGCATCAACGGCCGCTCGGAGCTTTCGCAGATCAGTTTCGGCCAGGCCGGCACTCCGCTGGACTGCAACCTGATGAAGGTCGGCGATCTGCGCCCCTCCGAGCGCGCCGCCGTCACCGCGGGCCTGCCCGCCGGCAGTCTTGACGACGCAATCGCGCAGCTGCGCAACCTGGCCCGAGACTCGTTGCTCCCGGTGTGTGCTCCTCCCCCGCCGCCGCGAGCGCCTGCGCCTGCGCCTGCGGAGACGCCGCGTACGTCAGCTGAACCAGCTCCGATCGTGAATCTGCCTGTGCCCCAGCAGAAGCCCGGAACCGACTGCCGGGCGGCCGCATGAGTTCCCGCGATCAGGCGCCGGTGTCGCGCGCCGCCACCACCGCACCTCAGGCGCCGGTGCGCATCGCACCGGTACTGCCCACCCGGCGCAACACCGAGCTCGGGCTGATCGGCTTCGCCACCCTGATCACCGGCGTCGCGCTGCTCATTGTGGAAGCCAATCAGGACCAGGGCCTGAGCTGGGACCTGGTGAGCTACACGTTGGTGTTCGGAACGTTGTTCATCTGCGCGCATCTGGCCGTCCGCCGGTTCGCCCCCTACGCCGACCCGGTGCTGCTGCCGGTGGTCGCTCTGCTCAACGGTCTGGGACTGGTGCTGATCCATCGGCTCGACCTGGTGCCCGGTGCGCCGACGGACGGACCCGGCGCCGGACAGCAGATGCTGTGGACGCTGGTGGGCGTCGCCGGATTCGCCGCGGTGATCATCCTGCTCACCGACCATCGGCTCCTTGCCCGCTATGACTACGTGTGCGGGCTGGCGGGCCTGATCCTGCTGGCCATTCCGGCGCTGCTGCCGACCAGCCTGTCGGAGACCAGCGGAGCCAAGATCTGGATCCGCCTGCCCGGCTTCAGCATTCAGCCGGCGGAGTTCTCCAAGATCCTGCTCCTCATCTTCTTCGCCGGTGTCCTGGTGTCAAAGCGGAGCCTGTTCACCAGTGTGGGCACTCACTTCCTGGGTATGGACCTGCCGCGGCCGCGGGATCTGGCGCCGCTGCTGGCGGCGTGGATCATCTCGATCGCGGTGATGGTCTTCGAGAAGGACCTCGGCACATCGCTGCTGCTGTACGCGTCGTTTCTCGTCATGGTCTACATCGCGACGGAACGCATCAGCTGGGTGGTGATCGGGCTGACGTTGTTCGGCGCGGGAAGCGTTGTCGCCTACCACCTTTTCGGTCACGTCCGCGGGCGGGTGCAGACCTGGCTGGACCCGTTCGCCGATCCCGAGGGCGCCGGCTATCAGATGGTGCAATCGCAGTTCAGCTTCGCCACCGGCGGCATCTTCGGGACCGGACTGGGCAACGGTCAGCCCGACACGGTGCCGGCGGCATCGACCGATTTCATCACCGCCGTCGTGGGGGAGGAGCTCGGTCTGGTCGGCCTGGCCGGGGTCCTGCTGCTCTACACGATCGTGGTGGTGCGCGGGTTGCGCACCGCCATCGCAGTGCGCGACAGCTTCGGCAAGCTGCTCGCCGCCGGGCTGGCATCCACCCTGGCCATTCAGCTGTTCATCGTGGTCGGGGGAGTGACCGGCCTGATCCCGCTGACCGGACTGACCACACCGTGGATGTCCTACGGCGGCTCGTCGCTGGTGGCCAACTACGTTCTGCTGGCGATCCTGGTCAAGATCTCCCACGCCGCCCGTCGGCCGCTGCAGACCAGCCAGCACACACCGATCGCCGCCGCCCACACGGAGGTGATCGGCCGGGTATGAATCTCTCACTACGCCGCATCTCGGTGACCGTCATGGCGCTGATCGTGCTGCTGCTGGTCAACGCGACCGTGACGCAGGTGTTCCGCGCCGGAGCGTTGCGCTCCGATCCGCGCAATCAGCGCGTGCTGCTCGACGAGTACTCACGCCAGCGCGGCCAGATCACCGCCAGCGGCCAGATCCTGGCGTACTCGGTCGCCACGAACGGCCGCTACCGGTTCCTGCGGGTGTACCCCGAGCCGTTGAGTTACGCACCCGTCACCGGCTTCTACTCGCTGCGGTTCTCCAGCACCGGACTCGAACGCGCCGAGGACCCGGTTCTCAACGGGTCCGACCAGCGGCTGTTCGGCAAGCGCCTGGCCGATTTCTTCACCGGGCGCGACCCGCGCGGCGGGAACGTGGACACCACGCTGGTGCCCCGCGTGCAGCAAGCCGCCTGGGAGGCGCTGACGCAGGGCTGCAACGGTCCTTGCAAGGGTTCGGTGGTCGCGCTGGAACCGTCGACGGGGCGGATCCTGGCAATGGTGTCCGCGCCGTCGTACGACCCGAACCTGCTGTCCACCCATGACACCGAGGCGCAGGGGAGGACCTGGCAACAGTTGCGCGACGACGCCGACTCGCCGCTGACGAACCGGGCGATCGCCGAGCGCTACCCGCCCGGGTCGACGTTCAAGGTGATCACCACCGCGGCCGCCCTGCAGGCGGGCATCACCGAGAACGAACCGCTGACCGCAGCGCCCCAGATCGTGCTGCCGGACAGCACCGCCACCCTGGAGAACTACGGCGGCACCCCGTGCGGCGGCGGGCCGACGGCTCCACTGCGCGAGGCGTTCGCGCGCTCCTGCAACACCGCGTTCGTCCAACTCGGTATGCGGATCGGCGGCGAGGCGCTGCGCAACGCGGCCGACGCCTTCGGTTTCGATTCCCCGCCGGCGGCCATCCCGCTGCAGGTGGCCGAATCGACGGTCGGAGCGATGCCCGACGCGGCGTCAGTGGGGATGTCGAGCATGGGCCAGAAGGACGTCTCGGTGACACCGCTGCAGAACGCGATGATCGCCGCGGCGATCGCGAACTCCGGTGTGGTGATGCAGCCGTACCTGGTGGATCGCCTCGAGGGACCCGACCTGTCCGACATCGCCACGACCGCACCCACCGAGCAGCGACGTGCGGTGTCTGTGCAGGTCGCGGCTAAGCTAACGGATTTGATGGTCGGCGCCGAGCAGATGACGCAGCAGAAGGGGGCGATCCCCGGCGTCCAGATCGCGTCGAAGACGGGCACCGCCGAGCACGGAACCGATCCGCGAAACACCCCGCCGCACGCGTGGTACATCGCTTTCGCCCCGGCGCAGAACCCGAAGGTGGCCGTCGCGGTGCTGGTGGAGAACGGCGGCGACCGGCTCTCAGCCACCGGCGGGGCACTGGCCGCACCTATCGGGCGGGCGACGATCGCGGCTGCGTTACAGGGGGCGCAATGAGCCCCCGCAGCCGAGCGAAGCGAGGCAAGCAATGAGCCCCCGCAGCCGAGCGAAGCGAGGCAAGCAATGAGTCCCCGCGCGGGTGCGACGCTGTCCGGTCGCTACAAGCTGGAGCGGCTGATCGCCACCGGCGGTATGGGCCAGGTGTGGGAGGCCACCGACAATCGCCTGGGCCGGCGGGTGGCGGTGAAGGTGCTCAAGCAGGAGTTCTCCTCCGACCCCGAGTTCCTCGAGCGCTTCCGCGCCGAGGCCCGCACCGTGGCCATGCTGAATCATCCCGGTATCGCCGCGGTGCACGATTACGGCGAGACCGACATCGACGGTGAGGGCCGCACCGCCTATCTGGTGATGGAGTTGATCAACGGCGAGCCGCTGAACTCCGTCATCAAGCGAAGTGGGCGACTCTCGCTGCGTCATGCGCTGGACATGCTCGAGCAGACCGGCCGCGCGTTGCAGGTTGCCCACGCAGCCGGGCTGGTGCACCGCGACGTCAAACCGGGGAACATCCTCATCACGCCGAACGGTCAGGTGAAACTCACCGACTTCGGCATCGCCAAGGCCGTCGACGCCGCACCGGTCACCCAGACCGGAATGGTGATGGGCACCGCGCAGTACATCGCACCGGAACAGGCGCTCGGCGAGGACGCCACTGCCGCCAGCGACGTCTACTCACTGGGAGTCGTCGGCTACGAAGCGGTTTCGGGCCGACGCCCGTTCGTCGGAGACGGCGCGCTGACGGTGGCGATGAAGCACATCAAAGAGACGCCGGCACCGCTACCGACAGATCTGCCGCCGAACGTGCGGGAACTGATCGAGATCACCTTGGTCAAGAACCCCGGCATGCGCTACCGCAACGGCGGCCAGTTTGCTGACGCCGTTGCCGCGGTGCGCTCCGGGCGGCGTCCGCCGCGGCCGAACTCCGCGCCGACGATCAAGGCGAGCCCGGCGGCGATCCCTGGTCCGCAGCGCGCCGCGGTGGAAGCGGCCCGGGCGGCCGCGGTGTCCCGGCCCCGCACCACCGCGGCACACCGCCCGGCGCCGCCGGCGCGACGGGCGTTCACCTCCGGGCAACGGGCGCTGCTCTGGGCGGCCGGCGTGCTCGGCGCGCTGGCGATCATCAGCGCGGTGCTGATCGTGATGGCCGACCGCGACAAGCGCAACAACCCGCCGGCTCCGATCACCCAGACCGAGACCGTCACACCGCCGCCCGTCAACGGTGGACCCACGCCATGACGACACCGCATCACCTCTCCGACCGCTACGAGTTGGGGGAGATCCTCGGCTTCGGCGGAATGTCGGAGGTGCACCTGGCCCGCGATCTGCGGCTGCACCGCGATGTGGCGGTGAAGGTGCTGCGCGCCGACCTCGCCCGCGACCCGAGCTTCTACCTGCGCTTCCGGCGCGAGGCGCAGAACGCCGCCGCGCTGAATCATCCGGCGATCGTGGCGGTGTACGACACCGGTGAGGCCGCGACCACCGCCGGCCCGCTGCCCTACATCGTGATGGAGTACGTCGACGGCGTCACGCTGCGCGACATCGTCCACAACGACGGGCCGATGCCGCCGCGCCGGGCGCTGGAGGTGATCGCCGATGCCTGCCAGGCGCTGAACTTCAGCCACCAGCACGGCATCATCCACCGCGACGTCAAACCGGCCAACATCATGATCTCCAACACCGGCGCGGTGAAGGTGATGGACTTCGGCATCGCCCGTGCGTTGGCCGACGCCGGCAACAGCGTGACCCAGACCGCCGCCGTCATCGGCACCGCGCAGTACCTCTCACCCGAGCAGGCCCGCGGGGAACAGGTGGACGCCCGATCGGATGTGTACTCACTGGGGTGTGTTCTCTACGAGATCCTCACCGGCGAGCCGCCTTTCGTCGGTGACTCCCCGGTGGCCGTGGCCTATCAGCACGTCCGCGAGGATCCGGTGCCGCCGTCTCACAAGCGACCCGGCCTGTCCGCCGAACTGGATGCGGTGGTGCTCAAGGCGCTGGCCAAGAATCCTGACAACCGGTATCAGACCGCAGCGGAGATGCGCGCGGATCTGGTGCGGGTGCACAGCGGCGAGAAGCCCGAGGCGCCGAAGGTACTGACGGCGGCCGAGCGCACGGCGATGATGACCAGCCGCTCCGGACCGCGAACGGACCCCACCGGTTCGGCGATGCCGGCGGCCTACAGCTATGGCGGCCGTGGTCGTGGTGGTTCGGTCGGTAGGTGGCTGATCGCGGCGGCGATCCTGTCGATCCTGACCGTCGTGGTGACGGTCGCGATCAATATGGCCGGCGGGAAGCCACGCGCGGTACAGGTGCCCGACGTGCGGGGCCAACTCTCCGCCGACGCCGTCGCGACCCTGCAGAACAAAGGCTTCAAGGTCCGCACCCAACAGAAACCGGACAGCACGGTCCCGCCCGATCACGTGATCAGCACCGCGCCCGCGGGCGCGGCCACCGCGGCCGCCGGCGACGAGGTCACCCTCAACGTGTCCACCGGACCCGAACAGCGCGAGGTGCCCGACGTCGCCGGACTCAGTTACGCCGACGCGGTCAAGAAACTCACCTCCGCCGGATTCGGCAAGTTCAAACAGACGCAGGCGCCCTCGGCACCGGAGCAGAAGGACAAGGTGCTCAGCACCGTGCCGGCGGCCAATCAGACCTCGGCGATCACCAACGAGATCGCCCTGGTGGTGGGTACCGGGCCGGAGACCCGCGCGGTTCCCGACGTCGCCGGCCAGACCGTCGAGCAGGCCACCAAGAATCTCAACACCGTCGGCTTCCCCACCGTTCTGACCGCCCCGGTGGACAGCGCGCAGCCCGCGGGGGAGGTGGTGGGCACCGACCCGGTCGCCGGCGTGGCGGCCCAGGTGGATTCGCCGGTGACGTTGAAGGTCTCCAAAGCCAACCAGTTCGTGATGCCCAACCTGACCGGTCAGTTCTGGGTGGACGCCGAGCCCGCTCTGCGAGCACTGGGCTGGACCGGCGTGCTGGTGAAAGGCCCCGATATGCCGGGCAGCGGTCAGCGCGCCAACGCGGTCGTGGCGCAGATTCCCACGCCGGGCTCCGGGGTGAGCTTCAACGCGTCGATCACGCTGTCGTTCGCGTCATAACCTGACCGGCTGGCCGCCCAGGGTTTGATTGCCCAGCGCGTGGCGCACGGTGTCGGCGACTTCGGTCTCGAGGCGGCGGACAAGATCTGCTTCCGGCGCGCTGCCGCAGTAGCCGAGCCAGTTGGCCAGCATCCGGTGGCCGCCCTCGGTGAGGATCGACTCCGGATGGAACTGCACCCCGTGGATCGGCAGCTCGACGTGGCGCACGGCCATGATGACCCCGCCGCGGGTGCGGGCGATGACCTCAAGTTCCGGTGGCACCGTCTCGGGCAGGATGGTCAGCGAGTGATACCTGGTTGCGGTGAAGGGGTCCGGAAGTCCCTGCAGCACTCCGACATTGGTGTGATAGACCGTGCTGGTCTTGCCGTGCAGAAGCTCGGGTGCCCGATCCACGGTGGCGCCGAAGGCGACGCCGATGGCCTGATGCCCCAGGCAGACACCGAGCAATGGGGTGCCGGTCTCCGCGCAGGCGCGAACGAGCGGGATGGATGCCCCGGCCCGCTCCGGCGTTCCGGGGCCCGGGCTGAGCAACACGCCGTCGAACTCGCGGGCGGCCGCGGCGATCGCCGTGTCGCCACACACCCGCTCGTCGTCATTGCGCCACACCTCGGCGTCGACCCCCAACTGGCCCAGGTACTGGACCAGGTTGAAGACGAAGCTGTCGTAGTTGTCGAGCACCAGGACGCGCACCCGGTCAGGGTAATCTCATACCCGATCCGGCCGCCCGGCCCACCCCGGGAAAGACCTGAAGGTAGACATGCCCAAGTCGAAAGTGCGTAACAAGAAGAACGACTTCGCCGTCAAATCGGTGAGCCGTACCCCGGTCAGGGTCAAGGCCGGGCCGTCGAGCCAGTGGTTCGTGGTGCTGTTCATCGGACTGATGCTGTTCGGCCTGGTGTGGCTGCTGGTTTTCCAACTTGCGGCATCGGGCTACGACACACCTGCCGCGCTTCAGTGGATGGCGGATCTCGGTCCGTGGAACTACGCGATCGCGTTCGGGTTCATGATCACCGGACTGCTGCTGACCATGCGGTGGCGGTGACTGCAATCACACGGATGTGATTAATCCCCACTGTGGATAGCGCCTGTGGATAACAACGAACGCCCTGCGTGGGGGCCCCCGCGGGTGGCGATCGCCGGCGTGGCGCTGGCGGGGTTCGCACTGGCGGCGGCGTGGGCGGCCGTGGGCGACGTGCCGGGCCGGATCATGACCGGACTCGCCGCCACCGGGCTGCTGGTGTTCGCCGCGGGGTCGTGGCGGGCGCGACCACGTCTGGCACTGACGAGCGCGGGTCTGGAGTACCGGGGATGGTTTCGCACCCGCGTCCTGACCCGGCCCGAGATCGCGTTGATTCGGATCACCGAGTTCCGCCGGCTCGGCCGCAGGGTGCGACTACTCGAGATCGACACCGACGAACTGCTGGTGCTCAGCCGGTGGGACCTCGGCGGTGACCCGGTGGCCGTGCTGGACGCCCTGACCGCCGCCGGCTACTCCGCGCCCGGACCACGTCCGCCTACGCGACGGTGATCGACTCGTCGCCTACGCGACGGTGATCGACTCGATCACGACATCGTCGGTCGGGCGGTCGTTGCGGTCCACCGACGTGCTCGCGATGGCGTCGACCACCTTCTGCGACTCCGGATCGACGACCTCGCCGAAGATGGTGTGCTTGCGGGTCAGGTGCGGCGTCTTGCCGACGGTGATGAAGAACTGCGAACCGTTGGTGCCCGGGCCCGCGTTGGCCATCGCCAGCAGATAGGGCTTGTCGAACTGCAACTCGGGATGGAACTCGTCGGCGAATTTGTAACCCGGCCCGCCGCGACCGGTGCCGGTCGGGTCACCGCCCTGGATCATGAATCCGTCGATCACGCGGTGAAAGGTCGCGCCGTCGTAGAACGGACCCGAGCTGCTGCCGGAGGCGTTCTGGCTGGAGTAGTCCTTGGTGCCCTGCGCCAGACCGACGAAATTGGCGACGGTCTTGGGGGCGTGGTTACCGAAGAGGGCGATCTTGATATCACCCCGGTTGGTGTGCAGAGTCGCGGTGGCGGTCGCAATTGGGCTCGTTGTCACGGGCCTCAGTGTGCCATTACCGATTCCGGCGCGGTGGCGCCGGGTGGGTGCGCACCACGAATGGTTGTGGAGCCTAGGAGATTCGAACTCCTGACATCTGCCTTGCAAAGGCAGCGCTCTACCAACTGAGCTAAGGCCCCTCACCGCCGGATTGACAGCGGGTTTCGTGGGCCTAGGAGGACTCGAACCTCCGACCTCTTCGTTATCAGCGAAGCGCTCTAACCGCCTGAGCTATAGGCCCGCAACGAGCGACGAGATTACCGCACTTTCGCTGGGCTGCCCAAACCGCCGCCTGCGGTCAGTCCAGATCGGCGAGGGTGACCTCGACACCGCCGACGATGTCGGTGCTGAGGTTGTAGATGTAGGCGCCCGCGGTCGCCATCGCGGTCAACAGCACGATGTTGACCAGGCCGATCAGCGCCGCCGTACCGAAGATGGAACCTGCCGAGACGATGTCCCCGCCACCACCGGCGCCGCTGGTGAGCAAATCGCCGACGTTGCTGTTGAGCTTGCTCCACACGCCCATCGCGCCGAGAACGAGATAGAGCAGTGCGACGGCGATCATCCAGACGAAGAAGAGCGCCCCACTGAGCAGGGCGGAGACCTTCAGCGCGCTCCACGGGTCGATACGCCGGATCTGCATGCTGGCACGCACCGGTCCACGGGGCCGGTTGCCCACCAGGATCCGGGCGGTGGGGGCGGTCGTGCGAAGGGGATCCGGTGCAGGCCGGCGCGGCGCGGGTGGCTTGGGAACCGGACCGGAGAGATCCGGCAGTTCGCTTGCGTAGGCCTCCGGCAACGCGGAGTCGGTGCGCTCGTTCCCGGCCGGGGCTGTGGTGCGGACCTCCGGCGGCCGGGGCGCGGGAGGCGGTTCGGGATCGGGACGCTGGGGCACCGCACCGAAACCGGACAGGTCCGGCGCGGCGACGCCGGTCACGTAGCGGCTGGCCCGCGGGTCCGACGCTGCGGCCGGGCGGCGCGCAGCCTGCCACGGCGGAACGTCGGATGTCAGGTCCGCGTTCACCGGGCGGTCGACCTGACCCGGCTCGTTCGGTGAACTCACCAGCACTCCTTACCTACGCCGGCTGTTGCCGGCGGCCTACTCCGCGCCCGCGCCGTCTGACTCGGCGTCTCCGTCGGAGCCGTCCTGCTCGTCGGCGTTGCGGGCAATGGCTATCAGTGTGTCGCCCTCGCCCAGGTTCATCAAGCGAACGCCCTTGGTCTGCCTGCCGGCCTTGCGAACCTGCCGGGCCGCGGTGCGGATCACCCCGCCCCCGGAGGTGATCGCGTAGAGCTCGGTGTCATCATCGACCATCACGGCCCCGACCAGACTGCCACGCTTGGCGTCGTACTGGATGGTCAGGATGCCTTTGCCGCCGCGGCCCTGCGGGCTGTACTCCTCGATGGCGGTGCGCTTGGCGTATCCGCCCGCGGTGGCGACCAGCAGATAGGTGCCCTCACGGACCACGTTCAGCGACAGCAACTGATCGTCGGTGTTGAACCGCATGCCCTGGACCCCGGAGGTGGCCCGGCCCATCGGGCGCAACGCCTCATCGGTGGCCGAGAACCGGATGGACTGGCCCTTGGCGCTCACCAGGAGCAGATCGTCCTCGGACGAACAGAGAACAGCGCCCACGAGTTCGTCGCCGTCGCGCAGGTTGACCGCCACGATGCCACCGGAGCGGTTGGAGTCGAAGTCGCTGAGCTTGGACTTCTTCACCAGCCCGTTGCGAGTCGCCAGCACGAGGTACGGGGCGTCCTCGTAGCTCTTGATCTGGATCACCTGCGCGATGCGCTCCTCGGGCTGGAACGCCAGCAGGTTGGCCACGTGCTGACCGCGGGCGGTGCGGGCCGCCTCCGGCAGTTCGTAGGCCTTCGCCCGGTAGACCCGACCCTGGGTGGTGAAGAACAGGATCCAATCGTGGGTCGAACTCACGAAGAAGTGCCGGACGATGTCGTCCTGTTTGAGGCCGGCGCCCTGCACACCCTTGCCGCCGCGCTTCTGGCTGCGGTACAGATCGGTCTTGGTGCGCTTGGCATAGCCGGTCTCGGTGATGGTGACCACGACCTCTTCGCGGGCGATGAGATCCTCGTCGGACACATCGCCCTCGGCGGCGACGATACGGGTCCGGCGGTCGTCGCCGTGTTTCTCCACGATGGCGGCGAGTTCATCGCGCACGATCACGCGCTGGCGCTTCGGCTTGGCCAGGATGTCCTCGAGGTCGGCGATCTCCTTCTCGATTTCGGCGAGGTCGTCGATGATCTTCTGGCGTTCCAGCGCGGCCAGCCGGCGCAGCTGCATGTCCAGGATGGCCTGGGCCTGAATGTCATCGATGTCGAGCAGGCCGATCAGGCCCGTCCGTGCGACGTCGACGGTTTCCGACGCCCGGATCAGCGCGATGACCTCGTCGAGCGCATCGAGTGCCTTGACCAGACCGCGCAGGATGTGGGCCCGTTCGTTGGCCTTGCGCAACCGGTAGGTGGTCCGCCGGACGATCACGTCGAGCTGATGGTCGACGTAGTAGCGGATCATCTGGTCCAGCCGCAGCGTGCGCGGGACGCCGTCGACGATCGAGAGCATGTTGGCGCCGAAGCTGGTCTGCAGCTGAGTGTGCTTGTAGAGGTTGTTCAGCACCACTTTCGCCACGCCGTCGCGCTTGATCTCGATGACGATGCGCAGGCCTACCCGGTCACTGGACTGGTCCTCGATGTTGGAGATCCCGGTCAGCTTGCCTTCGCGCACCTGCTCGGCGATCGAGGTGATGAAGTTGTCGTGGTTGACCTGATAGGGCAGTTCGGTGATGACGATCGAGGTGCGGCCGCGCGAGTCCTCCTCGACCTCCACCACGCCGCGCATGCGGATCGAACCGCGTCCGGTGGTGTAGGCATCGGCGATGCCCGTCGTCCCGACGATGAGTCCGGCCGTGGGGAAGTCCGGGCCCTTGACGCGTTCCATGACCGCGGTGAGGGTGCTCTCCTCATCGGCCTCGAAGTTCTCCAGGCACCAGTAGACCGCCTCGGCGAGTTCGCGCAGGTTGTGCGGCGGGATGTTGGTTGCCATGCCCACCGCGATGCCGCCCGAACCGTTGGCGAGCAGATTGGGGAACCGGCTCGGAAGGACCGTCGGCTCCTGCACCCGGCCGTCGTAGTTGGGGATGAAATCGACTGTCTCCTCGTCGATTTCACGCAGCATCTCCATCGCCAGCGGTGTGAGACGAGCCTCTGTGTTATGGCTCACGAAGCCGTTGGTGATGAACGAGTGATCTGCTGTATCCACTCGGATGCTGTAGACGGGCTGTACGCCGGCGTCGACCACCGACGCGACGGTGGCGAAATAGAAGCGGCCGTCGGTCAGTTCGGAGGCGATCGCCCGGACATCGGGGTCGGCGATCCGGCTGCGGATCTGGGCACCATCGCGGCGCCAGCGTTGCACCCCGCCGATGTTGTGTTTGAGCAGCCACTCCTTGTCTGCCCATCGGCTGGCACAGTTGCGGCGGATGAAATCCGCCAGCCCGGGAACGCGATCGCTGTCCGATCCGGCTGCGAGGGCCGGCAGTGCCGCGAGCAATCCGTTCAACTTGACTTGTTTTGCGCCGCCGAATCCGACCTCGGCGGCGAAAAGCTCCGCCTGGCCCCGGTTGGTGATGACCACCTTGTGCTCGCCGGTGGCGTGGCGGTAACGGCGGGACACCACTCCGAACTCGAGCAGCAACTGCTGGACATCGGCGGCCAGTCGGGCGCTGCGGGTGGAGTAGGAGACCTGGATCGTGTTGCGCGGCAGAGCCGAGCACGAGCCGTCGCCCTCGAAAAGCGCCTGCAGGAATGCGCGCTTGACCGGCGTGGGTGAGTTCCAGATGCGCTCGGGGACGTGCTTGTCCGCCGACCGGCTACCGGCGAGTTCCGCCAGGGGGCTCGCCATGAGCGGTTGGAGGTTGTGCACATCCAACTCGAACAGCGTCGACCCGGAGGCGATGGTCCGCGTGCTCGTGTAGCGGGCGCCCCCGACAACGGCGTCGTAGGCGGCGACGACGTTGTTGAAGTAATCCTGGTCGAGATTGTTGAACCCTGCCCGGCCTGCACTGACGAAGCCCTCGCTGACGAAGGCGCCCAGAAGTAACCCGGTGAGCGTGTCGTCCCAGTCCGCCGATCCGAGTTCGGCGGGCTTGGTGCGCTGCAGCACGACGTGGTCGCCCGGGGTGATTTCCTCGATCAGTTTCCACAGCAGCGTGGGAACCCCCGCCACGTCGACCAGACACAGCAGTGGGTGGTTGGCGGTGCCGGTGACGGCGAACCCCTCGGTCGTGGTGACGGTATAGGTCTGATGCTCACCGGAATGGAAGAGGCGGTCCGCAGACACCGGGTTGCCGTGCCGGTCGAGGACCTTCAGGTCGACCACGGCGTCGGTGTTCGGCGACGCCGTCGCGATGTCCCGGATCCGGATCGTCTGTCCGAGGGGCAGCCGGACCAGCGAGTCACCGGTGACGCAGTAGCGCATCGCCGCCGGCGGATCGTTGCCCGGCGAACCGAAGTTGCCCTGTCCGTCGACGAGTGGGTAGCGCAGCGACCACGGCTGGGCCATCCGGACCAGGGTGTCGTAGATCGACGCGTCGCCGTGCGGGTGGTAGTTGCCCATGGTCTCGGCGACCGAGCGGGCCGACTTCGCGTGGCTGCGATCCGGACGGAAGCCGGAGTCGAACATCGCATAGAGGACCCGGCGGTGAACCGGCTTGAGGCCGTCGCGGACCTCCGGCAGCGCGCGGCCGACGATCACGCTCATCGCATAGTCGATGTAGCTGTTCTGCATCTCCTGCTGGATGTCGACCGGTTCGATCCGGTCGCGGGCAGTCCCGTCAGGCGGCAATGTGGTGTCAGTCATTCCAGATCCTTTTCGCGCGCGATGACGGCGGGATTAGACGTCAAGGAAGCGAACGTCCTTGGCGTTGCGGGTGATGAAGCTGCGCCGCGCCTCGACGTCGTCGCCCATGAGGATGGAGAACAGTTCGTCGGCGGCGGCGGCGTCGTCGAGGGTGATCTGGCGCAGGACCCGCACGTCGGGATCCATCGTGGTCTCCCACAGTTCCTTGGCGTCCATCTCGCCGAGGCCCTTGTAGCGCTGGATGCCGTCGTCCTTGTTGATCTTCTTGCCGGCCTTGACGCCCGCCTCGAGAAGGCCGTCGCGCTCGCGGTCGGAGTAGGCGAACTCCGGTTCGGTGCGCTGCCACTTCAGTTTGTACAGCGGCGGCTGGGCGAGGAAGACGTGCCCGTGCTCGATGAGCGGCTTCATGAACCGGAACAGCAGTGTCAACAACAGCGTCGAGATGTGCTGACCGTCGATATCGGCGTCGGCCATCAGGATGATCTTGTGGTAGCGCAGCTTGGTGATGTCGAACTCGTCGTGGATTCCGGTGCCCAGTGCGGTGATGATCGACTGGACTTCGGTGTTCTTGAGCACACGATCGATTCGCGCCTTCTCGACGTTGATGATCTTGCCCCGTAGGGGAAGGATCGCCTGGAACATCGAGTCACGACCGCTCTTGGCCGAACCGCCGGCCGAGTCACCCTCCACGACGTACAACTCGCACTGCTTGGGATCGGTCGAGCGGCAGTCGGCCAGCTTGCCAGGCAGGCCGCCGATGTCGGTCGCGCTCTTGCGCCGGACGAGTTCACGAGCCTTGCGGGCGGCGAGCCGGGCCTGCGCAGACTGCACCGCCTTGTTGACGACGATCTTCGCGTCGGTCGGGTTGGCTTCCAGCCAGTGGGTGAGCTGCTCGTTGCAGATCTTCTGCACGAAGGACTTGACCTCGGTGTTGCCGAGCTTGGTCTTGGTCTGGCCCTCGAACTGCGGCTGGGCCACCTTCACCGAGATCACCGCGGCGAGGCCTTCGCGGATGTCGTCGCCGGTGAGATTGGGATCCTTGTCCTTGAGAAGCTTCTTGTCCTTGGCGTACTTGTTCACCACACTCGTCAACGCCGCGCGGAAACCCTCCTCGTGAGTGCCGCCCTCATGGGTATTGATCGTGTTGGCGAAAGTGAAAACGGATTCCTGGTAGCCGGCGTTCCACTGCATGGCGATCTCGACCTCGTGGCCCTCGCCCTTGCCGCCGAAGTCGACCACGCTGGTGTGGATGGCCTGCTTGGTGCGGTTGATGTGCTTGACGAAGTCCACCAGGCCGCCGGGGTAATGGAAGACGCGGTGCTTGGCCTTGCGTGCTGCCGCATCTTCGGCGGCTTTCTCCTTGGCCGACTTCGGCGCCGCAGCGACATCGCTGACGACTTCGTCGATGACCTCAGCGGCAGTCACCCGGTCGTCGTTGAGGGTGATGGTCAGGCCCTTGTTTAGGAAGGCCATCTCGCGCAACCGCGTGGCGACGGTCTCGAACTCGTAGTCGGTGGTCTCGAAGATGTTCGGGTCCGCCCAGAACCGGATCGTGGTGCCGGTCTTCTTGGTCGCCTCGCCCTGCTTGAGGCTGCCGGGCACCGAGTGGTCATAGGTCTGGAACCACTCGTAGCCGTCGCGGCAGATATCGGCTTCCAATCGGGTCGAGAGCGCGTTGACGACCGAGACGCCGACGCCGTGCAGACCGCCCGAGACCTGGTAGGCGCCCTCTTCGAACTTGCCGCCGGCGTGCAGGACGGTCATCACCACGTCGACGGTGGGAACGCCCGACTCGTGCATGGCCACCGGGATCCCGCGGCCGTTGTCGGTGACCTCGACGCCACCGTCGGCGAGGATCCGCACGTCGACCTGGGTGGCGAAACCGGCCATCGCCTCATCGACGGCGTTGTCGACGACCTCCCACACCAGATGGTGCAGACCGCGCTCGCCGGTGGAGCCGATGTACATGCCGGGACGTTTGCGGACAGCCTCAAGACCCTCGAGGATCTTGATCGAGTCTGCACCGTAGCCTTCGTCTTTTTTCTTCTTCGGCGCAGCCACGGTTTGACCGTTCTCCTCAGGGATTGACGGGCGAGGGGCCCGGGGGCCCCATATGTTGTGCCTCCAGTCTACCGGGAGTGGACGACAGGACCGATCCTGCGGCGGCGTTTCTGCACACCTATTCGACCCGTGCGGGCGATATCTCACGCCGAGAAGCCACAAAACGCTTGACACGCCGATCCGCGACGTTCTGGTGGCCGTGAGGCCCCTGTGATAACGGGTGTTATCCGTAGGTGTCGCGGGGACCGCGGCCCTGGATGTGGCGGGGTCCCTTGCGCCACGACGGCGCGCTCGGCCCGGTGATCCGCAGGGCCGTCACGACGCCGTTGCCGACCGCGGCCGAAATCTTTGCCAGCAATTGCGGCGCCACCATCCGCAACTGGGTGGCCCAGGCGGTGGATTCCGCGGAGAGATGCAGAACGCCGTCGCGCAGAGCGGTGGGGGTGGCGTGGGTGGCGATGTCCTCCCCGGCCACCGCCGGCCACTGCGCGAAGACCGTGCCCTCGGCCACCTGAGGCGACCAGCCTCGGGAGTTCGCGACGTCACGCGCCGCCCGTCCCAGCGGCTGAGGATCGCGCCCGTCGGGCCCCGGCCCGGACCAGCGCCGGCGACTGCCGCGGGCGGCCGACCGCGGCGTGCGCGGTGAGCCTCGCCCGCGGCCGACCTCCTTACCCTGGTCGCGGGCGGCCGCCCGGGCCTCCTCGAGGGCCCGGCGCACCAGATCCATGCCGCGCACCGCGCCCAGATGAGCGGGCGGACCGCCGGGTGCGCCGGCGTCGGCGGCCTCGTCGTCCTCCGGGGGCAGCGACGTCATGGGAGGAGCTCCGAGATCCGTCCGCCTTCGCCATCGGTCATGGTCACCGCGATCCGGGTGGCATCCCAACCCTGCGGGATGTCCTCACCGACGGCCGCGGTGATCAGGACCTGCTCGGCGGACGCGGCCACCTCGGTCAGCGCGCGTCGGCGGGCCGCGTCGAGTTCGGCGAAGACGTCGTCGAGGATCAGCACCGGTTCGCTGCCCTCGGTTCGCAGCAACTCGTATCCGGCGAGCCGCAGTGCCAGCGCCATCGACCAGGATTCACCGTGGCTGGCGAAGCCTTTCGCGGGCTGGTCGCCGAGCCGTAACTCCAGGTCATCACGATGCGGCCCGACCAGGCACACACCCCGCTCGAGTTCGGCCGGCCGCCGCCGGGCACACGCGGCGAGGAGCGCCGCCTCCAGGAACTCGACGTCCTCGGGTGTCTCCGGATCCTCCAGGACCGCGCTGCGGTAGGCGATCGCAGCCGGCCTCGACGCCGGGGCCAGCAACTGATATGCCTTCTCGACCTCCGGGGCGAGCAGGTTCGCCAGCTCCATGCGCGCCGCCATCAACCGGGCGCCGTGCGCGGCCAGGTGGCCGTCCCACACGTCGAGGGTCTCCGCCACCGCGCGGTCGCCGCGGGAGCGCGCGGACTTCAGCAGTGCGGTTCGTTGCTTGAGTACCTTGTCGTAGTCCGCACGTATCCCCGCCACACCCGGCCGGCGCACCGTGGCGAGTTCGTCCAGATAACGTCGGCGCTCGCCGGGATCGCCGCGCACCAACGCGAGGTCCTCCGGGGCGAACAGAACAGCGCGCACTGCGCCGAGGATCTCACGGGGACTGCGCACGGGGGAGCGGTTGAGCCTGGCCTTGTTGGCCCGCCCATTGGCGATCTCCAGGTCGACGGCAAGTTCCCGGCCCTCGTTGACGACGATCGCCGAGATGACCGCGGTGTCGGCGCCCGAGCGGATCAGCGGCGCGTCGGTACCGACCCGGTGGGACCCGAGTGTGGCGCAATACCACAGGGCCTCAACGAGATTGGTCTTGCCATAGCCGTTGGGTGCCACGAACACCGTGCGCCCCGGCGACAGTTCCACCTCCACCTGCGACCAGGAGCGGAAATCCCGTAGGGCCAGGGTGCGGACGTACATCTACCCGGACAGCGGGACCCGCTTGACCGCGTGTCCGCCGAACTGGTTGCGCAGCGCAGAGACCGCCTTCATGGTCGGTGACTGCTCCTGCCGGGAGGCGAATCTGGCGAACAGCGACGCGGCGATGACGGGCGTCGGGACGCGATGGTTGATGGCCTCCTCGACGGTCCAGCGGCCTTCTCCAGAGTCCTCGGTGTAGTCCGAGATGGCGTCGAAGCCGGGGTCCTCCTTGAGGGCCTTGGCGAGCAGTTGCTGCAGCCAGGAGCGGACCACGGTGCCGTTGGTCCAGGCCTGGATGACAGCCTGGGTGTCGGTGATGAGCGGTTCGGCGGCCAGCAGCTCATAGCCCTCGGCATAGGCCATCATCAACCCGTACTCGATGCCGTTGTGCACCATCTTGGCGTAGTGCCCGGCTCCCACCGGGCCGGCGTGGACGAACCCGTCGGCGGGATCACCCGCCGGACGCAGGGTGTCGAACACCGGCATCAGCCGCGCGATGTCGCCATCGCTGCCGCCGACCATCAAGCCGTACCCCTCGGTCAGACCCCAGATGCCGCCCGAGACGCCCGCGTCGATGAAACCGATTCCCTTTTCGGCCAGCAGGTCGGCATGCGGGCCGTCCTCGGTATAGCGGGAGTTGCCACCGTCGATGACGATGTCTCCGCGGTCGAGGACGCCGGCGAGCGCCACGATGGTCTCATTGGTGATCGGCCCCGAGGGGACCATCACCCAGACCGCCCGTGGCGGCGCGAGCGCTTCGGCCAGGGCGGCGAGGGTGGGGACGTCGGAAACTTCCGGGCGCGGATCGAAACCGATGACTTCGTGGCCGCCCTCGCGCAGCCGCTGACGCATGTTGAACCCCATCTTGCCGAGGCCTACCAAGCCGAGTTGCATCAGCGTCTCCCTGGGTTTGGTTAGGTCAGCCTGGAAGTCTGACCGGCATGAGCAGGTACACGTAGTCGGTCTGGGCGGCGGGGAACGGGCCCGGCCCGGACGGCAGCCCCTCACCCTGAGCCGGCCGCAGCACCGCCGGCTTGCTGGACGTGGTGAACCCGAAGGTGACCCGCTCGCAGTGCAGCGAAGCGAGCCCGTCGGTCAGGTAGGTCGGGTTGAAGGCGATCGTCAGCGCCTCGCCGGCGAATTCGACCGGAAGGTCCTCCTCGGCCATGCCGACACCGTCAGCGCCTGCCGACAGGTGCAGCACACCGTCTGAGAATTCCATCCGAACCTGGGCGCCGCGGTCGGCCACCAGGGCAACTCGTTTGATCGCCTCCGCCAATTCGGTGACACCGACGGTAGCCAGAGCGGTGTGCTCGGTGGGCAGTAGTTGGCGGAATTTGGGGAACTCGGTGTCCAGAAGTCGGGTGGTGCTGCGCTTGCCGGCGCTGCGGATCCCGAGCAGGCGATCCTCACCGACGGCACTCCCGGATCCCAGGGCCAGGTGCACATCCGAGCCTGGGGTGACCGCCTTGGCGGCCTCGGCAAGGGTCTTGGCCGGAACCAGTACCGCGGCATCCAGATCCCGGGAACTGGTCGACCAGGTGAGCTCGCGGACGGCAAGGCGGAACCTGTCGGTCGCCGCGAGGACCACCTTCTCCCCGGAGATCTCCACACGGATCCCGGTCAGCATCGGCAGCGTGTCATCGCGGCCCGCGGCGATAGCCACCTGCGCCACGGCTTCCGTGAACACATCCGCGGAGACCACACCGGTTTCTTCCGGGAGCGCCGGCAGTGCGGGGTAATCCTCGACGGGCATCGCCGGCAGCGAGAATTTGGCACTGCCGCAGGTCAGTAATACGCGATTGCCGTCGACGCTGACATCAACAGGCTTGGCCGGCAACGCCCGAGTGATCTCAGAAAGCAGGCGTCCGGAAACCAAAACCGTTCCGGGCGAGGCGATTTCAGCGGGAACCACCACCTCGCCGGACACATCGTAATCGAATCCCGAGATCATCAGACCCTCATCGGAACCGGTGATGAGCACACCGGCCAGAACAGGCACCGTGGGTCTGGTGGGAAGGCTGCGCGCGGCCCAGGCAACGGCGTCGGCGAAATCCTCTCGCACCAGTCGGAATTTCAGGTCGGATGCCAGCGTCGTGGTCGCCACGTCCATCGATTCCTTTCCTAGATCACAAACCACCGCAACTCCGGCCGGCGAAACGGAGCTTTGATGCCCAACCGTAGAGCGTCGACGGCCAACTTGAAAGCTAAACGGCGAGGCGGACAGTGTGGTGCTTCGCCGGCGTGACAGCGGCTGGCAGGCTTCATCCCCAGCGCCGTACTTCTAAAGAGAATCAATAAGCTTGAGAACCGTAGTAGTAATAGGGGCTGTTGAAATTGTGGATAAGAGGTCTGCGGTGCTGATGAAGCACAGTGCCGTCTTGTGGACTACCTGTGCATGGAGTGGTCATGCCGGCCGACGCGATGTGGATATCGCCGGGTTGTTTGACACCATCCCAGCTCCGGGTAGGGATGGTTCACCGGCTGTCCACACCGTGTCCACAGCAGAAATGTGTGGCTGATGGTGATCGTGCGTCAGAAGTTTTTGAGGAATCTCAGCGCTTGGAACGCTGCCGGATGCGGGTCGTCAACTCTTTGACGTGATCGAAGACCTCTCGGCGTGATGCCATTTCATCGAGAATCTTGCGTTGGGCGTACATCACGGTGGTGTGATCCCGGCCGAAAGCCTGACCGATCTTGGGTAGGGACAGATCGGTCAGCTCCCGGCACAGGTACATGGCGATCTGCCGGGATTGGGCGAGGGCCCGGGTTTTGCCGGGCCCGCGAAGTTCCTCGACGCTGGTGTCGAAGTATTCGGCCGTCGCGGCCATGATCATGGCCGCGCTTATCTGCATGGTGCCGGCGTCGGCAATGAGGTCGCGCAGGACGATTTCGGCCACGGCCGTGTCGATCGGGCTCTTGTTCAGGGAGGCGAAAGCCGTCACCCGGATCAGGGCGCCCTCAAGTTCGCGGATGTTGCGCTCGATGCTGCTGGCGATCAATTCCAGGACATCGTCGGGAACGGCCAACCGCTCGATTTGAGCTTTCTTGCGCAGAATGGCGATCCGCGTCTCCAGTTCCGGGGGCTGAACATCGGTGATCAGGCCCCACTCGAACCGTGTGCGCAACCGGTCTTCCAGCGTTGCCAGCTGTTTGGGCGGACGATCGGAGGAGATCACGATCTGTTTATTGGCGTTGTGCAGGGTGTTGAACGTGTGGA
>Ga0194039_1000559_pt1 | contig 22053 bp, 18 predicted proteins | sample JunL228m_MetaG_FD_148679 | JGI IMG/M metagenome (GOLD analysis project Ga0194039, IMG submission 148679) | Anoxic zone freshwater microbial communities from boreal shield lake in IISD Experimental Lakes Area, Ontario, Canada - Jun2016-L227-8m | ecosystem: Environmental > Aquatic > Freshwater >... | reverse complement strand
TTCTTTGAGCCGATCATTGTTTTGTGATTATTAATGAGTCAGTTCTTTATTGGCTCCATTCCATGCTTTTGCTATTGGTTTGGTCATTGCTCTATATTGGTTGTCAGGCATGGTCAGGATAAGGAGATCTGATAGATCGAAGTTGAGTTTATTTCCATTCATGACTGACTGTTCAGACCACACGCCTTTTATCTCGCCAATAAAGAAAGTGTTTGATGGAAGTTCAATCGTATTAACAAGTTCACATTCAAGGGTTATCGGGCAATCTTTTATCATCGGTACATCCAATGAACCATAAAAAGTTTCAAATACATTTGACTTGTCTTTCTTATGTCCGCTTACGATTCCGCAGTAGTCAGTTTTTGGAATCAATTTTGTATCTGGAAAATTGATGCTGAACTTGCCTGTTGCTCTGATATTAGCATTAGTCAAGTGGGCCTTATTGATGCCAATGCCTATGATTGGGGGAACTGAGTTTACTCTGGTTACCCAGCCGACAGTCATGAAGTTTATCTTTTCATCATGTTTTGTTCCGACTAGAACTACTGGCATCGGGATTGATAGATTGTTGTTGATTTGTACTTTTTCCATATTCATTCTCCTTGATAATTAATGTTTTTCATCAGATAAAGTTATGGCTATCTCTCTGAATTTGTTTTCGATTGCGAGAAAAGCATCTACAACATCAGGATCAAAATGAGTGTCTCTTCCTTCTGTGATTAACTGTACAGCTTTTTCATGGGAAAAAGCAGGCTTATAAACTCGCTTTGAAATTAAGGCATCATAGACATCTGCAAGAGCCATAAGTCTGCCGGCAATAGGTATCTCATCACCCTTGAGTCCATAAGGATAACCTGAACCATCCCATTTCTCATGATGCGATATTGATATTTCTTTAGCATATTTAAGAAAAGATATTTTTGTTAATTTCTTCTCTGATTTTGCTATAGCCTCGGCTCCAAAAATAGGGTGTTTTTTCATAACAGCGAATGCTTCATCGGTAAGTTTATCTGGTTTAAGCAGAATGCTGTCAGGTATGCCTACTTTGCCAATGTCATGAAGAGGCGCTGATAGATAGAGCATTTCAATTGTATCTTCATTCAGATAATCCTTGAACTTAGGATGCGTTTTGAGCTGGATAGCCAGTTCTTTTACATAAATCTGGGTTCTCTTGATGTGATGGCCAGTTTCAGGATCTCGGTATTCAGCAACAGATGCCATACATTCGATTGTCACTTCTTGAGTAAGTTCGAGCTCTCTAGTTCTTTCTTTGACCATCTCCTTTAGTTTGTCATTGAAAGTTTTCAATTCGTCGCTTTTCTTTTTAAGAGCCAGCTGAGTTTTTACCCTTGATTCAAGAATTTCGAATTTAAAGGGTTTGGTAATAAAATCAGCAGCTCTGAGAGCTAACCCTTTGATCTGGCTTTCATCATCGTTCAGAGAGGTTAGCATTATTATCGGGATGTCTTTCTTAGTTTCATCTGTCTTAATTTTTCTACAGACCTCATAGCCGTCCATTTCCGGCATCATGATATCCAGCAGAATCAGATCAATTTCATTCTTGTTCAGAATCTGGAGCGCTGTCCTGCCATCAAAGGCTTTAAAAAGAACATACTTCATTGAGTGGAACAGGACTTCAAGAAGTTTGAGATTCTTTGCTTCGTCATCAACAATCAGGATATTCATATATAAACCTTTCAGTTGGTTGCAATCCCTGTCAAGTCAAGGTCTGGATAGAGTTTTTTGGCGCAGTCAGGGCATATAGAGTGACTTATTTGCAAATCGGTATGCTGCATTAAATAAGCATCCAACTGACACCAGTAGCCTTTATCATCTCTTATTTTTTTGCAGCTAGAACATATCGGAAGAAGAGATCTAAGTGTTTTTATATTAGCTAAAGCATCGGTCAATTCATGAATCAGCAATTCTTTTTCTTTAAGAGTATTTTGAAGTTCATCCCTGCTTCTTTTGAGTTCAAGATGTGTATTTATTCTAGCAGTCAGGATTTCGATTTTAAAGGGTTTAGTCACATAATCGACAGCTCCTAACTTAAGAGCTTTTAGTTGGCTTTCTTCATCGCTCAGAGATGTGAGCATTATTATTGGGATTTCTTTTAATGCAGGGTTATTTTTGACTTGAGTACATAGTTGATAACCATTTACATCTGGCATCATAATATCCAGCAAAATTAAATCAACTTTCTCTTTTTTAAGGATTTCCATTGCAGAGATTCCGTCAAGAGCCTTAAAGAAATTGTAGGCTGAACCAAGTAGCACATCTAGAAGCTTAATATTCTTTATTTCATCATCTACGATCAGAATGTTCATTTTTCGCACCTTCAGTTATATTTTAATATGGAGGAACGAGCTTCGTCTCGTCCGTTATTTAGCGGTTCCGACAAAGCGGAACCCTCCACCATTAACTCAAGAAACTCCTTTGCTGATAAGAAAGTCACAGAGTTTTTTGTCGTATTTTAGTATATGCTCTGTCAGCCAGTCTTCTGCAAAACTAATGATTTTTTTCTCCAGGTTCTGTTCGTTTTCAAAATTGTTATTGTACTGAGTAATTGTGGCTTTAAAGAGTCTATGCTGCTGTATATGTTCTTCATATTGATCATTATAATTATAGGTAACCATAAATTTTTCTTCTGTGTCAAAGTGATAGTTACTATATTCCATAAAGGCTTTGCATATTTTTTTTAGAAGCAATTGCTTGGTATCGCTGTCAAATTCTTCATTGAGTACATAGACAAAATCAAGAAACTTCTTATGCTGCTCGTCAATTTCCTTTATATGCAAGCTATACTCTTCTTTCCATTCAAGCAAAGATACTGCTTTGAGTTGTACTTTTGATTTTAAAGAAGTAGTTGGCAGTGAAATAAAGAAAGTACTTCCTTTGCCTTCACCATTGCTTTCAAAGTGGATTTTGCCTCCATGGAGGTCAATGAGTTTTTTCGATATAGGCATTCCGATTCCGGTGCCGGAATATCTTCTTGATTTTGAGGAATCCGCCTGCTCGAAATCGGCAAAAACTTTTTCTTTATCTTTATTTTCAATACCTATACCAGAATCCTGCACTGAGAGTGTCAGGTTGTCTTTCTCAAGATAAGTTCTGATGGTTATTTTTCCTCCGCTCTGAGTGAACTTCACAGCGTTCGAGAGAATGTTTAATATTACCTGTCTTAACCTTTTTCTATCAGCTTTGATATCCGGCAAATCATCATTAAGAATAAGTATAAGTTCTATATTCTTCTTAGAACAGTTCTCTTTGAACAGGGTAATTGAACTTTCTACGAGTCTGTTCATATTTACATCAGAAAGATATAGCTCCATTTTTCCAGCTTCTATCTTTGAGAGATCAAGCACATCATTAACCAGAGAAAGTAGGTGCCTGCCGCTGTCCTGGATTTCTTCAGCATATTCTTTTTGTTTTAAATTAAGGGTGCCATACATTTCTTTTGAGAGGACTTCTGCGAAGCCGAGAATTGAGTTCAGCGGAGTTCTTATCTCATGAGTCATGACTGCGAGGAATTCTGATTTTGCTTTGTTTGCAGCATCTGCTTTTTCTTTTGCGCTAATATCTATAAGGATTCCTACTATCCCGGAAGGAGTACCGTCAGGCAGGAAAAACGAGGCCATTTTACAAATATGATGAACAAATACTCCTTTGATAATGACGGAAACTTCGACTTCGGCAGTCTTAGCTGATGTGAATAATTCTTTGAAGTGTTTCTCAAGCGAGGAGAGGTTTGATTTTTCAAGCCATTTGGAATCTTCTATCCTGCTTCCAATAAAAGCATCATAATTAATTCCGAGCCGTGTTATAAAAGAATCATTACATCCTGTGAAGCAAAGGTCATTTCCAAGATAAAAAATTGGGTTTTGAACGCTATTTATCAAATTGGATTCAAATTGAGCCTGCGTTTTATTATATTTATCTATTCTCACCTGAAAAGTAATATCCTGCCAGATGAAACTTATAATCAGAGAGGCAACAAGTATGAGTATGCCTGCAATAATAGCCGTTGTCTCGAGCTCAGAAAAAGATGAAATAAAACTTTCTGCTATGCCTGGAGAGGATACTCTTAGTTCATCAATCAACTTATGGTATTTTGTTTCATTGAAAGCCGATATCATTATAATGGCTATAATAGAAAGCGAGGCAAGCAGCGCCCCAATGATCAAGTGTGGTATATTGATTTTACTTCTATTGGATTGCGACATTAGTAATTATCCTTTAGTGCTTTTTGCATTGAATGTACTGTGGCGGTAACCATAAAATATGTAGATAAATATACCGATGATGAACCATGCTCCGAAAAGCATCCATGTCAGCGTAGAAAGAAGAGAGAGAAGATATCCTGAGATAGTGATTATAATTATAGTCGCAAGAACTGGGATAGGGCATTTGTAATATCTGGCTTTGTCCGGGAATTGACGACGGCTTATCAGAAGCAATATTGGCGCAATTATGAAGCACAAAAGCGCCCCTAGCGTAAGTTCTACAAAAGTATCTGAATTTCCAAATCCAATAATAAGAGTAAGTATTACTCCAATTGCAGATACTGTGCGGTACGAAAATCTGTTTTGGACTGATGACTTATTTGGAAGCAGAGGGAAGAGCCCGTCTTCAGCCATTGCAAGTACCTGGCGGCTTAATGAGTAAAGGCAGCCAAAGGCACATACAGCACAGCTAATGATTACTCCGCATACAGGGAGGATTTTGCTTAGAGGAAAATTAGAATGCTCCAGAACGATTGACCAAGGCATATCAGAATTGAGTGCCAGATAGCTCGCACATCCTGTCATGACAGAAATGATGATGATGTATAGCAACGCAACAATGGAGAGTGAGCCAAATACTCCTATTGGCATATCCCGCCTGGGGTTTTTGGTTTCCTGTGAAGCATTTATTACTATATCGAAACCTATTATTGAGAATACAGCGATAGTAGCTCCATTCATCATTCCTCTCCAGCCGTAGGGAAGGAATGGATCCCAGTTCTGAGGATTGACGCTTGGTATAAGCCAGATAATCATCACTAATATGATTATGAGATTTGCAGATGTGAAAATTATCATGAAGCGGATGCCGTTTTTTGCTCCGAAGATCAGAATCAATGTAATAATTATCATTATTGCCATTCCGGGAACATCAACTATTCCTCCTGAAGCAAGAGGAATAGTAAGTTCTCTGGGAATATCAAATCCTGAAAGCTGTATAAGGTGAGTCATTGAAAGTGACCATGAATTCACCTGAGATATTATTGCCGAAGCAAATTCCAGAATAAGAAACCATCCTGTAATCCATGCTGCGAATTCTCCAAGGCTTAATTGTGCGAACCTGTAGATGCTGCCATTTACAGGCAGTAGGGTAGCTAACTCAGAGTAAACCATTGCTATCATGGCACAAAGAAGTCCGCCGATGACAAATGATAGCATTAGAGAAGGTCCTGCGTACTGGCTTGCTCCGATTCCAGGAAGAACATAAGTCCCATTGCCTATCATTATTCCTACTCCAAGCACAATGAGATGAAAAGAAGTCATAAACCTCGGTAAGGTGCTCGAGGATATAATTAGTGTGATGTCTGAATATTTTCTTAGCCTAAGCATTATCGATAAAAGTATTAAATAGAATGAATGATACCATTTAGCTTAAATTATCTCTCAAATTTGATTCAAAGCAATAGAGATAATAGCTAAGAGGCATGGTTTATATTCCAGTGCTGTAAGAGTTATCCAGATTGGATTATGCCTGATAAAAAACAGAGGCAAACAAAAAGCCTGATACTTACGGTAAATCCTGCAATAAATGGAATGTTATTCGCTAACTATCCCATATTGGCAGGCATCGAATCGAGCTTGCCATGCATTTGGGTCACTATTTAGATTGTCATCTATGTGGACTGGGTCTTGATCTTTGAAATCTCCGCCCCATCTGAGAGTTTTGTCCTTTCTGATGTCATTTATAAAGTTTCTGACATTGCAAGGACGATTTTTCAGGTTTGATTTTCTAAGGAGATTTGAGTCATACAAATCTCCATTATAGAAAACATTCATATCTATGGCATGTCCTGCAAGGTGATTCGATCTTTTTGAAGAGTGGACGATTGTTCCTGTTAGTATCTGATCAGGAGTCCTGAATGAACTAGTCACATAGACTATTACACCATTTTCTCTTGCGTAGGAATCTATCCGATACATTGACGGGAGGAATTCTGAATCAATTACTATGGGCTTATTTTCATAACCGATGATATTGGCGCTCTTATATGAAACCAATATATCCTTCGGTTTTTCTGGGACACACGAAGTTAGAAGAAAAAGAAACAAGGGAATAAATAATAGAGCAAGAAGGGAAAAGGAATGGCTTTTTTTATCCATATCCTGAGTCCTTATTTACATCACTTCAGGGATATCTATAGTCAGAGTCCTAAGCCCATCTGAAATAATGTCTTTGATAGCTGAACTCAATGCGATTCTAGCTTTTTTAAGTTCTGAATTCTCTGCATTAAGTACTGAACATTCACGATAGAAGGAATTATAAGCCTTAGATAAATCAAGAAGGTAGTTAACCAATACCGAACAGTCTAATTTTTCTGCAGAAGCGAGCAAAGCTTCAGGATAAAATGAGGCCATAACGGCGAGTGCTTTTTCCCATTTGGTATCGAGGAGAGACCAGTTTATGCTCTCATCTGAAGTTTTATCTTCTTTGTCGTATTTCTTTAGGATTGAATTGATCCTGGCACAGACATACTGGACATAAGGACCGGTATCGCCTTCGAATTTAATAGATGCCTGCGGATCAAAGAGAATAGTTGTTTTTGGGTTAAATTTAAGGAGCATGAATTTTAGTGCGCCGATAGCTATTATCTCAGACCTGCTGTCTATATCCTGGGGTATTTCACCATTGAGTCTCTCAAGTGTCGCACTCTTGGCGAGGTCACGCATATCATCAAAAAGGTTGTCAGCATCTACGACTGTGCCTTCTCTGCTCTTCATCTTTCCTGATGGCAGGTTTATCATGCCGTAAGCGAGGTGATAAAGCCTATCCGCCCATGTATGACCCAATACCTTCATGATGGCAAAGAGTGTCTTGAAGTGATGAATTTGTTCATCTCCGACAATCCAGATTTGCTGGTCAGGATGGAAATCACTATCCTTTTTAAGAGTAGTGCCGATGTCCTGAGTGATGTAAACACTTGTATTGTCTGAACGAAGCAGGACTTTTTCAGTTAAGCCGAAAGGCTTCAGATCTGCAAAGATTGCGCCATCAATTCTTCTTTTGAAAATCCCATCTTTTTCGCCTTTAAGGACAATATCTTTTCCTAGCTTATATGTGTCGCTTTCAAGGTAAACTCTATCGAACTTGATGCCCATACGCTTGTATGTGACTTCAAATCCGCTGATTACCCATTCGTTCATGGTCTTCCATAGTTTGATAATCTCAGGATCGGAGTTTTCCCATTTTATAAGTATTTCCTGAGCTTCCTGTCCGATTGGAGTCAGAGCGAAAAGCTCTTCATCAGTTTTATCTATATATTCAAGATTGGATTCTCTAAGCGCTGCAAGCTCTTTTCTGAGTTCCTGATCAAATCTTACATAGAACTCACCGACCAGGTGATCGCCTTTTTTGCCTGATGATTCAGGCGTTACTCCATTGCCATATCTTTTATAGGCAAGCATGGATTTACAGATATGAATTCCTCTGTCATTTATCAGGTTAACTGCAAAGACATCGTGGTCAACTCTCCTTAAAAGAGATGCAAGCGACATTCCAAGCGTATTATTTCTTAAGTGACCTAAATGCAGCGGTTTATTGGTGTTGGGAGCTGAATACTCGATCAAAATTCTTTTCTTGTCTTTGTTGCTAACTTTTGCGGACTCCATAATTTTCTGTGTGTCCGAAATAGTATCTCTGAAAAGAGCATCAGCTTTCAGGCTAAAATTAACGAAAGCTTTAATCCTATTTACTTTTTCAATTTCAGCATGAGCGCTAAGGAATTCCAAGATCGAACTTGATATATCTTCAGGTTTTCCTTTTAGGATAGAGGCGAGTTTGAAGCAATTGACAGTTAGCTCTCCATCCATATTCGGAGGACAAATCTCCAGCTGGATATTGATGAGGTCTTTTGAGACGGAATGCTTAGCCGACAAGAATGATCTTAGATCATCAATGATTCTTAAATTCATGATTTTGTGTAAAAAATTAAGCTAAAGTTTTAAGGACGGTGGATTCAGCCGTTTCATCTGCCAGGATGGAGTATTGTCCGAATGAAGCAGGGACAAGAGCGCTCCTTCCCATAGGCACTTCAGTAATTACGCTATCCTTCTGGATTTTTATACTGTTATTGACAGCAGTAATAATGTGAAAAACGCCTGAGCCATTATGCATTGTAGTGTCATCCCATTTCCCTGTAAGTCTGAGGTCATCCACCTTAAAGAAAGGACAATATTGAATAATAGGGAATTTACGGTTATGCGCGGTACCACCTGTAACTCCAGATACTTTAGATGAGGATCTCTGGATAAAGTGGATGCTTTCGAGAGCCTTTTCCATGTGCAATTCTCTTGGTTTGCCATCGGCTCCTATTCTTCCCCAGTCGCTTATTCTAAAAGTCGTTTCAGAGTTTTGCTGCACTTCAAATAAAAGGTTTCCTTCTCCTATGGCATGAACTGTTCCAGCACTGATAAAATATGCGTCTCCGGCAACTGATTTAGATGCCTGCAGATATTTTTCCACTTCAACGCTCTGGCATGTATTAAGGAAACTTCCCTTAGTGGCTTTATGATTCAAACCGACAAATATCTTAGCATCTTTTTTGGCGGCTATGATATACCACATTTCAGTTTTGGGTTCTGCTCCTTTAAGTTTTTTACAGGTCGCTTCATCTGGATGAACCTGAAGTGATAATCTCTGGCCTGCATCAATGATTTTAACCAGAAGAGGAAAAAGTTTAGCTGCATATTTTTCGCCAACCAGACTACTTCCGTATGTTTCAATTAGTTCTCTGATAGTTTTTCCTTTGAGAGGACCATTTTCGACGATGCTTTGGGAGTCGGGCCTATCTACAATTTCCCAAGCCTCTCCGATTGGAAGAGTTGTTTTGGGTAGAGTTCTTCCCAAATGACTCTGCATCATGTCTCCGCCCCAAATGATTTCTTTATAGATAGGGGTGAAAAGAATTGGATATAGATTTTCTTTTTCAAGTCTCATCATATTATGTCCTCTATTGTTTTATTCATTTTGAGGCAAATGAAGTAATTGTTATATTTTAAGTTTATAAGTTACAATGATAGTTTGAATGTATAGAGTTTGCTACAATGTCAAATGCAAAGATTTATTTAATTTCTTTGGGGGTAAGGAGGAGTTCTCCTGATCCATTATTCAGTTCGACATGGAATCTATTCAGAAAACTCATTCCCAGCAGGCCTATTCCTTTGTCGTCAGGAAGGTCAATTATTACAGCTTGAACATTGGATACTATCTTGCCGTTGATTGTTATGGAGTCAAGAGTTATCTCTTTTGTTTTAAAGATTCCGCTGGCTGTGGATATTGTCCTTTCTGTTGAAGATGAAGCTGTTATATTTAGCTCTTTTGCTGTTTTAGATGGTATGCTTACAAGGGATGCGCCTGTATCAACGATAAACTTTTGACTAACACGTCCATTGAGCGTAGCATCAAGGAATATGCTATTTGTCGGATTTTTCTCAAACTTGATAATAATCTTATTTTTTGAAGACTTCATGTCGGAAATAATTTTCTTTAATTTTTCCAAAGTTGATAAGAACTGCTTATCAAATTTTGCGCTTTGTATGATTGATTCGGCCTTTTCACAGTCTCCAAACTTGAGATAAATTTCGGCTCCCAAAAGTTTGATTTTTTGATCGTCGGGAAGTTCTCTTACTGCAAAATCATAGACAGACATAGCATTCATATTATCATCGGCAGCAAGAAGAGATTCGATCCAGTTTACATAAAGACTTGATATTGTCGAGAATATTTCTGCATCGAACTCATCAGAATTTTTGTTGAGTCCTACTATATCGTCAAGCAATCCAATAGACCTGCCATAACCGTAAATGCCCACATTAGCCCATGCGAAACTTTTCAGGACATTTTTATTTTTTATCACAGCAATGATTCCGGGTGTGAGCTCATCAGCTATGTCCCTGATAGCGCCTATTTCGGTCAGTTTGGAACAGAAAGCATCTGTTAGAATGGATGCTTTCTCTATATAATGAGTATTCTTAATATCATTTTTTTTTATGAACTGTGTAAAACTTAAGAAGTATTGACGAAGCGTATCATTCTTCAAGGAATTTATTTTTTTATTAAGAACATCTTTGTCGCTCAATAGCAAAAAGAGAATTTTTGCTGGAATGGCAGGTTCATCCGATGGAAGAGTAAACTCTTCTCCAAGCCATAAGTAAGCAGTGTTTTTTTGAAATGAAGGAAATACCCATCCGACCAATTCATTGTCTTGGACTATTATGGATGGAGATTCGATGTGTAAGTTTTCAATCTCTATAGCAAGTAAATCTCCCTGTTTCTCAATTACCTTGAAGAAATTTATTTTTGTAAGAGACTGAGTATCAGACGAGAGCAAATAGAAAGCATTAGCGGCGGTCCAATCTCCTACTTTATAGGCGCTTTCAAGGGGGGTATTGCTATTGACTGACGGTAATTTAAGAAAAACTACACCGTTATCTGTATCCCAGAATACAGTCTCTATTGCTGCTTTGGCTCTAGATTCCGAACAAGAGACAGATATTGCCTTTTCGATGGCGCTTAGAGGTATGGCAGCAATGTTTTGTTTTGATACATAGACTTGTAGCTTGTTAATTTTGCCATCATCAAAAGTTATGTCTATATCCTCAAAACTAGGAACTTCCTCTCTTTTCAAAACGCTAATATTTTCTACTTCTGAAACTCTTTTTATTGCGGTGATAACTTCGTTTCTTTCCTCACGGATGGCTTTATTTTGTGATAAGACGAAGAATAAAACTGCCAGGCAAACAAGGACTATTATAGTTAGAGCGGATAATAGAAGCAGTTTTTTCCCATCGAAATGACTGATATTTAGTTCATAACCGCAGTTTATGCAGTGTGCCGCCCCGGATTTGTTTGTGCTTTTACATTTCTTGCAAATCATAGGTTATTGAATATTTGAGATGTATTCCTTGCAACAGTCGATGAGTTTTTGCATGTCTTCGTCTTTGCCTACAGTGATTCGGATATAGTCTTTTGTTTTGAGGGCTCCGAAGTATCTGACCAGAATATTCTTGCTCCTGAGAAATAGAAAAAGTTCATTTCCGTTTCTGCCCGGAGGTGAAGCCATGACAAAGTTTGACTGGGAAGGTATGACTGTAAATCCAAGTAATTTTAACCTTTTAACGAGTCTTTCTCTGGTAGTTCTTATCGTGGATATGATGTCTTTGAAGTATGGCAGATCCTTTAGCGCCCCGATGGCAAGAAGCTGAGAGAGCAAATTTACATTGTAGGAGTCCTTAACCTTGATCATCTCTTTGATAATAGATGGTGATGATATTGCCCAACCCAATCTGACACCTGCCATTGAGTAACTTTTCGAGAGTGTCCGTGAGACAATTAAGTTATCAAATTTTTTAATCAGTCTTAGCGCGTTGTCATCGGCAAAATCAGCATAGGCTTCATCCACTACTACGATACCTTTAAACTTGGAGCATATCGTCTCTATTTCACTCATAGGAAAAGCATTTCCAGTCGGTGAATTTGGATTGGCGATTAAGAAGACTTTCAGATCATCCTTTTGTGAGAGTTTATCAAGTTTGGATGAAAGAAAATCCTTCGGAATAGAAAAGTCATCTGTCAGATTGATTAAGTGGGTATGGGCATTTTGAATTTTAGCCAGGACTCCATATAGAGAGTATGAGGGATCGAAACAGACAATTTTTTCATTTTCGCTGACGAATGTTCTTATGATGATATTGAGGATGTCATCGGAACCATTTCCTGCTATGATATTATCAACGCCAAATCCATAAGTTTCTGCTATTGTTCGTCTCAGATCATCGGCAAGAGGGTCTGGATAGAGTCTTAATCTTTCTGAAGCAAACTCTGTAAAAAGTTTCGCAGCAGTAGGTGAGGGCGGGTATGGATTTTCATTGGTATTTAACTTGATTAAATCCTTTTGTTTTGGTTGTTCTCCAGGAGTGTAGCCATCCATTTCTCTGATGATTTTTCTAGTGTAAGTACTCATATTATTAAGTGAATAGTTTTCACTTTTAGTTATTAATTTTTAACTTGTCAACTTTTTATAATCCGATATAATCGCCGAATCTGATTAATGCGCTGTTTCCATGGGCATCGAGTCCTTCCATTTCGGCAAATCTTTCAATGAACGGAATTTCATTTTCCAAAGCCTGCTTCGAATATTTTATTAAACTAGAACGCCTTAAAAAAGTGTCAATCGTTATTCCGCTAAAATATTTTGCGCTCCCGCCTGTCGGAAGAACATGGCTCGGACCTGCCACGAAGTCGCCGACGCTCTCAGGTGTGTATTCGCCAAGGAATATTGCTCCTGCGGCAGATATCTTATCTGCTACTTTATCAAAGTCTTTGCACATAATTTCGATATGTTCTGGAGCATAACTATTTGCCAACTCTATAGACTGTTCGATGTTTTCAGTCTCAATAAGTATTATCCCCTCAGCCATCACTTTCTTTATTGCTACAGCGCGTTTGAGTTTTTTAACTTGTCTGTCCAGTGAATCTTTGACCCTTTCAATCAATGCGTGTGAAGTAGAAAGAAGCACAGCCTGTTCGTGTCCGCTTCCGTGTTCCGCCTGAGAGAGGAGATCTGCTGCTATGAAGTTTGGATTATTGGCATTGTCAGCGATGATTAAAATTTCAGACGGTCCTGCGACCATATCTATTGCTACATCTCCATAGACAAATTTTTTTGCCGCAGTGACATAAGCATTGCCTGGCCCGACTATTTTTTCGACTTTGCTGATGCTTTGAGTGCCATAAGCCAAAGCGGCGATAGCGTAAACACCGCCAAGTTTATAAATCTCTGATGCTCCGGCAATTTTCATGGCGTAGAGAAGTTCGGGATTTATTTTGCCGTTCTTCCCGGCCGGAGTTACTGCAACAATTCTTTTTACCCCTGCTGTTTTGGCTATGGCTATTGTGTGGATGGCAGTGGAAACCAAAGGCGCAGTTCCACCCGGGATGTATGCTCCGACTCTCGAAAATGGTGAGAATTTCTCCCCTAGTTCGACTCCATTTCTGGGCGAGTAAGTCCAATTCTTTGGTTTTTGCTTTGATGCAAAATCAGTGATGTTTTCTATGGCCGTGATGATGGCATTTTTTCTATTTTCAGAAACTGAAGAATCAGCTTCTTTTATTTCATCATCAGAAACTAGAAATTTACCCGGTTCAAGTGTCACTTTGTCAAATCTGAGAGCATACTCGCATATGGCTATATCGCCTCTTGCTTTCACATCTTCGAGTATAGGCTGAACTTCTCGGGCTATATCTTCTGAAAAAGCTTTCCTATGGAATAGTTGACTAAGCTTTTCTTTAAAATCTTTTTCTCTGTAACTGATTATTTTCATTTATGCTTTGGTTCTTCCTTTACATGTAAATGGAGGGTTTCAGCAAACTGAATCCCTCCAATAATTTAAGTTCTTATGCCCGGATTTCTCCGGATTTTTTTAGTCTAGTGTCCGCCTTCGTCCTTTGTTGATAGAGCTTTGTCTATCTCGCTCTGGATGCGTTCAGGAGGAAGAGTGTACTTAGCTGCGATATAAAATACTGCTGCTGAACATACTGCTAAAAATATTACAGTGCAGAAACCTGTCATAATGCCGGCTCCATGCCCATAGTCGCCAAGTTTTGAAGCTATGACTATGACTACAAGGTACGCCCATAACCATATTGATGCTTTCCACTCTGTCTTAATTTCAGAGGCTGGTTTTTTAGATGTTTTTTGGAATATGATGGTAACTATCAGACAGAATACGAAGAACCATACTACGCCTGATATTGTATCCCAGCCTACCCAGTAGATGAATAGAGTAGTGATGAAGAATGCGATATAAGCCCAGATATAACCGATAGGGAGTTTGAAAGGTCTCTTGAGAGACGGCAATTGAACTCTGAGCGCTACCATACATACAGGTGCAAGACCGTATGATATGGCAAAAAGGCATGTCAGGAGGTTAGATATCTGATCCCAGTTCTTGAAGAAGTGGAATATGATGATAGCCAGAACGAAGTTGATCCATACAGTAAGGGCAGATTCACCGCTTTTATTGAGCTTGAGCAATACTTGCGGAGCATAACCATTTGCGGCAATACCGTACAATGATCTGGCCGCACCTGTGCAGTAAATAAGGGCCGCCGCCATAGGGGAGATGATTGCGGCGAAGTAAAGGACAGGAATAGCCCAGTTAATTCCGTGTTCAGCAAGCAAACTTACAAATGGGCTTTGGTTATTCATTAAAGTTAAATTAGCCCAGCCGTTCTTAAGGTCATTAGGTTGCAGCGCAGAAAGGAAGCCTACCTGGAGGAATAAGAACACTATCATGCATAGTATTACAGAACCAACTATCGCGAATGGAACAGAAAAATTCGGGTTTTTGGCTTCGCCTGCCATTTCAGCGGCCTGTTTGAAAGCATTATATGAAAAGACTATACCGCCGACTGATATTGCGGCAAATATACCGTGCCAGCCAAATGGAGCGAATACGCTTGAAGCAACTACATGAGGATTGGCTGCAGAGTGAATATGGAAGTAGGCATCGACAAGCAGAATACTTACAAAAATAGGGATCACTATTTTTATAAGAGTCAGGAATGTATTGAATCTTACAATGTACTTCACGGAATAGGTGTTGATTACGCTCATACAGAATATTAGGATTGTCGCAACTGTGTAGCCGATAAATGTAAGTCCACCCTTTGGATGCATAATTGAAGTGAAGTAGAAGGAAAGATATTGCATCACTGCCATCGTTTCAATTACGGTCAAGGTGACATAGCAAAACCATGTATTGAGCGAGCAGAATATTCCAACTACTGTGCCGTGCGTAAATGATGGAATTCTTACGCTTGATCCCGAAACCGGGACAGAAGCGCATAGCTCAGCAAAAGTGAAGGCTATTATGATTACAAATACACCGCCAATGATCCATGACAGAATTGAGGCAGGACCGGCGGCCTGAGCGGCATAAAATGAACCAAATAGCCAGCCTGAACCTAGAATTGCGCTTACTGAAATAAACAGAAGCCCGAGTGATGAAATTGATCTTCCCTTCATAATCCTTATTCCCTTTTTATGTTTTATTTTTAGAAGACAAATTAAAAGATAAAATAAATTCTAACCTAAAATATTTAATTGAATACACTCTATAGAAAAAATAGTTGAAAATGTTATAAATAAGCCAAGACTAAAATATTATCAGAGGATTTTTTGTATGAAGAAAGCTTTAACTTTTTTAGCAATTCTTCTTGTTTGTAATATTCACGGTTATGGTTCCGATAATTCGAACATTGTCTCTGCCGATCAATATATTGACTACGGTCCGTATCCGCCGTCTTATCTGCAGTATTATAGTTTTTTGTATTCTACAAATAGTTTGCATTACTGGAGTTATCTCTATCCTGGACTGAATAATCCATATCAGATATACACAGCCGCAGATTTTCAGAATATGCCTTGGCTCAAACAATATATGAATCAGACTTACGGCGCCGATGCCAGAAACCAACCTGTTTTTAATCCGACAATTTATAACAACCCATCGACACAGCCGCGTAGTGCGGCCACTTACTCTCAAAACCCCGGTTCAGCCGTTCAGCAAAATCGTAATACTGTTCTTAGAGCAGTTCAGACAGCAACTCCTCAGCATCATGATTCCACATCCACCTTTTACAGCATTATTGATCAGGATGCGGCTACATCCCGTCCGAATGAACAGAATAATTTTATAGGCACCCAGGCACAATATCACGAAACCGAAGCTAGAATTCCAAATGGAGCATCCCCTGGATACGAAGGGCAAATGCATGAAGCTCTGCAGGATGATTTCAGAATGCCAATGGGTGGTGGCTTCCACGGCGGAAGATAGTTGAATTCTTCAAAGAGTAGTTAAAACTTAATTATCTTGATATACTCATCTTGTAAATAAAGTATCTGAATAACCCGTTTCTGAGGTAAATGTTTATGAATATGCCCAAACTTACCGGTGCTAAGCTTATGGTTAAGTGTCTTGAAAAAAATTCAGTTAAGTTTGTCTTTGGTATTCCGGGAGCAAAAATAGACGCGGTTTTTGATGCATTACTGGATTCTTCGATAAGGTTAATTTTGTGTCGGCATGAGCAGAATGCCGCTTTTATGGCGGCGGCTTACGGAAGAATCACAGGCGAACCAGGAATTGTGCTTGTGACATCAGGGCCTGGAGTCTGTAACCTTACGACAGGCCTCTTGACAGCCACGACAGAAGGCGATCCTGTTATTGCAATTGGCGGTTCTGTATCTAGAAATATGCTTCTTAAAAGTTCTCATCAGAATACTGACAATACACGAATAATGGAAGCCGCCACAAAGAAGAGCGTTACCATTAACAATGTGGAAAGTATCCCTGAGGTTCTCGAGAATGCTTTCAGAATTGCAAAGGCACCGAGAAAAGGGGCTTATTTTATCAGTGTGCCAAGCGATGTCCTTAATGAAGAAACGGCTGAAGTGGCACTCAATGAAAGCAGAAGCATTCATTACGGAAGAGCGCCTGAAAGTGAACTTATCAGGGCATCAAAACTCATAATAAAAGCAAAACTTCCGGTGCTTTTCTTCGGTGAAGATGCCAGCATGGAAAAGAATGTGGAACCTTTGAGAAGACTGATTAAGAAACACAGACTGCCTGTAGTGGCGACTTATCAAGGGGCAGGGGTGGTGTCCAGAGAACTCTTTACCAACTTTATCGGAAGGGTAGGGCTTTTTAAGAATCAGCCGGGTGACCGTCTTATAGATGAGGCTGATGTGATAATTACAGTCGGTTATAATCCTGTAGAGTACGACCCTGAAATATGGAATGCCACCCGATCAAAGACGATAATACATATAGATTCTGTGCCTGCGCAGATTCACTCCTGCTATCAGCCAGCGGCAGAAGTTCTTGGCGACATTGCATATAATGTTGACTCCCTTTCAGAACTGCTTGCCTTATCTCTGTCATCTGAATCCAGAAAGAAAATTGATGAGTTGCATGAAGAACTTTTTAAGAATCTTGATTATAGTTTGAAAGAATATCAAAAAGGGAAAATACATCCCCTTGAGTTTATTCAGGCTTTCAGAGCCTATGTAAATGATGATGATTTGGTGATGTGCGATATCGGAACAGTTTATATGTGGATGGCAAGATATTTTATGGTTTTTAAGCCAAGACAGATATTTTTCAGCAATGGACAACAGACGCTAGGAGTGGCTTTGCCATGGGCTATTGCAGCTAAACTCACTTGCCCGGAGAAAAGGATATTCTCAATTTCCGGAGACGGAGGTTTTCTTTTTTCTTCGATGGAACTTGAGACAGCAGTAAGGGAAAAACTGCCCTTTATTCACTTTATTTGGACTGATGGAACTTATAATATGGTGTTGGAACAGGAAGTCCTGAAGTACAATCGAAAGAGCGGAGTTGACCTTGGTAAAATAGATGTGGTCTCTTATGCCAAAGCTTTTGGAGCCAAAGGTTACAAAATGAACTCTATTGAAGAGTTTGGCGGCATACTCGGTGAAGCTGTAAAATCAGATGTCCCTGTGCTCATAGATATTCCCATAGACTACTCAGCCAATAGGGACATGTTCATAACACTCAATAACAACATATCTATATAACTTATGAATGACTTAGAAATAAAACACAAAAGCGACAATAAAAATGTTCTAGCCTACATAGGTTCCGTGGACAATGTGATAAATGGAATAGTGCCTGAAGAGCTCAAGAACAGGCGATTTGCAGCTTCAAAGGTTAAGTTTGGATTCGAGCTGGCATCGCCCCAGGGAATATACAATCTTGGCGAATGCATCCTTATGAACTCTCTGATATATTCAAGCAGGACAGACAAGACGCGTCTGGAAAGAGACCCTCTGATGTGGGGGCCTGAATTTGTGACTTCGGGAATATTCCTTATACCTCAAAACTGCGTTGAGAACCTTGAACTATCGTATTGTTCGCTGGAAAATAGTGTTACTCTCAAAAGCATCTACAGACAAATCTATGCAAAGTCCAAAAAACCTTTTGCGATAACAGGCTGTGCGGAACTGAGTTTGCTCAAATCAAAATCGATTACATATTCGCCGATCGAGAAAGAAAATATCTTCACTAATGAAAAGAAATATTTTATGGAAGAAGAACACCATGATGCCAATATGAATATTGCCTTTATGGGCGTCGTCAGCGATATGGAGAGCAAGGATGATAGCGACATAAACTTTAAGCTCAAATCTGTCCTATATTACAATCCATACAATAAACAGAGCGCGGAACTGGTTTCCCATACTCATGCGGCTGTGCTGACTAATCCGATAGTCGAAATAGCAGATGTCCAGCCTCATAATGTGAAGGATGTCATTCATCTGATGGATGATTCGCTCGTCCGTTACATCAAAGCAAGCATTTATATCATTGACGACATTGTGGAGTACCAGGAGAAATAGTTTTTAGCAGAATTCCGAACTTAGGCATTTATTCTGTCTCTCTTTTGCCGAACAGATCTCAATTATCTGAAAACAGCGAAGCTATTTCCCTGAATTTACTTTCGATTGCAAGGAAGGCATCGACAATATCAGGATCAAAATGAGTTCCTCTTCCTTCCTTTATTATTTCTATAGCCTGTTCGTGGGAAATAGCATCTTTATAAATACGCTTTGGCACTAATGCGTCGTACACATCAGCCAAGGCCATAATCCTTCCCGAAATTGGTATCTGATCGGCCTTTAGTCCAAGCGGGTAGCCTGTGCCGTCCCATTTCTCATGATGTGTAGCAGCCATCTCCTTGGCATATCTCAGGAAGGACATTTTAGTAAGTTTTTCTTCAGATTCTGCAATAGCTTTGCTTCCATAAAGAGTGTGCATTTTCATTACGGAAAACTCTTCATTGGTCAACTTGCCTGGTTTGTGCAAAATACTATCAGGAATTGCTATTTTACCAATATCGTGGAGAGGGGCTGACTGGTAGAGCATATCAATAGTTCTGTTATCCAGGAAATCCTTATACTTAGGTTTGCCTTTCAAGTAAAGAGCAAGTTCTTTCACATAATACTTAGTTCTCTTAATGTGCATACCTGTCTCAGCATCTCTGGATTCGGCTAGTGAAGCCATACACTCAATAGTAACCTCTTGCGTCAGCGTCAGCTCTCTTGTCCTCGATTTCACAATATCTTCGAGTTTACAGTTAAACTTTTCAAGCTTAGCATTAGTCTTGTTCAGCTTTTCTTTGCTCTGTCTCAATTCAATTTGGGTTTTGACTCTTGCGCCCAATATTTTCCGTTGGAACGGTTTTGTAATAAAATCCACTGCTCCTGAATCAAAGCCTCTGAGCTGGCTTTCATTGTCATCAAGGGAAGTCAGAAAAATGATCGGGATATCCTTCAGAAGCGCATCGGTTTTAATTCTACGGCAAACTTCATAGCCGTCCATATCAGGCATCATCACATCAAGCAGTATCAGATCTATACCAGAAACAGATTCTAAAATGTCAAAACATTCTTTCCCTGAGCCGCCCAGAAAAACTTCATAATTTTGAAGAGCCAATATCTCTAATAGCAATTTTGAATTTTTGATATCGTCGTCAACTACAAGTATTTTTGGCTTATTATGTTCCATTTTTACAGTACAATGTTAAGGGGTTTTCACGCTGCTAAAATCAATATCAGGGTATAATTTCTTCGCGCAGTCAATGCACATACTGTGGCTGAATTCAGCATCAGAGTGTTTGCTTATATATGTCTCGACCTGGCTCCAGTATCCTTTATCATCCCTTATTTTCTTACAGCATGAGCAAATCGGCAATATCCCTTTGAGTGTCTTTATATTTTCCATAGCATCATTTAGCTCGTTGATGAGTTTCTCTTTTTCAGCTAACAATATCTTTAATGACTCTTGGGCGCGTTTAAGTTTTATATGGACTTTTACTCTGGCAGTAAGTATGTCTCTTTGAAATGGTTTGCTTATAAAATCCACACCGCCTGCTTTAAACCCATTAAGTTGGCTTATGTCATCGTTAAGAGCCGTAATAAAAATAACAGGGACATTCTTGTGAACTTTGTCTTTACTGATAAGAGAGCATATATCAAAGCCGTCCATATCAGGCATCATCACATCCAGCATTATAAGGTCAATATTGGGATGTTTCTCAAGCTGAGTCAGGCACTCTTTATAATCATTTGCCTGAATGACTTCATAACCCTGAGTGACTAATATTGCCTCAGCTAGTTTTATGCATTTAATATCATCATCCACTACTAGAATTAATGGTTTAAAATTTTGCATTGGGATTCCCTTAGTAAAGGTTTTAATTATTATGGGCAAAGATTTTTTTGATTGTTGAAACAAAGCTCCTTGTGTCAATTGGTTTGTAAATAACATCGTCAAATCCAAATGATATTAGTTCTTTGTCTATATTGCTGGTGGCTGTAAAAGCCACAATTTTGATATTGTTATACTGCTCTTGGCTTCTTATCCTTCTATAAACTTCAAAACCATCAATATCAGGAAGCGTTAAGTCAAGAAGTATCAAATGGGGGAGCTCTTTTTGCAGAGCTGATATCCCATCTTCTGCGTTAAAGGCTTTGATTACACTATACCCATGATGTTCCAACAGGTCTGAAGCAAGCTTCATATTTAAAATTTTATCGTCAATTATCAGTATCTTTTCCTTCATATATGCCTCATGAGTATCTAAGTTGTTAGTTCCTCTTTGTTCTCAACTCTTTCTCTGAACATGGGAATGGACATAAAGAATGTAGAGCCTTTGTCTTTGCCTTTGCTTTCAAACCACATTCTTCCGTTATGAAGTCCGATAAAACCTTTGCTCAATGCCAGACCAAGCCCCGATCCTTCGTATTTTCTTGAAAGAGCGCTGTCTATTTGCTGGAAAGAAGTGAAGATTTTTTCCTTATCTTTTTCTTCAATGCCTATACCAGTGTCTCTTACAAATATCACCATGTTCTTATCCTCGGCGTATGCTCCGATAGTTATTTCTCCGCCGTCAGGAGTAAATTTCACAGCGTTAGACAGCAGATTAAATAGCGACTGCTTAAGCTTCTTTTCATCCGCCTGGATTTCAAAAAGATCGTCGACTGCTTCAATTCTTAGCTTAAGTTTCTTCCTGAAACATGCTTCTTTGACTATAAATGTGCTGTTCCTAAGAAAAGTTGAAATGTTTACATTTGAAATATTGAGCTCCATTTTTCCGGCTTCTACTTTCGATATGTCGAGAATTTCGTTTATCAGATCAAGAAGATGTTTGCCACTGCTTAACACATCGCCTAAATACTCTTTTTGTTTGGTGTTAACAGGACCGAATAGTTCATCGTACAGCAACTCTGAAAAGCCTATTATTGAATTTAATGGAGTCCTTAGCTCATGGCTCATTCTTGCTATGAAATCACTTTTTGCCTTGTTTGCATTATCAGCTATTTCTTTCTCTATCTTAATTTCTTTATATAGTTGGACAATTGCCTCCTCTGCTTTTTTGCTTTCAGTAATATCCCAGTTTGTGCCTATCATTCGCAGTGGCTCGCCTAAAGCGTTTCGTTCAACTTTAGCAAGAGCACGGATAATTCGGATGGTGCTATCAGGCCAGAGAACGCGGAATTCGGTATTAAATTCCTTTTCGCCTTTTATTGCCATCTGAATTTCAGCACCTCCACGAATTTTGTCGTCTGGATGAAGTCCTGATTGCCATGCCTCGTAAGCTCCCGAGAACTGCTCCTTTTTGATTCCATAGAGGGCGAACATTCGATCGTCCCAAACGAGATTGTTATTAACAATATCGTAGTCCCATGTG
>Ga0194039_1000558_pt1 | contig 22069 bp, 28 predicted proteins | sample JunL228m_MetaG_FD_148679 | JGI IMG/M metagenome (GOLD analysis project Ga0194039, IMG submission 148679) | Anoxic zone freshwater microbial communities from boreal shield lake in IISD Experimental Lakes Area, Ontario, Canada - Jun2016-L227-8m | ecosystem: Environmental > Aquatic > Freshwater >... | reverse complement strand
GGTGCGAGCGTGGATGCGCTTGCCGGTGCAGCGGACCGTGAATGGGAGGGGTTTGTCGGAGCGACCTTCCCCGGCCTCTACGCGATGATCGCAACTGACTACATGAGCCGCTACCCGCTGACGCGGGAACAGCTTGCTCAGGTCGCAGTGAAAAACCATTATAATGGTGCAAGAAATCCAATTGCGCAGTTCCAGCAGGAGATCACGATCGACACGGTGCTCAGGTCATCACTTGTTGCAGATCCCCTGCGGCTTTTCGACTGCTCACCAATTACGGACGGGGCTGCAGCGGTAATCGTAGCGCCCCTGGACCGTGCCCGTGAATTTACCGATACCCCTGTACGGGTACTCGCGAGTGAGCAGGCAAGCGACACCATCACCCTGCACGACAGGAGAGATATTTCGACGCTCGACGCCACGGTGGCCGCGGGACAACGGGCATTCAAAACCGCCAGGATCACCCCAAAAGAGATCGACCTCGTCGAGGTGCATGACTGCTTTACCATCGCCGAGATCTGCGCAATTGAGGACCTCGGGTTCTGTAAAAAAGGTGAAGCAGGAATGCTGACAATGGAAGGTGTGACCGCATTGAACGGTGACCTGCCGGTCAATACCAGCGGGGGCCTCAAGGCCTGCGGACACCCGGTCGGGGCAACGGGCATCAAGCAGGTCTACGAAATTGTGACCCAGCTGCGCGGCGATGCCAAGCGTCGCCAGATCGATGGAGCGAAGATTGGAATGACCCATAACGTGGGTGGTACCGGTGCAACGGTTGCCGTGCATATCTTCGGGGTGTAAAGGCCATGTCAGTAGCAAGGTTCTGGAGAAAGATCCCACAGCGGTATAACCTGATTGGGACGGTCTGTAAGACATGCGGGAGGCATTTCTTCCCTCCACGTTCATTCTGTCCCGACTGCCGCCGCAGCGGTGAGATCGTGGAGTATAAGTTCAAGGGTACAGGGACCGTGGTGACCCACACGATCATCAGGACAGCGAGTGACCAGTTTGAAGACCTCACACCCTATGCCCTCGCAATTGTCAAACTCGATGAAGGTCCGCGGATTACCGCCCAGATCGTCTGTCCTCCCGAAGATGTGAAGATCGGGATGCGCGTGAAGGGAACATTCCGCCGGATCGCGGCGGACGGTGCAAGCGGGGTTATTTATTACGGCACGAAGTATGTGCCGGATGAATAAGGAACCTCTTTTTCCGTCTATTTTCCAGCCGTGATATCATACACGGTATGCCATCTTCCAGGGGAATACGACCTTACGGTGTGCTCCCTGACCGCAGAAGGCTGAAACGTGCTGATTTTTTCAAGGTGCTCCCCAACGGACGACACAAGCGCGTAACAATGAATAGTCCCGCCCGGCCGGCACAGCCGGAATGCTTCCTCCAGGAACTGTGGGGCAAGGAGGGGCAGGTTCATCACCACGCGATCGAATTTCCAGGGCAGGATCTTTGAAAGCCTGCCGGAGTCCGCAAGCACGGGCATTACATTGGTACAGCGGTTATCGAGACAGTTTTCTTTCATCAGGATAACTGCCGCAGGATTAATATCTGATGATATGACGAGCCGGGCGAATTTACTCATTGTAATTGCGAACGGCCCCACCCCGGCGAACATATCGAGCACGGTCTCATCTCCCCCCATCAGGTGGAGCACCCGCTGACGCTCCGTGGCAAGCCGGGGAGAGAAGTAGGCCTCCGAAAGGTCGACGGTAAAACGGTGCCCGTATTCCAGGACACTCGTCCGGGTGGTGGGGATACCCGCCAGGACCTCAAACTCCTTTGTACGATATTCTCCCTGTACATCGCTTGTCGTGGCGAGCACCGTATGGATCCCAGGCCGTGATGCCAACAGGGCCTCTGCAGCCGCATTGTCGCCCTCCTGCATTACCGCGATACCACCGATTAGTTCATGGCGTGCTAACGCGGCCAACTGTTTTTCGTGGGCGTCGAATGATGCCCGCAACCTCACGTCACCACTTCTGGTCAAAGGGAAAAAAATGTTTTCCCCTTCAACAAATGGCTTAAGACTGGCGTCCAGCAGCCCGTCTGCAATGAGCTTCTGCCGTTTCTCTTCTCCCTTTTTTTTCGGGACCAATAATGCCCATTGTTCGACCTTCACCTGTACACTCCACCACTAAATCATTTACCCCGGAAAAGAAACATTATCTCATGCAGGATTATCTTGAGAGACTTAAGTCCGGGTCTCTTAAATTATATGCCCTCGAGAAGGAACTTCCCCCGCCCGAAGCTGTACGCATCCGGAGGACATATATCGAGCAGGTAACGGGTTCTGACCTCCGGAGCCTCGGTTCCTTTTCCATCGGGATCGATAATATTGTCAGGAAAAACTGCGAAAACATGATTGGCGCTGTGCAGGTGCCGGTGGGTGTTGCCGGACCGCTTGCCGTCCATGGTGAATATGCAAACGGGGAGTTTTTTCTTCCGCTTGCGACGACCGAGGGAGCGCTCGTCGCCTCGGTCAACCGGGGCTGCGGGGCGATCACAAAGGCCGGCGGGGCAGAGGTCCGGATTGTAAGGGACGGGATGACCCGCGCACCTGTCTTTGCGGCACGAAGTGTTGCCCATGCAAAGGAGATCGCGGACTGGGTCTCGTCCCACCGCGAGGAGATCCGCAAGGTGGCAGAGAGCACGACTTCTCACGGGAAGTTCCTTGATGTTACGACGTCAGTAACCGGGACCAGCGTTTTTGTCCGGCTGGAGTTTGATACCAAGGATGCGATGGGAATGAACATGGTCACGATCGCCAGTGCAAAAGTCGCGGACCTGATCGCAGATTCCACGGCCGCGAGGCTTATTGCCCTTTCAGGGAACATGTGCTCCGATAAAAAGCCTGCAGCGATAAACATGATACGCGGCAGGGGAAAAAGCGTGGTTGCCGGAGTATTCCTGCCGGACGGGCTGATACACGAGGTCTTAAAAACCGATGCTGCGACTCTTACCGAGGTGAACCTCCGTAAGAACCTCGTCGGTTCAGCACGCGCCGGTTCACTCGGGTTCAACGCGCACGCGGCCAACGTGATTGCAGCCATGTTCATCGCATGCGGCCAGGACCCTGCACATGTCGTTGAGGGGAGCAGCTGCATTACGACCGTCGACCAGGCACCGGGAGGCATCTACATTGCTGTGACTATTCCCTCCCTGAACGTCGGGACGGTCGGAGGGGGTACCGGTATCGCCACACAGGCGGAATGCCTTTCGCTCCTTGGGGTTTCCGGCGGCGGGGACCCTCCTGGCTCCCATGCACGTAAATTTGCCGAGATCGTGGCATCCGGTGTCCTTGCCGGGGAATTGTCGCTTCTCGGTGCACTTGGCGCCCGACACCTTGCGCGTGCCCACCAGCAGCTCGGACGCGGATAATAACCGGAGATAGCAGGAAGTACCCCTTCCTGTTCTACATACTTTTTTCTAATCTACCGCACCCCCAACAATTATATAACTGCACGACCACTCCCACACTATGGCCGAACCTAAACTATATTCCCTTCCGGCACTGCCCTACGACTACGGAGGCCTCGCACCCGCCATATCCGAGGAGCAGCTCAGGCTGCACCACAGTAAGCACCACCAGGCCTATGTCAATGGAGCGAATGCAGTCCTTGAAAAGCTGGACAACGCAAGAAAGGCAAATCTTGACCTTGACATGAAAGCTACATTAAAGGAACTTGCGTTCCATCTCGGCGGGAACCGGATGCATACGATGTTCTGGGAGAACATGGCCCCTGCCGGAAAGGGCGGGGGCGGGGCACCTTCAGGAAAAGTTGCGGAAATGATTACAGACGAATTTGGATCATTCGATCGTTTCAGGAAGGAGTTTACCCAGGCTGCGAACAGCACGGAGGGATCAGGGTGGGCAGCGCTCACTCTTTGCCTGACCACGATGCGCCCGCTGATCATGCAGGTGGAAAAGCACGGGGTCAATACGTACCCGTTCCGGATCATCATGGTGCTCGATGTCTGGGAGCATGCTTATTATGTAGATTATAAAAATGACCGCGCAAAATATGTTGAGAACTTCTGGAATATCGTGAACTGGGATGCCGTGAACAAGCGGCTTTCCGAAGCCCAAAAAAAATAACCTTTTTTTAAAACCTGAACCATTTCATCATGACGAACGCGTCCTCACAGTTCGCATAATACTGCACGATCCGGAACACGTCCTGGTACCCGAGCTTCTGGTAAAACTTCTGGGCCTTCCGGTTCGAGACACGGACTTCAAGCTGGACACCGGAAGCTGACTCCAGCGCAAACTGGTGCTCGATACGCATGACGAGCCGTCTCCCGAGGCCTGCATTCCGGAATGCCTTTGATACAGCGATGTTGCAGATATGGCCGTATACCTCGTCACCGGTGTCCTCGAGTCCCCCGACAACAAACCCGGCGAGCTGGTTACCCTGAGATGCGACAAAGAATGTACTGGGGAAGCAGGCGACTGATTCCGAAAAGATATCCCCACCCCATGGATCAGGGAACGATTCCGCCTCTATTGAAGCGATCGCATCGACATCGGTGATTCGTGCCCGCCTGATCTGAACCTGGTCGCCTTCCATTGCTCTCGATCACCATTTGTCACTGCTATAATATCTATCATATAGAATCAGGGCCCAATTATATGAGAACGTGAGTGCCGGTTTCCATGGTTAGGATCTTTCGTTTTTCAGCGGTGCGTCCTGCACCAGCACATGCACAGGGGATAGCCGCCGTACCCTATGATGTCGTAAGTGCAGAAGAGGCGCGGGAGTGTATCAGAAAAAACAGCGGGAGTTTCCTCCGTGTCAGCCGTTCTGATGCACTGCTACCGGATGGTTCACCGTATGACCCGCCGGTGTATGAACTGGCAAGGGAGAACTTCCATGGGATGATCCGGAACGGGCAAATGGTCCAGGACGAAAGTCCGGCCCTCTATCTCTACCGGGTGACCCAGGGGGACACCTGCTACCTTGGCCTCGCCTGTTGCCTCGACGTGGAAGATTACCAATCAAACCATATCAGGCGTCACGAAATGACACGTTATGACAAGGAGGAGGACAGGACACGGCATATCGATACCGTCAACGCCCATACGGGCCCTGTTGTCCTCCTTTATAACGACCCGGGCGGGATCTATCCGTTTATCGAGTCACTGGTCACAAAGGGGCAAACGCCTGTTACAACAGTAAGGAGTGAACAGGGTGCGGTACATGAGATATTCCGGATTACTGATGATGCAGCATATAACCGCATCCGGGAAATGTTCCAGGGAATCGACGCCTATATCGCCGACGGCCATCACCGTGCCAAGTCGGCAGTAAACGTCGCAGAAAAGAGAAAGGCAAACGGAGACAAATCGGAAGAGGCAGGGCATTTCATGGGCGTTTTGTTCTCGCACCGGGAGGTCACCATCCATGGATACAGCCGGCTCGTCACACAGCAGAAGAAGGTCCCTCCTGAAACACTGCTCGGGAAAATCAGCCAGACGTTCGAGGTGACCTCGATATCCGGCGTCGATCCCACTGCATACCAGATCCTGACGAGGGACCTCTACTTTTCGCCACACCATGTCTTCCATATGTACCTGAACGGCATCTGGTACGAGTGCTCACTGCCATACGAAGAGGCTGCAGGGCCGATCGAGTCACTGGACGTATCAGTCCTCCAGAAACTGGTACTTGAAAAACTGCTGGGGATCACCGACCCACGTGGGGACACGCGGCTCCAGTACCTCGGCGGGGCGAGGCCTGTTGGTGACCTTGAAGACCTTGTTGACCGCGGGGAGTTTATGGCGGCGTTCTCCATGCAGCCGGTCGACGTGGATACCGTTCTTGCCATTGCCGATGCCGGATGTATTATGCCCCCGAAATCGACATGGTTCGAGCCAAAACTGCTCTCGGGCCTCCTTGTCCACCTGCTCGACTGAACCGTCAGGGTTTAATCCATTCCCTGCTATTTCTATTTCCTATGATCAATATCGCACTCCCCAAAGGGAGCCTTGAGGAACAGACCCTCCAGCTCTTTAAGGAGGCTGATCTCGGGGTCAGGAGGACTGACCGTGATTACAACCCGCAGATCAATGACGAGCGGATAGGAAAGGTCAAAATCCTCAGGCCACAGGAAATCCCTTCGTATATCGAGATGGGATATTTCGACATGGGGATTTCAGGGCTTGACTGGGTCCATGAATCGGGTGCAAAAGTCAAAGAGATTGCAAAACTCAATTACAGCAAGACCGGTCAGGGAAACGTCAAGATAGTGGTCGCAGTCCACCGTGATGAGCCGATCTCAACCGTGAACGAGATCCGCCCGGACAGCAGGGTAACGACCGAGTACCCCGAGATGACACGGGAGTTCTTCAGTCAGCTGGGCATACCCGTCCGCCTGTTCCCGTCATATGGCGCGAGCGAGGCGAAGGTCCCGGACCTGATGGACGTGGTGGTCGACCTGACTGAAACCGGGACAACCCTCCGGAAGAACGGGCTCAAGATTATCGGCCAGATCATGGAGTCGTACACGGTCATCATCGCGAACAGTGAATCCTTCCAGGACCCGGTAAAACGTAGGGAGATGGAAGAGATTGTTACACTCCTGATGGGTGTGATCGAGGCACGCACCAAGGTGCTCCTCACAATGAACGTACCCGCGGCGATGCTCGAATCATTGGTCTCCACCCTTCCTGCGCTGAAGAAACCCACCGTTTCCCGGCTTCACGGGATTGATTACTTCAGTATCGAGACGGTAGTCCAGAAGAACCTCGTGAACACACTCATTCCGAAGCTCAAGGCATCAGGTGCAGAAGATATCCTCGAGATCCCCATTACGAAGATTGTACGCTGAACCCCGGTCCTCCGGGGTTTTAGGGTCATGTGGCAACGGAAAAATCCATTTTTTACCAATAATCTGTTTTCCACGGTTTTTCCCGACAGTAGATAATCAGCTGAATCAATGACTGCAATAATTTATCGGGAGAGATCGTTGTTCAATCATCGTGATTATAAAATTTAAAACTGTTAAGCCGGCACTTTTTCAAAATAAATAAATATGTGGTGAATCTATCATTCTATCATAGGTCTCGGGGAGGTCATAACCTGCTGCCACGGGAACATGCCCCAATGGTCCAATTCCCTGATGGGAACCCCTCTCTCCCCATACTCTCACTTTTTTCGGACGGAACCACTCTTTTCCACCCCTTTTATCCGCTAAAACAAAGATTCCAGGGAATACCATCCCCTGATGACACCCAGGCACATGAGCGCCTGGACATCACGGTCGACGGGAGCGGGGATGGCCATAGCGTGGCCCTGTTCCCCGGTGAAGAGGTCTACTTCATGTACGAGAAGGGGGCCTCGAATAACGAAGCGGAGTTCAATGCCATCATCCTCGCGCTTGAAAACCTGCCACCACGGTCACACGCCCGGATACGCACTGACAGCCAGACCGTGGTCTGGCACCTGACCGACGAATGCAGGTCAAAATCTCCTGCATTTGTAAAAAAATCGGTCGAAGTCCAGGACCTTATCCGTGGAAAGGAATTAACCATCGAGATCCAGTGGATCCCACGGCGGCATAACACCGCCGACCGCCTCCTCAAACAGTACGTGGCGAGCCTCTGCGGAGCCGGGGGCAGGGAGCCGATGTACCAGCGGATGAAACGGCTGGAAGCAGAAAACAGCCGGCTGAAAGCACGGTTAAGAAAAGTGATGCGTTTGTTGAAGGCCCGCCCTGGAATCTGCGAGGACCCTGCCACTGCGATGGACCTGCTTGAATTTTAAGCAGGATTTACTACGTTCCTTTTTGCCGGGCGCTGTGCGGAATGATAGCTGCCGTTTATTACGATCCCTGACTAGAAACCGCTACCGTGTGGGAGCTGACCTTCAGGGGGTTCTGTACGCCTGGCAATACTCATCCGGGATATCCTTGGGAGCAGCAGGGGCATAAGGATTACTCTTTTTTCTCTGAACACGGGATACAGAGCGTTTTCCGACCAACGGTTACTACCCGGTGTTCTGATACCATCTCACCACAGCAGTCACAGGGAACGGATTTGTATATCGTCGCCGGGACGGGGACCTGCATCCCGGTGTGCCGGACTGAAAACATATCATGGTAGGGGACCGTGAGGATTGCATGACAAACCCCATCACGGTGTTTTTCGAATTGTTCCATTTCTTCGGCTGTTGCGTTCCCTGACATCACCTTTGTCCTGAGATCGCCAAATGCCGGATCGAGAGATGCGGTAGAGAATGAAGCTTTCGTTGCAACCCGGACCGCTTTCCCGTTCCGCCGGTTGAAAAGGGTATAGACATGTTTTCCGTAGTCAAGGAATATGAGGTTTCCCTTTCCTGCGGTGCATCCGGTTACGACCTGGAGTGCATCGATCCCACAGGCATCGTTCTCCACGATTGCGACCAGTTCCTCGTCGTGCGAAGGATCACTCCTGAGCTCTTCAAGGGCGATTAATGCAGCCCGGTAACCGAGCGCAAGACCGGGACAGCTATGACCATGGAACGTAACCGCATCAGAGAATGACGGTATCGGGGCTGGAGATTGTACCATAGTGACATATCTGTTTCAAAGGACTTGAAGGATGAGATTGATCTTGAACAGGGAGGTGAAATGAAGCGAGGATTTCACAATTGACCTGGAAGGTACGGCCTCATGAAATATTTCCCTCTACTGATAAAAAATGATAAAGAACGGGAAGAAGGAAAGGCGGTGTAGCAAAACTCAACCTGCTACCATTCTCATCTGAATACGATACCGGAAGGCACTCATTATTAAATTGCTCAATATCGAACGGTACTGATCATGAAGTGCTGGCGAGATCTCAGTCAAACTTGTGCCGAAGAGGACTGCCCCATGTGGATAAACGATGAAACGACACCGGGACTGCCTGTAGGCGGGTTGTTTAACATAGATCAGGGGATGTGTGTCCTGGCCGCAAATGCACGGCTGGAGGTTGTCCAGAACGTCCTTCGGATGGCTGAATGCATGGAAGAAGACCTCATGTTCGAAGATGAGTGGCCGGATGAAGAATGCATACCACTTCCGAAAAATGAGAAAACCACACCGCAGGCGGGAAAGAAACGAAAACCAAAAGTATGAACCGGGGAACATCATCCCAACCTTTTTTCTTTCATTAAAACCCTTGTACTCGCAACATCACTTCACACCACCCGATAATGGGCAGGGAAGTAAATCGCATCTGTGCTACTATCGTAGAGGAGTCCTTCGGTGAGTGTCTCATTTTGTCCCATGTCATTCTGGTTTCTATAGGTCACCAGGTAATGTCCTGATGAGACGGTTTCCCATGTGCCGTTAAACTCCGAACCGAGTGCTTTTGCGTTAAATGAATGATCTGCATTGAAGGTGTAACGCTCGGTATACCCTTTCCCATCCGACCATTCCCATGTGCCTGAAACGGGATCTTTTCCAGGGGTTGTACAGCCGGTAGATAACAATGAGCCGGTAAGAAGCGTTATTCCAAGGACTACGGCAAGTACACGCCGGGAATACGATGAAATCCCTTCCTGGGTAATCCGGAGTGGATCAGTCGTTGATGATCGCATGTATACTCATCCCTGTATCGGGGAAAGTATCTTTCTTCTTGATCGCGGAGTCGCCACACTCCGCATCGGGCAGACCGTTTGCACCTGGCCATTTCACCGAAGCAGAAGTGAACCGGTCCTTTATCATCTGCGGCAGCCGGTATTCAGGGATGGGAACGAACCCGAAGGTCTTGTAGAAACTGATGAGTTACAGGGTTGAATGCATATACAGTACCTCATGCCCGCAGGTGTCGATCAGTGCCTGCACTACTAGCCTGGGGAGTCAGTGACCACGGAATTCTTCAAGCGTGAAGACACCGTCGGCTTCATGCCAGTCAGGATGAAGTCTGTACCGTGCGGCGGAGGCAATTCGTCCCGTCGATGAAAGTGACGAATATGCGGTCTTCGGCGGGGTTGGCCACCACAAGTAACCCGCAATCGGTTGCGGAAAGCGGGCGTCGGGAAAGAGATTAGGGGGTTGTTTAAGGGACTCATGCAGAGAGCATTCCATGGAGGACTATCGACTTTGGGAATGCGTGAGAGGAACTATATATTATTGCACAAGGAATACCAATTATTAAATGAACGAGAAGAGGAAACCTGCATGACCACTTCAGAAACCGTGTACCGGATGATTGACGAACTCCCCCCTGACCTCCGGCAGGACGCAATCCACTATATTGAAGAGCTAGTCCGCCGGAAGAGAAAAACATGCACAAAAAAGTTCAGCCTGACATGGGCAGGGGGACTCTCCCACCTCAAAAGCAGTACAACATCCGTGGAGCTCCAGCATAAGGCACAGGATTGGCGGGACTGAAACGTTGTACCTTCTTGATACCAATATATTTCTCGAACTGTTACTCGATCAGAAAGAAGCCGCTTCTGTCCAGGCTCTGTTCAATACCAGAGTTCCCAGAGATCTTCACATCAGCGATCTTGCATTTCATTCAATCGGGATCATTCTCTACCAGAAAAACGCAGCCCGCCTCTTTTCAGAATTAGCCTGCGATCTCTTTGGTGAGGGAGGGATCACTATTCTCTCCCTAGGCAGTGAGGATATCGTGCAGGTTGAAGAGGTGGCAGCGGCGTTCGGGCTCGACTTCGATGATGCCTATCAGTATGTTATTGCAGAAAAATTTGATCTGATGCTTGTCAGCTTCGATTCTGATTTTGACCGAACGGACAAAAAACGGATCATTCCAGCCGGAATTCGATAATTACCTGGAAATCCCGGAGCCGGACACTTCCCTCCTTATCCGCACAAGGAAAAAAGGTCAATCTGAATAGAACCAGATAAAAGAACCAAATCAATCCCAGCAGGAATGATCTTCCTGGTTTAGAATTTAAGCGCCTTCGCTAGTTCCTGTGGACGCTTTGCAGCTGCCCTGCTCCGGTCATTTTCGAAGGTTCCATGGATTGTTATCGTACTCACGGAAATGACGGGCACCCTCATTTTTTAGTATGATTGCTGTATTAAACGGTTCTGCTATTTCTATTCCCTGCATATCTGACTGGTATGCTCCATTTCACACAACTGACCTGTATTTCATCATACTATACTTTGTAATAGTATGCCAGATTGGGACCACCCATGGAACATTCTGAATAAATCGGCATTTCTTAATCCATTTCCCACACAACCGCTATCAGGAGTACATTCCATGCACCTCACCTCTAAACTAAAATTCAAGATTGACCAAGATCTGGGACAAGATTTGGAGCGACGGGCTCACCCGCCAGCCTCCCTCCGCATGGGACAGATATTGCACCCGGCCATTTCGCCGAAGCAGAAGAGGAACCGTTCCCGGATCATCTTTGGCAGCTGGTCCTCGGGGATCGGCACAAAACCGAATGTCTTGTAGAAGCTGATGAGTTGCAGGGTCGAGTGCATGTACAGCTCTTCATGCCCGCATGCATCGATCAACGTCTGCACCACGAGCCGGGCAAGGCCACGCCCGCGGAACTCTTCAAGAGTGAAGACACCGTCGACTTCGTGCCCGTCCGGATAAAGCCTGGTACCTGGGCAACAGCGGCAAGAGTCCCGTCTATAAAGATGCCGAATATGCGGTCTTCGGCGGGATCCGCCTCCTGTTGGTGATAGTGATACCAGACTTCTTTGAGGAGGGGGAATCCGGATACGGTGAGTTCGCGGGTGAGGGGCGGCCGGGAACGAGGAATTCATTATATGACAGGAATGCATGAAGACCAAAACGGTTCATTTCCCTGCTGTTTGCACCATAATCTTCTCATTCTTACGAGGATATTAAACAGTCATTGGTAAGAGTGTGGTTTGGATTGAATATTTACCGCTCTGGAAATTCTGTTTCAGGAAGTAATTGGACCTGGATCACGGTTGACCAGAGGGGATATTTGTCAAAATTATTTATCCTGCATCATTTTTCTTTTTCAAGGATGGTGTGAAGAGCTCTTATGACCGCGGGAAGTTTCAACTCAATTGTCTCCCAAAGAAGTTCATAATCCACACCGATATACCCATGAATCACTTTGTCACGCAGTCCTGCTATGCTTCGCCAAGGGATGTCAGGATGTTGTGCACGGACCTGATCTGTCAGCATTGTTGTGGCCTCACCCATTATTGCGAATTTATAGAGTACGGCTGATATTGTCTTATCATCATCAACGAATTCTTCAAAAGACATCCCCGTGGTGAAGACCTCGATATCTTCCGCGGCCTTCATTATATCAACCAGGAAAAGGCGGTATTCTCTCATGCGTACACAACGTCCCGGAAGACGCTTTCCCGTATCTCAGGCCTGAGTGCCCGGGGTGTTGCCAGGTCCACATGCCTGCCGATTTTTTCCTCCAGATACTGGGAGAGTTCGATGAGATCGAAGAGATCCGCGCCGGGATTGAAATCAACGAGTATGTCCACATCACTGTCAGGCCTGGACTCAATTCTTGCAAAAGAGCCGAATATTCCGATCCTTCGGACTTTATACCGTAGGGTAAGATCGCTTTGTAATGATCTGAGGAGATCGAGGATTTCATCGCGGGGTGTCATCTGTTCTCCAGTTCATATTCTATCGCTCCTGACAATAATTATTTCCCTGATTGTCCGTTTACCCACGGTCTTTCACGCCACATTTTTACCACAATCTGACTGCATCCTGACTCACCCTCCCACCTCCCTCCGCATGGGGCATACGTTGCACCCAGCCATTTCGCCGAAGCAGAAGAGGAACAGTTCCCGGATCATCCTGGGCAGCTGGTCCTCGGGGATGGGTACAAATCCGAATGTCTTGTAGAAGCTGATGAGTTGCAGGGTGGAGTGCATGTACAGCTCTTCATGACCGCATTCATCGACCAATGCCTGCACTACGAGCCGGGCAAGGCCACGCCCGCGGAATTCTTCAAGGGTAAAGACGCCGTCGACTTCATGCCCGTCCGGGTGAAGTCTGCACCGTGCGACGGCGACAAGCGTCCCGTCGATAAAGGTGCCGAAAATGCGGTCTTCTTCGGGGTTGGCCTCCTGCTGGTGATAGTGGTACCAGACCTCTTTGACGAGAGGGAATTCAGCGGGGGGGAGTTCGCGGGTCAGGGGGGTTGTGGTTGTGGAAAGAGGAATCCATTATATGACTGGGATATGAAGTGCAATTCCCCTAATGGTGGCTCGAAGGGGAATGTATATGGACAAATAACCATACACTATAATGAGTAACCGTGTCTGCACAGGCATCAATTCATAATGTTCGGATCTTTCCCCTTCTTGGCTATGTTGAAGAAGCTTTGAAACGGGCAGAATATCATCCTGATGACCAGGGTATCTTTATTGGAACGGTACCTGAATGCCCGGGATTTTTTGCACAGGGGAATACGCGAAAAGAGGCAGAACAGAATTTACGGGATGTTATTGAAGGAAATCTCCTCCTCGCACTTCAGCTCGGCTTTGAGATACCACCAATTAAGGGGATTACTATCCAGTATGTCGAGACTGACGCCACTCAGTACAAATGAAGTAATCAGAAAACTTCGCAAACTGGGTTTTATTGGCCCTATCCCAGGAGGCAGGCATCAAAGGATGGTCCACATGACAATGAAGAAGCTCATCCCGATCCCGATGCATTCAGGTAATGATATCAGCGTGGGACTTATCCGCGAGATTATCAGGGAGATTGAGATTTCACGGGAAGAATGGATCGCGTTATGAGAATCCTCATTCATCTCTAAACCTGATAGAGCCAGTACCTTGGAATATACGATTATAATCCACAAAGCTGAAGAAGGCGGATTCTGTGCTGAAGTTCCGGCGCTTTCTGGATGCTTCTCGCAGGGGGAGACGGTTGAGGAGACGATTACGAATACCAAAGACGCAATCGAGCTTCATATCGCCTGCTTAAGGGAGGATAACGAACGGGTCCCGTTTTGATGATGAGTTCATTATCAGCCGGGTGAGGATTGAAACTGTTACCGTATAATCTCGTCGTGCCGGAACAACAGAAATTTTTTTTCTGTTCTTTGACTATATTCTGGCACAACCAATACCATTCAAATCCCAGCCTCCCTCCGCATCGGGCAGACGTTGCACCCGGCCATTTCACCGAAGCAGAAGTTGAACCGGTCCTTTATCATCTGCGGCAGCTGGTCTTCGGGGATCGGCACAAAGCCGAATGTTTTGTAGAAACTGATGAGTTGCAGGGTCGAGTGCATGTACAGCACTTCATGCCCGCAGGCGTCGATCAGTGCCTGCACGACGAGCCGGGCAAGGCCACGCCCGCGAAACTCTTCCAGGGTGAAGACCCCATCGACTTCGTGCCCGTCCGGATGAAGCCTGCACCGTGCGACGGCGGCAAGCGTCCCGTCTATAAAAGTGCCGAAAATGCGGTCTTCGGTGGGATCGGCCTCCTGCTGGTGGTAGTGGTACCATACCTCTTTCACGAGAGGGAATTCGGCATGGGTAAGCTCGCGGGTGATTGGGGGGGTTGACATTTTGGGCATTATTGATCCTGTGTCGGGAAGGAGTGATAAATATCCCGGTTTCGCACGAACATTAGTATTAAGGTTCTTAAGGACGAGACGGACTAGTGTGAAGATTAAATTATTGACAGCGGTCCTTATTCCCGTTGTGATAGCAGGTGTTTTGATCGGATTTCTTCTTCTGGGTGGTATCGGATTCCTTGAGCAACCAACTATACAAACCCCCCAAGGGATCGGGATCACTGATATTACTAACAGGGAAATTCCGGGAAATATTTCATTTTCCGATGCAATAATATCAGCAAATTCATATTTTTATTTGAGTAATGACACTAAAACCACACCGAGTATCCGGTACATTAAAGGTCAGGGGGTTGATCTCAATGGACTTGCAAGTGAATGGATTATTGGGATGAGGGTAAATAATCAAAACTATTTTTTTGAATATGGACCATATGGTGAATCAACAAGAATTTGGAATGGAGATCTCCCGGAAAAGGAGATCAAAACGGATAACATAATACCGCCTGTTGATTTATTCAAATTCCAGAAATCCAAGGTAACTGGTGTTGGTTCGAACCCTAATAATATACAATATGGAGTTGAGATCAGAGATGGATATTATTATATTTCATCTGAATCGGGGACCACATCGAAGACGTTCATATTTAATGCATACTCAGGAGAGTTCGTGTCAGGATCGGAGTGAAAGATCACTCCCCTTTTACGAAAAATTTCAATAGAAAATATTTATTCGAGGATAATCTTCCCTCGTGCTTGTTGAAGGATGAAACGTGGGGGTTTCCAATACTCAGGAGAACCAACATCTGGTGCTCTTCCAGTGACCCTGAATTCGATTCCTCCGGCAGTTTTCAAACTACCCAGATTTGAGGGGAGATTTGTTAAATCAAGGATGTATTCACCTTTCGGATTCTTTGCATCAGCCCCGGATAATGTTCTTTCACCGATCTTCAACCAGTTCATTCCATCGATAGATACTTCGTACAATTCGAATAATTGTTTCGTCCCGGTATAATTCCTGGTCCATGTAAAACGGAGTTTATCATTAGTTACCACTGTCACGGGATCTGAGGATGATTCATAATCCAGAGTTGCCTGTTGTATACCGGTGCTCTTCAGGTCTGCTTTCGCGGTAATATAGGTATCAGGGAGATATAATTTACTTAAAACACCATTATTTACGAAACTGATATATGAATCTTTATAGTCCGGGCTGAATATTTTGATATTCCCACCAGATTCATTGATCACCCTTAACCGGAAAGTTGCCTGCCAGATGTCATTAACAAGCATTTTCCCAATACTGAAATTCATTGATCCGGCTTCCCACTCAGCTTTCTGATTGATAAGATTCTGATTCCAAATGCTGGTTTTATCATGGAATTGCTTCACCATTGTAGACTGGTCCGACGAGACATAACTGAACTCGTCCGTAGCGGGGACCATAATGGTATCTACCTTAACCTCATCGAATGTAAGATTTGTATATACATCAGCCCCCGCTTCTTCCTGCAATACCTTCGCAATATCATCATAAATTCCCTCAAGTTGATCTGCCGATGCTGCATTGTAGAATTTTGCATTTGTCTCAGTCGCATACGCCTGCAATTCAGGTTGGGTAACTGAAGATTCATTCCCGACGGCAATGGTGTAAATTTTTATACCATGTTGAGCCGCCCACTTAATGACACTCTTATTACCACTAGAATCTATTGCACCACCTGCAGGTCCACCTTCCGATGTGAAACTCGTGAGAGTCCGAGTTGTCCCGGTGTAATCTTTAGCAACCAACCCTCTTGGGTCTCCACCATCTTTCCACCCCCCGTCTGTAAGGAGGATAACAGCCTGTATTGTATTTGTGGATTTGGAATTTAATTCCTTAACAGCACGCCAAATCCCTTCCCTTGTAGGTGTTCCACCAGCTGGAACAGTTTTATTTATGACATCACACATTTGACCGACACTGAAAAGTCCCGTTAAAGGTTTATCGAGATTTCCATTGTTGGAATATGATACTATTCCATTCCCAGGATAACTTTTGGAGATATAAGCGACGTCATCAGTAGTTCCATCAACCCATACACTATGAGTAGAATCCCAGACATAATCGGCACCCGCCCAATGCTTATAATCCGCATCCGCACTTGCAATACTTACAGTTCCTGTTTGTGTCCCAAAGGTCACCAGTCCAAGTTTATCTTGTGCAGAATTCATTTTTTTGACAAATGCCGTCTGGGCACGCATTGCAAGTACCATTCTATCATCGGTAGATTCTTTTTTAACCGCCGAAAAATTATTTTTTTGACTTGATGGAATCCAATCATTCACATGATGACCATCATTGTTAATGCTATCTAGTGGGTGTGTCGTATTCTGGAGCATACTCCCCGATCTATCCGTACATAACATCACGTCAATCGGTTTAAACTGAGTAAATGCATAACCATCACCTTTCAAATAGATGGTGACATCAACCGTATCAGTAACATTTACCGTTGTGGGACTTATGGATGTGCTCACACTTAAATACGGATAATTCTTCCACCATATCCTGACGGAGAGATTGAATTTATCTGTTGTATCCGGTGTTGTCCATTCAGCATAAACATCCGAATATTCGGTGGAATCTTTGCTTTTACTTGAGTTGAAATATCCCGGGTAGAATTCGATCGTAGCATATCCATTTTCATCCGTTACTGCAGATGCCAATGTATCATGCACACCAGAATCATCATTCAATTTAGACTGTGTAATGATGGAACCTGCAGGATATGAATTATGGGTCACCAGCGTGAAGTTCACAGTCTGTCCAGAAGTACCTGCTCCTTGTGAATCCATCACTTTAGCAGATACTGTAGCATTTGACCATGCTATTGCATCCCGACTTGCAAGTGTTTGAGGTGATGCAGTAAGAAGCATATCCGTAGGAGTAGTGTTTTTAAATTCCACAACATCGACATACCTGAGACTTATGTTACCAGCGGCTGTGGATGTAACCCAGGAGGTTAATTTCTGTTTTGGACCATAACTGACCGTTGCTTCTCCCACACTGTTCGTATATATCGAGCTATTGAATTTGGATTCAGCACCACCCATCCTTTCAAGGGTATCCACATCAATTCTTGAATTTTCTAACCCGTTGCCATATCGGTCTTTCAACACATAGTCTATGGTAAAATGCTGTATACCATCTGCATAAACCCACTTTACCGATGGGAAAATGGTCCGTGTTAAATACCACGGTTCACCATTGGCAATCCCATGAATTAGGAAAAAGTGATCCGATGAGGTGGCACCATCAGGTTGCCATCCTGCAACTTTGAAATTCGCGGGAGTCGCATGCAGATAATGAGTTCCCGTCGTTGTATCCAGAAATAGGATGGATGAAACGGTCCCATTCAGGTCGAGGTTTATCGTCGAGTTTAAATGATAGAGTGTACCGTCCCAGAACCCGGCCCTGTCTACATGGCTCATATCGGGTAGCGACACATCGAGTTTCATCTGCTCGGGGGGAAGGCTTTCATGAGTATCGTCATTCCGCCGGTTATCGATTGGATTCCCGTGCTGATCCCTGAATGTAAAGGTAATAGGTGTCCCAGTCCCCACAGTTACGGAGGAATTATACAAATAGGTACAGGTAATTTTTATATCGTGATCAATATTCTGATCCAATGTAACAGTTTTTTCCAATTCGGATAAATCTGTATCGTTTGTTCTGTACGATATGGTTGCAGTTATCCTGGCCGTACCCGATTTATATGCTGTCGTAAAATTGGTTGTTGCCTTCCCTAATTTTGTGGTAACCTGTGGCGACTCGATAGTTCCATACTCCGAACTATTTACCAAGAACGATACTTTTGTCTCATTCATCGGTATGGTCTGATTATAAACGGTTATCGTTAGCCTGGTACTATCTGCCCCATTTGCCACCACCCAGTTATCCTCAGATTTAAAGGTGATATTATCCGGGACCATTGCCGCCGCCGTGCACGACAGTAGGAAGAGAAGGATAATTACCCCTAATAGAGACCGAGACCCCGCAGTGTATACCATTAATGGTATGTATTACTTTTCACATGATAAAAGTAGGTGCTATAACATTTCTGGTATTTTGTGAAGATTGTCAAATACCTGTTTTCCTTTTCTATTGAAAGTAATCTGCCTTTAGAGTAGTTCTAAATTTAACCTTTGCGCGGTATTTATTGCTGAATCAAAGCGTTTTAATAATCAGGCATCACAAGGCATTATTGGAGACGGGGATTGGTGAGAACTCATTAATTCCAAAATTGAGGTATGAGAAACGATTCCGGACTATTATCTATAGATTTTATCGCAGGGTTTACCATATTTATGATAGCCTTTATTGTCGTCATCACCATGATCTCCGGATACTTTGTCGGGCTAGAGAGCCGGACTATCGATAATGATGCTATTGCCTATAGAACGGGTGTGATCCTTGTTGAAGACCCAGGTTATACTGCGAACAGCCAGACATCCTGGGAACTAAATGATATTGATCATACGTTCAACATATTGAGATTCGGCCTTGCATATTCCGATGATCCACTCGGAGCTTCCCGTAATTATCCTAATATCCTCTCGTCATCAAAGGTATCCAAGTTTTTTAACAAGACATATTTTCCTACCAGAAATAACGCAGTTTCAGATGATTACCAAAGTCGGTTGATGTTTGGGGACAGACCATATTGGTATAATATAAGCCTTTGTGAAATCGGGGGTTCGTGTTACCCTCCAGCAACAAATGCACTTGGAGATCCCCAAGGGTATGGTTATATTCGCCGGGTTGTGAAAATAAGGGAGCCAGGCATTGTCAATATCGATGCATACTATCATAACTCATCTGTGGCTGGCGGAACATATGAGATCCCAATGAACTTCTCCGCACTCTATAGTTATAGTGCTCCCTATCTTGTTGACCCATTGCAGGACCCGGTGACTATCAGAATCAATAACATTTCATCACTGAACGCATCTGGACTTCCCCATCTTAGCCAAGTCAGCCTCGTAGAATCAGCCCCAATTCAAACACTCGATGAATTTGTAACAATTGATGGAGTCCCCTCGAAGCACCCACCGAACGATGTTGTCAATACGATTGATCTTACATTAGAACCAGGTTTCTTTAAGTCCTATGCAAGTAAATCAAGCAATTTTAAAATAAGGTATACCTTTTTAGGCCCCGGATACGGAATGGGTGGAAGTACACCAACAACAAATTTTACACCTGGACCAGGTAATATAAATGAACCGGACTGGCCATGGCCCCGTTTCATTCCTGCCGTGTTGGAGGTGAAGATATGGTGAACGATTCAGGCCAGCTGTATACCATTGAAGGACTTTCAGCTGCAATTCTCATGATCGTCACTGCCTACATTATTCTGAGTACTACTACGCTTTTCACACCCGGAGGGGCACACGTTGTTGATTTGCAGCTCGAGCAACTTGGGAATGACGCACTCACAATGATGGATACACCCGATTCAGCACCTTCACCGACATTCCTTCCTTTTAAAAGCAACCTCTCCAAGTATATTGAGAATGATACAGGATTTGGAGATCAGTATTTCCGGTCGAACCTTACGAATTATATCAGGACTAAGACGAACGGGCAACCAGATACCAACCTTCAATTCACTGCAAACGTTACATACAGCACGGGGTCAGTGGTCGGCTCTGTGCCCTTTAACTCGTCCGGCCAGATGATGACCGGCAGGGAACATGCCGTAACGGTTTCGAGACTTGTCCTGGTCACGGTCCCTGCATCAGGCAATCCTCCATTAACCATACCCCCTTTCATAGCCAACGACAGACGTTACGTTTTAATTGAGGTGACCTTATGGCGAGCCTGAATGACGAGGCCCAGTGGCTCATACTGCTTGGATTGATCGTCTGCGTCGGTATGTTCTCACTTGCGGTTATCATCAACGAATCAGTACTTGTTGGGCAGACCACTGCCGAAAGCGTGTTGGACTTTTCCAAATCAGATATCCAGGGGTTGCGTGGCGAAATGCTCCGAACTGTCGAAAGCGACCCGCTAAACGCCAAAACGGTAATAAATGCCGGTACCCCTGATATTGAGAGATTATATTTACTGCGAAAACATGCAATAGTAAATATCAAACCAGTGGATGGCCCAGGTTTGCTAAATATTTCTGTTCATTACAACAATGGAGTGACGGCGTATAATGAAACGATGGTCTTCGTCAATCAGACATAATGCAAAAAAACAACACAGGATTGATGACATAGGGGTGTCGACTTCCATTGAATACCTGATGATCAGCGGGGTGCTTGTAACGGTGATGATTATTACCATGTTAATGATGAACTCATTTTTTGTTGAGCAACCGATGAACCGGGTAAGAGATGATGCATTTGTTGATATCGGGAACGGGATAAGTACACGAATTGTCGATATATACATCATCGCCCCTCCTGTTGGTAATATAACGTCGAATTTTGACATCCCGGATTCTGTGGCAGGGCGAAGTTACAATGTAAGGATTGAAGGGATAAATGAAAGCGAAATGATAACGGTGGAAGCAGACAGTATTAAACATAAAACATCGCTATCTGGTATTGGTGCAACACTAGGCATTAAGGGGAACACGACCGGATCGGGATTGAATCGGTTGAGTTACTATTCAGACAGGGAGGTATGAAAAGTAACATGTCAATTTTCAATAATACCGGGGTATCAGAAACGATTGGTTTTGTCCTTATCCTTGGCATTGTCATTACAGGGATTGGACTTGTTACCCTCTATGGTTATCCAGTCCTCCTCCAGCAACAGCAAAATGCGAATGTCAAAAATATGGAGAAGAATATGATTGTTCTCCAGAATGATATGAAAGGCCTGGCATACAGGAATGTCCCCTATACGGAAACCACGATGCAGATAAGTGGGGGGACACTTAGCGTAGTTAATACCAATCCAGGCCCATCAAAATCTAATTTTGTCATCACAGTGGGTGTGACCCCACGTACTTATTCTACTGGGTTACTCCAATTCAATTCCACTTCGGACGCTAACATCATCGGTTTACAAAACGGTGCCGTGGTAACAAACGGGTTTAGTCAGACAGATGGATCAACCATGCTCTCTGAGCCCAGGTGGTTCCTCGATACCAATCAGTCAAATAAGCGGACACTCGTAATATCAATCGTAAATATAACTTCTGACTACTTGATGAGCACATCGGGTGGAATTAGAACCGTCCAAATGAATATCACGGCGGGAACTCCGATTGAACTGGGGTCTGGCGACGTGACAATTGAATATAAAGATTTGGGGGATGGATATTCAACCGCATGGTATAATTATTTCAATAATCCCCAAGTTTTTCCTTTAGGCCCGTTAGATTCGGTATCGAAACCGGCAACGTTGAAACTTAAAAATGTTGATCGGACTGTGATCAATACTTATACCGTAACCATTCTTAATTTATAAGGTAATCCCGATCCATCCCTTTTTATTGAATCCTCGTTCCCATTACCCTCTTTTTAAGTTCGAACAACTGCAATAAACGGTACCTTAACCC
>Ga0194039_1000555_pt1 | contig 22221 bp, 24 predicted proteins | sample JunL228m_MetaG_FD_148679 | JGI IMG/M metagenome (GOLD analysis project Ga0194039, IMG submission 148679) | Anoxic zone freshwater microbial communities from boreal shield lake in IISD Experimental Lakes Area, Ontario, Canada - Jun2016-L227-8m | ecosystem: Environmental > Aquatic > Freshwater >... | reverse complement strand
GTGAAGTAGATGCCAGGATTGATCGCCAGTTTGCAGAGGTCAAGAACCAACTTTTATCGTCAATAAACTGATCAAGATGCCAATCCATCCTTCCTATGAATATTGATCTTAAAAAATTTCATCGAGTATTGGATAGAATAAATCCCATCAGAGTTCACGGAAAGATTAGTGAAATCATTGGACTCGTGGTGGAGGGTCATGGCCCGGTGGCGTCGTTGGGCGAGCTCTGTGCCATCTATCCGGCAGAGGAGGGACGACCCATAACTGCTGAGGTGGTGGGATTTAAAAAGGGTAAGGTTCTGTTGATGCCCCTGGATAGCCTCCAAGGTCTTGGTCCAGGTTGCAGAATTATATCCCTTGGAAAACAGGCAAGTGTCGGTGTGGGAGCCGGCTTTCTTGGGCGGGTGATTGATGGTTTAGGGCATCCTATTGATGACAAGGGAGCCATTGAATATGATGATGCGTATCCAATTTATGCAGATCCGATAAATCCTTTGAAGCGCGGTCGCATCGACGCGCCGATGGATTTGGGGATAAAAGCCATCAATGGAGTGTTGACATGCGGCAAGGGTCAGAGAATGGGGATATTTTCGGGATCGGGAGTGGGGAAAAGCGTTCTCATGGGGATGATCGCCAGGAATACGAAGGCAGATATAAATGTCATCGGTCTGATTGGTGAGCGGGGGAGAGAAGTAAGGGAATTTCTCGAAAAAAATCTAGGACTTGAGGGATTGAAAAGATCGGTGGTGGTGGTGGCGGCTTCTGATCGCCATCCCCTGATTAGAATGAGGGCGGCTTATGTCGCAACGACCATTTCCGAATACTTCCGTGATCAGGGAAAGGATGTGCTGCTCATGTTGGATTCCCTGACAAGATTTGCCATGGCCCAGCGTGAAATTGGGCTCTCTATTGGTGAACCGCCTACGACAAAAGGCTATACGCCTTCAGTTTTCAGTCTGTTGCCGAAGCTGTTGGAAAGATCGGGACTTGACGCCGGGAAAGGCAGCATTACGGGACTGTACACGATTCTGGTGGAAGGGGACGACTTCAATGAGCCGATAGCCGATGCAGCCAGATCTATTTTGGATGGGCACATTTCCCTTACCAGAGAATTAGCAAACAAGAATCATTATCCGGCCATTGATATCCTGCAGAGCATCAGTAGGGTCATGATTGATGTCGTCGATGAGGAACAGAAGAAAACGGCCAATGAGCTTCAGAATATTCTTGCCACATATAAAAAAGCGGAGGATCTGATCAATATCGGGGCTTACGTTCAGGGAAGCAATCCTGACATTGACTACGCGATCGCGATGATTGCCAAGGTTAATGCCTTCCTTCAACAGGGGATAAATGAGCAGGTAGATTTCTTGAATACGAAGAAGCAATTATTAAGTCTTTTTAGGGACTCATAATTCAAATAACAATTGATTCGACGCAAGCGAATCAATTATCAGCCGTTATTATAGGCTTACGATGTTTGTTTTCAAATTACAGGCAGTTCTGGATACGAAAAAAATCATCGAGGACCAAAAGCTCACAGATTTTTCCGAGAAGAAAAATCAGTTAAACGAAGAAATAAAAGTTTTAAATGATATACAACAGGAGAGAATTTTGCTTGTAGATCAACTGAGAGATTCGCAGCACCTCATTCGTCATTTGCGAGACATTGAGTTACAGATAACATATATTGATGTCTGTAAGGAAAAGGAAAAAAAACAGAAGAAGGTAATAGAGGGCATGACGAAGGAAGTTGAGGAAAGAAGGATCGCCCTGATGGAAGCGATGAAGGAAAGAAAAGTGATGGATAACCTAAAAGACAGGGATATGGAAGAATTCAAGGCTTCAGAGGTCATGCAGGAAAGAATAACGACGGATGAAACGGCCATCTTACGATTCAGGAGGATAGAGGGATGAAGAAAATTTTTATCGTGGCTCAAATATTGATTATAGGAATTTTTATCGTGAAACTTCTGGCGGCGGGACAGCTTTTCTTTGACAAAGATGCACATAAAAATGACCTGTCTTTTGTAGGCCAAGCGATGGCTCAATTAACCACATCTGGTAATTCTGCGGAAAAATTAAAGGATATTTTTGATGACAAGCTCCTGAAAGAGCGGGATCTATACGGGGCGCTGGAAAAGAGAAAAGCGGAACTCGATGCCCGGGAAAATGCCATGAGTACTGAGGCGCAGAACCTTCAGGTTTTAAAGAAAGAAATTACCGATAAAATAGACGCCTTGAAAGCCCTGGAAAAGCAGCTTGACGGCAAACTTGAGATCCAGAATAATATAGATGTGAAGAAATACAAAGATTTAGCTAAAATGTACGAAGCCGCTGCCCCTGCCAAGGCTGGGGCCATGATGGAAAAACTGGATATAAAAACAGCCGCCGGTATCACCATGAGCATGAAGAAAGATCGGGCTGGGGCTGTTCTATCCAACATGAATTTACAGAAAGCAGTAGAGATCACAAAAGAAATAACTCAACTAACCAAAGTGACACAGGATGCCAAGCCCTGATAGCTACCCTGTTTGACATCCCCGATTCCAGCACGCGGGGATGTCAAACAGGGAAAAGACAACAGTAGGAAATATTTTCCCTTTTCTCTCAAAAAAACCCTCCCCAAAAATCATAAGTAGTTGGAAATAAATGCATTTAAGTCGTGGCATATCCCTTGCTATGATAAAGTTCAACAAACGCAATGAGACGGAGAAGATATGCCGGCAATAGAAATCATAACTGTAATGAAGGATCAAAACCCGGCAGGGGTAAATGCAGCCCTGCTGGGAAGAATGTCAACAGGTTCTTCAAAAAACAGTTCTCCAAATGATTTTCTCGGGATGATGCAGATGACCATGGCTGATTATCAGACTCAGACCCGGAGCCAGAACCAGAATCGTACGGAAGAAAATCCTGCTCCTGGATCTGATGAAAACGAGATGGGCAAAATCTTCTTAACCAAGAGCAATAATCCTGCGCAGGACAATGGGAAGTCAAAAAAGGCGGAGGGAAATGCCTCGCCCGGCGAAGTAACGACAAAACCTGCCAATGAAAAAAGCACTGATGAGCAGAAAGAGACCATTGCAACACCGGCATTTATCGCCGCCTTTATTGAAAAAATCATTACCCGAGCGAAGACGGCAGGCACCGACGAAACGGGTGCAGCGTCTGTTCTTGCCATTCAAAAGGAAGGGAAAAGAGGGCCTATCACTCTGAAAGACGTTCTGGCCATGCTTAATGAGACCTTTGATAGCCTCGGGAAGGAACATAAAGTTATCATTGCCTCTCTGGCAAAGAAAAATCAGCCCCTGACGGAAGCCAATCTGACGATAAATCAGCCTGAAATGAAGAATCAGTTGGTAATGGCGCTGCAGGATATGGGCTTATCCGTTGAGGAGATCAATGGAATCCTGAAGGCAATCGAAGAAACATCGGTCAAATTCAGCCCTAATAACCAGATGATACAGACGAAAAATCAGCCTGAAATGAAGAATCAGTTGGTAATGGCACTGGAGGATAAGGGATTATCCGCTGAGGAGATTAAGGGCATCCTGAAGGCAGTCGAAGAAACATTAGTCAAATTCAGCCCTAATGACCAGATGATACAGACGATAAATCAGCCTGAAATGAAGAATCAGTTGGTAATGGCACTGGAGGATAAGGGCTTATCCGTTGAGGAGATCAATGGAATCCTGAAGGCAATCGAAGAAACATTGGTCAAACTCAAGCCGGCCGACCAGTCACTACAGACGATAAATCATCCGGAAATGAAAAATGAATTGGTCAAAGCTCTGGAGGTAAAAGGAATCCCGGCGGATGTTATTTCAGGAATTATTAAAGAAATTGATCAGGTAATCATGGCGAAAGTGCCTGAGGTTACGCAAGATACCACAGGGAAGTCTCCATTTCATGTTGAGCCGACATTGCCGTCATTCAGACAAGCTGCCGTCGCGATCCTTGAGAAAAAAGGATTCTCCGTTGAGGATATCAAAGTTATCCTGAAGGCAGTCGATCAAGCGACGGTTGGTGGATTGAAACCGGATCTGAACCCCCGTTCAGACCAGTCAATATTTATTCAGCAGTCTTTGTATCATAAAGAATTTATAGAAGCAGCTACCGTTGGCAGGAAAAAGATCCATGCAGATATATATCAAAAAGAAGCGTCTCTGGAAGATTTCAGGCATGAAAATGTTGAAGGCCGGATCAAAATCAATCCATCTGAAAAGCAACTGGTAAATGAGGGGCCGCAAAAAGAACTCCTCGAAAAACCAGAAAATTTCCAACGATCAGAAAAGAAGAATGTCTTTTCGGCTGCGATGAAGGAAACAGAGAATAAGCAGCCAATTGTTAACGATAAAGAGATCAATGCGCAACAGTTCGGTAAGGTCATCATGGCGACAACTCAAGATGAACCGGGAAAATGGACCAAATCAGCCGGGGATGTAACTGTAAAAACAAGTAATCACAACCATGAAGACATTATCATTCCTGCCGGCAGGGAACAATCGCCATTAAGTTCGGATATCCTGAGTATGGCTGCAAAAGGCACCGATTTAAATTCTGGGAAAGCAACTATGGATAACTCAAAATCCATATATCAATCTGTCGTCGATCAAATCCAGGACAGCTTCGCCCTTGTTCAAAATAAAGAGAATGGGCAGGTCAGATTGACTCTTAAGCCGGAGATCATGGGTCATCTGGATATGCAGATCACCGTCCGTAACGAAACTGTCCAGATTATGATGACCGTAGAAAATGAAAAAGTTCACCAAGCAATGAATGCCCATATCGACGATCTTAAAACGGCGCTACAGAATCAAGGGCTGAAAGTCGATAAAATTGAAGTCACCTTGCAATATCAGCCTGATCAGGAACGGACCTATTATCAAGATCAGGCAAAATCACAGTTCAACAATCCCGGTCAAAATAGCCATCAGGGGAGAATGTTCAATCATGAGCTGTCTTTCGAGGATGACCATTATCCCATAAATGGCCAAGAGATTATTCAGAAGCAAAACAGCATGGAAGGGGTCAGTATTTTTGCCTGATAGAGGCAGATAAGGAGCGCATCATGAGCGATAATACAACAGTAAACGGCATTGATAATATCATCAAGCAGTACAGCAGCAGCACATCCAGCACGACGAGCAAGGCGCAGTCGATGGGGAAAGAGGATTTCCTGAAGATGCTTGTTGCCCAGCTCAAAAACCAAGATCCCTTAAATCCCATGAGCGGGACGGACTTCGCCACCCAACTGGCGCAATTTTCAAGCCTGGAACAGCTCACAAACCTGAATCAGGGAATAACGAACCTGGGACTCTATCAAAGCAGTCAGGCCAATTTGCAGGCCGTCAACCTGATCGGCAAGGAAGTGACGGCGGGTAAGGGTAATGGCTTTGTCGCTGATGGTTCTTCCGTCAATCTTTATTATGATTTATCAAAAGACGCCACGGAAATTCAGGTCAATATCTATGATGAAGAGGGCGCCTTGGCCGATACAGCTAGCGCTTATGATCAGACGGCGGGAGTCAATAGTTTGACCTGGAGTAATGGTCAGGAAAGATCGGGGAATTTCACCTTCAAGGTATTTGCCTTCGATACTACCGGTGCAACCCTTCCCGTTGATACCCTCGTATCAGGAAAGGTGACTGCTGTCAGTTTCAAGGACAAATCCATTTATGTAAATGTTGAAGGACAGGAACTGCCCTTTAGTGAAGTCAGGGAAGTAGCGGGATAAAAATAAACAAATTTAACGAAGATATAAGTAAAAAGGAGGAATTAGATATGTCGAGCGCACTTTGGATCGGGACAACAGGATTATCGGCGAGCACAAAGGAGATGGACGTCATTGGAAACAATCTGGCGAACTCCAATACCATCGGTTACAAATGCGGACAAGTATCTTTTGCAAGCATGCTGAGTCAGAGTCTATCCGGCGGCAGTGGTAATCAGCAGGTTGGCCAGGGGGTAGGCGTTGCGGCCGTATCAACTTCATTCGCCCAAGGATCTTACGAAACAACAGGAAGCGCCACGGACATGGCCATTGACGGAACGGGTTTTTTTATTGTCAAGAGCCCTAAAGACGACCTGACCTATTACACCCGCGCTGGCAGTTTTTTCCTTAATGAAGACGGCGATATGGTTGATAATAGCGGCTATGATGTTCAGGGACGGATGTTCGATGACGTGGGAGTAGAATCGACAGCATTGACTTCGATCAACCTCACGGGTCGAAAATCAACGCCGAACGAGACGAAGATATTCGTACTTGGATTGAACCTTGATTCGGAATTGTCTGTGCAAGACAATCCCAATTACTATACGACAAGTCAAACGATCTATGATTCCCAGGGCTCGAAGCATGCACTGGCTTCAAAAATCTATCGCTCCGTCGATCTTACTGCAGACGAGGGTAATCGCAGTTTATGGTATATCAAGTCTGATATTGATGACGGGGATCCTGTCATCCCTGACCGTCCCTGGCTGGAATTTGACGATGCAGGAAAACTGAAGCTTACATCATCAAGAGAAGTTCTTGCTGCTGATAAAATACTGAAAGATTCTTCTGGTACGGTTATAACGGAAGATACAAAATGGGGTGATTTAATCAATGCAGCTGGGAATGCGACATATACGTTTGGCAACACTGACACGATACAATATACTTTTTCTTCTGATGCTGCAGCTGTAACATATACATTTACAATCGATACCGATCCCCTTAACGATAAAGATAGTATCAAGGACTTTTTAGCCGATATCGAGACAAACGGTAACTTCAAAGCGACAATTGTTGAAGGCCGACTGGTCCTGATCAATAATGTGACGGGGGAAAGTGAAAAGGAGTTTAATATCGTTGGCGGTACTTCTGGTGCCGTAGCTGCTTTCGGAGACATGCTGACTTCCAATCCCTTTGGCCAGGAGGGAAGGGCAACGGCGCAGAATGTCGTCTTTGATTTTGCTGCCCAGAACGCCTCTTGGGGGGATGGCGGGAAAATCTCCTGGAATATATCCGGTGCTGACTCCCCGGAAGTCACCTCCTATGCCATGGATTCACGGGTTAATAGCATGAAAAACGACGGTTATCCCGCAGGGCTGCTGAATTCCCTCGATGTAGGCGGGGATGGGATCATCACGGGATTCTTTACGAACGGCCAGCAGCAGAACCTGGCCAGAGTGCGGACGGCGAGCTTCAGCAGCATGGACGGTCTTAGCAAGGTGGGGAGCTATTTCACCGAAACTAATGATTCAGGAACGCCAAGCATAGGAAATCCCGGTGAGGGCGGTCTTGGCAAGTGCCAGTCCCACTCTCTGGAAATTTCCAATACCGATGTGGCTAAGGAGTTCATCAAGATGATCGCCGCTCAACGTGCATATCAGTCAAGTTCTAAGATCATTACCACGACGGATGAGATGCTCCAGGAACTGATGCAGATTAAGCGATAGCAGCAGCCAAAATAAGTATGGAGAGGCGTCAAAATGAAACAGTTCATTTTGGCGCCTCTTTTGCCGTTGACAAACATACCGTTTTGAGTTAAGTGCTTGGCAAAGTTTAAGAATGTGTTGCTTTATCTCATAGGACGTCAAGTTAATCACTGAGCGCTTTATGGAAATCAAACCCGCATATCCCGTCGCCGCTCCGGAAAAATCTCCGGCAATTTTAGCGAAAAAAGGGCGCCGAAGCTACGCAGATTTCGAAGTGGGGAATGAAGTACAAGATGTTGTCCTGCGGCATAAGGATATTGAAGACATTGTCGATATAACCATGGACGATATTATCCATATAGACCTTACTTCCCAAAGATCAGCCCGTTCTGCTCGAGATCCCTCCGCCGTAATGTATTCGTTGTCGGCCCCTCAAAAAGAAAAGGGCACTGTGATTGATGTCTGGGCTTAAAATTATCACTGTACAACTTTTGACTTTCATCACATCGTCAATAAACTGACAATAGCTTTCAGAGCATTTCCCTGAATCATACCGCATTTTCCACTACTATTCTTACATGTAATCAACTAGTTGCCTTTATTGTTTGATTTGGTACGCAAATTGCTCAGTAGATTGCTGAAGAATAGGTAAAAATCAAGATAAGCAATAGGTCAGTAACGGACCAGGAAAGATATTCCAGGCATGGCAGGTAAAATTTGGATATAGCCACGATCATCGGTATCATCGGCGCATTCAGCCTGGTCATCCTGGCCATGATCTCGGGGGGAGGAGGTCTGGCATGGTTCATCGATGGACCGTCGCTTATGATCGTTCTTGGGGGAACAACGGGGGCGATATTAATTAATTATCGTCTCAGCGACATGCTCGGTGTCATCAAGGTCGCAAAAAATGCTTTTTTCAGAAAAGAATTCAAAGTCGATGAAATGATCGAGATTATGGTTGGAATGTCAAAAATGGCGCGGAGAGAAGGTCTCCTTGCCCTGCAGGATATGACAAAACAGATTAGAGACCCTTTTTTCGTCAAGGCCGTCAATATGATTATTGACGGTACCGAGCCGGAAGATATGTCGAATATTCTGGAGACGGAGTTGAGCTTTATTGCTGAACGTCATCGGCTGGGGGCAGACATATTTACCAGTATGGGAAACTTTGCACCGGCCATGGGCATGTTGGGGACACTTATCGGGCTTGTGCAAATGCTGATGAAGATGAATGAACCGCGCACGATTGGACCATCCATGGCGATAGCGCTTATCACGACCTTTTATGGTGTTATCCTCTCAAATCTTATTTTTCATCCCATTGCCGGCAAGCTGAGAACAAAAAGCTCGGAGGAATTACTGGTCAAACAACTAATCATCCGGGGCGTACTTTCTATCCAGGCGGGAGACAATCCCCGTATGGTCGAACAAAAGCTTCATTCTTTTGTGGCGCCCAGGCAGAGGAGGTCGCTTTTTTCAAATGTCTGAGAGATACGAAATTGATAATCATGTGGATGCCGATCATTACGTTATTGATTGGCAGCCTATTTACTGTTCCCTGATCATGATCATGATCGTATTTTTTATCCTCCTTATTGCTAATTCAAAACAGGATCAAAAAGAAATGATGACGGCCAGAAAGTCTCTGGAAGAAAAGAGCTCCCTAAATGGCACAAATCGGAACATTCGTGGGGAATCAGGGAATAATATTCAAGATGGGAGTTCGATATTGATTGGCGCTTCGGAAGTGTTATCTAAAGCTATTGAATCCAAGGGGTTTACTGAATCGGCGGGCTTAAATACTAACCGGCGTGGATTAAGGCTGAGAATGGCAGCACAGCTGCTATTCTCGACGGGGCAGGCTGCCCTTAGACATGACGCTTATCCTCTCCTTTCAGAAGTAGCAGGATTGGTAAACCAGCACCAGCTTGGCGTTATGATCGAAGGACATACGGACGAGAATATAATGCAAACATCGCTTTATCCGTCCAATTGGGAACTATCAATGGCAAGGGCAGCCCAGGTCAGGCAATATCTCATACAAAGCGGCGGTGTCCCTGGTCAACATGTTGACGCTGCCGGATTCAGTTCGTACCAGCCGCTTGCCGATGGCGACCCTGCTGCCAGCGCCGTGAACAAACGAGTTGATATATATCTCAGCACAAGATCGGATGAATCGAGGTAGGCGATAATGAGGGAAATCAAAAAATCCACAGTCAAGAGAGAAAACTGGTTGTTGACATTCAATGATATGATGACCCTCGTTTTCACTTTTTTTGTCCTGATACTGTCTTTTTCCAGCATGCAAAGTAGCGAGATTCTCCTCGCTACGGACTCCTTAAGCATGACCATGTCCCCCGGAAAAACGGAAGGGTCGTTTAAAAGCGTCATCAGCCCCATTGTCACTCCCTATCGAGATCGGGATATTGAGGTCGAGAAGCAGAAAAAAGCCCTTATAAATCATGATGAGAGGAAAGCAGGAAAATTGAAAGCGACGATGCTGGCTATCATCGGAGGAGAGAGGCAGGCGACCGTTGATCAGATTAGAAACGACATAACGGTCAATATGGAAGAGGCAAATCTTTTTAAGCCTGATAGCTATCTGCTGCACCGTAACGGTGAACAGATTCTGACAAATATTGCCGACAAGATTCGAGATGAAAAGATCAATATCAGGATAGAGTGTTATGATAAAAATGGACTATCCGAAAGGATCTCAAAGACATCGGTTGACATGAGCATACTCAGGGCGGGGACAATAACCAGACATTTTATTGAACAAGGCCGCTTGGAGCCCCAACGATTGTCAGCAATGGGATATGGCGCATTGAAAGACGGAACGAAGCACGAAATTAAAATGCTATTCAGGTCATGAGATAAAGGAGGAATGAAAAGGTGGCGAAAGAAAAAAAAGACGAACTTGACGATGCGGGACAGCTTGATCCGCAGCCACAGAAAAAGGGAAAGGGACCCCTGCTGAAATGGATACTCATCATTTCAATAGTTCTCGTATTGGTTATTGGCGGCGCCGGGGCCGGTTACTATTTCTTTATGAAGACCCCCGCGAAGAAAGCAGTTGTACAAACTCCACCGGTCATTGGCACGGTCTATCCGATGGAGCCCTTCATTATCAATCTCCAGGACAATCAGGGAGAGAGGTACTTAAAGCTAATCATGCAATTGGAGATTAGCGATCCCTTGGCCATCAAAGAGCTGGATATGTTGAAGCCAAGAATGAGGGATAATATCCTCGACCTCCTTTCCGCCAAAACCTATAAAGAACTGATGGATGTTGGCGGCAAGCAGCGATTGCGAGAGGAAATCCTGATGCGGCTTAACAGTATCGTCTCGACGACAAAAATAACGAAAGTATACTTTACCGAGTTTGTTGTTCAGTGAGCGTCAAGAAATATATACATAGGACCAAGGCATGACTCGTATACTATCGCAGGAAGAAGTTGACGCCCTCCTGAGGGGGATATCGGGCGGAGAAATCGAGACAGAGACGGAGACGGTCGATGTTCGCGATCCTGCGGATATTATGCCCTATGATCTGACCAGTCAAGACAGGATCATTCGGGGACGTATGCCGACCCTCGATATGACGAACGAAAAATTTTCCCGCGCCTTCAGGACGACGTTGTCTTCCCTGCTCCGCAAGGTGACAAGCGTCAGTGCGATTTCAGTGGATATGATCAAATTTGGTGAGTTCCTGAAGACATTGCCCGTACCAACCAGCCTGCACCTGTTTCGCCTTGATCCGTTGAGAGGGAGTGGATTGATTGTTTTTGAAGCAAAAATTATCTTTATGCTCGTTGATATACTCTTTGGCGGCACGGGAAAAGATACCTTCAAGGTTGAGGGAAGGGAATTTACGGCGATTGAGAACAATGTTATTCGAAGAGTGGTTATTAATGCCCTGACAGATATGGAAAAAGCATGGAAATCATTAATAGAAGTTAAGATGACCTATCAACGTTCAGAAATGAACCCCCAGTTCGTATACATCGCCTCGCCTACGGATGTTGTTATTGTCATCAACTTCGAGATTGAAGTCGAATCTTCAAGCGGCATGATGACGCTTTGCCTACCTTATGCCGCCCTGGAGCCCATCAAAGACAAACTCCAGGCAGGTTTCCAGAGTGAGCAAATGGAAGCGGACCAATCCCTTGTGGAAAGATTCAAGAAAAATATTCTTCGATCCAACGTAGAAATCATTGTTGAACTTGGGACTACTCAGATCAGCTCCCGAGACTTGGTACATCTGCAGCGAGGGGATGTCATTCAACTGGACGGCTCGGTTGCTTCGGAAGTATCAATTATGGTGGAAGGAATAAAGAAATTTATGGGACGACCGGCAATTTACCGTGGAAATCAGGCGGTTCAAATATCGGAGATATTTTCAGGAAAAGAGGACTGAAATATGGAGCAGAATGAAATTGACGCCCTTTTGAAGGGTATCGACGCCACTGTCGAACCGGAAGGCGAAAAAGCAAAAAGTGATGATGATTTATCCTGGGACGATGTCCAGGAGGAATTGGAACAGACGCGGGGAGCTTCTCCAAAGAAAACAGAGGTTTCCAACGTCAATTTTCAGGAAGTCAGAAAAGTAGAGACGCCAAAGGGCAACCTCGATCTTGAATTTATTCTTGATATTCCTCTGACCTTGAATGTTGAATTGGGCAGGTGCCGGATGCTCATCAACGAGCTTCTTCAACTCGGGCAGGGATCTGTAGTCGAGCTCTCAAAACTGGCTGGGGAACCAATGGATGTATATGTAAATAACCGTCTCATCGCCAGGGGGGAAGTTGTCGTCGTCAATGATAAATTCGGGGTACGCTTGACGGATATTATTTCTCCGACGGAACGGGTCAATAAATTGAAGTGAGGTGACGGTTTGGATTATTCACTGATTGTATCCTTTATAAAGATGTTGTTTGCCTTGGCGGTTGTTCTTGGCCTGATGATCGCTTCTGCATATCTATTGAAGAGAATCATCAGCCACACCCCTGCGGGGATAGATAACGGTAACGCGATCAATATCCTCATGACTCGTTATCTGGGTCCCAAGCACAGTATCATGATGATCGAAGTACTCGGGCAGATGCTTGTCGTCGGCGTCTCCAGTGGTCAGATGACTTTGCTGACGCAGATCACCGACCCCGTAATTATCGAGAGAATGTATAATCTGCAAAAGTCGCAATCCTTGGGAATGCCTTCTGCACAGGCCATGCAGGAATATCCCTTGCGTGTCAGAAACTGGGTTGAAAAAGTGAGAAACAGATGGGGCAGATGATGTTAAAAGTGTCAATGAGAAAATACCTTATACTTTCACTCTTAGTTGCCCTTTCTTTCTTTATGCTGGTGGGAACGGCGAGTGCTGCGGAAGCGCTGCCCATACCCAATGTGAGCCTGAATATTGGTGGATCGGTTGACCAGCCCGCAAAGGCAGCAACGGTTATCCAACTGGTTTTTATTCTCACCGTTCTCTCCCTCGCTCCTGCTATATTTTTAATGCTTACATCTTTTACGCGTATCGTCGTGGTCCTGTCATTGTTGAGACACGCCCTTGGCACGCAGCAAGTGCCTCCTAACCAGATTATTATTGGTTTGGCTATGTTTCTCACTTTTTTTATCATGGCGCCGGTCTGGCAACAAGTGAATCAGCAAGCCTTAAAACCTTATTATGAGGAGCAAATATCCGGTGATGAGGCCTTGGAAAGGGCGTCCGTGCCGATAAAAAGCTTTATGATGAAACAGACGCGAGAAAAAGATCTCGCCCTTTTTGTGAAGATAGCCAAAGAAAAAAGACCTGCCAAGCCAGAAGACGTTTCCCTAACTACGTTGATTCCGGCTTTCGTAATCAGCGAACTAAAAACGGCCTTTCAAATCGGGTTTATGGTCTTCTTGCCGTTTTTCATTATTGATATGGTGGTTTCCAGCGTGCTCTTGTCGATGGGGATGATGATGCTTCCACCGGTCATGATGAGTTTACCCTTTAAGATTCTATTGTTCGTCATGGTTGATGGATGGCATCTCATTGTTGGTTCTTTGGTGCAGAGTTTCCATTAGGGATTTTCAAATTGCGTCCTGTCCGCTTCGGGCATCGGTATTAAGAGGAGGTTTTATGAGTATAGATTTTGTTACGGGTGTCATGGCGGAGACTGTGAGAATTACGCTATTGATATCAGCTCCTGTCCTGATCGTCGGCCTGGCGGTGGGTGTTTTTGTAAGCCTTATTCAGGCTGTTACCCAGGTCCAGGAAATTACGCTGGTTTTTGTCCCAAAGATTGTTGCTTGTCTAATTGCCCTGGTGGCCGCCCTGCCGTGGATGATGAATGTTTTGATGAGCTTCACAATCAACATATTTAATAACATCCCCAATTATGTCAGGTAATTATAAGGAGCAATGAGGCTTGCAGTTTCCCGTTCTTAGTTTCCAGCAAATTAGTTCATTTTCCCTTGTATTTCTTCGCATAACAGCGTTGATTGTCATGATACCCGTGTTCGGCGACCGTACTGTTCCTGCAAGGGTCAAGGCAGGCTTGGGTTTAATCCTGGCAGTAATTATCTATCCTTTCTTGAAAATGGAAGCCCTGCCTCCTTTTTCTTCAAACTATATTTCAATGATCATCGGCATGGCGGGGGAAGTCCTGATAGGAATCATTATTGGTTTTGTGGCGAGGTGCATCTTTGCCGGCGTCCAGGCAGCGGGAGAACTGATTGGTTTTCAAATGGGTTTTTCCATGGCGAGTGTTCTCGACCCGCTTTCTAATATACAAATATCCGCATTGGCTGAATTCCAGTATCTAATAGCGACGATCGTTTTCTTGTTTGTCGATGGTCATCACATCTTTTTAAACGCCATCGTTGAGAGTTACAAAAGCATCCCGCCCCTTGGCTTCACATTTTCCGGTCCTCTTATGGAGATGCTTTTTAATTGTACGAGAGAGGTATTTGTCATCGCCGTAAAAATCAGCGCTCCAATTATGGCCGTGATGATATTTGTCAATGTAGGTCTGGGCGTTATCGCCAGAACAGTTCCCCAGATCAACGTCTTTATTGTCGGTTTTCCCTTGCAGATAGCAGTGGGCTTTTTCTTTCTAGGTCTTTCTATCCCTCTTTTCATCAACTGGTTAGGCACGGTCTTTCACCAACTGCCGGCAGATATTCGGCAACTGATGCTCTTGATGTAAAATATCTCTTCACTGAACAGAATCAGGATTATCTGTCATGGCTGATGAAAATCAAGAACGTACTGAAGAAGCAACCCCGAAGAGACGATCTGAATCTAAAGATAAAGGGCAGGTTGCAAAAAGCAGGGATCTATCCTCCGTTGCCATTCTGGGCGCAGCTCTCATCTATTTTTATTTCAACGCTTCGGACATGCTGAAGAAGATTATGACGCTGCTGTCAAAATATCTTCACCGGGCGTCTTCAATGAGCTTTTCTCCGAATGATATGACGGCGCTTGGTGCAGAATTGACGATGCAATTCTTTTATATCCTCTATCCACTGATGCTTACGGTTGTCATTGCCTCATTATTTTCGAATATACTCCAGACAGGATTTATCTTTTCAGCGGAAGCCATTGTTCCAAAACTCTCGAAGATTGATCCGATAAAAGGCCTGAAAAATTTATTAGGGACAAGATCAATCGTTGAATTTATTAAGAATATATTTAAAGTAACAATTGTATCCCTGGTTGCCTACCTTTCCGTAAAGTCAAACCTGCATCAAGTTATTCCCCTCATGAATCAGGACCTTTGGCAAATATTTTCTTTTATCGGACGCAATTCCTTCATTATCATCGCCAATGTGTGCTTATTGTTGATTATTGTTGCCGTCCTCGATTTCGCCTACCAAAGGTGGGAACACGAAAAAAGTATCAAAATGTCAAAGCAGGAGGTGAAAGAAGAAAACAAGCAATCAGAAGGAGATCCGCTTGTCAAGGGACGCATCAGACGGCTGCAAAGAGACGCCGCAAGAAAGAGAATGATGGCGAGCGTACCCAAAGCTGATGTGGTCATTACGAATCCAACTCATATTGCGATAGCTATCCGATATGATTCAGACAAGATGATGGCCCCCGTCGTTTTGGCGAAAGGTATGGACTTCATTGCGGAAAAAATTAAAGAAGTTGCCCGGGCGCATAATGTCCCCGTGGTTGAAAATAAATTGGTGGCACAAGTATTGTATAAGTTAGTCGATATAGACGGTATGATCCCGGAAAATCTTTACCGGGCGGTAGCTGAGATCCTTGCTTATGTTTATGGAATGAAAAATAAATCGGTGGTGGAAGAAACTCAATGGCTGAATCATACGCACTGAGAAATAACTTTTTTTCGGAACTGATAAGAAGCAGCGGCGCCATGCTGGCGCTGGGAGTTGTAGGTATTTTGACGGTCATGATGGTTCCGCTGCCCACCATTGTCCTGGATATCCTGCTCTCCATAAGCATCGCCATAAGCATCGTGATTTTGCTTATGTCCTTGTATGTACTCAAACCTTTGGATTTTTCCGTTTTCCCCTCGGTCCTGTTAATTGTTACCTTGCTGCGGCTTTCTCTGAATGTGGCTTCAACAAGGCTGATTCTTCTTCACGGTGACAAAGGAACAGATGCCGCAGGTCAGGTAATCAAGGCATTCGGGTCTTTTGTTGTCGGTGGCAACTATGTAATCGGTTTTATCGTTTTTTCAGTTCTGGTACTCATCAATTTCATTGTTATAACAAAAGGAGCGACCAGAATTGCCGAAGTAGCCGCAAGATTTACACTGGATTCCATGCCGGGAAAGCAGATGAGTATCGACGCCGATCTCAATGCGGGGATGATTACGGATACGGTAGCCAGGAAAAGGCGCAAAGAAGTTGAAGATGAAGCAAATTTTCATGGTGCCATGGATGGGGCAAGCAAGTTTGTCAGGGGCGATGCCATTGCCGGAATAATCATCGTTATGGTCAATCTCCTCGGAGGTTTGATCATCGGTGTCCTGCAGCACGATATGGGTGTTGCTGATGCTGCTCGCGTATATTCACTCCTGACCATAGGCGATGGCCTTGTAACCCAGATTCCTGCCCTTATTGTGTCGACGGCAGCGGGAATTCTGGTAACACGCACATCTGCTTCTACAGACCTGGGACAGGAACTCACGGGTCAGTTGTTCAATAACCCCAAGGTCATAACGCTTACCGCTTTTGTCGTTTTTATTATCGCCCTCGTTCCCGGCATGCCGAAGGTATCCTTTCTGGCCGTTGCCTTTATGTTTGCCGTGTTGGCCTATAAACTTATCGGAAAACCACAAGAAGATAACACTGATATGGAGACGATCCAGCCGGCGATAGCCGCGCCTGCTGCAGAGGCAATAGATGTCCTGACGCCCCTTGATCCTCTCGGCCTTGAGGTTGGTTATGGCCTGATCCCCCTTGTGGATTCTGCACAGGGCGGAGAGTTGCTTGGTCGCATCAAGGCGTTGCGAAAACAACTGGCCCTTGAAATTGGATTTGTCGTTCCTTCTATTCATATCCGGGACAATCTTCAGATCAAACCCAATGAATACATTTTTTTGATCAAGGGTATTGAAATGGCCAGAGGCGAGTTGATGCCCGGGTACCAGTTGGCAATAACGCCTGATGATCCTGGTCACAAGCTTAGAGGTATCGAAACTAAAGAACCGGCATTTGGTCTTCCCGCAGTGTGGATTCCAGATAAAGAAAAAGATGCGGTGCAGGCAAAGGGGGTTGTCGTTGTTGATCCGTCCACGGTAATTACAACCCACCTGACAGAGATTATTCGTACAAACGTCGAAGACCTGATCGGCAGGCAGGAAGTTCAATCCCTGCTCGATAACTTGTCCAAGACACATGCCAAGGTTGTTGAGGATCTCGTGCCGAAGGTGATTTCCATTGCGATCCTCCAGAAGGTTTTGCAACGGCTGCTCCGGGAACGAATCTCAATTCGCGACCTCCTCACCATTATCGAGACCCTGTCGGATTATGTGCCGATGACGAAGAACATCGATATACTGCTGGGATATGTCAGGCAGTCGCTCTCGAGAGCAATTACAAAACAATATCAGGACCAGAATGGAAACGTCAATGTCATTATGCTTTCTCCGGATATAGAGGATCTCATCCAGCGATCCATTCAGCATGGTGAACATGAATCCTTCATCACCCCTGACCCCAATACAATTAAGCGTATTATGACGAGTATCCAGAATTATGTGACAGACTTTACCTCGAAGGGATACCAGCCGGTACTGCTCTGTTCTCCGAATATCAGAACGCATTTCAGGAAGATTGTAGAAAAGTTTTTCCCCCATGTGTGTGTCATTTCTCATAACGAATTAACTAGGGATGCAAATATCACATCTTTTGGAATGGTGGAGATATAGGATGCAGATAAAAAGATACGAAGTGTCGAAAATTCAGGATGCCATGCAGCAAATCAAGACCGATCTCGGACCGGAGGCGATTATTTTATCGACAAAGACGATTAAGCACTCGAATCCACAGAAAATAGAGGTCATTGCTGCCATCGATATCACGGAATTAAACAATCAAATTCCGGGGCGTGCGTGGTCCAAAGAGCAAGATGGGGAAAGAAGAAATGGATCCTTTGAATTGCCCCAGGGTGACATTGTTCATCAATATGACGAGATTCAGCGCATGCTTGAGAAAATGGGACCTGTTAATGATATTCGTGAAGAGATAAAAAGTTTGAAAGATAATGTGGAATTACTTGTTGATGTAATTGGTTTAGCCAGATTCAGGCAAGAAAGCGAGCATTTGGCAAAAATGTATCAGACTTTGACGGCTAATGGTATTTCTAAAGGTAAAACATGCCACATTATCGATGAAATGAGAAATGGTCGTCTTCCGGATGATAATGAAAAGGACTATGCTTCTTGCCTTAAATTAGCTGAAAGAACCATTGCCTCATCTCTATCGAAAATAGACGGAATATCCAAAACAAGGAGGATAAAAGCATTTATCGGCCCAACAGGCGTTGGGAAGACGACAACCCTGGCAAAGTTGGCGGCAAGTTTTTGTGTCGATAAAAGAAAGAAGGTTGGGCTTGTCACCATGGATACCTTCCGGATTGCAGCAGTGGAACAATTGAAGGTGTATGCGAAAATTATTGATGTCCCCTTACAAGTGGCAACCAGTAAAATCAGTTTTGAAAAAAGCCTGAAAGCATTGTCAGATGCAGATGTCATTCTTGTGGACACTGCCGGGAGGTCGCCAAATGATGCGGAATTCATTAAAAATATTCATGAAACATTTTTCAAAAATACGGGAGTTGAAATAAACCTGTTGCTGAGCCCCTCGATGTCGAGAGATCATTTACTGGAGACAGAGAATTACTATCGCCTGACAGAATACGACAATCTCATTTTAACTAAAGTAGATGAATGCAACCGTTATGGCGTCATCTACGATCTTGTTCGACATGCCGGTAAACCGGTCGGTTATTTAACCAATGGGCAGAATGTGCCACAAGATATTGAAAACGCGACACCTGAAAAATTAGCGAAATTAATTGTACAGAATTCAATACATTAAAAGAGGTAACCCCGGTGGATCAAGCGACTTCGCTTAGACAAATTAAGAGACAGCAGGAAGTAAAAAAGAACACCGAGAAGGGTTTGCGGCATGATAAAATGCCTAAACAGGAATCCATTCGTGTGATTGCCATAACAAGCGGTAAAGGAGGCGTTGGTAAAACAAACATCGCCGCTAATCTGGCCTATGCACTGTCTTCGATGAATCAAAAGACCCTCATATTGGATGCCGATACAGGACTTGCCAATATCGATCTTATTCTTGGTCTGACGCCGAAATATAATCTCTTTCACCTGCTGAATGGTCAAAAGACCCTCGCTGAAATAATCGTAAAAGGTCCCGGGGGGATCACGATCCTGCCGTCGTCATCAGGAATAGCAGATATGGCGGATCTTTCCAAAGGGCACAAACTAACCCTTATTGACGAAATCAATCGCCTCAAGGATCGGCCCGATTTCATGCTTATCGACACGGCCGCAGGAATTGCTGCAAACGTGATGTATTTTAATATGGCGGCTAAAGAAATCATTGTCGTCACCACTCCGGAGCCTCCGTCCATCACCGATGCCTATGCACTGATGAAGATTCTGCACAAAAACTATGCAAAGAAGCGATTTCAGTTAGTCGTCAATATGGTGCGGTCTCCCGGCGAGGCCAAGGAAGTATTCGGTCGTCTGAGGACGGTTACCGACCATTTCTTGAACATCCATCTGGAATATTTAGGATATGTTTTGCATGATGAAAAATGCCAGGAGGCGGTGAAAAGACAGAAAGCTTTAATGGAGTTGTATCCTTCGTCCGTTGGCAGTAGGTGTCTGCGCCAGATTGCAGAGAAACTTCTAAAAGAGAAGCCGGAGGTACAAGAAGAAGGAAGTGTCGTCTTTTTTGGAGATTCGATTATCGGACAGGATCATGGATAGAAAAGAACGGGATCGCCTCATCCTGAAGTATACGCCCCTTGTGAAGAATATCGTGTCAAGGATGACGGCAAAACTGCCCATTGATCATTCAGACAAAGAGTCGTTCATTAACGTGGGTATGATCGGTCTCATGGGAGCGTTGGATAAGTATGATGACACAAGGAATGTCCAGTTTGAAACTTTTGCAAAATTCAGGATTCGCGGTGCTGTTCTCGATGAACTGAGAGCAGGTGATTGGGTGCCCCGCTCAGTTCGGGATAAAGACAGTAAATTGGAGAAGGCATTCTTTAACTTGCAGAAACAGCTCGGGCGTCCGCCTGATGATGAAGAAGTAGCAAAACATCTCGGCATCGACCTCGATGAATACTTCCGTCTACTCGATGATACGAAATATATAGGCGTGATCAGCGTTGAGGATCTACCTCCCGATTATCTTGAAAATGTCGATAAACAAGGTGTAATCAAAGTTATCAATAAGCAGGACCCTTATGAGATATTCGCCACCGGGGAACTGAGGGAAGGGTTGAAAAGCGCCATCGACCAGTTGCCTAAAAAGGAAAGATTGGTCGTTGCGCTATATTATTATGAAGAGTGCACGATGAAAGAGATTGGAAAGATTCTTGAATTAACGGAATCAAGAGTCTGCCAACTGCATTCTCAGGCCATGTTAAGGCTTCGCGGAGCGGTAAAACATCTTTAATTGTCAGGTTTATAATTATGAAACAGAAGGCACAGATTGATATACTTGATCTGCCGCTCATGGAAGGCGACGAGGTTCCGACGGACATCACTGTCGATAGCGAGAAGCCTCCGCCGCTTCGGGAAGTAAAAAATAAGACCCCAAAGAAGTTATATTGGATAGCTTCTTTGGCTATAATTACGATAATCACGGTTGTCATCGCCGGATATTTCATCTGGTTCCAGACGACCGAAAAGAAAACTATGGTCCCTGTCGTGGCAACCGGTACACCAGGACAGAAATCCAATATGGCAGTCATGGACGACTTTAATATTGATGTGAAAGATGATAAGGGGAATAAAAGACTGTTGTCCTGCGGATTCCTACTGGAGATGGCGCCTCATGAAGACGGGAAATCCCTCGAATCGAGGCTCGAAATTAGAAAACTTATATTTGACACCCTTCATGAGCGAACGGTGAGTGATTTAATCAGAAATGACGAGAAAAAAGAGATCAAGAAGGAAATTACGGATGGCGTCAATCGTCTGCTGGGTGCTGAAAAAGTCAAAGAGACTTACATAACGAAGTATTTATTACTGTAAAAGGAGACGACAATGAAGGGGGAAGACCGCTTCAGAGATCTTGAGCAGGCATTTGTTGCGACGTTTCAGCATGAACTTATTCCCGGTATCCTGCATAATTTTGCCAATCCCCTTAATGGTATTATGGGAAGGGCGCAGATTCTCAAGAAAAGGATCGAAGACAACTTAAAGAAGATTCATGATCAATATCCAGATGTCGCTTCTGAATTTTCGGATACTCACAAAAAAATTCTATCAGACATCACGTCGATAACAACAGAATCAGACCGATTTTATAATATGTTTCATGATGTCAGTGGCAAGTTTTATACATTAGGCCAAAAACGGGAAGAAATAATTAATATTTCCAGATTGATTGCGTCGGAATTACGATTTGCGGACTATTATCTTGATTTTAAACATGAGGTTACAAAAGAAATCGCAATCGATGATTCGCTTCCTGATATCAAGGGTATTTATTCATATTTATCAATGGCTTTGTGGATGCTGTTCCGCCATATAATGAAACGAATGAAGGCGGAGCAGGACAAAAGATTTTTTCTATCTGCGACATGTGATCGAAATCATGTAATTGTTTCTTGCCGTTTTTGTGGAGTTATTTATTCAGATCAGGAGATAAGCCTTATTGCAGGAGTTGCTTTGAAAGACGGCCAGGGAAAGGTACAGTCGCAAATTAAAGAAGACATCCTCCTGAGCGTCGCTCTCATGAAGGAGATGGGGATGCTGATTGAAGCCGCCCGGCATGAAGGATGTAATGAAATTATCATCAGGATGGCTTATTAAGAAATGAAGCTGCATTGCCGCCGCAGAGGCAGTTAGGTCGTTATTATCAGCAAGAAACGCCGGGCTCGGTTTTTAAGAGGAGAGTAACAAGGTGGTCAGGCCTATTGAAATGAATCAGGGTATCATGCAGGCCCACGCGACTGAGAAGATTCAGAAGGTCCAGCAGCAGCACCCGGATATGCAACAGAGATACTTTTCTCTTCAACTTCAAGAAGAAAAAAAGCGTCAAAGCGAAAAGATA
>Ga0194039_1000554_pt1 | contig 22227 bp, 18 predicted proteins | sample JunL228m_MetaG_FD_148679 | JGI IMG/M metagenome (GOLD analysis project Ga0194039, IMG submission 148679) | Anoxic zone freshwater microbial communities from boreal shield lake in IISD Experimental Lakes Area, Ontario, Canada - Jun2016-L227-8m | ecosystem: Environmental > Aquatic > Freshwater >... | reverse complement strand
CCACTCCCGCGTTTGGGAGTGGGCTCTCTTCCGCCACTTGCACTTGGGACAGTCAGTGCATGGACTGGCACATCTGTTCGACGTGCTCGATTGCAGGAACGGCCTCCTGCTTGGCGTCTCCGGTGCCGCTTGAGAACCAGCAACGGTTTCCCGCGACATCCTTCCACACGACGCGCACGATCCCGTGTCGGGTCCAGATCGTGGCTCTGAGTGGTCGTTCCCACCGGTTCAGGTGGATCGAGCGGATGCGCGGGTATTCCTTTCCCCATGGATTTTTCTGGCTCATGACGCCAAGGCCACTTCTGCATCGAACAGTCCATGCAGAGCCTCCCCACGCCGTAGGGCGGTATGCGGGTTGACCGCCTTGTGGACTTCCGTGAAGGCGTTGAACAGGCTCCACGCATTCCGTGGCTCGAACGATTCATGCTCCGGCTTGCGCCACTGCATGAGCACGTCAGGGATCTGGGCAGGCGTGATCGCTGCACAATCGACCGCACGGATGATGATGTCGTGCGCCCGTTTGTCGGTGATCCGCTCATCCTTGTATGCAATCACCCGCTGATCCAGTCCACGGAACTTGTCCCCAAGCTGACCAACGGCACGGGCCGTCAGGTGGCGGAGGTCACGTTCTGCGAAACGCGTGTGTTTTCTGCTGATCCGCACCTCGCCGGAAAAGCATAAATTGTCACAAACGAAGACCCTTGTGCCAGCCACAAGGCCGGCGGGATACGTCATGTCGTGACTATTGCGAATGCCCACGATCCAACCGAAATCCGCTTCTGCACGGCTCGGCAGGGTGACGGACATCACACCGAAGTATCTGGCTCCGTCGTGGCTGAGTGCATGGGTTTCCTCAAGGATGGCGAACCCGCTGGATTCCAGTTGGCCGACAACCTCTCGGAGGATGGTTTCGTGGCTGAGCGGATACCATGTCTGGGTTCCGCGTGGTGTCGGCACGGCAAGGAGATCCTCGCGGCTGACGGTTTGAGCCCCGCAATGGAGAAGCATTCCTCGCGTAGGAGCCTGAGCGCGGGGAATGTGGTGTTCGATGATGTTCATTGGTTTTATCTGGAAACGACAAAGGCCGGGACATTGCTGCCCCGGCCTCTGCTTGATGTCGGTCAGATCCTCACGCCCTGAAGAGAACGGAGTGTCTGGCGGACTTGGTGGATTTCTTTCTCCCCGACTTTCTGATCCCGGACCGACTGCTTGAGCAGGGTCGTGAGTTCAGTGAGGCCGATGAGGGCTTCGCGGAACGTGGCCTTGAAGGCATCGAGTTTATCGATGGCGACTTCGATGGCTGGTTTGTCCGCTGCTGTTGTGGAGCGGTTGGCTCCGTTGAGGTGAGGCGTTGCCGCCCCGTTGGTGCGATGTCCGATTGTCTCGGTCATGGGTTTCCTTTCAGGTTGTGGCTCGCTGGGAGCCGGTGTTGTTTCTGGCTCTGCTGGAGCCGGTGTTTCTGCTGCGGTCACTGCGGGAGTCGGCTCTGCTGCTGCCTCTGCTGCTGCCTCTGCCGGGTCTTTTGCTGGTGAGGCATCTGCCACACGAAGAGGCATCACGACCATCTGCCTGCCTTCTTTGGTGAAGTGCAGGGGCGATAGGCCATCAATGAGCCCGATGTGGGTGAGCCCGTATTGGAACGCCTTGTTCAGGTATTCCCTGTTCAGACGGATCTGCATGTCCGGCCCTTTGGCCGTGGCTCCTTCGAGCACGATGCTGCTTCCGCCCGTGGTGTCTTTGACCGAGACGGTTCCGTTTTCGATCACGAGATCCACCGGCTGATCTTTCAAATCTCCGCCTGGGAGACCGTTGACGATTTCCGTGAACGCATGTTCTTCGGGCAGCGTGACCGTGGTGCGGTGATCCTGCGTGTTGGGCACGACCTGCCGCCAGTTGGGGTAGGTGCCTTCAATTGTTTTCATCGTGAGCGTCCAATCCCCTGCGGCAATGCGGACGAGCGTGGTTTCCATTTTCTTCGGGCCGGATTTCTTCTGACCTGCAATTGCCCACGGGACATCCACCAGTCCCCGCCACAAGAGAAGCTTGTGATTGGGGATCGTGGCCGAATCCGAGAGCGGCAGAGCGAAGCTGTTCGCGCTGAAGAGATGCCTGCCATCTGTGCCGATCATGTAGTGACCGGCAGGATCGCTGACATCCAACTGGACGCCGTTGAGGATGTAACGGGTCGCATCCGTGGAGGAGCAACCCATCGCTTCGGTGAACCTGCGCGAGAAGGATTCCGGCAGGGCAACGGTGTTGATTTCAAACGCCGGTTCCTCTGGGAACTCCTCAACTTTTGGAGCTTCGATGTTTTCACTGACCCGGCCCGTGCCGAGATCGCAGGATATTTTGCCTGGCTCGATGTTGAGAACTGTGCGGCCGTGGAACCTGCGGGCAACTGCCTGCAAGCGATCCAACGGGAGCAGGAAGCTCTCCGCCACGTCGCACTTGGCTTCGGGCAACTCGACTCTGGCATACATCTCCAGATCGGTGCCCATGATGCTGACTCGCTCCGGGGTGGCATCCACACGAACGCAACGAAGCTGTTCGAGGGGAGCTTTGCCGGAGACGACTTTGCTGAGACCCGCAAGCGCAGGCTTCAAATCGCTGACTGATAGACTGATCATATTTTTTCTTTCTGTGTTGAAACGGAAACGGCCCGCGTGTCGTTGTGACAGGCAGGCCGCTCCGTAGATTGTTGGTTGGTTTGTTACAGGATCGTCTTTCCCTTGGAGGGCAGACGGTTGACGTATTGGCGGATGAACTCCTTCGTGTGCGCTTCGCACTTGAGGAGAAAATCCTCACCGACCCGCGTGAACAGGTGGGTTCGCTTATCCGCCACCGCCAGGGCAAATTGCTTCACTTTGGCGCGGTTGATGAGCGGGGTTTTCACGCTGCCTCTTCCTCTGGTTCCCTGCGGAACTTGAGTTGATCGCGGGTGCATTCTGCTGTTGCGATGTCGTCTCTCACCCCCAGATATACCGGCTGGAAGAGACTGCCGCTGCCTGCCATGGTATATAGATACCTGACATCCACCAAATCCCCCACTTGCGGAATCGGCTGATCCGCTGGGATCGTGACGTTGCCGCAGGGGACGAGTTTGGCGTTTTCCCATACGGCCATCTGGACGCTGCGCTTGGCGTTGATCGCGTTGACGATCACGGAGGCGGTTTCCACGAACTTGTATTTGAACTGACTGCCGCCGGAGTTCGGACGCCCAGGTGAATACGGTGCGCCGACCTGCTTGAAGACCACGCCTTCGGCATTCTCCTCGCGGTGGTGGTCGAATGAACGTGTCTTCGCTTCGTGCCCGCTGATCGTGGCAACCCACTGGATGCTGGTCTGCTGCCCGCTGCCAAGAAGGTGCAGGAGCTTGATCAGCCGGTCACGATACGGGATGGCACGGATGTCTGAATCTCCAACCTCCAGAATGTCGAAGACGTGGAGGGTGTCCCCAACAGCTTCGCCATCCACGAGGAAATCTCCTCGCAGGGTCATTGCAGCCGCGCGGATGCTCTCTGGGATTCCGCATTCGATGCCACGTCGGTTGATGCCAGTCACGTCCTCTCCCTTTTTGTGGAGGAGCAGACGCTTGCCGTCGTGCTTTGGCTGGAGGTAAAAACCGTTGTCCCTGAGCAGCGGCCCCGGATCGTCAACGGGATTGAGCAACTGCGGGCGGATGTCCGTCACTTTCTTGCTGCCGTCATGGTAGGCCATGCTGTCCTCGCCGGTGGTGTATCCCTTGGCCATTTTCTCCCGGACGAGCTTGTCGTAGATCATCCGCGCAGCGTCGAAATACACGGGCGAGGATGTTTTCGTGCCGGTGTTCAGCGTGGATCCTCTCCGCCCGTAGGCAAAGAGGACCACGTATCCGCCGTCACGTTCTTCGAGGGAAACCCGATACACTTTGTCGGATGATCCTTCGCGGTAATAGAGCGTTGTGCTCTGCATAGATTTTGTTCCTTTCGATTTTGAAACGACAAAGGCCCGGAAGCGGAATGCCTCCGGGCCTCGTCGTTGATGGTTAGCTAGTTTTTCCTTTTGATCTCTTGAACGACCGTGGCCACCACCGAAATGATGGGCACGATCAGGCGCAGGATCTTTTTTCCGGAGCGACCTGCGATGTTGATGAAGTAGATCGCCGAACGGATTGTCTGGATTGGATTTGGCATCGGCCTCACTTGTTTCCTCCTGTTGAAGCGCGGCATTCGTTGAAGAATTCGCAGGCCGCGCACTGCAATCCCGGTGAAGGCACGTAGTCCTCACGCTCGACCCCATCCACGAAGGATTCGATCAAGCGGAAGAATTTCGTCTTCTGGTTTTCGGTTGTCGCCGGAGCTTCGTTGACGACCAGCTTGGGAACTTTCGTTTTGACCAAGTGATGCAACTGAAACCCGGATTCCGGTTTTCCCGTGGCCTCCCTGTAGAGGATGCCGTAGGCCGTGAGCTGGGTTTCGTTCCGGTGAATCACATGCTCGGAGTTCGGAGTGGCGGCGGATGTTTTGAAATCCACGATCCAGCCACCTGGCCTGACGAGATCAATGATCCCCACGAGCGAGGGAAGCCCGTGCTTGGCAAGATCCGCTTCAACACGAACCTCCACCGCCTCGGGTTTTTCCTCCGACGGGATTGGCGTGTCGCGCAGATACATGTCCACAAGGCCCCATGCTTTTTCCTGCTGTTCGTCTTCCTCACCGGTATCCCATGACACCGGCGCGTCCTCCTGACCCGTGATCCAGTTCATCAGGAAGCCCGCCTTGAGGGACTCCGCATCATGGGGCTGACCCCGCCAGCGTGCCGTGCTCCATTGCTGGAGCGCGGCGTGGACTGCTTTGCCCACGAAGAGCGCTGCCGTTGCAGGCTTCACCATTTCCATGACGTAGCGGAAATAGAATTTCAGCCTACAGGTATGGAATGCATTGAGACGCGAGGCGGAGACCACGTTTGTCAGGTGGTCATCCGCTGGGATCGCTGGTTTCCTCGCCGGAGGTGTGAGCGTAATCACCTTGCACCTCCGTTCGCGTAGGCCCGTTTCGGGGCACCGTTGTTGCGGGGAGGACGGCTGGTTTTCCGTCCACCGCCGTGCTCGTCGAGGATTCTCTCGATGAGGCCAGACGCTTGGAGTTTATTCAACTCCTTGACTCCGACCCCGAACATATCGCGGCTGGTGTCGTCCACCTGCTCCTTGTCGAGGTTGTGCTCGGTGACCAGCTTCAGGATCAGATCCCGCTGCTTGTCGGAACAGATCCAGCCATCGCCGTTGGTGTGGCCGTTGCCATTCCCGTTGGAGGGAGCGGATTGGCCGTTGCTGCGGTTGGCGGAGCCATTGCCGTTGGTTTTGCCCTCCATGCCGTATCCATGATCGGGGACGAACCCCGTGTGCTGGATCTCCTCGTCCACGCTCTGCTGGAGGGATTGATACAGGCGGGAACTTTCCCCGGCCACATCGTTGATGTTGCTGATCTCCGTCTCGACGGTGACCGCGAACTGGTGACTTGAGTATCCGGGAAGACCCAGACGTTTGCTGTAATTGGCGATCAATTTGAGTGCCATATATTTTCCTTTCGTTGGTTGGTTTTGGGCACAAAAAAACCCGGCGTGATGCCGGGTTGTCTCGTGCGTTTGTTGGGTTGATCCGGTCAGGATTCTTCCTGAACGGAGGGTTGGTATGCGGGTGCATCCTCCATCATCTGCCAGGATTCCGTATTCCTGAGAGCATCGCTGAGGATGCTGTCCACAAGACGGGTCATCGGTATTTTTTGACGAACCCGCTCGTAGTAGAGAACACGGATGAGTTCCCGACGGATGGGAGGCGAGTAATGTGCGAATCGTGCCATTTTTTTTGGTTCTGAAGAGGATTCCGAAATTGATCCGGAGTCCTCCATTTTATTCTGGCAGAAAAACGGGATGTTTTCCTGGGGCCTACTGCGAAAACCCGTTTTCGGCGATTACCTCCCCGCGCCTCGAAATCGCCCTCGAAAATCTCCCGGTATCCGATGTCTCGGGAGGAATTTCGACGCCGCCACGGGGCAGCCAGGGGCCTTTTTTTTCAAAAGTTGCCTGAAAAAACCGGTTTTCGCGGGTTTTCCCTCGGGCGAAACCGACCGCTGTGTTCAACGATGTTTCGGGAAGTCGCCGATGTCCGTGACGGGGGCGGGTCGAGATCCCGACGAGATTTCGAGGAATTCGGCCTCGGGGAAATCCGTTTTTTGCTCCGGTTCCGACACGAAAAAAACTGTCGAGGGGACGATCCGTGTCAGATTTTTTTATCTCCGGGGGATGCTCCCAGGGATGGAAAATCCATGAATTTAACTTCGGGAAATATCAACGAATATCAGGGGACACTTTCCCGTTTTCTTTCCCACTTGGCCTGTTTTCAGGTATCGATTCTTCGTAAGTCGTTGGTTGTAAAAGGAAATGGCTGGGGAGGGAATCGAACCCCCGACACGAGGATTTTCAGTCCTCTGCTCTGCCAACTGAGCTACCCAGCCGTAATTTTTCCTTCTCTGCGGCGACTTGGGAAGTCACAGCCTTGAGAGGGCGCACGGATTTTTTTTGCTCCGTTTGTGCCGCTGGCATCGCCGTGAAAGGTGAAGCGAACGTCATGAGGAAAAACTCCCCAAGGAAGCAGGCGTCTTTATCGCAGCCAGGCACGGCGCGGGCAAGAAAAAAACCCCGGCAGAAAAAACCGGCTGACCCCGAACCTCTTCAACCCGTCAATGAAAACCCGAAAAATCACGATGACGAAAAGCGGTTCGTGATGCGCTACAGGAAAACGATTTTCGGGTTAAAGCATTGTCATTTGGGAGGCGGCGGGGTCTGGGGTGAGGCGTTTGCGGCGGCCTTTGGCGAAGGCGGGTTCGCCCTCGGCGTTGAGCTCCGCCTTTTCGAGGTTCGCGAGGATTTCTTTTGCGCGGGAGATGATCGAGTCGGGGAGGCCGGCGAGGCGGGCGACCTGGATACCGTAGCTTTGGTCCGCCCGTCCGGGGAGGATTTTTCGCAGGAAGATGATCTGGTCGTTCCACTCGCGGACGGCGACATTCAGGTTGAGGACGCCGGGGCGGGTGCGCTCGAGGTCGGTGAGTTCGTGGTAGTGGGTGGCGAAGAGCGTGCGGCAGCCGATTTTGTCGTGGAGGTATTCCGCTACGCTCCATGCGATCGAGAGCCCGTCGAACGTGGATGTGCCGCGTCCGATCTCGTCGAGGATGACGAGGCTCTGCGAGGTCGCGTTGTTGAGGATGTTCGCAGTTTCGTTCATCTCGACCATGAACGTGGACTGGCCGCGCGCGAGGTCGTCGTTTGCTCCCACGCGGGTGAAGATCCGGTCGGCGATCCCGCAGCGCATCGCCTTTGCGGGCACGTAGCTGCCGATCTGCGCGAGGAGGACGAGGAGCGCGACCTGCCGGATGTAGGTGGATTTTCCGGCCATGTTTGGACCGGTGATGATGGCGAAGGTTTTCCCGTCCAGGCCGAGGTCGGCATCGTTCGGCACGAACCGTTCGCCTCCCGGCTGCTGGTCGAGCACCGGGTGGCGTCCGTCCTCGATGTGGAGCACCTGCGAGGCCTCGATCTCCGGACGGCAGAACGCGTGGAGGCGGGCGGTTTCGGCGAGCGAGCAGATCGCGTCGAGGACGGCGAGCGTGTTCGCGGACTCCTGCAGTTTGGGAAGTTCGGCGAGCACGTCGGCGCGGAGGGAGCCAAAGATTTCGATTTCGCGGGCGCGGGCGCGGTCGTCGGCACCGAGGATTTTCCCCTCGACCTCCTTGAGCTCCGGAGTGATGAACCGCTCTCCGTTCACGGTTGTCTGTTTGCGGGTGTAGTCGTCCGGCACCGAGGCGAGGTTGGCCTTGGTAATCTCGATGAAATACCCGAAGACCGACGTGAAGCGGACCTTGAGCGATTTGATTCCGGTTCGCCGAATCTCCTGTTCCTGCAGGGTCGCGATCCAGGATTTTCCCTCGTGCGAAGCCGAGCGGAGTTCGTCGAGGGCCGCGTCGAAACCCGGGCGGATCATTCCGCCCTCGCGAACGATCGCGGGAGGTTCGTCCACGAGCGCCGAGCGGAGATTGGCGGCCAGTTCTGGCAGTGCGTGGAGGTGTGCGCCCATGCCGGAGAGGAGCTCCGTTGGCAGCCCGATGCCGGCGCCGAGGGCTGCGGCGAGGACCGGGATGCGGTCGAGCGACTGGGCGAGGGCGGCGAGGTCGCGCGCGTTGCCCGAGGGGCCGCCGAGCCGCGCGGTCGCGCGTTCGATGTCCCGGATCTCGGCGAGCCGCGAGCGCAAATCGCCGAGGAGCAGCGCGTCATCGAGCAGCGCGGCAATCGCCTCCTGTCTCCGCTCAATTTCGTCCCCATCGCGCAGCGGATGCAGCACCCACTCGCGCAGGAGGCGCGCGCCCATCGGCGTCGCCGTCCGGTCGAGTGCGCCGAGGAGCGTCATCCCGCGGCCGGCGCGCGAGGAGACGAGCTCGAGGTGACTTTGTGTCGAGGCGTCGAGGATCAGGAACGTGCTCCGCCGGTAGGGCCGCAGCTGGCGCAGGTGCCCGGCCTGGCGGCGCATCTGGCGGGTGATGTAATGCAGCAGCGCACCCGCCGCGCCCGTGCCCGCAGGAAGGTCCGCGCATCCGAACCCGTCGAGAGACTGGACTTTGAAATGCCCGCGCAGGATTTCCTCCGCGGGCTCCGGCTCGAACAGATAGCTGTCCATCGCCGCCGGTTTCGTGAGTGCGCCGAAGATCTCCGCCTGTTGATCGGGGACAAGAAATTCCACCGGGCTCACGCGGGCGAGCTCGTCGAGCAGGGAGCCGATCGAATCGAGTTCGGTGAGCCGGAACTCACCGGTGCTGAGATCCGCGAACGCGAGCCCGAACGCGCCTTTACGCTCGCAGACGGCGGCGAGGTAGTTCGGCTTCCTGTCGTCGAGCCCGAAATCATCCAGGGTGCCCGGGCTCAGGATCTGTGAGACTTCGCGCCGGACGAGCTTTCCGGCCGTGACCTCGCCGACCTGGTCGCAGATCGCCACCCGCCAGCCGGCCGCGATGAGCTTTTCGATGTATCCGCGGGCCGCGTGGAACGGCACCCCGCACATCGGGGTCGCCCCGCGTTTCGTCAGGGCGACATTCAAAATCGAGGCGGCCGTCAGGGCATCCTCTCCGAACATCTCGTAAAAGTCCCCAAGCCGGAACATCAGCAGCGTGCCGGGCGGCAGGTCGCGCCGCACGGCGTGATACTGCTGCATCATCGGGGTGAGGGTGGACATGGAGAAAAAATCAGAGGGTTTCGAGAAATGCGTCGAGCGGGCTGGTGGCCGACGCATGGGTGAGGCGCATCGGGAGCCCTGCCTCGACCGCCTCGCGCGCGGCCTCGACGGTCATCTGGAATGCGCGCGCCATGCGGACGGGATCCTCTGCGGCGGCGATGGCGGTATTCACGAGCACGGCATCGGCACCGAGCTCGATCGCCTCCGCGGCATGGCTGGGCGCGCCGATGCCCGCGTCCACCACCACCGGCACGGTCGCCTGCCTGATGATGATTTCGATCTGCGCGCGGGTCTCGATGCCCCGGCTGCTTCCGATCGGCGACCCGAGCGGCATCACGGTCGCGGCGCCCACGTCCTGCAGCCGCCGCGCCAGCACCGGATCGGCATTGATATACGGCAGCACGGTGAAACCTTCTTTCACCAGTACTGTTGCCGCCGCAAGCGTCTCGACCGGATCCGGCAGCAGGTATTGCGGGTCGGGATGGATTTCCAGCTTCACCCACATGGGGAGGCCGGCCGCGGCCGCGAGGCGGGCCAGCCGCACCGCCTCGTCCGCGTTCATCGCCCCGCTCGTATTCGAAAGCAGCAGGAATTTTTTGGGATCCACAAAATCCAGGATGTTGGCGAACGGGTCGCGCTTCCCGCTCAGATCCGCGCGGCGGAGCGCGACCGTCACGATCTGGGTGCCACTCGCATCCAGCGCGTCGCGCATCGTCGCGTTCGAGGAAAACTTCCCCGTCCCCAAAAGGAGTCGGGAGGAAAATTCGCGGCCGGCAATGATCAAGGGTCCGTTCACAGGCCGCATCATGACTCCTGATCGCGCCGGGGGGCAACAAAGAAGGCGCGACGATTTCCCTCATGGGGGGGAGGCGGGTGATGCGGGAGTATTACACTCCGCCAACGATGGGATACCAGTCCGGGCGTTTGGGGTCCTGGTGGAACCGGGCGTAATAATCGCCGCGCTTTTCGAATTCGCGCTCGTACTTGTCCATTTTATCGGGGTCGAGCTCGACCCCGAGGCCCGGGCCTGTGGGGACTTTGATGCTGCCGTCCTCGTATTTCATCAGGCCCATCGTCGTGATGTCGTCGGTCAGGTAATGGTAGTGGGCGTCACCGGCGAAAGTCATCTCGGGAATTGTCGAGGCAGTGTGCAGCATGGCTGCCAGCTCGATTCCAAATTCCGCGCCGCTGTGCATCGCGACGCCCAGGTTGAACGTGCGGCAGATGGCGGCCAGGTCTTTGACGCCGCGCGGGCCTTCCCAGTAATGGATGTCCGTCAGGACGATGTCCACGGAGCCCAGCTTGATCGCGGGTGCCAGGTCGTCGAAGCGGGCGGGATACATATTCGTGGCGACGGGAATCCGCACCTGCTTGCGCACCTCGGCGTTTCCGTTGAGCCCCCACGAGGGGTCCTCGAAATACTCGATGCCAAGCGGTTCGAGCCGCCGCCCGATGCGGACGGCTGTTGGCACGGACCAGACGCCGTTCGGGTCAATGCGGAGGCCGAAGCGTGGCCCAAGGCGGTCGCGGCACAACTCCAGCACGCGGGCCTCCTCGTCCGGCTCCATCACTCCAGCTTTGAGCTTCATCGCGTCCACCCCGAGCGTATCGTGGAGCTCGACGCACCAGTCCGCGAGATCTTCCGCGCGCGCATCGTCCTTCCCGTCCGGGCGGTCATATCGCCAGAAGAGGTAAGCGATCATCGGGATGCGATCCCGCACGCTGCCCCCGAGCAGGTCGGAGAGCGAGCGGTTCACAGCCTTCCCCTGGATGTCGAGGCAGGCCATTTCGATCGCGGCATAGAGCCGGGCGTTCGACATGTAGTAGATGCTCCGCAGCACCTTCAGCTTGATCGTTTCCAAATGAAAGGGGTCGAGCCCGACGATTCGCGGCTTAAGTTTTAACAGGGCCCCGCGCTGGTCTCCGCCGCCGACTTCCCCCAAGCCCACGATTCCCTCGTCGGTGATGAGTTCCAGAATGGTGCGCAGGAAATACCCCGGGTGAACGCCGGTGTTATGACGCAGCTGGCAGGTGAGGGGAATGGCAACGGTGCGGGCGCGGAGATCGATGATTTTCATGGAAGTGAAAAGGCACTCTGGATCGTTTCGGAAAATTTATCAAATCATATTTGACAAATAATTTATCATAAAGAATTGATCCCATCATTCCATTCCGACCGCTCAGCCCGTTCCGTCCCTTCGCAGCTCCTGGGCATTTCAGAATATGATTTCACGACACGAAGATAAGCCTCCACCCTCTGCGGTAATCCGGCGGCTTGCTTTTCTGAGTGGCTGAGCGCGAAGGCGGAACTATTGCCCGAGATACCCCACAAGAATATTGAGGGAACCCCAGGTGCTGAAAGAGTGATCAGTGTCCGGGACAAACACCAATTCCTCACCGGCCAGCAGTTTGGTTTCGATGTCGATGGCGAGCCCCTTCGACTCTTTTCTGACTTCCTTTTGGAAAGCCAAAGACACGCCGGGTTTGCCGTCCCAAGCGAGCTTGAGCACATTGAATGACATGGTTTTCTCGTCGCCCGGGACGCTGACCCATGGCCCCGATTTCACCGAGAGGGCGTAGCGCCCGGTCTCCGGCGCGATGAACCGGATGATCCCGATCTCATGCCGGGAGATGCTGAGCCCCGAGCCGTCTTTGTACGGGGCAAAAAGCGAGGTTCCTTCCGGGCCCGCAAAACAGCGGCCGCCCTCGAACCAGTCCATCGAGTTGGTCTCCCACTGGGTCTTGTCCGCACCGAAAGCCGGGTCGAACTTCCCGCTCAGGGTCTTGGGCATCCAGGAGAGCCGCCAGATCGGTTTACCGTCCGCAGCGGTGAACGCCGGTTCGGCAATCCAGTTTTTTCCGGGAATGGGCAACGGGTAAACCTTCGCGGCTCTCTCACCTTTTGCAGTCACGAAATCGCCCATGAATTCCAGAGGCTTGGCAACGATGGGCGGTTCATAAACCTTCAGGTTCGGCGTGATCGACTTGCCGAGTTCGTGCGCTTTGGGCGCGGCCTGGAATAATTCCGGCAACGCCTGGGCGAAGACGTCGTCGAAGAAGCCGTAGCCGTCCTGGGTGGGATGGCAGCCGTCGCCGGAAAAAACCGACCACGGGATTTCGCCGGAGTTGATTTTTGCGGCGGCGTTGAAGACGGTTCCGAGACTCGGGATTCCATAGAAGGCGGCGACCCGTTCGTGCGCGCTGGCGGAGGGGGGCAGGTTGCCCGCTTTATAGGAGTCCAGATGCGTTTTGGCCATCGTGTAGAAGATCGCGATGTCGGTTTTGGGATTCTTCATCCACGTTTTGTGGACCATCTTTTCCATCGACTCGGTGCGGTCGTTGTCTCCGTCGTTGACGCAGAACTCGATCAGGACGAGATCGGGTTTTTGCGCGAGCACGTCGCGGTCGTAGCGGGCCGCGCCAAAGTCGGACCCCGTGCCGGAGATCCCCTTGTTGATGACGTTGATTTTGGCGTTGGGGTAATGCTCCTTGAGCCAGTTGGTCACAAATGTCACGTAGCCTTTGGGTGACGCTCCGCCCACGGTGATGGAGCCGCCCAAAAAGACGACGTTGACTTCGCCGCCGGCTTTGAGTTTTTCCCCGACGTTGGGGAGCCCGTCCCGGCTGGTATACTGGACGGCCGGTTCGAGTTTAACTTCCTTATTGGGAGCCTGGGCCGGGACTGGAGCCTGGGCCATCACTCGAGGCGCGAGGAGGGTTGCGGCAGCCAGGAAGGCAGCCGCAATTCCGCAGAGAGATCGATATTTCATAGGGATGATTATTAAGGATGTGCCACCAGGAGTGAAAAGCAGCGGATGGTTAGTGATCATGGTTACCCGCCATTCGTCTCAAGCATCCGCAATGCGGCCTCTGCTGCCGGGTCCAGGCCAGTCGCGGGGATCTTCGGCGTGATCGGGCTTGGCGTGATCGGGCTTTCCAGTATCCGGACTGCGGCCTGTGCTGCCGGGCCCGTGCCAGGCCAGGTCAGGCGCAGATAGATGCCGTGCGCCAGGCCATGGTTGGAATTCAGTCCGACCATTACATGGTGCGCTCCCGGCCCGACCTTGACCGGGATAACGGCATCCCACACCGCCGCCGGATTGGTTCCCTGCGGGTCAGCAAACCGGGCTTTGCCGTCCACCCAGACCTTGACCGGACCGTCATACCCGACGCAGACATTCAGGCGCAGCGGCGCGTCGCACATGAAATCCCACCGGAAATAAACGATGACGTCCGCCGGGGCTGCGGCCAGCAGTTCCGAGCGCATGCTGCAGAAGTAGCCGTTGAATGCCCGCGGCTTGAAATGCAGCGCCTTCAGGTCGCTCGGATACGGCCACCGGGCGGCATCGCCCGCCGCCGGCAGGAGTTCGCTCACTTGCAGGTTGCGCGCAAAAGCGGAGGCGCTCTCGCAGGCCGGCCGGAAGATCTCCGCAGGCTGGCGCGGGCCGACCCGGGTCACATCGAATGGAATGAATCCCATCGCCAATGCCGGCGAATTCGGACGCAGCCGGAAATCGTGGCGGGCGGCGTCAACAAACAGCGGATCGACCATGCGACTGTGCCGGTCGAAGCCCAGGCGCCGCCAATCGGCAAAAGAGCGGGCGCTGAATGCAAACGGTTTTCCGCCCGGAGCCGGATTGAAATAGATATTCCGATCGATCAGCAGGGTGTTTTCCCCCAGCCAGTCCCCGGACAGTCCGCCTTTCTCACTGTAAAAAATATTATTGAGCAGGCATCCGCAACGTCCCGAGAACGTCACGCAGTTGGCGACGATATTGTTCCGGAAAATATCGTCGCGCCGATCGCACCAGTATCCGTTACTGACGTTATACACGAGGTTGTTTTCGATCAGGATATCGGAAGACCCCTCGTCCAGGTAGATGCCGGTAGCACCGTAGCCGTTCGGCGCATGCCGCACGTCATGAATGACGTTGTGCCGGATGCGGGTGCCCGGGGAAACGCCCAGCGTGTAAATGCCACCCAGATCGCTGAGCCGCCCGCGCCCGACGTCATGGATGTGATTATACTCGATCAGATTCCCGTAGGCATTCCCTTCTTCCGCCCCCCATGTCCATCCGACGCTAATCCCGCTGTAGTCAAAATCGTGGATATGATTATGCCTGACCTTGTTGCCGGAACTCTTGCCGATCAGAACTCCCACCGCCTGGTTGTGCCGCCGGCCGCCGTCGCGGATGATGTTGTCTTCGATAGTGGTTCGCCGGGTGGTGTGCCAGACTTTGATTCCGCCGCCGGCGAGGTCTTCGAGCACGTTCTGCCGAATCTGCACGTCCATGCACTGATCCAGTAATTCGATGCCGTAGCTCCCCACCTGGGCAATGCGGCAGTTGGTGACGGCGCACTCGCGCGCATAACGCATCGTGATGGCCCCCGGCAAATGAAAGCCGGCCTGAACAGACGGCTGGATGAAATCCGCGCCGCGTGATCCGAGCTCCGTATGGGAGAACGTGAGTCCGTCGAACGTCACATTCCTGACAAATCGTTCCCGTTTGGCATCGCCCGCCAGCCGCACGAGTTCTTTCAACACCGGGGCATACACCTCGGCCGTGGCGGGGGTTTCGTTCTTCAAGGGAAGATAACTGAGAATTCCCGTCGGGCGGTCCAGATACCACTGCCCCGGCGCATCGAAGGCTTCCCAAACATTATCCATGAAATAAGAGGCCCCCTCGTTTCCATGGCCGACCAGCGCCTTCACCGGTTGCCGCGCCAGAACAATGGTGCCGGTGCGTGGATCCGTTTTCACCAGGGGGATACGGCTTTCGACCCAGTAGTGAAGCGCAACAAACTCGATGTCCGTGAGGTTCTTCCAATCCGCCACATCCCCTTTGGCGCAGGCGCAACGATACGGCTTCCTGGGACTTTTCCAGTCGTCTTTCCCGCAACCCGGCGGATGCGAGAAATCTTGCGGAAGCGTGTGAAAAAACCCTTTCCGGGGGAGGCGTGGACGTTCCGCCCGGCGCCCGTTCACCCACAGTTGGGTGAACTCCCACTTCCCGGCTTTGACTTCGGGAAGCACGACCTGCCACACGCTCCGGCCGTTCTGCTCCACCACCTTCCAACCAGTGATGCGGCGTCCGCCGGAGAGAACGGGTTGCTCATCCGCAAAGGCCTGGTAGCTGATCTTTCTTCCGATGGGCGCCCCTTTCACAGCTTCGCCGACGGCAGCGGGAGGGAACACCAGCGGCTCTGCCAGCGCATGCACGCCGTCGCGGAAAATCACCAGCACGTCATGGCTGCCGGACTGTGCCGCCCGATGCGCCCTTGCCGCCGTTTTGAACGGCCCATCGGTCCGTGCTCGGTTCGGATCCGGCAATGTGCCGGACCAGGTGTCATTGCCGTTGAGTGCGACGAAATATTCTTGGGTTGTCTGGTTCATTGTATGTAAGACTCGTTTTCTTGGTTATTTAAGCAATCTCCATCGTCTCGCGCACTTCTGGCTCACTGATGGCTTTGATGAGGCGGCGGATGGCGCCGTGGAACTTCTTCGGGTAATTGAACGCCCCGTCATAAATCGGATTGGCAATGCGCGTGAGTCCCGTGCCCATGCGCGCACTCTCGCCTCCCCGCGCCGCACAGGTCAAGACAAAGCGATTGGAGAAATGCCTCCTTTCCGAACTGATCCAGGCGGAAACCACGATAAGACGGGATTGGGTCGGCGGGGAGTTGGGGATGGGAACCAGAAGTTGGTGCTGCTATTAGATTTGCAACACACGCATCATACCATCTCTTCGAGTGGAGCGGATCATTGGCTGGAAGCCAATGCTACGTAGCATCGGCATCTTGCCGATGTTCTGAGTCCATTTGTTTTACAGAGTTGGTATCCGGCTCGGGAAGGGCCGGAAGCTGCGTGAAAGACGGGCTGGAATAAACCTAAATACCGGAATGGAATCTCGCGCAGAGTCGCAGGAACGCAGAGGTGAGGAAGTTACGAAAAATAGGTCTTACATCTTCCAGGTGTTTAGTAATCTTCCAGCAACTCTCAGCGGCTCCTCGGGAGCCCCTGCCCCTGCATTTTCCTTTTTAGGTTCAATTTGTGCCAGTCTTACGTTATCCGATGGAACAGGCGGCGGAACCATTTTCCGCCGCCGTGTCACGGAAGGCGTCCGCGTGGCCGTCGTAGTCGAGCATGGGGTCGTGGCCGCGTTCCATGCGCCGCAGGATATGGATCACAATCAGGAAGAGGATATTTGTGAGCAAGTTGCCCCAGCCAAGCACGATGACGCCTCTCTGTAGCCCGTCGTTCACCACCACGATGGTCGTGCCGATCCAGATGCCGAAGAGCAGGAGAAGCGCGAGAGATTTCAGGAAGAGGATTCCATGGTGGAGGATTCCGTTGTGAGGAGTCTCCCCCGCCTTGCACCGGGCCAGGTCGGCCTTGATGGATCTCTCCGTGAGAATCCAGCACCAATAGAGTATGATTGAGCCCGGGATGATCGCCAGCAGATGCCATTTGAGATCCAGCGACCACCCTAATTTCCAGAGCCAATAGCAAAGCGGAACGAGATAGAGGATCGAGAGCAGCATCACGGCATGGATGATCCCCATGTCGATCCTGAGCCATTTTGTCTGCGGGCCGACAAACGGCGACTGCTCCTGCTCCTCGAATCCGGTTTCCGACCAGGGAGCCGGCAGGTGGAAATGCTTGTCGCCACCGAGCGCCTGCCATTGCCGGTAGAGGCTATACCCGAAGCTCGCGGAGACCACGCTCCAGACGATACTCCAGACAAACCCGAATCGGTAGGCATAATCGGAGTTCGGAAAAACCGATTTCAGCCCGTCGAAGTAGAGCCCGGCCAGGACGCCGGCCGCCATCGTGCTGACGCTTCGCAGGAGTGATTGCGCGGAACAGAACTGGGTGAACCTCGACTTCGGGTGCAGGCGCATGTCGAACGTCGGACCGGCCACGTAGGTCACGCTGTTGCTGAACGCCAAGATGATGCCGGCTCCCAACATATACAGCCAGAAGAAGGCGGTCGGAGAAATGGTGATGAATAGCCAGAGGAAGTTGGAGGCCACGAAAATCGGACTGATGATTCCCGAGTAAATGCTGATCCGGATCGGATGCCATCTGTCGATGAAGATCGAGCCGAAGTAGGCGGTCGCGATGACGACCAGGGAGTTGATGGCCGAGACCTTGCCGATATCGCCGAGGGTCAACCCCATCTCCTTGTAGAAGAAAACCGAGAAGGCCCCGATGCCCGCCCAAGCCATGCTCCCGGTTGCGGTGTAGGTGAACTTTGTCCAGTAGAACTTGTGGCAGAAACTCTCCTTGAAATACGACTTCACGCCGTTGAATCCGCGGGATGCCTTCTGCTCCGCCTCGCTCGGTGGCGGGTATTCGCTTTCCTTGAGAAAAAGGCACATCATCCCCACCCCGAGAAAATACAGGGCAGCAGCGCCGAGGAAAATCTCCCGCATGTGGGTTTCCGCATGTTGGAAGACGAAATAGCTGTAGAAAAACCCCGCGCTGCTCCCGACGATCCGCATCGTCCCCATGAACCGCCCCATGAGCGGGGTCGGGACCATATCGTTGAACAGCCCGCAGAATACCGCGTTGACGAACTGGTCGAAGAAAAGGAAGACGACAAGCAGGCACCCGAGGATCGCCACGGCCAGCGTGGCCGGCGAATAAACCGAGAGCGCCTGGACGTGCGGCATCACGAGCTTGACGATCTCCTCCCCGAAGGCCAGGCCGACCAGGCTGAGACACAGCGGCGGCAGCGTCCACATGATGAATGGGATTCGGCGCCCCCACTTACTCCGATACCGGTCGCTTTTGAAGCTGATATACGGGTTCATGAACGCCGAAAGGAACGCGGGGATGGAGGCGGAAAGCAGCCCGATAAGCAAGTTCGAAGCCCCCAGGGCCTTGAACTTCAAAGGCATGATGCTCGGCACCACCGTCTGCATGATGGCGTTCGCAAAATCGCCACAGATCATGAAGGCGAAAAGCGAGAGCAGGCCCATTTTCGTGTAGGTCAGCGTCCCGCAATGCCAGGTCTTGGGCGGCTTCTTGCCCTCCAATCCTCCCGGGGGTTGCGGCGCCGCAGACTTGACGCCGCTTTCAGGAAGGATTGCTTCTTTAGGCATATTTCAAGCTTTGAAGAATGAGACGGCGTGACCGCGGAGAAATATTAGTATTCCGCGTTCACTTCAGCGGGGGCGAATGGACGACGATTTCCTTGAGGGGGAGTGGGCCGTCACCATTGGATATGATTTCATTCATTTACCCTTTTTTATTTCCTGGCGCCTTGCTTTTGCTTTTCCGAGAGGTTCTTTTCGATTTCCTTGATGATCAGATCTGCCATCTCCCGCGAGACATCCTTGTTCCAGTGGGCTGAGTCCTGCGAGCCGGCCGGTACCGTGTCGAGTTTCGTCTCGCAAAGCCCATACAGGTCAACCTCCGGGATGCCATACTTGGCCATAATCTCATCGGTCATTTTGTTGAACCGGATGTTACGCTCATTTATCTCATTGATTAAGGTTGGCCTGCCCTCTTTGGGTGTCGTCCGGACAGGCGTGGACCTGATCCAGATGAATCTGGTGTCCGGTGCGATCTTCTTCAGCCACGAGACGATTTCGGTCATGTTGGAGACATAGGAGTCTTCCGGTGCCCTGTCCGGGGGATCCCACTGATGAAGAGTTGTGGCGTTCCAGGAGACAACATCATAGGGGCCATTGGACAGGACTCCTCTCCATGCGCGTTTCAACGGGGCGTCATCTCCCCGGACATCGGATGGTTTCAGCCTGAACATCACATTAGGAACCCAATAATCCACATAGGCGCGGCTTTTGAAGTGCTCCGTTATGAACCCGCGGTATCCCATGGAAATCGAGTCGCCGATGACCAGGATGCGCGGGAGCGCGGGATTGGTGATGTCCACGCGCTGAAGCATGTATTCATCGCCGCTGAAGTTGCGCATCATTTCGGCACTTTTGTCAAAACCGGTCGGGAAGAAGGCGGTGTCGTAAATGCGGATATTGCGCAGTTCGTATGGTGTCGTCGGGGCCTTCATCACTTTTCCAAACGTGAGAGGGAGGGAGCTTGGGGCGACTTCGCTGGTCATGGCGAGGATCAGGCCGTTACGGAAAAGGGCGAGCTTGCGGTCTTTGACGACGAGGGTGACCTTGGTGAAGTTTTCGTCGAGGAAACCGCCTTTTTCAATGGTGGGATGACCGTTGATGGAGATACCGAGCGTGTTGTAGGCAGGAGGGGAATATCCGCACTCAATGCCGGTTTTGTTCTGAGCGTCGGCATTTGAGAAGACCGAGATGCCGCCCTTAGCATCGGGGGCACGCTTTAACTCACACTCAATGGTGTAGTCGTTCTGGGCACCGAGCACGCTCGCGGGGATCGCAAACGAGTTTTGGCCGTCGAGCTTGACCGTGCCATCGACGAGTTCGACTTTGCCCTGAATCGAGGCCGGATCAATGGGATTCTTCCCGAGCTCCCAGACTGGCTTGGCATCCTGGGATTGCGCGTGTGCAGAGACGGCGAGCGCCAGTGAAAGCGCGGCGCGGAGTGATTTTTTCATATAAGAATCATGCTGGGTTCATGGGAACCCTTGTTGTCGGTTCGGGGCAGTATTACGTGCTCCCTAATTGAGGGGAGTATGAGCGGATCAGCTTCAACGGAACAGGGCCGTCGCCGTTGAGTTTCAATTCTAAGGTGTGCCTCCCGTTGGGCAGCCCCTGTGCCAGCACGGAAGAGTTTTCCAGGGAAGGGTCGGAGGTTGGCTCCGGCCGCCAGACGTCCTGACAGAGTGCGTTCACTTCCCATTTCACCTCGAAGCCGATCATGGCGTCGGTCCTGGGACGCTTTCCGTAGAATGGCGAAAGGTCGCCCGGAAGAAGGCGGATACGGCCTGAGGTGGAGACGAATGGTTTCTCGCTGTCACCTTTGCCGTCCGGTCCGGTCACACGACCGATCAATTCGTAGGAGAATCGGTCGGTGGTTTCGCCGACAGCGGTGACGCGGAAAACCCAACTTTCGGGGATGGCGTTCGCCCCTAAGGTGATTCGCTTGATCGCCGGTCGCGACTTGACGAAATCCAGCGAGGGGCGAGTGGCGACATGGACTCCCGGGAAGCTCGACGGCGCCTTGCCGTCGATCAGCACTTTCGCCGTGCCCAGTTTGCCCGCCGCATCCGGCGGAAGAACCACGTCGATGCGGTTGCCATGAAACTCCAGCGTCAGGCGGTCGCCCGCCGCGGACCCCACCACGCCAGATCCCTGTCTGGCGCATTTCTGCCAAATGATCTCGCCCGCCTTCATCGCCTCCTTGGCCTCCTCCGCTGTCGCTCCGGCCACGCCGCCGCTGACGCTCCACGAGGCGCCCGCAAACGCGATCTCGTCCTGGGATTCCTCAAAAAAACACCGCGCCTCGTAATCGTGAATCTGATTGCACCAGCCGCCCCTGTCCAAGGTGTTGAACTTGAAGTGCCGCAGCAGCAGGGTCGCCAGCAGCAGATCACCCCGGGCGTTGCGGTGGATGCCGTCTGCGAGCAGATCGGAGCGTTTCAGGTGGTGCGTCTCCAGGAACCGCCCCCACTCCTCGCGGATGTTGGCGAATTCGCAGTCATACTTTTGCGCCATGAGCTTGAAGTTGGCGGACTCAGCATCTCTCCCCGGGTCCGTGCTCAGGCAGAGGTGGTGCGGAAAGGTCAGTATCTCGGCAGTGGTATATTTCCTGATGTTGTAGAAGATGCGCTCCAGTTCACCGGTGCCCATGCCGCCGTAAACGTTGAAGACCACCAGGTCGGGATAGTAGGGGTAGAGATCCTGGGCGGCGCAGCGCGCCAGCACCGGCGCCTCGTGCCCGCCGATGGCGCGGTTCTCGACCTCGATGACGGCGTTGGGGTAGCGTTCCCGCAATGTCCTGACAATGATGTGAACCCAGTCGCCAGCCACAGTCGATTGTCCATAGAACAGGATTTTGACCTTGTTGCGCTTCGACGGCACACTGGTTTCCAACAATGCCATGGTCCGCTGTAGCCTGGCGCCGAAAAGCTCGGAGCGGGGTTCCTCCGGCGGGGTTGGCGTGCGCACGTAGGAATAATGGTAGTCGAAGCTGTCGGTGTAGTTCCAGACCGTTGCAGCGGGAAGGAGTTCGACGGAAACCTGGAGACCGCTGGCGGGGCGGCCGGTTGCGTCGAGCAATTGGCAATAGACGCCGGTGTCGAAGCGGTAGTTGTCGATGCGGATCAACAGGCGATTCGCGCCTTTCTTCACGTCCAGCTCGACAGTATCCGTCTCCCAGTTGGGGCCGACGCCACGCTCGCGGAGGCCGGAGCCGGACAGCTTGCCATTGAGGTAGACTTTGAACGAGTCGTCCGAACCGATCCGCAAGGTCAGCTTGTAGGCGGCGGGAGACGCCAGCGAGCAGTAGAGATAGCCCGCCGAATCGTCCAGCGCCTTGCCGCCGGTGGCCACGTCGCCGACCATGCCGAAAAAGCCGTCCACCAAACTCACCGCGCCCCATTGGAATTCGCGGTGGTTGAACTTGAATGCCTGCCCGGCGGCCGGAGCGAGCGACGCCTCGTCAGGCAGCAGATCGGCCTGCAGGGTTCCCTCCCGGTCGTCCATGCCATTGGGAAGCGGGATCTTGTCCACGAAAACCCAGAGGGCAATCTCCCCCTTGTCCGTGAGCGGGCGGCTGACGGTCTCCGGGACGGGAGCGGCGGCGGGCGAGTTACACATGAGCATGGATCCTATCAGGCGCGTTGCGATTGTCGCGGATTCAATTTTCATCCGGCATCACCGGATCGGAATGCCAGAATACGATGGGGTTGCTGAGACTGAGATCTTCATTTTTCATTACTTAAGTGTCCTCTACTTTGTTTTTCGTAAATAGTTCCCTCATTTCGCAATGCCTATTTTTTTAATTATGCCCCTTTATTGGTTTCTCGGAAACAAATAGGTTAATCGGCAAAGCCTGCCCCCCTGCCTCACTT
>Ga0194039_1000553_pt1 | contig 22268 bp, 20 predicted proteins | sample JunL228m_MetaG_FD_148679 | JGI IMG/M metagenome (GOLD analysis project Ga0194039, IMG submission 148679) | Anoxic zone freshwater microbial communities from boreal shield lake in IISD Experimental Lakes Area, Ontario, Canada - Jun2016-L227-8m | ecosystem: Environmental > Aquatic > Freshwater >... | reverse complement strand
ATTATTCACATCTCATTTTTTTGAATTTTTTAATCGCGGTATTAATTTATCACAATAGCATTACATAAATACAGCGTAGAAATATGGTGTTCTGGTCATGGAGTTCCTTTCAGCATGCAATCAGATGGCAGATCTGGTGGAAGAAAGTATCCGTGATCTGGTTGGTACTCCCGAAGGAGGTATCACGGTCCGGATGGGTGCAGATCTCACCCCCACAAAAAAGATCGACGAGCTGGCAGAAGACTGCATTTTACAATTTTTAGAAGAGAATCCCTTATGCAAACTTCTCATCAGTGAAGAAGCCGGAAAAGTCCAGTTCAAAGGGAAGCGGGGAACGATTTTTCTTGATCCTGTTGACGGTACTTTCAATGCAGTAGCCGGAATACCGTTCTATGCGCTCTCCATTGCTTACGCTGAAGATGGAGTGGTGCAGCAGGCGTATGTACGCAATCTTGCCAGCGGTGAAACATTTACTGCAATACGAGGAAAATCTGCCTTGTGTAATAATAAACCGATACGAGTATCTACCGTGAAAAATCTCGATGAATGTGCTATGAGTGTCTATGGTCGGAAATTTGATCCAACGCGCGTGATGCAGCTGGGACAGAAAATACGCCGCTGGCGCCTATTAGGAGCATCCGCTTTGGAACTCTGCTATGTCGGTTGCGGGAGAATTGATGGTTTTATCGATCTGCGTGACACACTCCGGGTTACTGATGCCGCAGCGGGTATGCTTGTCTGTACCGAAGCCGGAGGAAAAGTGTCTAATCTTGATGGGGGCACTATACGGTTCCCGGACGAAGTGACCATCGGGCGATGTATTGTTGCCACAAACGGGGCATTGCACCACAAAGTGATCGAATATCTGCGGTGATTCTCTATGCGTCTGTTACTTGTTTCACGGATCGATAATACGGATGCCATTTCCTATTCCCAGAAGGTTAAAGAAGTACTGGAACAGGATGGAGTTGAGGTGTCTTTCGATAAGGATACTGCAGAAATTCTTGGTGATACCGGATTACCATTAGCCGATACCGCAGCCGATGTAGTGGTAGTTGTTGGCGGGGATGGTACGATACTCCGCACAATCCAGCAGATGCGACACCCAATGCCGGTGATCGGCATCAACCGGGGTGAGGTGGGGTTTTTAGCAGACCTCGATCCAGCCGAAGCAATCGATTTTCTAAGAACCCTTTCACGGGGATTTTCTGTAGAAGAACGGATGCGAATCACGCTCTTAAAAAATGGCATCAGTCTCGGAACCGCTCTTAACGAGGCTCTGATCGTAACAACACGTCCTGCAAAGATGCTGCGCTTTTCGATCCTTGTTGATGGCATCACTACCGAGCAGTTCCGGGCGGACGGGCTCCTCATCAGTACTCCGACTGGATCCACCGCGTATGCCATGAGCGCTGGCGGACCAATTGTCGATCCGAGGATACAAGGGTTTATTCTTGTCCCACTCGCCCCTTACCTCCTCTCGTCGCGTCCCCACATTATCAGTAGCAACCGGCGTCTTGAAGTGAGACTCGAAAGTTCCAAACCGGCAAATCTTGTCCTTGACGGTCAGCAGACCATTGAACTCGGAACCTCTGTGACTCTTGAAGTAAAACCCGCAGAGTACCCTGCAAAGTTTGTTGATGTCGGTCGGAATTTCTTTGAAAAAGTGGATAACAAATTACGGAAACTCTGATTCTTTTTTTACTCGTTACCCCAGTCTTATATTGCAATCTGTAAGAAATTTTTTTATGATTGCATTTAAAAAAAAACCGGCAATCAAAATAAAAGACTTATTAAAAATTGCCGTGCCACTACTGGTCAGGTGGTTTTTTTGCAGATCTCCATGAAACTTGAGATGAAGGATTCGCCCGGCCAGCTGGTCGCGGCCTTAAAACCCATATCCGATGTTGGCGGGAATATTATTGCGGTGATCCACCAGCGGGAACAGGGCTCGGATCACGGTACTCTTGATGTGCAGATAGTGCTTGAATTACCGGAAGGTCGGCTTGAAAAGCTGGTTGTCCTCTTAAAAGAGCAGGGTGTCCATATCCAGCGCATTGGTGAGCAACGCCTGCTCTACAAGCGGACGGTCATCCTGATCGGACATCTCATGCATACGGATCTTTCCGATACTGTAGACCAGATAGATTCCACAGGGTTTGCTGAAGTGAGTGAGCTTGCCATGAGTATGCCCGCGGTAAAAGACCGTTCATCTTCCCGACTGACAATAAAATCGGTAACCAAAGAGGATATGGAAGCAGCACTTGCAATCCTGCGCAGGGTATCACAGCAGAAGTCCCTGCTCTTAATTGAGCCTCTGGAGGAGAGCGCATGAAGATCGCATTGATTGGTCTTGGGTCTGTGGGACGCGGCGTAGCAGAAATGATCACAAAAAAAGATCTTGGTCTTACCATTACCGGACTCGCAGATTCAAAAAGCGGGGCAATGGATCCCAATGGGCTGGACATTCCCGCACTTCTTACCCACAAGAAAAAGAATGGGCACTGTGGCGATCCAGATATTTCAACTCTTGATATTATTAAAAAGGCTGATTATGATGCACTGGTCGAAGTCACTCCAACAAACGCCTTGTCCGGAGAACCTGCAATCGGTTACATAAAGACCGCCCTTGCCCGGAAAAAGCATGTCGTCACTTCAAATAAAGGCCCCATCGCACTCGCAAACAAAGAGCTCCGTGCAATGGCCAGAAAAAATGGCGTGGCCCTCAGGTATGAAGCAACAGTTGCCGGTGCGATTCCGATCATGCATACCCTTGAACATGGACTTGCCGGTAACGAGATCCTCGCGCTGTATGGTGTACTCAACGGTACGTGCAATTATATTCTCACCCGGATGGCAGCTGAAGGTCTAACCTATGAACAGGCCCTGATGGAAGCCCGTGAAATGGGATACGCTGAAGCAGACCCGACTTATGATGTCAAGGGCATAGATGCGGCAATCAAACTGGTGATTCTCGCCAACACGATCTGGGGAAACGGGGTAACACTGAAAGATGTAGATTGCACAGGTATCGATCTTTTAACTCCGGATGCTCTTCAATTGGCAGAAGATGAAGGATGTACTATCCGGCTTATAGCAGAAGCAATACCCAGAAAGCACATTCTCCGTGTATCTCCCCGCATCATAGAAAAGAACCATCCTCTCGTGTTTGATGGCACCTTAAATGCCCTGACACTTGAAACCGATATGGCAAAAGAGATCACGCTTATCGGCCGTGGTGCAGGATCGGTTGAGACGGCAAGTGCGATAATCGGAGACCTCCTGTACATTAAGGACCGCTATGACGGGCGTGCTTGAACACCGGCGCGAGTACCTGCGCCTGATGCGTCAGCACACGCTCGACAAAGGTTTTTTTACAGTTACCGATATCCATACGGCCGCAAAAATTCCCCGAAGCACCGCGCAGGACTGGGTAAACCGCCTGCTCCGTGAGGGGTGCGTATTCCTCAAAGAAGAGAAGCGGGGCCGTAGTGCAGCGCGCTATGCAGCGATAAGCGCGATACCTTCAAGTACCTGCCGGCGTATCTTTACAACCGTTGATGGCGATAATGTTGAAATTTATCACGACTGTATGAGCGGAGCCTGTGCAGCGTTCTGCGGGTACCATCATGCGCTTGCCGGGGGAGTTTTATCTCATGTCCAGCGTGACGGAACCCTGCTCAGGGAATGTGCCAAAGTAGGATATGTGGATGTGCCTGTCGGGCTGATGCCTCTTCCGGCAGTGGGTGTCATTGGCGTTAAGCGAAGTGGCGAATCAGTGATCCAGAAGATCCGGTGCATTGGTGGACCAGCGTATTCCCTTTCCGATATGATGGCGCGGGCGGAAGGAGTGACAAAGGTAGATACTAGCCAGAACGGACATATTGTTGAAGGCGATGTCTGGACACAGGCAATGGTTCATGTGACGATCGGGATCGATGACACAGATTCAAAGGATGGGGGTGCAACCTTTGCACTCGCACTTGCACTTCTTTCGCATGTGACCCGGATTAAAGGTGTTCTACCAATCAGCCATCATGTTGCGATGCTCAACCAGGATGTTTTTGTAAAGACTGCGGGCAACTCTGCGAGTTTTATTGAGGTGGCTGTCGTTCCGGATCGGCTTGATGAGCTTGCTGAGAAGGTACGGCGGTTTGTGGCCGATGAATCACTTTCCCGGGAATGGGGCATTGCAATACGCACGGGTATTGGCGTTCCGGAACCCTTGAGGGAATATGGCAGATTAGTGCGTGACCATGTGATTACCAGAACGGTTGCGGAAGCGACAGCAGAGCGTTTTGGCATTTCTCTGGTTGGTGGCAATGGTGTAATTGGGGCACTCGGGGCAGTTGCACTTGCCGGACTCCCGCACGAAGTGCTGCTCGATCCGGCGCGAGAGATCAGGTTGTAGATATTTTATGAACACCAGCTTTTTTTTGAATCCAGTTCATGAATATGGCAAGATTCATTGCCTTTCACACGCTCTTTTCGTATAAGGAAAGATCACAATGCTGTTTTCTCCGGGAAGTGATGAGATCTACAATGACGCGCTTGCCCTGCACGCAAAGCACAAGGGCAAACTTGAGATCCGCTCGAAAGTACCCTTAAAAAACAAATTCGATCTCTCCCGCGCATATACCCCCGGCGTGGCAGAAGTCTGCCGGGAGATCGCTCGTGACCGTAACCTTGCGTATAAGTACACATTAAAAGCCAACACAATTGCCATAGTTACCGATGGATCGGCAGTGCTGGGTCTAGGAAACATTGGCGGTTATGCAGCGATTCCGGTGATGGAGGGTAAAGCAATTCTGTTTAAGGAATTTGCCGGTATCGATGCGTTCCCTATCTGTTTTGAGAGTTATGAGACCGACTTTGTCGATCAGGTTAAAAATATCGCGCCGGTCTTTGGCGGAATCAATCTCGAAGATATTGCCGCCCCGAAATGCTTTGAAGTCGAAGATGCCCTGCAGGACATTGGTATTCCGGTGATGCACGACGATCAGCACGGGACAGCTGTCGTGGTACTTGCGGCACTGCTCAATGCCTGCAAAGTGACAGGCAGGAGATATGAGGATCTTAATATTGTCATCTCCGGGGCCGGAGCGGCAGGTTTTGCTATCACCCGGCTCTTAAAATGCATAGGCTACAACCCTAATGTCTGCACCAGAGTGAACGAAATTATTGTCTGCGATACGCTCGGGACAATCTTCCGTGGGCGCGAAGGTCTGTACAAAAACAAGTACAAGTTCATCCTCGCAGAAGAGACAAACCGCCCGGCACTCTCCGGTAAACTTGCCGATGCCCTTCACGGTGCTGATGTCTTCATCGGGGTTTCGGCCCCTAATCTGGTAACTGAAGAGATGGTGAGATCGATGAACAAGGATGCAATTGTCTTTGCTATGGCAAACCCGGTACCGGAGATCTGGCCGGATGTGGCAAAGAAGGCCGGTGCTGCTGTTGTCGGAACCGGCAGGAGTGACTTTTGCAACCAGATAAACAATGTGCTGGCATTCCCCGGCATCTTCCGTGGTGCCCTTGATGCCCGTGCCACCCGGATTACCGATGAGATGAAGATTGCAGCCGCCCATGCGATTGCCAATTCAGTAAAAAAACCCCAGCGTGACCAGATCATGCCCAGCATACTTGACAAGGCAGTGACTAGAGCAGTAGCAAAAGCAGTAGAAGAAGCTGCAATCAAATGCGGATGCAGTAGACCTCTTTAAAAAAGATCCGTGCAGTTCGTGTTCCGTTGTGCAGCTCGGCTTCTTTGTGAAAAAGAAGTCATGGTATCTGATGACGGGTTTCTGCCGTGACAAAAAACATGTACTTTTTGCGATCGCGCACACCTGCTGGAAGATAAACCCGTTGTGCCAGACCAATTCCTTTTAATTGCACTGGGATTGCATATCTCGATCAGGTACAAAAGGAGAGATACTGGAATGCTGATGCGGATTGGCGGGAAAGATACCGGGGGTGTTGATGAAGGCTGGATTGATGTTAAGAATCCAGCCACTGGTGTATTGATCGATCGTGTGCCATCCGGGACACCGGATGATGTCGCATGTGCAGTGGAAGCAGCGGATGCGGCATTCGGGGGTTGGAAGAGAAAGTCAATGCGGGAGCGAGGTATAATACTGTTTCACGCGGCCGGGCTGGTGAGAGAGCAACACAAAGATATCGCGCAGCTCCTGACCATGGAGCAGGGAAAGCCGCTTAAGGAAGCCATAGATGAAGTGAGGGGTTTTGCCAGTATTTTAGAGTTCTATGCCGGGATCTCTGCCCACTCCACCGGAGAGGCAATTCGCCTGGGTCCTGCCGGTGACTGCATGGTAGTGCATGAACCCATAGGAATCTGCGGTGCGATCATCCCATGGAATATGCCAGTAATCATCATGGGTTGGAAGATTGGACCTGCACTCCTTGCCGGAAATACGATGGTGCTCAAACCTGCGTCTACAACTCCACTCTCAAGCCTGAAACTCGCAGCAATTCTTGACAAGGCCGGTCTTCCGCCCGGTGTGCTCAACGTAGTGACCGGTAGCGGAGAATCCGTTGGAACGGCAATTGTTATGCACCCCCTCATCCGCAAAATCTCCTTTACCGGTGACTGCACGACTGGTGAAAAAATCCGCCGGCTGGCATCAGGACAGTTAAAAGATCTCACCTTGGAACTCGGGGGATCAGACCCTATGATCGTTATGGACGATGCCGACATAGATAAGGCTGTAGAAGGTGCGCTCCGTAGTCGATTCTACAATGCCGGCCAGACCTGCACAGCGGTAAAACGCTTGTACTTGCACGAGAAGATTGCCGATACCTTTGTTAAGAAACTGCGGGTGCGGGTAGAAGCTTTGAAAGCGGGAAATGGTCTTGAGCCGGGAATCGATTTGGGACCGATGAACAGCGCAGGACAAAGAGAGCGGATTGCTGACATGGTTAATGAGATTACAGACAAGTGCGAAGGAAAAATTCTTACCGGTGGGTGTTCACTCACCGGACCTTCCTATGATGCGGGATATTTCTATCGCCCTACGCTGGTCTCTGATGTAAGCCCGGGCGCCCGGCTCCTGACCGATGAGATCTTCGGACCGGTGTTACCGGTGGTGAGGGTTCCAGATCTCGACACGGCAATCCAGGAAGCCAACAGATCCCGTTATGGTCTTGGAGCGTCTGTCTGGACAACCAATCTTGCAACCACAAAACGTGTTTTTGACGAAGTGCATGCCGGTATCATCTGGGTGAACCGCCACCTCACCGTGCCTCCCGAGATCCCGTTCGGAGGTATGAACGATAGCGGCATCGGCCGGGAAAATGGTTCACATGCACTGGAGAATTACAGCCGAACAAAGACTTTGTTTTTGGGCTGGTAAAAAGGCGATTTTTTGTAAATTTAAAACTGTTTTTTTTAGATTATCGATATCAAAACGCCAGCGTAACACCCTTTTTAAGAATGGAGAAAAGTTGTGGAAAAGATCTTCATTAAAAAAACTCATGTAAAACCATGCCATTCAACTGCTTGCAAGTGGCGTTAGTATGACGGGCGTTATCCCAGTTTAACCGGAACTGACGAACACGGTTTCCTGTTTTCGTAAAAAAAAGAAAAAAATCATTTTCTTTTCGGAACAAGTGCACCGGAAACCAGCGCAATCGCGCCAATAATTACGGCGACTGACAGCGGCGACTTCTGCGTTGTTGGGGCAGGTGTTGGCGTTGTAGTGGCAATTGAGGGTAATGTTCGTTCAGTAATGACTGGGGACAGTGTTGCCACTGTTGTTACTGTTATCGGGCGTGCCTCAACGATATTGAACAGGGTGGACCCGGTAACACCAACGGTGATGCCAGAGACTTTAACTATATACTCATCCGGTTTGAACGTCGATGCATCGACCGGAAACGACCACCGGTTCAATGCGCCGCTGCCCGGTTCTATCTTTACAGTGCCAGCGGCACCTGAGAATTCGGCACTCTGGGATTTTGAGGTGGGCTTGAATGACGAAGAGGTAACCTCAACCATCAGGTTGTCTCCCGCAGCAAGATTGGTCGAACCGGAGATGGTGAACTGTTCTCCAACCACATGATCCCCGACAGGGTTGATGAATGCTGTCGGGGAGCTGACAATAAAAGACGTGGAGGCAAACGTATCATCAATATTCTGGCTGTTAATTGCCTGCATCAATGCGTTTGCACCAGTCGGGGTTTGAAGGCTGCCAGAACCGGTGAGCTGGAAGATAGAAGTTCCGGTGCCAAGCTGGCGGTTGATCACGGTTCCGGTTCCTGCATCATAGTAAATATCAAACACTCCATTCATCATGGGATGTTGGATCAGGACGAAATATTGTCCCGGTGCAAGGGTACGAGTATCGACAGGTTTCAATTCATACTCATAGGAATTATCCGCATTTGTAGAAACCGTGGAAATTTTCACATAATTGTTCCCAAACAACCAGACCTGCAGACCATTCTGCGGGTGACCTGTGGCGATGCCGTGGATATATACCGGGTCACCATTAGCAATCGTTGGTGCACCGGAAAACGAGTTTCCGGGCGATAAGGAGATGGCATTGACCGGGGAAAGGACCAGCAGGACACAGAAGAGCAGAAGGAATAGCGATATACGAAGGGATGGTTGGATCATGTTGCTCAACCGGTATTATGCCTGATGGATGATGAAGGTGTGGTTAAGAAAAAGTCCGGGCTTTTTTAATATCCCTTGCCCACGGTATATCTAAATAGTAAAATAGCAACCAATTCTCATGGATCAAAAAACTCAAACCCCGCGTGTAAAGCATGATAAACCGATCTGCGCAAAGTGCCAGGATACAAATCTCAAAGTCCGTCCCGATGGCAGCTATACCTGCAAGCGATGCGGGTACGACAGTGCGAAATAAGACCCGATGATACTTTAACCGGTATTACCCTCTCACGCAACAAAAATTTTCCAAATAGAATTCGAAAATGATTCGGGCGGGGGATTTCATGCAAATTTTATATTCATTTGCATTTACCAACTCTTCTTAAACGTCCCGTCGCAGATCCATGTCCTTTTCCATGATCTGGTGCAGCCGGTATGAATATCCCGCAACCCGGCATCCTGCATCAGTGCACGGATCTCGGATAAGGGCATCCCATGCTGAGGCTTTGCCGGCTCGCGGATGAACAGAGTACCTTCCGGCCGAAGACATTTCGCGAGTGCACTCACGACATCGATTCGTGCGGCAGGCTCGATATCGTGGAGGACAAAATGGATGATGACAACATCGAAATGATTTTCTGGAACTGTCATCTGGGTGATATCGCCCTGCAGGTATTCGATGTTTGTAAAAACCTTCAGTCTTTGTCTGGCTTTTTCTATCCAGTAATGGGAAATTTCCGCGCAGGATAACGATCCATCAGGGCTGAGCGTACGGACAAGCGCACGAGACATGCACCCCCCACCGCTCCCGAATTCCAGCACCCGTTCGGTTCCGGAAAGTCCCAGCTTTTTTACATACTCCGGGTGGTAAAAACGGGAGCGGATACGGTAATCGATCAGTTCTTCTTCTATGATCCGTGCGAATTGAGGGTGATCGTTTTCCATGATGTTGCCTTCGTATACGTGATAGTGCTTATATTCCACCAAAATAACCTGATGAACTGTTAAGACCGTAAAAAAGGGGGGATGTTATCCCTGGGGGGAGTACTGGTTTGGTGTCACGAGCGATACCGGAGTCTGGTAAATAAGGACATCTCCGGTCGTTGCAGTCATCGACAACTGGTTGCCATTCACATTGTACGCCATTGTTTTTCCCAGAATAGTGAGATACATGTTCTCTTGGTTTGTCAGTGTTTCACAATACTTTTTGGAGGATGCAATGTTGCTAATCGTCATCCCGTTCCCTTTTGGCGTTGTCATTCTAGTCAGGGTAGTTGAACCAAAGTAGTTGTTGCAGCCGCCATACCCGGTGAGTGAACCGTCCGGGTTGAAGGTTAAGGAGATCTGAGTCGTGGGATACGTAATTCCGGTTCCATCCTGTATCGCCATCGTAGTGAGCACCCAGTAGTTACGGGTCAGTTGAACGGGCAGTGCTGGTGTTGGGGAAGCAGTTACAATCACTGTCGGGGGCAGCGTTGCAGGTGTAGTCACCAGCGGGGTTGCGGGCTTCTGGGTCGTGCAGCCGGCTATTATGACTGCAGCAATAACAAAGATGAATAAAAGAATCGCGATCTTTTTCATAGCGTGATTTTTACTTTGATCCTATTTAAATGAGCGTGGTTTAAATATACCAGACTCGCAAATTGCACGGTTTGGTTTTTTATTTCATCTCCCCCCATAGGATCTCACATGCTTCCATGCCGCATGAGAGGAAGCAAACTCTTTTTTGTCCTCATCATAAATACCCAAATCTTCCCTTTGGAACAAAGCACGATCATCTCCAACAGGACATACTTTGATGCAGAGTCCGCAGGGTGAAATAAACCGTTTGAGCAGTGCTTCGGATCTCGTAGCACACGCAATTTTGTTCGTAATCCCGTCAGGATAATCCGTACCAGGGATCGCTTTCACCGGGCAGGCATCGACACACCGCATGCATTTTATACAAAGATCGTCTTCCCTGACTGGATCTGAACCAATCTCTGCGGAGGTAAAGATGGAGGTGAACCGGACCCGTGGTCCGAACTGCGGTGTCAACAGCATGTTGTTTAGTCCGAAAGTTCCAAGACCTGCGAGAAACGCGGCATGGCGATGGGAAAAGAAGGCAACGGGTTTTTCCTTAAGTATCCCGATCGATCCGTAACCATCCCTTGGGAGATAGACTGAGGAAATGCCCTGTGCGTTTAAGAATGTGGAAATTCTAAACGCATTGGAATCGAGCAGGGCATTGACGGTTTGGTACAGTTCATGGTACCAAATTGAAGGTGTAGTCTCAACAATCGGAAGGCTGACGGGAATCCCGATGACAATAACGGTTTTTACTTCCGGCCAGATTGCCTGTGGCCGGAACTGAGGGGGAACCCATGGGTCGAAAAGGGGCAAGTCCCAGCTTCTGGCAGATGCAAATCCCACAAGAGAGATGTCTTGCTCAGCACATTTTAAGGAGATATGCTCTCTGATTGTACCACTCATTGTTTTACTGTGCGTCTTGATGAAGATAAAAACTTGTGCCGGATGAAATCACCCCGCTTCATCTTCCCGATACCGTACACACAATTGTGCGTTCCCTTCCGGCATTCACATCCAGTTCGAGCAATACGATCTGCTGCCATGTGCCGCACAACAGTTTGCCGTTTTCTATTGGGATGGTGAGCGACGGTCCTACCAGCGCGGCTTTGACGTGCGAGCGCCCGTTGCCATCACCCCAGCGGGAGTCATGCGCATAGTCTGCTGTGTCCGGTGCAAGTACTGAGAGAGCACGCTTGAGATCTAAAAGTACACCGGGTTCGAACTCGATTGTTGTCAATGCTGCTGTAGAGTGCTGCACAAAGAGATGGACAAGCCCGGTCATGATCCCGCTGTCCTTAACTACACTCTTTACCTCATCTGTGAGATCGATGACATCGCCTTCGCGTTGTGTTCTCATCCGAATGGTTCTGGTAAACATACATGGATCCCAAGAGATCCTATTGCACCCAATAACAAAATCATTCCCTTTCACTAGCAGCGCAGGCTCCGCTTTGTTGCCGCTGGATGTGGCCAATCGTTAAACCCCCCGCCCTCTAAGATTGTTTCAGCGTGTACAATGAACGAAAATATACCTGCGGAGGAACGAAATGTCAGCAATGTTTCGCCCTTTCGTCACCGGTACGCAGTTCTCATCATCGTTCTTGCCTCTGTCCTGATGGCCGTTATTGACGGCACCGTAGTCAACATTGCCCTACCATCAATGACCCGGTTCTTTGCAGTTGACCTCTCCGACTCCCAATGGACGATCACCGCGTATCTCATCACAATGACAAGCCTGCTACTTGTCTTTGGCAAGGTGTCGGAGTATGTCGGGCGGGCCCGGCTCTTCTTTGTCGGCATCATTATTTTTACTGCCAGCTCGCTTGCCTGCGGACTCTCAACCGGTCTTCCGGAACTCATCCTGTTCCGGGTCATACAGGGCGCAGGTGCCGCAATGCTCTTTTCCATCTCGTCTGCACTCATATTTGCTACCACCCCACCAGCTGAACGCGGGCGGGCAATGGGGTACATTGGTGCGACTGTCGCCATCGGGAGTATTGCGGGACCGGTAGTTGGTGGTTTTGTAGTGGACTCTTTGGGATGGCAGTATATTTTCTTCATCAATATCCCCATCGGTATTCTCCTCATCGCCGCTGCGGCAGCGTACCTGCGGGTCGATGAGAAACGGACGGCATCGTTCTCGCTCGACTGGCACGGATCAGCTGCAATGATTGTGATGTTCGTTTCTCTGATCATTGCGCTTGGAAATCTGGCAGATACGGGTGGCATTACACCGACTGCTATCATTTCTGGTGCAGTATCTCTCATCGCACTTGTCTTGTTCATCCGGAGCGAGCGCCGTTGCCCGGACCCGTTGCTTGACCTTTCAGTCTTTTCATATGGTGCATTTTTATTTCCGGTCATTGCAGTTTTGTTAGCCTTTGTAGCAAATTTCATGTTGGCTGTTGTCGGACCATTCTATTTTGAGGGTGTGATGGGTTATAGTCCGTCACAGGTTGGGACGATCTTCTTAGTCAGTCCTGTCGTCATGGTGATTGTTGCACCCATCGCCGGGTCACTCTATGACCGTCACCCAACCCGGAATTATGCCGCGCTGGGAATGGGTATCGCAACAATCGCCTTCCTCCTTCTCTCGTACTGTGCTTTTACACGCTCCTTGCCCGGGATTATTGTTGCATTCATACTCTTTGGAATCGGCTTTGGACTCTTCCAGTCCCCTAACAATACCGCCATCATGAATGCACTCCCAAAAGAACAGCTCTCTACAGCATCGAGTGTGATTGCAACGAGCAGGAACTTAGGTATGGCTCTCGGGGTTTCACTGGGAAGCATCCTGCTCTCATTCCAACTTCTTACCGCAGGATATGGCGGAGATGTAATTACTGCAGATCCAACGCTGCTTGCGATCTCTATCAGCCGGATTATGGCCGTCTCTGCCATCCTCTGTTTGTTCGTCATTCTCCTCTCATCACTGGAAAGGTGACCTGTCCGGTCAACTTGTGGGTAAAGGAAAGTTTAACCGGATCCCCCAGAGGGGAGTAAACGTCCGCGTTCTATGTTCTGTTAAGTGTGTTGAATAGGATCGCAGGCACAGATGGATGCCGGATGTGGAAGCCGTCTGGTTATCACACATGACAGCTATGGGCACAAGCATGACAACAACTGCATGGATTAAGTATACGATAAAAATATGCGTGAAAAAAAGTTTTTTTTAAGTTTCACTTCTGGTCTCGTCATCCCCGGAAATTTCAGGTTCGACATCGATTGTTTCTACGGTCTCTACTTCTGGCTGGAAAATTGCGACACCTACAACCCGGTCTTTTTCATCCAGTCGGATAGTCCGGACACCTTTCGTTCCGCGCCCTATCATCCGGATCTCACAGACCGGCATACGGATGACGACACCTGATGCGGTCATTACGATGATCTCATCAGTATCCAGAACTGCACGCGACTCGATTACGACTGCATTACGTTCGAGCTGCATGTTTTTCACACCCATCGTGCCCCGTCCATGTCCACGGAAGTCGTCAAATTCCGTCCTCTTGCCAAAACCAACATCGGAAATGGTGAGAAGGTGATCTTTTTCTACCAGTGTGAGTGCCACGATAGTATCTTCGCCCCGTAGTTTCATCCCTCGCACACCAGACGCATTGCGCATGACCTTTCGAACGGTATCTTCATGGAACCTGAGGCTGTAGCCGAAGCGGGTGGTTAAGACAATCTCTTTTGTACCATCGGTTGCTATGACATCGACAAGCTGGTCTTTCTCTCTGAGCCGGATGGCATTGGTTCCTATAGAGCGCGGGTTTGAAAATTCCGTTTGTGGGATTTTTATGACTTGCCCGAGTCTGGTAGCAAACAGCATAAACCGGTCTTCTCTGAAGACCCGGATTGGAATGACTTTTGTTACAATTTCATCCTTTATGTTGAGGAGGTTGACAATCGGTTTGCCTTTTGCAATTCGGGAACTTTCCGGGATCTGGTAGACTTTGAGCCAGTAGACCCGACCGATATTGGTAAAGCAGAGCAGGTAGTCTTTTATCCCGGCGACAAACACCGAGTCTACTCCATCATCCTCTTTGGTGGTCATGCCAGTGATTCCATGACCGCCCCGCCGTTGTTTGCGGTAGGTGGCAATATCCATGCGCTTGATGTAGTTGGCAGTAGTGATCGATACCAGTACCGTCTTGTCTTCGATCAAATCCTCATTGGAGAGATCACTGGTATCGATTGCGATCTCTGTTCTCCGGGCATCGCCGAATTTTGCTGCGATCTCACTTGTCTCGCGCCGGATCTCATCTTTGATATTAGCTTCGCTTGAAAGTATAGTCTCAAGTCGGGTGATCTCGGTTTCTAGTCCCTTCTTCTCGTCATTAATTTTCTGCTGCTCGAGCGCTGCGAGACGGCGGAGCTGCATCTGGAGGATCGCATTGGCCTGCGGTTCATCGAGGCCGAACTGTGTTATCAGGGCTAAGCGGGCGTTATCTACTGTGTCCGATCCCCTGATAGCCGCGATGATTAAATCAATCTTTGAAAGGGCGATGAGCAGACCGACTAAAATATGGACTTTCTCCTGTGCCTTTTTTAAGTCAAACTCTGATCTGCGCCTTATAACTTCGATCCGGTGGTGGACGAAGTTCTCTAACAGGGCGTGGAGGGTGAGCACCTTGGGCTGGTTGTCAACTATTGCAAGGTTAATCGCCGAGAAACTGGATTCGAGTGCTGTCAGCTTGTAGAGCTGGTTTAAGATAACTGCCGACATCGTGCCCTTGCGGAGCTCAAAGACAACCCGGATACCATCCTTGTCAGATTCATCCCGGATATCAGATAGGCCATCGATCCTTTTGTCCTTGACCATATCAGCAATTGCCGTAATCCACTGCGCCTTGTTGACCTGGTAGGGCAGCTCGGAGACGATGATGCGATCGCCACGGTTGCCTCCTTCGCTCTCTTCAATGTTGGCAACTCCTCTGACGATCACGCGACCCTGCCCGGTGGCGTAGATGTTCCTTACACCCTCGGTGCCCATCATAACGCCACCCGTAGGGAAATCGGGACCGGGCATGACTTTCATGATCTCTTCAACCGGAATTTCCGGGTTGTCAAGGTAGAGTGCAACCGCTGCGCACACCTCCCGCAGGTTGTGCGGGGGCATCTTTGTCGCCATACCTACTGCAATACCATCTGTGCCGTTGACTAGCAGGTTCGGAATCTTAGATGGGAGGACTGTTGGTTCTTTTAACGACTCATCATAGTTCGGAATAAATTTTACTGTATCCTTGTCGAGATCCTCTAAGAGCGCTTCTGCGTATGGGAAGAGCCTGACCTCGGTGTACCTGCTCGCTGCGGCAGCATCACCGTCAACTGATCCGAAGTTTCCCTGCCCTTGCACCAGCATGTTACGATACGAGAAAGGTTGTGCCATCTTGACGATTGTATCGTAAATCGATGCATCGCCGTGCGGGTGGAACTTACCCATCACTTCACCAACCACCCTCGCACTCTTCTTTGTGGGTTTGTCGCTGGTGTTACCCATCTCCCACATGGCAAAGAGTGAGCGGCGGTGAACGGGTTTGAGACCATCGCGGACATCGGGGATTGCACGCCCGATAATGACACTCATTGCGTAGTTGATATACGAGGTCTTCATCTCATGCGCGATGCTGATTGGCTCCACGCGATGCGTGAGCGGACCGCTTGCGGGTGGTACTTCAGATGTCAAGGTTGGTCACCTCCTTTGCATGGCGAGTGATGAAATTTTTCCTGATCTCCACGTCTTTTCCCATCAGCGTCTTAAACATTTCATCTGCCTCCAGCGCATCCTCTATCGTGACCTGTTTAAAAACCCGGAACTCCGGGTCCATGGTGGTATCCCAAAGCTGCTGGGCGTTCATCTCACCGAGACCTTTGTAGCGCTGGATCGACACGCCTTTTTCGCCCATGGCGGCCGAGACCTTCTGCATCTCATCTTCCGAGTATACGTACTTCTCTTCTTTTCCTTTTGCAATGCGGAACAGGGGGGGTTGGGCGATGTAAATATACCCGGCTTCGACCAGCTTGAGCATGTACCGGTAGAAGAAAGTTAAAAGAAGGGTGCGGATATGGGCACCGTCAACATCAGCATCAGTCATGATCACGATGTGGTGATAGCGAGCCCGTTCCTGGTCGAATTTCTCACCGATGCCGGTGCCGATTGCTGATATGAGCGTCTGGATTTCAGCGTTTCTTAGGATCTGGTGTTCTCCGGCCTTTTCCACGTTAAGGATCTTTCCACGCAGTGGAAGGATTGCCTGGAACTTCCGGTCACGTCCCTGCTTGGCTGAACCTCCAGCAGAATCTCCTTCCACAATATAGACCTCACTCTTTGCCGGGTCGCGTTCCGAGCAGTCTGCAAGCTTACCGGGAAGTCCGGAACTCTCAAGCGAGCTCTTGCGCCGAGCAAGATCACGGGCATTTCTTGCTGCTTCCCTTGCCTTTGCAGCTGATAGAGCTTTTTCGATGATGATCTTGAGCACATGTGGATTTTCATCAAAATATTCGCTCATTGCTGCATAGATCAGCGAGTCGACAACGCCTTTGACACTGCTGTTTCCAAGGCGCATCTTTGTCTGTCCATCGAACTGGGGGTTTGCCATCTTGACAGAGACTACTGAGGTGAGACCTTCTCTGACATCTTCGCCCCGGAGCGTGATTGCCGAGTTCTCCTTAATCAGACCGTTTCTCTTTGCAACCGTGTTGATGGTCCGGGTGATGGCACTGCGGAAACCTTCGAGATGCGTACCACCGTCACGGGTATTAACTGAGTTGACGTATGAGTAGATCTTCTCGTCGTATGCGGTGGTGTACTGCATCGCCACTTCGAGTTCAAGCTTGTTCTCTATGTCCTTTTTTGAGATATCAATTGGTGTCGGGTGAAGGCATTCCACTCCTTCGTTTAAGTATTTGATAAATTCGATAAGTCCGCCGGGGTAACAATAGGTTGCTGTATAGCCGGACCGTTCATCAGTGATATTGATCTTAAGACCTGCGTTTAGAAATGCCAGTTCTCTGAGACGGTGGGCTAGCACGTCATAATCGAACGTGGTGGTTTCAAAGATGGTGGCATCGGGAACAAAGTGAATTCGTGTGCCGGTCATCTTTGGGCCGAACTGTGCAAGGAAGGCTAAGCGGCTCTCGCGCTCTGATCCTATCGGATCGATTACCGGTGCTGACAAAATATCCTGTTGTCCGGTAGCAGAGGTGCTGACAGGAACTACAGTTCGTGTGAAAGGTGCTGGTGCCTCGTACCACTGCTGGTACCGGATGAGCATCTCATTTAGTGACTCTTCCCGCGTGGAGAGCGGAGAGGTCATCAAACCTTTAGAAAAACGCATTTCGTAGACATTGCCATCGCGATACACATGGGCAGAGAGCCAGTTAGAGAGTGCGTTGACAACCGAAACACCGACACCATGAAGGCCACCGGAAACCTGGTAACTCTCCTTGTCAAACTTTCCGCCAGCGTGGAGAACGGTCAGCACCACTTCAAGGGCGCTCTTACCATTCTTCTCCATCCGGTCGACCGGAATACCACGGCCATTATCTTCCACTTGGAGTGAACCGTCCCTGTTGATTATTACCGAAATCCAGCTGCAATACCCTGCAAGTGCTTCGTCAATAGAGTTGTCTACCACTTCGTAAACAAGGTGGTGCAGGCCCTTGGTATCGGTACCCCCGATGTACATGGCCGGGCGTTCGCGGACAGGGGTAAGCCCTTCAAGCACAGTGATATGGGATGCATCGTAAGTGTCAGTCAAGCAAAACCTCCTTTAAAATGAAAAAAACAGTGTTGAATTATCACAATAAATATTGGTTGTTTGATGACTTAAAGGATCGGAGTGAAAACCAGATTCAGATATATAAAGAATTCCCCTGTTACCGGAACTCCCCAATCGCAGCATCAGCTATACCCAGTTCACGATCGATTGCAACGACGAGCCGGTTGAGAGTGATGGTCACTTCTTTTGCATCTTCTTTGTCCATGCTGCCCGGCTGGTGCCAGATCACTTTCTTCCGGAGGAGGGTTGTGAGTTCTTCAACTTCGGTTCCGCGAAATTTCTCCGGGAGCGTGAGCCCCTCTACATGATCGCCTGCTCCGTACCATGCCTTGTCCGGGGAAAGTGCGAAGTGCCCTGCGATCAGCATGATGCTTGTTATATAACCGTGCCCGAACTGATTTGCCATGCAAAGATGATAGTATCCGGAATAAAAAAAGCTGACTTAGAAAAGACGGATTGCGGTCAGCCAGATGGTGACTGGGACAATAATTGCAAATAAAAGACATAACAGCAGAAAAGACCACTCATATGGATGGAGTGGCTTTTTTTCAATAAATATATGACTGTCTTTGCCATATCCGCGGCAGAGCATGCTCGTGTACACCCGTTCACCCTGCTCGTAGGATCGAATGAAGATCGTTCCTACAGTATAGCCAATCTGTTTCATGCGGTAGCTATAGGACAGGGCTGAGTTGAATGGATCAAAACACCTGGTGGCCAGGGATTCATTGACCTTCCGGTAAATGTAGCCAAATACGAACAGATACCGGATCATCATGCCGAAAGTGAGGGCAAACTCCGGGGGCAGTCCCATGCGTCCTGCCCCTTCTAACATGTCATGAAGTTTTGTTGTAGACGATAGCAGGATAATTGCCGATACGCAGACAATAAACTTCACCAGCAGGATTACGGCAAACACTATAGACTCTGCGTAAATATGGATACCAAATGGCAGGTTTGCTACTACGTGAAATACCGGATAATACCGGTTTGTAAAAAAGATCTGGAAGACGATGATGAAAAATCCAAATGGCAGTACCATCAAAAGACGCTTGCCATAAATTGTCCATGGCAACCCGGCAATTGCCCAGAGGACGGTAAGGAATGCCAAAAAAATTACTCCTATGGATAACACTAACGTTGAATAAGGGATAGCAACCATGGAGATGATTATCGCAAACATTCCTATGATCTTGACCCGTGCATCGAGCTTATGAATGAAACTCTCCCGGTATGCGGCTTTTTCTATGTAAAAAAGTTCTTCGATCATGAGATGGATCTGTCCTGCGTCACACCTTTGTAGGTTGTTATCAGTGCCCGTTCAACATCCTCGTAAGTGTATGCCATGGGAACTGGCACACCATGAGTGTTTAAAGAACGGATTAGTTTAGGAAGTACCGGAACATCAAGCCTGACCGAGCGGAGCATGTCGGGCTGTAAAAAGATCTCTTCAACACTGCCCTCAGCAACAAAACTGCCCTTGTTCATAACGTAAACATAGTCTGCTACTTCGGCAACCATGGACACATCATGCGTGGAGAATACCACCGTCATACCGTATTTACTTGAGAGGGAGTTGATGAACTCGACAAGATCGTGTACACCTTTTGGATCGAGCCCGGCAGTCGGTTCATCGAGGACAAGCACCTCAGGCTCCATTGCAATAATTCCTGCGATAGCAACCCGTTTCTTCTCCCCTCCGCTAAGGTGATGTGGAACCCGGTGAGCGAGATCTTCGATACCAACAAGTTTGAGCGCTTCATGCACACGATGGTGGATGGTCTCTTCATCCAGCCCGAGATTTGTAGGACCGAATGCGACATCCTGTTCCACTGTCGGGGAAAAGATCTGGTCGTCAGCATTCTGAAAGACGATGCCGACAAACTTACGCACCTCCCGGATATTTTCCTTGGTTATGGGTTCCCCGCGAATCAGGACCGAGCCGGAACTCGGTTTGAATATTCCGTTGAAGCATTTGAAAAGAGTGCTTTTGCCTGCACCGTTCGATCCGATGATAGCGATGCGAGCATTACGGGGAGCTACGAAATTAAGTGAGTGCAGTGCGGTGACGTTGCCGGGATAGGTGTACGTGAGATCACGGGTTTCGATGAGGTGCATAAAGAAATTCCGTTTACAGGTGGGTTTTTTTCACAATAAAACCCTCTTTAATTCTTCCGGGCAATAAACCGGCTGATACCAAAGCCAAGTGCAAAGAGTACAATTACTCCAGACAAAATGGCAAGTACTTCTCCGGGTTTATCAAGGCCCGGCAAGGTATAATTTGGAAGAGGTGCCTGCCACGAGAATGAATTGCCACTTTTTTCAACCACCGCCGCTTCTGCAGCCCCGATTTTCGACTCATCGATATGCACAGTGCTCACATCCTTTGCCCCGTACGCAGAGAGGAACGTGCTGTCCAGTCCGTCAGGATACGTAGAAGCATAGTAAGGGGCAAAGATCGAGATCGCAAGTGCAATGGTGATACCGGCAACGATGAGCATATCCTTAGCCTTTCTGGCACCTGCGGGAATTTTGCCAGAAACGATATCTGGCCGTGCATGGATGATAAGCGAGAGGGCAAATGCAGTGACACCGCCTTCGATAATCCCGATGACCGCGTGGTAAACGCCCATTGTGAGAAGTCCGAAGGTAAGTGGGAGTGTTCCTGCAACGGCCAACTCAAATGCACAGACAACTGCTGGGATAAAGAGGGAAACCCAGCCAGCGATGAAGGCTGCACAGAACCGGTTGCGGAACACATTATTGACAGACTGGTAAGTGTAGAAACCAAAAAATCCCCCAAGCACTCCCATGTTGATGATGTTTGCTCCCATTGCGGTGATGCCCCCGTCACCAAAGAAGATCCCCTGCAGGATCAGAACGAGTGTGAGAATAAATATCGCGGCAAATGGTGAGCCGAGTACGATAGCTGCAAGAGCAGCTCCGACAACATGCCCGCTAACCCCTCCAGGAATTATCGAAATCGGCAATGCCATATTGAGTGTCTGGATTGCAAATATTCCTGCAGCAAGTACGGCAACGAGAGGCACTTTCTCTTCGCTCATTTCACGCTTTGCCCAACGTAGTGACAGCGCGATGAAGATAAGGGCAATGATCCAGTATACAGCAGCTTGTGAGATCGGGAAAAATCCATCTGGGATGTGCATGAGTCACCAATAATTATTGTTACGATTGTAAATTATTGTAATACCCAGTAGTTAAAAAGTGTTGTTATTTGATATTTTATCTGACATGTTTTTTATTTTATCTGAATATACATGTTGAAAATAATTTTATAGCAATCAAATAAAAGAGAGTGCCTTTTATTTAACCGACGCTGATTCTTGACAAATTCTCAGACACGTGATTATTTAATATCCGGATCGTATGAGTGCTTCACAATTTCCTAAAATTTTTTAAAAACATTAAAAACAATACGCAAACATATACACATCAAGGATATTGCTATGGACGACGATCTCTCTCGAATTGGAATCTCACTTCCCAAAAACCTGCTCGACAAATTTGATGAAATACTGAACTATCGTGGCTATTCTTCCCGATCAGAAGGTATCCGCGATGCTATCCGCACGTACATAACGTATTACAAATGGATGTCGGATGTCAAGGGTGAGCGAGAAGGCGTCATCACGATGGTGTACGACCATGAGCAGCGCAACCTCCTCCAGGCAATCACGGAGATCGAGCATGAGTATCATGACATCATCAAGGCCTCACTCCACTCCCACATAACACACCAGCGGTGCCTCGAAGTTATTCTCGTCCACGGTGACGGTACGCAGCTCAAGGCACTTGCGGAGAAACTGATGGCCCACAAGGGTGTCGAGTCAGTGAAGCTGACTACGATATCCATCGATGAATAAATATCACATTTCAATAGTGGGAAAAATCTGTTACATCATCCCGTGTTTTTTTTTTCAAATGCTTTTATTGGATCCTTTCTAATCCGCATTCCGGCAGCAGCTCCGTCGTTATGTCTGTGGACAACGGGGCACCCTATGTTACACCCATGAAGCAAATGTAACGTCGAATTCTGGATAACAATAGAAACTTACAAAAAAAGAGAAATAATTAACCGCAAAACACTTAGAAGCGGGGCTTCCGGTGTTTCGGGAGGCAGTCTCTGCAATAGACGGGTCTTCCCTCAGTTGGCTTGAACGGTACTTCGCATTCCTTTCCACAGTCTGAACAGACTACTTTTGTCATTTCACGGGGACCGAAGTCACGGGGACCGCGGTTTCCACCAAAATTTGATGATCCATACA
>Ga0194039_1000551_pt1 | contig 22282 bp, 20 predicted proteins | sample JunL228m_MetaG_FD_148679 | JGI IMG/M metagenome (GOLD analysis project Ga0194039, IMG submission 148679) | Anoxic zone freshwater microbial communities from boreal shield lake in IISD Experimental Lakes Area, Ontario, Canada - Jun2016-L227-8m | ecosystem: Environmental > Aquatic > Freshwater >... | reverse complement strand
GTTCGTCACCCCTGCGATATCACCTGGCAGCCACCGGATGTCGAGCAGCACCGGTCCGGCGTGCTGACCTGTCTCGAGGCAATTCGTGCCGGCGAGGTCTACCAGGCATGCGTCTGCACCCAGTTCACTGGCACAGTCGTCGGCTCGCCATTGGATTTCTTCGCCGACGCGGTGTCACGGACAGGTCCGGCACGCGGCGCTTATCTGGCCGGCGAATGGGGCGCGGTGGCGTCGCTGTCGCCGGAACTGTTTCTGCGTCGAGTCGGCACCGAGGTGTGCTCAAGCCCTATCAAGGGAACGCTTCCGTGGCACGCCGAACCGGGCCAGTTACTCGCGTCGGCCAAGGATGTCGCGGAGAACATCATGATCGTCGACCTGGTGCGCAACGACCTCGGGCGGGTGGCTGTGACCGGCTCGGTGACCGTAACCGAACTGCTGGCCGTCCACCCGGCGCCCGGAGTGTGGCATCTGGTCTCGACGGTATCGGCACAGGTGCCGGTCGATCTGCCGAACTCCGCGTTGCTCGATGCCACCTTCCCGCCGGCATCGGTTACCGGCACGCCCAAAACCCGCGCCCGGCAACTTCTTTCGCACTGGGAACCACACCGGCGCGGAGTTTATTGCGGAACGGTGGGCCTGACATCTCCGGTGGCGGGCTGCGAACTCAATGTGGCGATCCGCACCGTGGAGTTCGACGCGCGCGGCGGAGCCGTACTCGGTGTCGGGGGCGGTATCACCGCCGACTCAGTCGCGGATGCCGAATGGCAGGAATGCCTGCACAAAGCGGCACCGATCGTTGTTCACGACTCCCGGGCGCGCAGGACCGCGTCGTAGAGTTCCCGTCGCGATGGGGCGCCCGCATGCGCGTCGACCACCTGGGCGCACGCATCTTTCACCCGCATCCCGGCGGCAATAAGCACACCAACTTCGGCGACGAGCAACTCGGGATCAGTGACCGGCGTCGCGCCGCCCAACACCACGGTGATCTCGCCAAGCACCCCGTCAGTCGACCACTCCGCGAGCTCTCCCAGCGTGCCGCGCCGGATCTCCTCGTGAACCTTGGTCAACTCCCGGCATACCACCGCGCGACGATCGGCGCCCAATTCACTGACGGCGTCGCGCAGGCAGTCCGCGAGTCGTCTCGGTGATTCGAAGAACACCACCGTGCGTGCCTCGCTGGCAAAGGTGGCCAACCACGCCCGGCGGGCCGATTGTTTACGCGGCCCGAAGCCCTCGAAGCAGAACCTGTCCGACGGCAGACCGGAAACGGCCAGCGCGGTGGTCACCGCCGACGGACCGGGAAGACACGACACCGTCAACCCTGCCGCCACGCACGCCGCCACCAGCCGGTAGCCCGGATCGTTGATCAGCGGCATGCCGGCATCGCTGACGACCAGCACCGTGGCGCCCGCGGCGATATCGGCCACCAGGCCGGGCACCCGGGCCGCTTCGTTCTGGTCAAACAGACTGACCACCCGACCGGCGATCTCGACGCCCAGCGCCTTGGCCAAGGTGCGCACCCGGCGGGTGTCCTCGGCGGCCACTACGTCAGCCGTGTGCAGCGCGTCGATCAGGCGTTTCGACGCGTCGCCTGGTTGCCCCAACGGGGTGGCACCAAGCAGCAGGCGACCGGTATTCACCCCCACACCCTACGATCGCAGACGTGACCGCCCCGGCCGATGAGCTCCTTGCCGTCGAGCCGGTGGCCGACTTCGTCAGCCCCGGACCTCTCGAACCCGTCGCCGACTTCGGGCCGACCGACCGTCTGGAGGGTTGGGCGGCGACGGCTGTCGTGACCGCGATTGGCGCCGTGACACGGTTGATGAACCTGGGCTCACCCACTGACGCGGGCACACCGATCTTCGATGAGAAGCACTACGCGCCACAGGCCTGGCAGCTGTTGCGCAACTACGGCGTGGAGGACAACCCCGGATTCGGCCTGGTGGTACATCCTCCGGTGGGTAAACATCTGATCGCGATTGGCGAGGCACTGTTCGGCTATAGCGGTCTGGGTTGGCGGTTCACCAGCGCGGTCTTCGGTGTGATTCTGGTGGCACTGGTGGTCCGCATCGTCCGGCGGATCAGTCGTTCCACACTGATCGGCGCGATCGCGGGGCTGCTCGCTGTCTGCGATGGGGTCAGCTTCGTCGCCGCGCGGACCGCGCTGCTCGATAACTTCATGACCGTCTTCGTGGTGGCCGCCTTCGGTGCGCTCATCGTCGACCGGGATCAGGTCCGCAGGCGGATGCACACCGCATTTCTTCAGGGCCGGATCGCCGAAACCCCCTGGGGCCCAAGGCTTGGCGTGAGGTGGTGGCGTTTCGGAGCAGGAGTGCTACTCGGGCTGGCCTGCGCGACGAAATGGTCAGGCCTGTACTTCGTATTGTTCTTCGGGCTGATGTCACTGGCCTTCGATGTCGCGGCCCGCCACGCCTACCGGGTGCCCCGGCCGTGGACGGGAGTGCTGCGGCGCGATCTCGGCCCGACCACGTGGGTTTTCGGGATCATTCCAGCGGCGGTGTACCTGTTGGCGTATGCGCCATGGCTCGCATCCGAGACGGCGGTCAATCGTCACGAGGTGGGACAGTCGATCGGCCCGCGGGAGTGGTTTCAACCGCCCGACGCCATCCGTTCGCTATGGCATTACACCTACAAGGCGTATCACTTCCATTCCACGCTGACGAACTCGATGGGGAATCACCATCCGTGGGAATCCAAGCCGTGGACGTGGCCGATGTCGCTGCGGCCGGTGCTATACGCAATCGACGATTCCGACGTGCCCGGCTGCGGACCCGCGTCGTGTGTCAAGGCCGTCATGCTCGTCGGCACCCCGTCACTGTGGTGGCTTGCGGTTCCAGTGCTGCTGTATGCCGCATGGCGTGCATTCGTTCGCCGCGACTGGCGGTACGGGGTCGCGCTGGCTGGGTATTGCGCAGGCTGGTTGCCGTGGTTCGCCGCAATCGACCGCCAGATGTATTTCTTCTACGCGGTGCCGATGGCGCCATTCCTGGTCATGATGATCGCGCTGATTCTTGGCGACATCCTGTTCAAGCCCACCTCTAATGCCGAACGACGAACCATGGGCATGCTCGCTGTCAGTTGCTATCTGGCGCTGGTGATCACGAACTTCGCCTGGATGTTCCCGATCCTCACCGGCATTCCGATTTCGCAGTCCACCTGGCATATGCAGATGTGGCTACCCAGCTGGCGTTGACGTCCGAGATCGACACCAGGGTTGCCATGCCCGTTTATTCACAGCCCTGACGGCGATCTCGACACAGTGAGGGGCGGGGCGTCGGGGTCCCGAAGCACTATGCGGGGTATGCCTTTCATCGGAAGCAAGGCGCTAAGAAGCGGCAGCCTCACCCGGGGCCAGCTGCGATGGAACTACACCGCGATCCACCCCGATGTCTACATCGAGAAGGGAACCGAGCGAACCCTTGAGGTGGACACTCAAGCGGCCACACTCTGGGTGACGGATGGCATCGTCACGGGCCGAGCCGCGGCGGCCCTGCATGGCGTTCCCTGGATAGGACGCACATCAATCGAACTGATCGGGCGCAGTCGCCGCGCCAGGGATGGTGTCATCGTGCGCGATGAACGCATCGAGGCGGACGAGATCACCCGAGTCGGCGACTTCACGGTGAGCACACCGCCCCGAACTGCTCTCGATCTCGCTCGCCACCTGAACCGGGGTGAGGCGGTCGCACACCTCGACGGCCTCGCGGCAGCGACCGGCGTCGAGGTCAAAGATGTGCTCGCCCTTGCTCGCCGCTACCCGGGCGCGCGGGGCGTCCGGAAAGCCCGGGGCATCGCGCCCCTGCTTGATGCCGGTGCGCAGTCGCCACGCGAGTCGTGGCTTCGCATGCTTCTGATCGACGCCGGCTTTCCGCGGCCGACGACGCAGATCAGGGTCTCCGACGGATACCTCACTGCCTTCGTCGATATGGGTTGGGAGGAGCTGAGGATCGGCGTGGAGTACGACGGTGACCAGCACCGCTACGACAGACGTCAGTTCGTCAAAGACATTGGCCGCCTTGAGATGCTCGCCGAATGCGACTGGCTGGTAATTCGAGTGGTCGCCGAACACAGCCGGGCGTTCATCGTGCGGCGCGTACATGAGGCATTCCGCCGCAGGGGCGGGCCGGGCCTCGCGAAATCGGCGTGAGGGTTGCTAGAGGCAACTCAGCACAGCCCTGACGTCGATCTCGAGTACATCAGACCGGGGTGCGGCTTGCTCGCTTATCAGACTGCAGAGGCTCAGTGCCGGATGGCGTTGACGCCGGCAATCAGCAGATCGCGAGCGCGTTGAGTATTAACCGGGGCGACCGGTTTATCCGGTAGCACAAGCGGATTGGCAGAGACGATGACTTGGTAAGCACCGAAGTGCGCGGAGTAGTTGTACACCTCGCCGGTGCGAGGTTTGCCGTCGATCACCGTCTGCACCACACGGTGCACGCCGATGGTTTTGGTTCCGTCGATATTCGGCACCTCGACGGCCTCGACCGTGCCGCTCACCGTACCGCCGGCGAAAGCGACCTTGCGGCAATCGGATCCGGGTTCGACCACCGGGACCACCTCATTGGTCTGGACGGCGATGACGACAAACCGGTTGCCCTCACCTTCAGCTGACACCGCCGCCATATTGCCCTCGGTGCCGGAAGGCACCAGCTGCCCGATGGCGAACTGGACACACTCGGCGGGCTCGAACTTCAATCCATCGGGAAGTCGCTGCCCGCTCAACACCTTGGGGTCAATCCCCGTCGGGGCCACCTCGGTGACCTTGAACTGCGACCCGAAACTTGCCTTCACCTCGGAGATCTTGGCGATATCAGCAGTAGCAGGCCGATCAGAGCCGCAGCTGGCCAGAAGACCGGCGGACAGCACCGCTACGACGACTCTGCGCATACCCATCGTCGCCAACTTACCCACACTCGACCGCTCAACCCCGCAACGCCGCCACGGTGGTGGCAAGCATCTCCGCGACGAACCCCTGATCCAGTGGCGGGTGCGGGGAACCGGGGTCGGTGATCAGGGTGACGAACGCGACGTGGTGGTCGAGATAGGCCAGCGCTGTCGTCGCCCGGGCATTGGTCTCCGTGCCCGACTCCACGATGGTTCGTGTCGTCGCCTCCCATGCGACGGTCTCCGTACCCTCGATCACGGGGGCGTTGGTCCGGGCGACCTGAGCGGTCGTGTGACCGTAAGCCATTGTCCAGCTGCTGCATTGATTCACAAGGTCGGCACCCGGAGGGCCATCCGGGGTTGCGCTCACCACAACAAAGATCGTTCCGCCCGACCCCGACGCCGACAGACCCCGGGCACTGCGGTCAGACGGAGCGGGGTCGGCCAGGGCCGCGCACCGTGGCGGATCAGCGGTCCAGCCGGCCCCGAAACCCCACAGCGAGGCCGCACTCACCGGCACGGGCACGTCGGCGACCTCATAGCCCGGCGGCAGTGCCGACCGGACCCTGATGACATTGGCGGCATTCACCGGCCGGGGTGCGGCCGCCCCGCTCGATGGCGACGGGGCCGGCGGAGACCCGCAGGCGCTAAGGCAAACCGACGCCGTCATACCCACCGCGAGCCATCGCACGCCGCTTTGATACCACGGCCGCAGGAGATCGGGTGCTGGCTCTCAGCGGTTGAGTCGCCAGATCCCGGCTGACATGACCGTGGCGAATCCGCACCACAGCGGATACGGCGTCAGCGCGGCGCCCAGCTTCGAGTCGGCGTCGGCAGCACGCCGGGCCAGGTCGGCGCTGCTGGCCGTCAGCGCTGCGGCGGCGACCGTCGCCAGGCCCAGCTTGTGCCTGTTGAAGAAAATCCAGCTCCAGCCGGCGTTGAGGACGAGATTGACGCCGAGGGCGCCGCCGTAGGCCCGGGCTTTCGCATGGTCGCCGTCGTCCCGGAACCGGTTGATCGCCGCCGCCGAGGTGACCGCGATATCGGTGAAAAGCGCAGTCCAGGCGATCGGGAATACGACATTCGGCGGAACGAAGCTGGGTTTGCGGATCTTGGAGTACCAGTTGTCCACGCCATCGCGGCTCACAGCGCTTCCGGCGGCGGCTGCTGCAGCCGTGGCCAGACCGGTCGCGACGAGTGTTTTCCGCATGTCACCAACGTACCGGCTAGGGCCGGGGCCCAGCCGGTAGGACCAGCTGTGGAGGTTGCGTTCGATTTCCCCGCGGGTGGGCACTAAGCTGCACATTTGAAGCGGTCAGCGGTGATGCGACCACGGGACGTAGGGAGAACTGACTCGATGAAGAAGATGTCGGTGGTCACCACTGTGGGGCTGTGCGCCGTGACGTTGACCGTCACGCTGGCCGGCTGCAACGCCACCAAGACCGAAACCAAATCCGACGCGAGTTCGGCCGCGTCCAGTGTCATTGCGTCCGGCGCATCGGCCGCCAGCTCGACCCTGGCGGTACCCGATATGCCCACCGGGCCCCACAAGACCATCGCCGACTACGTCAACGACAACAAGATCATCGAGACGCCGTACAAGAAGGGCGATCCCGGGGCTCCGGTCTTCGACTTCCCGACGCCACCCGATTGGGCGTTGGCCGGCTCGAAGACTCCGGAATGGGCCTACGGCGCGATCGTCTACCAGAAAGCCGTCAATCCTGCCGATCCGCCTTTCGTGCTCGCGGTCATTTCCAAGCTCACCGGAGATGTCGATCCGGCGAAGATCCTCGAGTACGCACCGGGCCTGCTGCAGAATCTGCCGGGCTATGAGCAAGACGGTGATGTACAGAAGACCACGCTGAGCGGTTTCGACGGAGTCAAGTTCCAGGCTTCCTACCTCAAGGGCGAGGAACGCCGGTACATCGCTCAGGCGACGGTGGTCATCCCGGGCAAAGATGGCGCGGTCTTCGTGCTGCAACTCAATGCCGATGCCCCGCAGGACCAGGGTCAGGTCATCCGCGACGCCGCCACGGTGATCAATGCGGAGACCAAGATCACGGTCTGAGGTAGCTGGGCGCTCGGCTTAGCCGACCGCGCGGACGACTTGCCTCGTCACAGCGCGGATTTCAGCCGCGGTCGTTGAGTCGATTCGTAGTTCGTCGAGGCTGGGCACGTCGAATTCGGTTGTCACCACACCGGGCTCGTCGTGCACCCATTCGGCGCCAAACCGGTCCAGGATGGTCCGCATTCGGAGATTGTCGGCCAGCAGTCGGGCGGTGAACCGCCGGACCCCACCGATCTGTGCGGCGATGGTGAGTGCGTCCATCAACAAACTGCCGATCCCGCGTCCCTGGTAGTCATCGGCGACGATGAATGCGATCTCGGCCACGCTCGCATCGTTGATATCGCGGACGAATCGGACATCGGCGACAACCGGACCGTCCGCGCCGTCGACCAGAACCCAGACGAAATGGTCCACGTAGTCAACCTGAAACAGGTAGTCCATCAACGCCGGACTCGGTGCGCGGGCAGACATGAAACGGCGATAGAGGGTCTCGCTGGAGAATTCCACCGACGGGTGGTTGGAGCGTTCGCTGTCGCCGGGCAGAACCGGCCGCAGCATCAACTCGGTGCCGTCTTTGAGTATCACCGGAATGGGCGTCACGAATGCCGCCAGTCGCTGGCGGGCGGTCCGGAGCAAGCGCTCACTGACGCCGGGTAGGTCGGCCATGGCGGCGAAGGCCTTTTCGTCACCGATGTAACCGGACAGTGGTTCGGTGGCGGTCACGGTGGCGGTGCGGGGTTTGTCTCGCAGCAGTGCGATCTCGCCGACGATCACTCCGGCGGAGACCTCATCGAGTACGACGGCGTCATCCTCGCCGGTGTGACGGATCCCGGCCCGGCCGGAGTGGATCAGGATGAATGACACGGCTTGCTCGCCCTGGCGCATCAGCACCTGCCCGGGGGCGGCGCGCAGCGGCCGCAGCCGCTCGGCCACCGCGTGCAATTGCTCAGCCGAACAGTCTGCGAACAACTCCATATCGGCCAAACCGTCGGTGCGCATGCTCACCAGTGCGGCGCTCTCCCCCAATGCCGAGGCCAGACCGCGTTCACCGTGTTCCACCGTCATCGCATGGTCCTAGCCATGGTGACTAGTAGGCCAGAAGATTGACTATTCCGCTGAAGGCTTTCGGTAACGCACTCGCAGCCGGCACGATCATGGACCGTACCGGCGCACAGCCGCTGGCCTGAAGCAGTCCCGCAGTCAGCGCGCGGTAGCGACGCGACATTGTGCGCCATCTGCGGTCATAGTCGCCAGGGTTGTCGGCCAGCACCGCTTCGACCAGCAATTCCGCACCACCAAAGGCGATACCCAGACCCTCGCCGGTCAGCGCGTCCACGTAACCCGCAGCATCACCGACGAGCATGACCCGCCCGGCCGAACGACTCTTCACGCGTTGACGCAGCGGGCCTGCAGCGCGATCGGAGCCGTGGCTAGCCGAACCCAGTCGTGCCGCCAGGGCGGGGAAAGCCTTCAGCTGGTCGTCGAATTTGCCCTGGCGTGACGTGAGGACCGCCACACCGACACTGTCCTCGGCCACGGGTGTCACATACGCCTCGGTGTCATGCGCCCAATAAACCTCGACGGTGTCACTCCACGGAGCGATTTGGAAGTGACGACGGATCCCCCACCGGCGGCGGCCGCGACTTGGCAGGTCCAGTCCGAGGGAGCGCCGGATCGGCGAGTGCAGACCGTCGGCTGCGGCGAGGTAGCGCGACTGCAGGTCTCCGCATCGAACCGACGATGCGTCTTGACTTAGCGCGCCGATGTCGGCGTGAAGTATCCGAACCCCAGCCGCGGAGGCCGCGTCGTGGAGGGCCTCGGACAGGGCGGTGCGGCGCATTCCCAGACCTTCGCCCGACCGGAAGTCGGCGCGGACGCGGTGGGTTGAATCCAGATAGGTGATGCCGTGAAACGCCTTGCCGTGCGGGTTCACCCCGATGTTTCGCAGATGCTTGACGGTATGCGGCATCAGCCCCTCACCACAGGCCTTGTCGATCGGGCCGGGCCTGCGTTCGATGACGACGGCCTCCAGACCGGCCTTGGCGGCATAGGTGGCGGTTGCCAGACCACCGGGGCCGCCGCCGGCGACGATGAGATCGATCACGTCAAACTCGCCAGTGCCGCGTTCTCTGTGGTGATGCGGGTGGCGAGTAGGACGCCGTTGAGCACGGTAAATACCAGTGCGGTGATCCACGCGGTATGGACCAGAGGTAGCGCGATGCCCTCGGCGATCACCGCAACGTAGTTGGGATGCGACAGCAGTCGGTAAGGCCCGCCGGAGACCCTCGTTGCACCGGGTATCACCACCACCCGCGTGTTCCACTGTTGCCCCAGTGTCGTGATGCACCACCAGCGAAGTGCCTGCGCCGCAACCACTATCGCCAGCATCGGCCAGCCCAGCGCCGGCAGGAACGGTCGGTCCAACCAGATCACCTCGACCAGGCAGCCGACCAGGAATGCGGTGTGCAGAATGACCATCGCCGGATAGTGGGCGGCGCCGAACTCGACGCCACCCTGGGTCCGGCTCCACGCCAGATTGCGCTTGGAGACGACAAGTTCAGCCACCCGCTCGCAGGCGACTGCGGCGATCAACAGCACGTACCACATCATGAAATGTGAACTATCAGTGCCATTGCAGCAGAACCAGCTCCGAACAGAAGCCGGGTCCCATCGCCATCATCACTGAGGGGCCGCTCACCGGGTGTTTGGCTTTGGTGTCCCGGAGCACATGCAGTACCGAGGACGACGACAGGTTGCCGACGTCGGACAGGGATCGCCAGGTGAGTTCAAGAGCGCCGTCCGGCAGGACGAGGCTTTCCTCGATCGCCTCGATCACCTTGGGGCCGCCGGGGTGGCTCACCCAGGTTCCGATGTCATCGATGGTGAGGTCGTGCGCGCCAAGGAATCCGGTGACGTCATCACGCAGGTAACGGCTGACTACCTCAGGGACGTCGGCCGAGAGAACCAGTTGCAGGCCGTTCGACCCGATATCCCAGCCCATAGCGCGCAACGAATCGGGATACAGGTGGCTGCGGGAGTCGATGATGTCAGGTCCGACCGCGCCGATCTCGCGGGCACGGCGTTCGCCGACGGCGACCACCGCGCCGGCACCGTCACCGAACAGAGCACTGCCGACCCAGCCCGCGATCTCGGACTTCAGCGCGGGGAAGGTGAGCGAGCACAACTCCACCGACAGCAGTACGGCGACATCGTCAGGTGCTCCGCGCAGATAGTCATGCAGTCGGGCCACGCCGGCCGCACCGGCCACGCAACCGAGTCCGAACATCGGCACCCGGCGCACATCGGGCCGCATACCGAGACGGGTGGCCACCCGTGCCTCCAGCGAGGGCACCATGATGCCGGTTACCGTCGTCGAGATGATCAGGTCAACATCGCTGGGCCGTAGACCGGCCTCATCGAGAGCCGCCGACACAGCCACGCATCCGAGTTCCACCGCATGCTCGATGAACAGGTCATTGGCTTTGCCGAAGTCCTTCAGGCCGGGGTAGGACTCGATCGGCAGGACGAGGTGGCGATGGGCGACTTTGGCGGAACGGTGCAAGCTGCGCATGATTTTTTCGTGTTCGACGAATTCCGGGTCGGCTACGAATGCGTCGGTGATCTCATCCTGGCTGTAACGGTTCGGGGGCAGCGCGCCCTGCACCCCCGCAATCACGCTGACCGGACGGGTCGCACTGGACGTGGGTTTGCTGGACATACTCCTAGTATGCCCGTATTTCACGGAACCGACCCTTACGGATGGCTGACGCCGGGGTCAGGCACCGGGTATTCACCTCGGTAGTCGTGGCCAGGGCAACCAGTATCGGACGGTTTGAGCGTAATCATCAAAGGTCCGGCCATAGATCCGCCGGTAACGGGCCTCTTTGAACAGTGGTGCGATTAGGCAGTAGGCCGTAAACGTGATTGCTACCACAAGTTGGTCGGGTGTCCACGTGGGGACGGTCCACAGGGTCAACGCGAAAGAAACGTAGATCGGTTGGCGGGTCAGCCGGAATAGACCCGTCACCGGCATCGGCGGATAGACCGGCTTGCGGCCACGAAACAGTGCGACCCACCCCAGACTGCCGGTCTGCAGTGACAGCCCGGCGTCGGCCATGGACTTTCCGAGCAACGCCCAGGACGTCGCGTAGAGCGCGACCATGACCACGAGCGCCGGACCCCTGGCCTGCCACCAGATCGTCGAAGATGGCGTCCAGAACGCGAAAAGTACGAACACCTGCAGTGCGGCAATCGTGGTGTAACTCGTCGTCGAGAGAGTGTTTCCCGCGCCCATTGGCGCCAACTTCCCGAGCAGTGCCCTGCCCCGGTTAGTCAGCAGCAGGGAGTGCACGAGTGGGAACTGGATGAGCAGTGCGGCATTGGCAACCCAGTTCCACGGCGCCGACACAGTGCCCAGGGATCGACTCATGCCGAAGAACATCGCCACCATCATGGTCAGCACGCCCAGCGCGAAGGACACATGGCAGACAGCGCCGTAGCACAGCGCCAGAGTCATTCGCCCGCGCCTTCGGCGGACATCGTCACGCGGTGACTGCGTTTCCACCGAGGCTCCCCTTTCGATAACGGCTCACAGCCGTACCTCCCGTAGCGTATCCAATATGGAACTGCGAAGACGCCTGTCGATGCTTCGATGGTCTGTTTTGCGCGCGGGCATCGGTGTCCGAAATTTCACCAAGACGGGCCAGTTGGGCGACGGCCGGGAGACCGCTGCTGCAGAATTCGTGGTTGCTCACGCCCGTAAGGGCGATATCGAGGATGTACTCGCGAAAATGGATCAGTACTCCTACGACAAGTCGTTTCTGGTCAGCGTCGGCGACGAGAAGGGAAAACTTCTCGATGCCGCGGTCCGGCGAGCGAATCCCCGAGTGGCTCTGGAGTTGGGCACCTACTGCGGATACGGCGCACTGCGGATCGCGGCTGCCGCGCCCTCGGCACGGATACTCTCCGTTGAGCTATCCCCCGCCAATGCCGATGTTTCACAACGGATCTGGAGCCATGCAGGTGTTGCTGACCGAATCACCTGCGTAGTCGGGACTATCGGCGATGACGGCGTCACCCTGGACAGGTTGCAGGCTGACCACGGGTGCGCCTCCGCCGGCATCGACTTCTTATTCATCGATCACGATAAGAACGCATACCTGACCGATCTCTTGGCCATCGTCAATCGAGGCTGGTTAAAATCGGGAGCAATTGTCCTGGCAGATAACGTCGGTTTCCCCGGCGCTCCGGAGTACCGCGCCTACATGCGTGAGCACCAGGGCAAGAACTTCCGCACCATTGAGCATCGGACCCATGTCGAGTACCTGCCACTGATCCCGGATCTGGTTCTCGAATCGGACTACCTCGGCTAGGAGTCCTTGGAAACGAGCAGGTTTCGTCGCCGAGTGGCCCTGTCCATCCGGTGCCGTCCGCCGCCGCCGCCGTCCTCGCTAATTCCCAGCAGGGCGTGCAGCCTCACCAGAGGTCGGGGGGCCCACCAGTTCCATTTACCCATCACGTGCATGAACGCGGGTACCAGAACAACCCGAACCAAGGTGGCGTCGACAAGCACCGCCAGGGTCAGGCCCAGGCCGAACAGTCGCATCACCGCCACCTGTGCTGCGATCAGCGCGGCGAACGAGATCGCCATGATCAGTGCTGCGGCCGTGATTACTCGCCCAGTGCGGGCCAAGCCCAACGCCACACTTTCGTCGCTATCGGCTGATGTTTTCGAGGATGCGAGCCAGAACTCCCGAATCCGCGAGACCAGAAATACCTCGTAGTCCATCGACAGTCCAAAGGCCACACAGAACAACAGCACCGGCATATTGGCCACCAGCGTGCCGGTCGTCGTGGTACCCAGACCGCCGAGGTTACCGTCCTGGAAGATCCACACCGTCGCCCCGAAGGCCGCGGACAACGAGAGCATATTGAGGATCAGCGCCTTGATCGGAACCACCACGCTGCCGGTCAGAAGGAACAGCAGCACCAGCATGATCGCGGCGATCAGACCCATTACCAACGGCAACCGGGATGTGATGGCGTCGACGCTGTCGCGGTTGACCTGAGCCAGCCCACCGAATTCGGCTGCTCGGCCGCCCGGGGTGGGCACCGCATGCATTCGGCTGAGTTGTGTTTCGGAGGCTTCCGAGAACAGCGGCAGCGAGCTGCCGACCGTCAGCAGGGTGCTACCGGAGGCATCCCCGGTGGCGGCCAGCGGCGGACCGGTCAACCGGCCGGCCACGTAGGTGCCACTCGGCGCCGATACCGAGTTCACGTCAGGAACGCGGGACAGATCGGCGGCGTAACGGTCGACCTCGGCGCGGTCCAGGCCGGCGGAGTCCGGAATGACGATCGGCACTTCGGAGTCTGAGTCAATCGCGAAATCTGATCGCAGCAGATCACCGACCTGATGCGCTGATGCCGATTTCGGCAACACCCGATCATCGGGGAACCCGGGGCGTACTCCGAAGAACGGAGCACCGAGCACACCTAGTAGCAGCACGACGGCCACACCGATTGGTATCGCGTGACGCATGACGAATTTTGTCGAGCGATACCAGAACTGTTGCTCGACCGGCAGCGGTGCGGGCACCGGCCGGAGCCGTATCCGGCGCAACGCGCGCCGTACATCCAGACTGTCCAGCCGGTCCCCGAGCGCCATGATGGCCGCGGGCGTGATGACGATTGCTGAGAGCGCGGCAAACGCGACCGTCGCCACACCCGCATAGCCGAACGAGCGCAGAAAGTTCATCGGGAAGATCACCATCACCGCCATCGACAGTGCGACGATGACCGCCGAGAACAAGACTGTTCGGCCAGCCGTGACCATGGTGGTGACAACGGCGCTCTCCCGATCGGCACCGGCGGCCAACTCGTCCCGATACCGACTGATCATCAACAGCGTGTAGTCGATGGCCAACGCCAAACCCATTGCGGTGGTCAGATTGAGCGCGAAAATCGACACGCCGGCGAAGAAGGTGATGCTCCTCAAAACGGCCAACGATCCCAGGATCGCCATCACCCCGACACCTATCGGCAAAGCCGCAGCGAACACTCCGCCGAACACCCAAATCAACACCAGGAAGCTCAGCGGAACAACGATCGCCTCCAGTAGCAGCAGGTCCTGCTTCGACTGCTCGGTGACTTGCAGATTCACCATCGCGGCACCGCCGGCGCGCACCACGATGCCATCGCGTTCTCCGACTATCAGGTCGGTGAGTTCCTTGGTGTAGGTCTGTTGCTTGCTCTCAGGACCGACGATCCCCGTCACGATTAGTCCAGATCGCTTGTCGGTGGAGACCAGAGCTGATGCGGCCGGAGGGGGTGCAGTCCATGCTGAGGTGATCGATGCGATATGACCGGACCGGGTGAGTTGATCGATGGCGTCATTGGCCACCGCACGCGCGGCGGGGCTGTCGAATCGGTCAGGCGCGGTGATGACGATGACGAGTGAAACATCGCCCTGACCGAACTTCCCGGAGAGCATTTCGGCCGCCCGGGACGATTCTGCGGTCGGATCCTGGAATCCACTGGGTGAGAGTTTTTGAGCCACTGGGATTCCGAAGGCACCGATGCCCACCATCAGCAGCACCGCGACAACGATGACCCGCCGCGGCACCGCGATGGCCATCCTGGCGATACCGCGAAGCATGTCACCAGTCTGTCATGGGCGTCGCCGGTGACGACTGGTCGCAGGCTTGCTCAGCCGCCCGTTGCACGCTCCCCCAAGCAGGGGTGACTTGCGGCGGTGCCAGAAACAGGTAGCTTTCACCGCGTTTGCCGCGACCGCCGGAGGTCTATGGGTGTCAGATCCGATGAATGTCACACCAGAGTTGTTGATCGCCGCCGGAGCCCAGGCCGAGGCGCAATCCCAGGACCTCTTCGACAGCTGTAACCGCACCGAAGCGATAATCAACGCTGCACTTTTCGGTTGGGTGGGCAGGTCTGCGGATGCGATGTCCGCCAGGGCGCAGACGTGGTCGGCAGCAACGACGGCTCTGTGCACCGGCATCTCCGATCATGTCGAGGCTCTGCGACTCAGCGGTACGACCTTCGTCGAGATTGAGCGGCACAACGCCCAAGCAGCCGCTCAGGTGCCCCACCGCGGTGATTCGCGGTGACCCTGTGCCCAGCCGATATCGACCATTGGGATCCCGAGCAAGTGAGGGCGGTGTCAGAGGCCGCGACCGCCCGCGCGGAGTCGGCCGAGTCGGTGTCGGTGGCGCTTGCGCAGTTACCGTCGATGTCATGGTGGAGCGGGCTGGCCGCCAACGCCGCCTACGAGGCCATCGCCATGACCCGGCTGGCCCTGGAGGCACACGCCGAAGAGGCCCGCGTGGTGGCTCGCGCCGCCGCGGAGGCTGCCGAGGAAATCGATCGACTGAAGTCGCGACTACGCAACCTCGACGAGGACGCCCACGCCGCCACGCTGATGATCGACCGCGTCACCGGCACCGTGGTTCCCGACACCGGATACCGCGGCAAGCCCGAGCAATTCAGCGCCGAAGCCGATCCGATCCAGGCCCGACTCGACGCGATAATCACCGAAGCCAACGCCGTCGACGCCGAACTTGCGCAGGCAATCTCGGCTGCCGGAAACCGGTTTCCGATACCGCGGGCTCCGTCAGTGCCAACCAGCCCCGAATACCGCAAGGCTTGGTGGGACGCACTGAGCCGGGATGCCAAAGACATACTGCTGGAGGACAATCCAGATGAACTGGGTAACTGCGACGGGTTACCGGTAGCAGACCGCAGTATCGCTAACATCGCCGTATTGACTAGTGACCTCGACCGGATCGATCGCGTCGCATTCGACCACAACTTGCCGGTCGATGACATCCTCTCAGAGCCAGCGCGATTCGGCCTGAACATGACAGACGTCATGCGCTACGTCAATGCGGTCGGGGTTCAACGCGGACTCGATTACCACCGGTCTCGGACCGGCGCCGAGGTCCTTCTGTTGCTCTACAGACCCCTGGAATTCGGCGGACAGGGACGGGCCGCGATTGCCATCGGCGACCCGGATAACGCCGACCACACCGCAGTGCTGGTTCCGGGCACCGGCAATAGTGTCGCCAACGGCTGGCTCGCCGACAACGACGACGCCACCAACATCTACACCGAAACCCTGGCCGCCACTGGCCAGGGTCGAGGTGTCTGCGTGCTGGCGTGGATGGGCTATGACACACCCGATGCCATCGCCGATCCACGGGTAGCCCAGACCACGCTCGCCCGCCGAGGCGGCGCTGCATTGGCCGCAGACGTCAACGCCCTCAAAGTGACTCATCGCGGCCCGTCGCATGTGACGGTGATCGGTCATTCCTACGGCTCTACAACCGTCGCGGATGCCGCCGCAGGGTATGGATTGGACGCCGACGATATCGTTCTCATCGGGTCGCCCGGAACCGACCTGGCCCAAACCGCATCGGATTTTCATCTGCCCGAAGCCGGTCACGTCTATGTCGGCGCTGCGTCGACCGATCCCATTACCAATCTGGCGGGGATACCGATCGCAGTGCCCGGAACCGGGCTTATGCCCGAGCCAATCGGGTTGGGCGCCGATCCCGCAGCCGACGGCTTCGGGTCCACCAGATTCAAGGCCGAGGTCCCGGGGTGGACCTTGGGATCCTGGACCGACCACGAGCACTACTTCGATGACGGCTCCGAATCCCTCTACAGCATTGCCGACATCACGTCCGGCCACGGAACTGCCCTGCAGAGCCACGAAATGACCGCGGCACACCGCGACAGCCTCCTCGGCCCGCTTGCGCCCCGATTGGGACTGCCGGACTGGAGCATTCCCCTGATGGATCCCGAACTGACCCGGCCCGCGGCGACCGGGCACCACCACCACCCGGTAAGCGGCGAGGGACCATGAGCAATTCGGGCTGATGGCGCACTCTGTTCACCGCTCTGTTGCCTGAACCGGGGGCAGCAAGCACCCGCCGGTGTGATACTCGCGCCACGTGCTGAAAACATCTTTGGGGAGCGCAGGCATGAGCGAAGTCATTCACACCTTGGGGTCAACGACGGCGGTGCCCGAGAAGGCGCGAGCGATCGTTGTCGATCACGAGCACAGTCGCACCGCAATGAGCGCCGACGCGCTGCGCCGCGGCATCGAGGATCACCTGCGCTACACACTGGGACGCCCCGCCGCCCTACTCGAGCCGCAGCACTACTACCAAGCCCTCGCGCTGGCCGTACGTGACCGCATGCAGGACCGTTGGATCAAGACCACCCAGACCTATCTGCAGCAATCCTCGAAGGTGGCCTGCTATCTGTCCGCGGAGTTCCTGCTCGGGCCGCACCTGGGCAACAACCTGCTGAGCCTGGGGCTCGAAGACGCCGCCCGCGAAGCGTTGGCCGCGATGGGCCAGGACTACCACGAGGTACTCGACTGCGAGGAGGAGCCGGGTTTGGGCAACGGCGGCCTGGGCCGGCTGGCCGCCTGTTACCTCGACTCGCTTGCCACCCTGCAGCGACCGGCGATCGGCTACGGCATTCGCTACGAGTTCGGCATCTTCGATCAGGAGATCCACGACGGCTGGCAGGTCGAGACGACCGACAACTGGCTGAACGCCGGAAACCCGTGGGAGATCGCCAAGCCCGAACTGAACTACCGCGTCATGTGGGGCGGCCACACCGAGCGCTATCGCGACGAACGGAACGTGGAACGAGTGCGGTGGGTACCGCAACGCTCGGTCAAGGGTGTGTACTACGGCACCCCGATCCAGGGTTATGGCGTGAACACCTGCAACACGCTGACGCTGTGGAGCGCGCGCGCGATGAAAGAACTGGCCCTCGATGCTTTCAACGCCGGGGACTACTACCGTGCCGTCGAGGACGAGGTGGCCGCCGAGACGGTCACCAAGGTGCTCTACCCCAACGACGAACCTGAGGTCGGTAAGCAGTTGCGGCTGCTCCAGCAGTATTTCTTCGTGTCGTGTTCACTGCAGGACATTCTTCACCTGATCGAAGACCTTGCCGGCAGCACTGCGCGCGAGCTTCCCGATCGGGTGGCGGTGCAGCTCAACGACACCCATCCGTCGATCGCCGTCGCCGAACTGATGCGGCTGCTGATCGATGAGCGCGGGATCGGCTGGGACGAGGCCTGGCGCATCACGGTGGCGACGATGGCCTACACCAACCACACGCTGCTGCCCGAGGCACTGGAGACCTGGCCCCTGTCGATGTTCGAGCAGTTTCTACCGCGCCACCTGGAGATCATCTACGAGATCAATCGTCACTTTATCGATGAGGTTCGGGCGCGGTTTCCCGGCGATGACGCACGGGTGCGGCGGATGTCGATCATCGGCGAGGACGGCGCAAAATCCATCCGGATGGCGCACTTGGCCACCATCGGCAGCCATGCCGTCAACGGAGTTGCAGCGATGCATTCCGAACTGGTTAAGACCACCATTCTCAAGGACTTCTACGAGATGTGGCCGGAGCGGTTCAGCAATAAGACCAATGGGGTGACCCCGCGGCGCTTCGTGGGACTGTCCAACCCCGGACTGCGCACGCTGCTCGATGACACCATCGGTGATGGCTGGATGATCGACCTGTCGAAATTGAGGGCGCTGGCACCATTAGCGGACGATCCCGCATTCGGCAAGCGGTGGCGAGCCGTCAAGCGGGAGAACAAAGCCCGGCTCTCGGACTATGTCGCGGTGAAGACCGGCATCCAACTCGATCCGGACTGGCTGTTCGATGTCCAGGTCAAGCGTATTCACGAGTACAAACGTCAACACCTCAATGTTCTGCACATCATCACCGAATACAACCGCCTCAAGCAGAATCCGAACCTTGAGATCGCCCCCCGCGCATACCTTTTCGGCGGCAAGGCTGCGCCCGGCTACTTCATGGCCAAGCTCATTATCAAACTGATCAACTCCGTCGCGGAGACGGTCAACGCCGACCCGGACGTCAACGACCGTATGAAGGTGGCGTTCATCCCAAACTTCAATGTGCAGAACGGTCAGTTGATCTATCCGGCCGCAGATCTTTCCGAGCAGATCTCCACTGCCGGCAAGGAGGCGTCCGGCACCGGCAATATGAAGTTCATGATGAATGGCGCATTGACCATCGGCACCCTCGACGGTGCCAACGTCGAGATGCGCGAGGAGGCCGGCCCGGAGAACTTCTTCCTGTTCGGGATGACCGTCGAAGAGGTGACGAGGCTCCAGCGCGAGGGCTACCGACCCCGCGACTACATCTCCGGCGAGCTTGCGACGGCACTCGGTTCGATCGCTGAGGGTCGGTTCTCCGGCGGTGACACCGCAGTGTTCGCACCGCTGGTCTCCAACCTCACCGACCACGACTACTTCCTGGTACTTGCGGACTATGCCGATTACATCCGCAGCCAGGACGAGGTCAGCGACACCTGGCGGGACACCCCGGTATGGACGCGCAAATCAATCCTCAATTCAGCGCGCTCAGGGAAGTTCTCCTCGGATCGGCCGATCACCGAATACTGCGACGAGATCTGGAACGTCGAGCCGGTCCCGATCGGGGACTAGGCCATACCTCAATCCTCCCCGGCTTCGCCCCGACAGTGAGATCGTGGTAGCTGAAGCCGTACGCCGGCAGAGGGAGACGGGGCATGCTCGAGGTATCCGAGGTCGGCAACAAGATCGATCGGGATGAGTACGACGCGGCGATTCCCGATCTTCGCGTCGGGCTGATCAACGCCCAGTACGACCTTCGCGACGCCAACTTCCCGGTGGTCATCTGGATCGCCGGCGACGACCGTCTGGCGGCCAATGCGTTGGTCAACCGCCTCAATGAGTGGATGGACTCGCGCTACGCCGACACCCGGGTTTTCGCCGATCCCACCGAAGAGGAGTCGCAGCGACCCCAACTGTGGCGGTTGTGGCGATCATTGCCGCCCAAGGGCCGGGCTTCATTCTTCGTCGGCGGCCTGATGCGGGCGGCAAGTCTGCGCGCCGAAGCTGAGATCGACGAGCCGGAGTTCTCCATCTGGCTTCGCCACATCTCCCAAATGCAGCACGCACTGGTGGCTGACGGCGCCCTGATCTTGAAATTCTTTCTGCACACCCCCGCGAAGGTGCAGAAGAAGAAACTCAAGAAGGCCGAGAAGCACCCCGAGTCGGGCTGGCAGGTGGACCAGCGCGACTGGGCGGCGCTGGATTCGCTCGGGCCGGTATTGCCCATCGCCGAGCGCATCCTGCGCGAGACCAGCGGACCGGGGGCACCGTGGACCATCGTGGAGTCCACCGACTCCCGGTACCGCGATCTGACCGTCGCCCGAACGATTCTGGCCGCCCTCACGGCGCGGTTGGCCGAGCAGGCACGGCCGACCGGTTGGTCGCTGGCGGAATCGGTGTTCGGCGATCTTGACGCCACCGCCGACGTGCTTTCCGGAGTCGACCTCGCCAAGACCATCGACAAACAGGACTACCGCGAAAAGTTGGCCAAACAACAGGCCCGACTGCACCGGCTCGCGCTCGAGGCCCGTAAGCGCGGGGTGAGCACGGTGTTGGCTTTCGAGGGTTGGGACGCCGCCGGCAAGGGCGGGGTCATCCGCCGTATCACCGGCGCCCTGGAGGCGGGTGACTATCGGGTGATCCCGGTGGCCGCGCCCACCGAGGAGGAACGCAAATATCACTACCTGTGGCGGTTCTGGCGCGATCTGCCGCCCTCTGGCAAGTTCGTCATCTTCGACCGCACCTGGTACGGCCGGGTACTGGTGGAACGAGTGGAGGGCTTCGCCACTCCGGCCGAATGGCAGCGGGCCTACGACGAGATCAACGACTTCGAGAGCCAGTTGGTCGAGCGCGGCTACCTGGTGGCGAAGTTCTGGTTGCACGTCTCCCCCGAGGAGCAACTCGCCCGGTTCAGGGCGCGCGAGGAGACGGCCTACAAGGCACACAAGATCACCGACGAGGACTATCGAAACCGCGAGAGGTGGGATGACTACGTCAAGGCCGTCGATCAGACGATCCTGCGCACCACCTCCGATGGCGCCCCGTGGCACGTGATACCCGCGAACGATAAACGGCTGGCCCGGGTAGCGACTCTGAAAGCGGTCAACAACGGGTTGGCCAGGGTGCTACGGGAGAGCTGAACCCGCTCGCCCGGGATCGGCGTCAATCGGCCAGATACTCTTCGCCGCCACTCGGGTATCCACCACCGGTGGTGGTGATGTGCACGTGGTCAAAGTGGCCGTAGCCGTAGCCGCTGGCGCCGCCACCCGGCGTGTAATAGGTCCCGCGCCAGATCACGTCCTGCACCCCGAACACCCCGGCATTGTGCATCGCGTAGGCGAGGATCGCATCGCCGAGTGCGATGCCCTCAGAGCTACCCGGATTGGGGATCATGATGTCGAGCGCCAGGCCATTGGGATGCCACGGCTTGGAATCCGGCCGAACACCGATCATGGTGTGGATTTGCGGGAACTCCGCGCTGACGCTGCGTTCCACCAGGATCGTCTTGACTTGCAGTCCACGTTCGGAGGCCACTCCGACTGGCAGTGATCGCGGCCCCTGATCCACATACGATGCCGGTGCAATCACGGCCTCCGGTGCGACATTCGGTTCGGCTTCGGGCAGCGGGTCAGGGAGCGCATCGGGTGCGGCATCGGGCAGCGCATCGGGTGCGGCATCGCTGATCATCTCTGATTGCTGCGCGACCACCATTTCCGAGCAGCATGCCAGCGCGTCGTCGCCGGCCGGCGAAGTCACCCCGCTACCCGGAGTGGCTCCGGCCCCGGCGGACAAGATCACTGCTGTCGGCAGAATCACCGTCGCCGCGAGAGCCGACCACTTGGTGCGCATGCCACCCAAACCTGACTTGAACATCACGAAATGATAACGGACTCGAGCGGACGTCAGCGGCAACGGCGCGCCCGAGCAGGTCGTAAAATCCCAGAATCACGCCTCTGAGCTGCGGAAACTAACGCCAGATCCGGGAAACACGCGGGATGGAGCTAAGGGGATTCGAACCCCTGACCTTCTCGATGCGAACGATGCGTGATGAGCGTTTATCAGCTCAATCTCTGACGATCCCACTACAAAACACGTGCCGCGGCCGAAGGATTCGTCGAGTGCCGCTGTCGTGCGGTGGATCGAACGGTCGGCCCTCATGTCATGTGCCTACTTCTTCATCGAATCTTCCGGGTCCTTCGATGACAATCGCCTTCGTCACGGGGAGACCGAACGCGACGTGCTCGCGCTGCCGCCGTTCTCAACTTGTCCTCGGCCCGCTGCGCGGCCTCGCAATGCCTGTCTTTCGACGAATGTTAACGATGGATTTTATGATTTTGTGGCCGCGGTTGGGCGAGTAACC
>Ga0194039_1000550_pt1 | contig 22309 bp, 17 predicted proteins | sample JunL228m_MetaG_FD_148679 | JGI IMG/M metagenome (GOLD analysis project Ga0194039, IMG submission 148679) | Anoxic zone freshwater microbial communities from boreal shield lake in IISD Experimental Lakes Area, Ontario, Canada - Jun2016-L227-8m | ecosystem: Environmental > Aquatic > Freshwater >... | reverse complement strand
TCTTTATATATTCTGGATATTAACATTCCCCCAATACGCATTCCCCTATATTTTTCTTGTACATAGACACCAGCCAGCCATGGAGAAAGATCTTTCCTTGTATCCATATCAAATTCTTTAATACAAGCAGTTCCTATGAATTCTTCTTTTTTTGTCGCTACGACAGCTAATGGTATTTTGTCAATGTTAACTCTTTCAGCAATTGAGTTTTGAAAACCTTTCAAGGTTTTTTGCGGGTGTAAGTAGCTCCACTCCTTATAAAACAGACTGGCAATCTCTTTTATTAAGTGCTTTTTATGAAATAGGTAATTGATTTCAATATCCATATTATTGTTATTTGGACAGATGCTTGCCTGTAGCGATAAAACAAGCCCCTCTTAATGCGGTATCATACCCTAAGCACGAAAGTTTTAGCTTTGGAGGAGGCACTAGCTTCAAACCTGTAAGCATACATTCATTAGCCTGTTCTAAGAGTAGGTTGCCTCCGCCTAGGGATACTCCTCCGCCAAATACAACTAATTCAGGGGATAGAATAGTTGCGATATTTCTTAATCCCATGCCTAGATTATAAGCAACCTCTTTCCATTCGTGTTGACAGAGCTTTTCAGCGTTCTTCTTATAGACACGCCTAATTCCATTGCCAGAAACGAGGGCTTCAAGGCACGAACCGCCTCCACATTCGCAAATTACCCTTTCTGGATGAGAACAACGATAATTAATACACTGATGAGCAAATTCAGGATGAGATAGCCCCTGATAGATTTTACCATTTAACAGAAAGCCACCACCCATTCCGGTGCTAAGAGTTATATATAAAAAATATTTCTCTTTGTAGTTTCCTAAATTATACTCACCTAATGCAGCAACATTCGTGTCGACATCAACAAAGAAAGGAGCTTTCCATTCTTTTTCCATTATCTCTTTCAAAGGAACATTTCTCCAATTTTCTTGATGCAAGGGAGAAACTATTCCCTTTTCTGAATCTAGCGGTCCGCCAATAGCTGCTCCGATCCCAAGAATCTTCTTTCCTTTAGCTATTTCTTGAATTAAATGATTTATAAGATTAAGTCCTTCATTGAAAGATTTTGGGGTATCAACTTTTGTTCTTTTCAACTCTTTACCGTTACCATCAGTCGATGCAACCATTATTTTTGTTCCGCCAATGTCAAGCCCAATGTAAATTTCCATATATATCCCTATATAAAATAAGTTTTAAGCACTCTACATTTAATACTGTCGATTAATGCTTAAATTATAATTTAAAAAAAGAAATAAAGCGATTTAGCACAAGAGGAAAACTCAAACTACCCCTATATAACCTAAATTCTTTGTATGTTCATTGACTAAATTCTCAATCTTCATGCTTGCGGATAGCTTCTTCATTCCACTTTATGATTTCATATGATTTTATAGTCTGATTATTGGGTATGAGGGAATATATGAGAAAAGAGTGATAAAATCATATATTAAGACATCAAAAAAGTAGCTGAAGTTTGAGCTTTATGTCTTCTAGCGCTATTGATCAAATGTCTATATAGTTTTTATCAGGAAGTTGTACCATTAATATAATCCTCTTAAAAGTATCACAACTAATTATCTATATAGATATTATAACGCGTATTGTTTCCTGTTTTTACAGATAGTTTTGTGCCTATTTGCCCCAATTTAAATCAGAGTTTTGCAATAGGCTCTTATGTTTATAGATTGCTATCAATTATAAGACAATATGTCCTTAAGCTTGCGATGCAGTTTGTGGTTTGACACAAGCATACATTCGCTATTAAACTCTTTTGGCATATCAGGATTATCCGGTCCGAAATTTGAGATAATTGCCCCTGCCTCTTTCGCTATCACAAAGCCAGCCGCCATATCCCACAAAAACACTGTTTCGAAATACCCTTCAAGCCTTCCGCAGGCCACCCAGCAAATATCAATTGCTGCAGATGCAAGCCTTCTTATATCTTGACAATTATCCAATATCTTTCTAACATTATTCATCAGCGCAGGTCTCTTTGATTTATCATAAGGAAAACCTGTAGCAATGAGAGCTTTGCTTAAATCATCCATCTGACTACAATAAATCCGATGACCGTTTAAATACGCTCCATGACCGACAAGAGCGCTAAATTTTTCATATAAAAATGGACAGTAAACCACGCCGAATTTGAGTTCGCCTTTGTAGGCAAAAGCGATGGATATAGACACATTAAAATGACCATGGGCATAGTTGACAGTCCCATCTATCGGATCAACTATCCAAAGCGGACCATAAAAGTCAGTCCTGTCTTTGTGTGATTCCTCAGAATAAATAGGAATGTCGGGATATTGAGTGGAAAGTTCTTTCGTTATAAGTTCATCAGATTTGAGGTCTGAAGAAGTAACTAGTTCCGACCAGCGTTTATAGTTAAATTCCAGTTTTCCACTACGCAATTCCTTAATCAGGTGCCCGGCTTTCACAGCCAAATCTTCGGCAAATTCAAGCATGTGCTCCAATTCAATATCGCAATAATCTCTCACTTATACTCCTCCTATATCATGTTTGTTTATACAGACTAAAATCGATTGGTTAATTTAATTGTAAACTGATGAGCCTCTTGCAAATATTAGCTATCTCCTTTTTATGTCAAAAGATATTGCTGAAGCATAAAGGTAATTATTCCGGCAAAATATCCTAAAAGTGCAAGAAAACTAATCTTCTTCAGATACCAGAAAAAGTTAATTTTTTCCATCCCCATTGCGGCAACTCCTGCAGCTGAACCAATAATAAGTATGCTGCCGCCAGTTCCAGCACAATATGCAAGGAGAAGCCAGAAATTGTGGTTTAGTGGATATTGGTCTAAGCTATACATACCCTGAACCGCAGCGACGAGAGGGACATTGTCTATGACTGCTGATATCAGGCCTAGCAGAAAGAGTACGATATTTTCATTTATGATAGTTGCTGTAATCCAGCTAGCAAGTTTTGGTAATAGGCCAATAGATCCTAAAGAAGCAACACTTAAAAGAATACCAAGAAAAAAAAGTATGGTAGGAGAATCTATTTTTTTGAGCGCGCTTGAAAGGGATAGTTTCTTTTTGATTTGTTCATCCATTTTGTCATGTATAAATCCGGTTATTACCCAAAGAAGTCCCAGAGCAATGAGTGCTCCCATGTATGGAGGCAAATGTGTAAGAGTTTTGAATACAGGTATTAAAATCAGCATTAAAATGCCTGATGAAAACACTATGAACTGATGGATTCTAGAAAGATCATCTCTAACCTTTTTAGTTTCTATATCTGGTTCATCTTTAAGTATGGTGCCATTGATCATAAAAGAGACAATAACAAGAGGTACGATCAAGGAGATCATAGAAGGGATAAAGAGCCTTATAATTATATTCCAAGTAGAAATCTGTCCACCGATCCAGAGCATTGTTGTAGTGACATCACCGATTGGAGTCCATGCGCCCCCTGCATTAGCCGCTATAACCGTTATACCGGCAAAGAAAAGCCTATCCTTTGATTCGGGTATGAGTTTTCTTATAAGCGAAACTATTACAATTGTCGTTGTGAGGTTATCAAGAACAGCAGAGAGGAAAAATGTAATAAAGCCTAATAACCATATTAATTTTATTTTGTTAGTCTGAGTGATTCGCGCTGTTATGAATTCAAAACCATTATGAGCATCAACCAGCTCAACTATGGTCATTGCGCACATAAGGAAAAATAGAATGCCCGAAAGGCTTCCCATGTGATGATCCAGCTGCATGATTACATCTTGCTTATTCGCTGAGGAGAGTATGTAAACCGTCCAGCATAGAACACCAGTGACTAGAGCACTAGCTGCTTTATTGATTCTTACAAATTGTTCGAATGCAATAGCACTATAACCAAGAATAAAAATGATGACAATTAGTGTTTCCATTACAAAAATCAATTAGTGATATTCATTATTACTTATAAGTTCAAAACTGTCAGGTAAATATTTAAAGAGTTTATTGTTAGTAATAAATCGGATTGGGCTTATTAAATTATATTCGTAATTTTATATTCGAATGGAGCAAGTTTTATCTCCCTAAAAGAAATTGGATCTGGAGTATGATTCATTATAAAACTTTTTTCTCCTCTAGAATAGATCTCCACCCCATTAGGAGTGCTTAAATAAGCTATATTATTTTTAAGAATTATTTCTCGAGCAATCTTATCGACTACTGCAGATTCAGCTCCAGTGCCAACATAATAGACTATACCGTTTCCATATTTATTTTTTGTTATAGCAGCATACTTAGCATAGAAATCATCGTTATACGAGAAGATGGGTTGAGCAGTTGTACATTCCAATAAGTCTCGCCACACAGTAGAAGAGAATATTAAATTAGAATTAACATCCTTGATTTCAACGCTTTGCCCTTCATGAAGAGACTCAAAGTCTATAATCTTGATTCCTGCTATTGATTCTACTCTGTTTTCAGAGTTAAAAAGGATATTATTATTTATATCTTTTATCCCGGCCCTAAAGCTAAATACGACAGTTCCACCATTTCTTGCAAACGCTTCAATTCGATCTGAGATTTCATTTTTAGCTAACATCAGTACTGGAATCAGGAGTAGTTTGTATTTGCTAAAATCAACATCAGAAGAAACTACATCAACTTTAGAATTCAGCCTAAAAAAAGGTGCATATAGGCGTTCTGCTTCTTTGGTAAAATCAAATAGTCTACTTTGTGGTTGAATTTTCCATGACCAAATATTATCCATGTCATAAACAAGGGCTATTTCTGAATTAATATCGTCCGTAGGCTCAAATCCTGAGTTATGGACATGCTCGATAAACTTCTTTACCTCATAATACTTCCTGCCAGGTTTATTTCCATGATCTAGAATTCCATAGCAGAATTGCTCTGCTCCCTTACATGCAGCCCTCTCTCTGAAGAAAAGTATAGATTCGGCTCCATGAGCAATAGACTGCAATGTCCACATTGTAGCCTGGCCAGGTCTTGGCAGATATCCTATTATTTGATGACCTTGAGCGCCGATGAGTTGTTCCATTACACAGAAATTTTTCTGTTTAATCGACCTCATCATATCGAGATAAAGGGCAGTAGAATACGGCGGTACGGGTTCTTTTAACCCACCCCAAACAGGATAATTATCATAGGAAACAATGTCTAGACTCTTTCCAATGTTTTTGAAATCCATAGCTTTATCAAAAAGGCCACCTGAAAAATTATGAGTTATAAACTGTCTTTCTCCAACATACTTCTTAAGTATATCAATTTGCATTTTTGCATAATTAGATATTGATGATGCTCTGAATCGATAAAAGTCCAACATCAATGATGGATTATGCGTCGTTATTGTCGGTTTTGGAATTGGAATTTCGCAAAAAGAATTATAAGTTTGAGACCAAAATGCTGTTCCATATGTCCTATTTAGAACAGAAATATCTTTGTATTGACATTTAAGAAAATCCTGAAATCCGCGATGGCATATAGGGCAGAAGCACATATCGCTACCCTCATGGCCAAATTCGTTATCAATCTGCCATCCGGTAACCTGTTCTTCTTTAGAATAGTGTTTGGCAAGTATCTCAACTATCTTACTGCTTAATTCAATATACTTTTGACTATTAAAGCAGTACTGACGCCTTCCTCCGAAAACTCTCTTCCGTCCGTTCTCATCTTCAGAGAGGACTTCAGGGTATTTCAACGCGACCCATGCAGGCATAGTAGCAGTCGGCGTGCCAAGTATGACTTTTAAATCATGCTCTTTTGCTTTTCTTATGACATTATCAAAAAAATCAAAAGAATATTTCCTTTCTTCCTCTTCAAAAATATGCCACGCAAACTCAGCAATTCTGACTACATTAAGACCTAGTTCCTTCATCCATTTCATATCAGAATCAATGAGATTAGCATCCCACTGTTCAGGGTAATAATCTGTTCCAAAATGCATTATATTTGTACCTTATATAAAGATTTATTTATACAAAACCATTACTGAATACACTTTATTTGTCAAGCAATCAAAACTTGATGAATGGAAAGGGAGACATGAAGTCTCCCTTAAAAAACAAACAACGAAAATAAAAAGGTTTCCTTATTTCAGGTATTTCTGTATAAGAGCTGCAATATTTTTCTTTTCTGAATTATCAAGGATATGTACAGGTTTCTTGCAAACTGAAGAACTTATAACATCCATCTGCTTTAAAGTTTCTTTCAGTGGTTCAAAAACGCCCATAGTGTCTACTATTTCAATTACACTGTTAAATTCAGTATTTATCTTTCTTGCTTCTGCGATTTTATTTTGCTGAACTAGGGAAAATATTGATTTGCCTCTTTGCTTATTGTCAATGTTATAAATGCTTCCGATCGCTCCGCAAATTTTTAAGACAGAAGCATTGAACAACAACTCGTCAATCCCGTAAAAGAACAGTTTGTTAGGGAATTGATTAATTAAGCGTTCTAGGAAGTATAAATCGGTCGAAGTGTATTTGACGCCAATTATTTTCTCATTAAGAAGGAGGTGTCTATATACAGATATATCCATATTCACGCCCGTCAGGGACGGTATGGTGTATATGAGCATATTATTATTTGTCTTATTGACTATAGCTTCATAATATTCAATCAGCGCATCATTTGGAAGCTTATAGTAGAAAGGGGTTACGGCTGATAAACATTTGTATCCTAAACCTGTGGAATACTCAGCAAGTTCCAGGGTTTCATCAAGACAGATTCCGCCTACTTGGGCAATCAACTGCACCTTACTTCCAGAAGCTTCGTCTATAGCAATTCTGAAGACTTCTTTTTTTTCCTTCAAAGTAAGCTTAAAATTCTCCCCAGTTGATCCGCCTATATATAGCCCGTCTACCTTATTGCAGTCAATATTGTGTCGGACAATTTTTCTTAAATCAGATTCATTAATATTATATTTTTTATCAAATGGAACGAGAAGAGCACTAAAGATACCTTTCATAATTTTCCCCTAATTTTATTTTTTAAAGCTGGAATAATTCATATTTTATTGCGTCTAAAGTCATCGATTTATGGAACAATAACCACTTTAAGAGCGTCGCTTGTACCAAAAGTATCAAGGCCCTTCTGAAAGTCCACTATCCCAAATTTATGAGTAATAAGAGCATCCACATTAATTCTTCCTGAACTTATCAGATCAATGGCAGGACCATTGGTGTAAGGATTGTTATATGACCCGCATATAGTAATTTCATTAGAATTTATGTATTCAGGGGATATCTGGGTAAATTCTCCGATAGGAGCACAGCCAAAGGCTACAACTATGCCTCCTCTTTTAGCCATTAAAACAGATTTACCAGTAAGCGCTGTTCTTCCTGCGCATTCCATCACGACATCTGCTCCATCAGGATATATTTTTCGGTAGTCCTTATCAAAACTAGGTGCAGTAGGGTCAATAGCATAATCAGCGCCTAATTTGAGAGCAAGTTCGCGTCTTTTAGCAAGCGGATCGCTTATTGTGATTTTTGTTGCACCGCTAACTCTTGCTATCTGCATATTCATATTGCCTATTGCTCCTGCTCCATGAATAAATACGGAATCCCCAACTTTATACCTGCTAAGTTGAGCTCCGCGCAAACAGCATGCTACAGGTTCAACCATAGAACCCTGTTCATATGTCATAGTGTCTGGAATTTTATATGCATGTGTTTCTTCAATTACAGCATATTCGGCAAATGCGCCTGCTCTAAATACACCGAAAGGCTGCTGGTATTTACATAGATGAGCTCTGCCTCTTTGACAGAATTCGCAGTAACCGCATCCTACATTTGGATCTACAGCTACTCTGTCTCCAATTTTAATAAATTTTACTTCAGAACCAAGCTCAATTACTTCCCCTGAAGCTTCATGTCCTGGAATTAAAGGCATCTTGCCTTCATAAACTCCGCTTAATAGGTGTATATCAGTCCCGCAAATTCCACATGCTTTTATTTTTAAAAGAACTTGGTTCTTTTGTGGTCTTGGAATAGGAACTTCTTTGATCACCATTTTTTTTGCTGATTCATAGACAACTGCTTTCATTTTCATGATACCAACCTCAAATAATTTTTATGTTTTGCTTTTTGGTTCAAATGCCCCGTGAATTCTGCATATTTTTGCAGCATATTCCGCCGCGCATAATATTGCACTTGATAATTTTCTGTTGTTAAGCCAATTGGAAAGGAATGCTCCAATGAAAGAGTCACCTACTCCCAGAGTGTCGACAACCACAGTTGGAATTGCCGGCTGCTCTATAATTTTCTTTCCGTCAAATCCTATGCTGCCTTTGGCTCCCATCGTTATGACAATTATTGAAAATCCGAATTTGCCGAGTTTTTTAAGTTCAACTTTCAATTCATTATCATTTAGTGCAGGCCTGGAAAAAAAAGCTATTTCTACTTTATCTTTAAGCGACATAAGCAGTTTTTCATCGTATTGTTCTGAAAGATCAACAGAGATCTTGCTCCCATTATTATGAATCTTTGTAATCTGGGAACTGATTTTATTGTAGTAATCATCAACTCCGCCAGCAGATGCTGTAGGCCAGTTTGAAAATAGTGTATGGTGAACAAGGTCAAATTTTTTAATGTATTCGTACTGCTTATTGGTCAGGTCAAATTTAGATTGTATACCTAATGATTCATCTACGAAAACCCTATCGCCGTTATTAAGCTCTACTTTTGTCCAAGCAGTTTTTCCCTCAAGCACTACTATATGCGATATATCGATATCTTCGTTTTTAAGGGTTTCAACTACCAACTTGCCTTGCTTGTCATTTCCTACAACACCGACATAAGCCGTAGGAGCACCGTTCCGGATTGAGGCAACTGCATTATTAATGCCGTTGCCGCCTACATACATTTTTTCCGGAGTACCAGAATATAAATCAACACAATTATCACCAACGATGCAGATCTTTTTCATAATTTTATTTAGTTTGAGCATTATGCGTTAATGCTTCATTGATCATCTTTTCTACGGTGAAGACTGGCTTATAACCTAATATGGATTTAGTCCTTGATATATCAGCCTCATAATCCTTAATACCTTTCACTCTTACTTTCCTGAATGGTTTCCCAAGTTTCTTGCCAATGAGTTCATAATACTTGGTATAATCCAGTCTATCAGGCGCAGCGAGGTTGAAAGTTTCATTTTTAACATCTTCTCTTTCTATGCCAAGAACGAAACCCTGAGCTACATCTCTGCTTTCACAGAAATGTTCATGGAATATTTTCCCGTCTGCCTGCATAGGTGCAACTATGTCATCAGGATTAAGTCCGACTTTATCCTCGGCAAGAATGTTGTCCATGTAGTTGCCAGCTTTGAAAAGGAGACCGATCATTTCTTTAGAGTCCATTGCCCAGAATATCCTTAGATTAACATAAGGAATATTAAAAAGCCTGGAGTATTTCTGGATCATGATTTCAGTTGAGTATTTGCAAATAGCGTAGACATTAACCGGCCATGCCTCCATATTTTCTTTAATAGGTACATCGTATGGATTGTATTCTGACCCCGTGGCATAAACGGCATCTGTGCTTGCAAACACGAGTTTTTGTATGTTCCCAACTTCCTTAATAGCCTGCAGAACATGGAAAGTTCCTTTTACATTTACATCAAAAATAGTGAACTCTTCAAAAAAGAACGGCGGGAATACGGCTGCAAGATGGCATACAATATCCACCCCTTTTACTGCATTCTTTACATCATCATATTTTAAGAGATCTCCAATGAAAATCTCTGCCTTACCCTTAAATGCACCAGTATCTTTTCTGTCAAATATTCTGACGCTGTAACCATCTTTCAATAGCGTTTCTACAACATGTTTTCCTACGCGACCGAAACCACCCGTAACTAGTACTTTTTTCATTCTAAATGCTCCTGTTATAAATATTAATTATCATTATTTAATTCAGATAATTCCTGTTCTGTTTGTTGACTGTCTCCTAATAGCCAGGAAAGAGGAAATACAGCAGCTCTGATTCCGAGACTGCTCATATATTTTTCGTTGGCCTCGTAAATACAGAGGATATCGCCATTAGGCATTTTAGTTAAACCAGAGTATGCACCCCATTCGAGGTAGTTTAGATATCTGACACATTCCCAGTCAAGCCTTAGGGGAGAATTAATATCGTCTCCTACTGCAGCTCGAACCCTCATGCTTACTCTCAACGGGGTTATTGAATCAGGTCCCGAGAATAGGAAAATACTCTTATTCCTTCCATATGGATTATCCTTTGGCCAGCAGTAGCGTATGAACGCTGCTTCACATAATGGTGAAGTCAAAGTATAGTCAATTCCTGCAGGCTTCCATGTATTACCGTAATCTGTACTTATTGAAATTCCCCTGTATGGAATTTCAGGTACTGCGCTTTTTATGCTGTCTTGCATTCTTGAATTCATCAACAGGTCACCATTATCAAGCTCAACGACGGTGCTCTCATCAGTTTGATACTTCCACTCAAGACTGCTGCTGTGATTCCATGTGCCTCCATTATCATCGCTATAAATGGCGTGTGCAGCATATTTTTGTTTATTATCACTGTTTGCCGAACTGTGGCAGCATGGGATGACTATTCTTCCTTCATGGGGTTTTGATTGAAGGACTATTCCATTAGCTGGTCCTGTCGCAAACCATCTCCAACTGCTGTCTTTTACCTGGTCGGTAATTTCAACCCCAGGTTGTTTTTTCCAGACCCCATCGATTTTCTTGAATTCCATCCAGAAAACCCTAGTCTTATATTTTCCTTCCATGATATCTTTTTCAGTGGCATTTTTATCGTCCCAGCAGTAAACAAGCATTATAGTTTTGTCATCAATCACTATCGGACAAGGATTCCTGTAAGTATTTGAATTATCAGAAGCAGCAATCTGCAAGGTGCTCCAGTTCCCTCCGCTTAATGTTTTGTAAACTATATCAATAGTCCCATGGTCGCTGGAAGAATCTTTTCTGCCTTCACAAAACACGAACACTGTGCCGTCATTAGCCGTAACAACCGTCGGAATTCTGAAAGTATCGTAACCGCTTTCGCCTTTATGTATAATGAAGTGTTGAATAAGAGGAGACTTTGCATACAACATTCCGCTTAACATAAATAGCACACCTGCTATAATACATATAAATTTTTTCATATATCTTTCCCTGCATGAATTATGTAGTTTAATACATCTCAATTTCATATCGAATACTGCTCACTGGAACAACAAATCAATCAATCAAATAAGGGTACAAAGCTTTTGCCTTGTACCCTTGGGGAAACTAGGATTAATATTCCATTTGACGGTAATAACGTCTTGTAGTAAGAGGATGTTTTCTTACATGCTCTAGATGGCAGCTGAAACGTTCAAGCATCGTGTAAATTACCAGAGGAGAGAGATATTCTCTAAACTTTTTATCGAATGGAAGTTCAACAGTCTTTGTATCAAAGATAGCTATCTCTTTTGAAATCGTCTTGGCAAATTTCAAAACGCGATCCATTAAAGGTCTGGTTGCATCTTCGCCATAGAGTAATATCATGCTTGTATCTTTTTCAGTCAGTTCTATTGTCCCATGGAAATATTCTGCAGCGTGGATTGATTTGGTCTTAATCCACTGCATTTCTTCAAGGATACACATAGCGTAATCATATGCTTCTCCCCATACTGCTCCTGAACCTACTACCATATGCCATTTTGTATCTTTGTGGTGTTCGGCAAGGGCTTTGGCCATTACTTCTGTTTGAGCTTTGGCTTTTACCAAGTACGGGGCTATTTTGTCCATCTGCTCAAACATCTTATCATAATCATTAAATTCACCGCGGTTCTTTAACAAACGGAAAATTACTGGATACATTTCAAGGTAAATACATTCTGCAAGATGGTCATCTTCTGCAAAACTGATGAAATGTATTTTGGAAAGTTCGCACATCGGAGTTCCAGGATTGCATACAAATGATAATGTTGTAGCTCCAGCTTTATTACAATATTTAACAGCTTCTACTATTTCCTTTGTGTTACCACTTCTGGAACAGAAAACACAGAGAGAATCCTTAGTGAAATTTTTGTCTCCCATCAGCATGAATTCGGCAGCCTGGACAACATGTACATCCATAGTAGAAAGAGTTTCAACCATGTACTTTAGAGGCAAAAAGTGAGCCCATGTTCCGCCTACGCCAATAAGAAATACATTCGTATATCCTTTTTTAGAGATTTTATCAATTTCCTTCTCTACGCTGCCACGAATGGCTAAAGCGTCCTCTACTACTTTTACAAACCTTTTTTCATTGAAATTAAACATCGCCGTTCTCCTTTTTTGTTTTTAATTTTATGGGGGAAATTTAATTATTTTTTATGTAAAAATACTTTAGGAATTATTTCAGCAGCTAAATCTATTCGTATTTGCTTTAATCCAAAAATTGTAAGCCCCTTGTCCGTCACTTTTTTAGAAGCAAAGAACAAACTGGTCAAATAACCTATTCCGACGGTTCCGCCTATTGCGAAAATACCATTAAAATAAAGGTCAAACCCAGTAAATTTTATGAAAATCAGAATAAATAATGTCGCTATTAAGCCAGTCAAAGCTCCGGCAGCATTGGCTCTTCTGGTAAATATTCCAAGTATAAATATCCCTGCTATGGGGGCTCCGAGCATCCCGAGGAGGGTTCTGAATAAATCAAGCAGCGCAGTTTGATTAGAACTTACCATGTAGATGCACATTAGCGTAGACAATGATCCAATTACAAGAATCACTATTTTTGATGAATTTACTAGTTTGTGTTCGTCTTTGTTATGGAACAACCTCTGTTTTATATCAACTGTCCAGCAGGCGGCTATGCTGTTCAAGCTACTGCTCACTGTTGACTGCGCTGCAGCAAAAATAGCAGCTACTGCAAGCCCGGCTATCCCCGCAGGAAGTTGTGTGACAATAAAGTACGGAACTATTCCCGAAGGATTAAAGTTCGCAGGAAGAAGGTTGCTATGCTGGGTATAGAACACAAATAATACCGTACCGAATCCATAGAATATTATCGGATCAAAGCAGCTAAATATTGCATTAGTTTTAAGTGCTTTTGCTGCAAGTCTTGCAGTCGGGGTTGTATTATATCTTTGTACAACATCCTGACTACCTACATATTGATAAAGGTTATTAAAAAGTCCCCCTAGTACAATAACAGGTATCGTTGCATTAATAAAACTCCAGTCCCAGGCTCCTTTAGGAATAAATTTCCCATGTTCTGCTGCTGTTGTGAATACCGCTGAAAACCCCCCATCAATATTGTAGATAGCTACCCCAATTGATATAACTGCACCTAACAACAGTATTATTCCTTGAATAGTATCAGACCATACAACTCCCTCCATACCTCCTATACAAGTATATAACACGCATAAGAAACCAATAAGAATAACGATCATATATGGATTCAGATTTGTAACTGATGTTATGGCTAAGGTAGGAAGATAAATAACTATTGCTATTCTAAAAATATGGAAAAAACAAAAACCCAAACTTCCAATTAATCTTATTGCTAAATCAAACCTGGCTTCCAGATACTCATATGCTGAAGTAATATTTAATTTTCTAAAGAAAGGAAGGAAGAATATAATTATAAAAGGGGTGATTAGAACTATAGTGTAATTGTCAAATGCAAATAGCCAATTATCAGTAAAAGCCTTGGCAGGAATGGCCATAAAAGTAATTGAACTTAGAGTGGTGGCCCAAATACTAACACCAGCAGCCCATCCAGGCACTCTTTTCCCACCTCTGAAATACTCATCTAAGTTTTTACTTGCTCGCCTTGAGAAGTAATACCCAAGGAGTATGATTCCTAATAAATAGACAATTAGGACCACCCAGTTAACCCCCCCGAAACTAACATTTAAAACTTGCATTTCTCTTCCCTTAATAAATGATTGAATATGATCAGGCATTAGTAATTAAATGAGCAATATCGATCATTGTCAATAGCTTTTTGAGAAATTTACAATTTTTTGTGAAAATATTATTGAAATTTGAAGTAGGCAATACTTATACTTATATATAAGTATATAAGTAATTGCTATATAGAATAATGTAATATATTATGATATATTATTTACTCGAAAGTATTTTGCTTTTTAAAGGCAAAATTGTATCAATGGTCGCAAATAACCACATTGGTATCATTTGGATTTATCATTGATGCAAATTGTTCTAGTAGGGGCTGATCAGTAAAAATATAATCAACTTTTGAAATATGGTCTATCAAGACCATCCCTTTACGCCCGAATTTCGTATGGTCGACAGGAAGAATAACGCAATTAGTGTTTTTAATTACTTCTCTGGCTATAGCAGACTCAGAATATGTAAAATTAAGAAGATTTCCTGAATTGTCGATGCCACCAATTCCAAGTATTGCATAATTAGTTTTATACTGCGCAATATAATCTCTTGCTGCATCTCCTAAAATTCCTCCATCTCCATTTCGAACTTCACCGCAAACTATATTCAATGTTATATTATTGTTGTTATATAAAATATGAGCTACATTTAGACTGTTCGTCAATACAAATAAATTCTTTTTATTAGCTAATGCCTGTGAGACTATTTCCGGGGTAGTTCCTATGTCTATAAAAATTGAAGAACCGTCAGGTATGAAGTCAGCCACGCAAGCTGCAATCTTTCTCTTTTCATTGAAATTGGATGCCATCCTCTGAATATAGGGTACATCATGTCTGCCTGATGATATTGTAGCTCCGCCATGAACTCTCAATATTTTTCCCATTTTTGCTAGGGAGTTGAGATCCCTTCTTACCGTTATTGGTGAGACCCTGAGCATTGTAATCAAATCTTCAGTTGAGGCAAATGCTTTATATTTCAAAATATTAATAATTTCTTCTTGTCTCTTAGAAATACTCATAACTAGAAAAAATAATAAGCAAGTTGAATAAATATATGTAATAATATATATCTGCCTATGTACATTACTCAACCTAATATTCGACAAAGCTTTAAAGTATAGAGGAAATAGAGAATAAAAAAGCACATAAAACCAAAGAGGCTTCTGTGCTTTCTAAAAGCAAAGTCGATAAATATGTGTGTGTACCGGCCCCTTAAATTTTTCCCTTAGCATGAGCCTGCTTGAGCAGGGATATCATCTGAGAAGGAGAAACAACTACAACATTATTTTTACTTAGTTTTGTCACAACCAAGTCAATATCATTCATAATATAAACACCTACCTTATCTTTATTCTGATCCGGTACATTATTCCACAGGCCATTGAAATTCTTGCAAACATATACAGAGGTAAAAGAATTACTATTAATGGTACTTATTGTATTATTAATATAATCATTTACAGATGAAGAATTAGGAGGGGATGTAAAGTCGTCTTTCAGGAATGCATTAGCATACATTATTGGCACTTCTTCCCCTCTAGTCGTATTAGTGAAAAATTGAACTCCAGTACCAATTGGAGGCCAGCTTGGATAACCAAAATAGAATCCGCCCTGAACACTACTTTGACCAACTAAACTACCTAGCCAATTTTTATTTCCCCAATCATTATTCCCAAATATTGTAAGCACAGGCATATTAGCATTCTGCATGAAAGTGTTCATATATGACAGTTGAGGAGTAAAGGCAGAAGTTCCGGCCACACCACCATAATTATATCCTATACCAGAAGGGCCACAGATGAATTCGTCGTTAGATATTCCGTTTTTAATAGCAGACTGTTCATAATAATTCCAGGCATCAGGAGCTAAATAATACATTGCAGGCGGCATTGTCCAACCCACAGGATATGTCTTACTTGTTCTGATGGAGTTTCCCCACCAGCGGTTATCGTTTGCTGTATTTAACCACAATTGAAGATTGTCACCGTCAGATATGATAAAGGTCACATATTTCTTTGAAGAGTCGTAGGTCAATTGAGGCATAGGGGTAGTATTAGCTTGCATTGGAGCAGAAGTGCTGGAACTGAGTAGGGATAAATTCTGTCCCCAATCGCAGGGAAGTACTAAATCTCCCTTGGCGGAAACTTCAGTTACGAAACTTGTTTCTTGTTCTGACCCCCAACCAATGACAGCCATCGGAGATGTATTATAGTAACTAAGGTCTTGGGTAGCAGTACTAGAGAAACAAATCATGGCCTTATTCATAGCGGCATAATCTCTTGGCATATTTCTATATGATAGAGGACTTGTTGAACATGCTGCGGGATTTAACTCGAATAATAAGTTTTGATTAATACTAGATTTAAAGGCATTATAGAAAGTGGCATTAGTATATGAATCGGCCGATGCTGAATTGGTAAGACCGAATGTGCCATAGCCTTTGATCTGTGTCTGGGTAAGAGGTATATAATCGTTCACTCCTGCATAACTGACAGCTAGGTTCAAGCTATTACTACTGTAGGTAACATAACCTTTTATATACTGTTTAAATTGTGTTATTACGCCTGGAAGATCTATATAAGCAGTACAAGTTAGCTTAGGATTCCTGATACTCGTCAGATAATTAAGCCAAAACTTATCCGCTGTGACCAGTCCATTTTTCTTATCAGTGTCAGTGGGGGCATACCAGTAATCACTATATTTATCCTGACTAGTGCATAGATACAGTTGATCACCGCTATATTTTGCTATTATTCCTTGTAATGCTTGCAAAGTGATTAAGTCTTCACCAAATTTTATATTCGATATATCTACGGGATAAATGGTTGTAACTGCATTTTGTCCTTTAGGAAAAAATGTAGGGCTATTTGCGGTTCCCAAATCATCATCAGCTATCAAGTTCGCTGATGCGAGAGTTAATGACAGCATCAATAGTTTTTTAAATAACTTCATAATCATTATCCTTTTGTTTAAAAAGTTGTTAAATTTCTAGCGTATATTCTTTAATTAGTGGAAATACTTGAAAATTTCAATACATCTCCTATGGAAAATATACATTGATGACGCAAGAGGTAGATAGCTTTTACCATTGGTAAACCTTTTTTTGTGGAATAACAAAAAAATCCTGCGGCAAAGAGATCTGATTGTTGGAAAGTTGCTGAGAAATAGTGATGGCTTATTTAGTAATACCTGCCTTATTATACGCATTAGTATGCCCTAATTCTCTGGCTTTGCTTAAATCTTCAGATGCTTCTTTATTATTCCCTAATTGCTCCTTAGCAATTCCTCTCCAATAGTAAGCTGAAGCGTTCTTAGGGTCAAGCTCTATTGCTTTGTTATAATCTTGTATGGCGCCTGTATCGTTCCCAGAGTCATACTTGGTAAATCCTCTAAGATAGTATGCCTTAGCATTTTTAGGGTCTGATTCAATTGCGTTATTATAATCTTGTACCGCACCTGGATTATCACCATAAGTTTTAGCCATGTCAAAGTAAATTTTAAGATCATTAGGGTCAAGCTCTATTGCTTTGTTATAGTCTTGGATAGCCCCTGTATAATCTTGCAATTTATACTTCGTTAATCCTCTCCAATAGTAAGCTTCAGCATTTTTAGGAACAAGTTCAATTGATTTCGTGTAGTCTTGGATAGCTCCTGCATAATCTTCCATTTCATACTTAGCAAATGCTCTAGCATTATATGCATCTATTCTTGTAGGGGCTAGGTCTATTGCTTTGTTATAATCTTGGATAGCTCCTGAATAATTATCATGATTCATCTTATCATCTGCGCTATCAATGTAAGTTTTTACGCTGCTATCGCTAAATGAATTTGTTACATATAAACACATTATAATAACAAAAATACATAAGATTGTATTTTTCATTACATGCCAACCCTAAACTAAGTTGTTATATTGGATATAATATTGATTATAGGTTATATGAGAGGAAAATCTAGATTGGAATCAGATTACAGTCCTTTGTCGAGCAGATTTACTTTGATGAAATAGTACGATCTGAGTACATATATTACTCAATGATAGATGCGTTTATTATTCGGCGTAGCTTCGTTGTGCAGATACACAGAATACCCATTATCCAATTCAAGATTTTAAGATTACATCTGTATCAATATATCTTGATACATATTTGGCTCCATGTCCTTGCTGAAACCGATCATAGCCTTTTGGAAGTCTCTTACAATTAAAGGCGTCGGCCCAGACAAAAAAACATAAGCAAGAGAATAAAAAAATACCCCCGGATAAATCGGGGGTGTTTTTTTGTACACCAATGGTTTTTAAATATTAGCGTCCATGTATTTCTGCGGCATCTTCTTCTTGTCTCTTTTTGATAGCTTTATTGACCATCTTGCCTTGTACAAATCACAAACTATTCCTGGCGACCAGTCAAAGTTGTTTGTTATAAAGCCATTACAGTTTCTTTATTGTCAACTATGACTTTAGCTTCTACTCGCCTTAATACACCGGGATATTGCTCCTTTGTCTTAGGCAAGGTAAAAAGCACTATTTCATCTTTCAGAATAATAGCTTCACCTTTGAAACAACCTTGTATAGCATATTATCCTTTGCGTACAGGGACATCACTCAATACACCCCGATTATTGAAATAAACACAAAAAAGATGCAAAAAAAGTTTCAAAAGGTTCGCTCTTACAGGATATAGCTATTGGACAAGATGTTATACTTAAATGTCCTTGCTTTATTTGTTATCCCATATTCATCTGCCAACTTATCAACCAAATGTCCTGGAATGTGATGGATAATTTGCTTTAAAATGATACTCTTACTTCGGATGGATTGCATCAGCTCGAAGCGGAGTCTTTCAAGGCGTAATCTGGCACGGTAGTAGACCTTGTCAGACATTCCAAAGATTAGAAAACCATGCTTTAACCATTGGAGAGTGGTTCGTTTCCTGAGAACTTACTGCAAATTCATACAGAAGGGAAGAATCGAATAAACAATTGATTTAAACAGGGAGATTTATCATGTTAAGCGCTAAAGAAATTATGGCAATGATGGAGAAGGGACGCCCCTCTAAAAGGGCGTTTACATCAAAAGCAGTTGAGGCTGTTATAGATGAAATCAAGGCAAAGGCTAAAGACAAAGATCTTGCTATTCTTTTCGAAAGATGCTTTCCAAATACTCTTGATACAACTGTAAGATACAGGGAAGTAAAAGGGAAGCATGACACCTATGTCATCACAGGAGATATAAATGCCATGTGGCTTAGGGATTCGACAGCCCAGGTATTTCCTTATATTGGGCTCATGGGAAAAGATGAATCCTTGAAAAAACTAATTGCGGGAGTAGTAAATCGTCAGGCCAGCTACATAAGAAAAGACCCGTATTGCAATGCTTTTAATGACGAACCAGTCGGTTCAAGATGGGAGATGGACAAGACAAAGATGATTCCTGACTTGCATGAAAGAAAATGGGAAATAGACTCTCTCTGTTACCATGTAAGACTCGCCTATACATACTGGAAAGAAACAAAGGACAGTTCATGTTTTGATAAAGAATGGAAAGAAACTGCTGAAAAGATATATCAGACATTCAAGGATCAGCAGAGAAAAGACAGAGAGGATCATTATACTTTTCAGAGAACTACTCTTCAGGCCTCAGACACACTGGCAGATAATGGGCTTGGTTATCCTGTTAATCCGGTTGGGTTGATAGCATCTTCTTTCCGTCCTGCAGACGATTCGACACTGCTCCCATTCCTTATACCTTCTAATTTCTTTGCAGTGGTATCTCTGAGGCAAATCGCCGAAATTACTAAGAAATGCTACTCGGAAGACCCTATTTCAAAAAACTGTTCTACCTTGGCAAATGAAGTAGAAAAAGCACTTAAGAAATATGCTATTGTAAAACACCGTAAATACGGTAATATCTTTGCTTTCGAAGTTGATGGTTTTGGCGGGCAGGTTCTTATGGATGATCCTAATGTGCCGAGTTTGCTTTCATTACCTTACCTTGGATGCGTGGACAGGAAAGACCCCGTATATCTAAATACCAGAAAATTTGTCCTTTCCAAAGACAATCCATGGTATTATTCAGGCAAAGTTCTTTCAGGTGTAGCAAGCATACATACAGGGCGCAAAAAAGTATGGCCTATATCTATCATTATTCAAGGACTGACAAGCATATCCGATGCTGAAACAAAAAAATGCCTCCAGATGCTCAAGGATTCTCACGCGGGAACCTATTACATTCACGAAAGCATTAATAAGGACAAACCTGAAGACTATACAAGGCCATGGTTTGCGTGGGCAAATACCATTTTTGGGGAATTCCTCCTCAAATTATGGGAGAAAAAAGGTTTTTAACAAAATTAGTTTTTCTCCGAAATAAACAATAGAATGCAGAAGTAGAAAGTAAATTTTCATTTGCCTAGAGAAGATGTAGAGAGATCCTTGCGGTGATCAAAGTCGATAAGAACATGAACTTTGCATGCATTAGTGGATTTTACATAAAACTAGAAAACAGCTAAAGTCATCCGCGTAGAAACGGTACTTTATCTACCTAAAAGACCTATTTTCCTGATCTGCTGGTAACTATACTAGGAGCTCATTTTAAGACAATTTACGATCATATATTTTTGCCCCAAATCATTCATAGTCAGATGTCCTTATTAAGGAGTTTAATCCTAAGTTCCTTGCTATTACAGCTTCCTACTGTATCTTATAAAGCGTTATATCCAACTAAGTTAATTTACAGCAAGACGCGGTATCAGAGTTTGGATAACGATTAATTATTCAGGAGAATAATATGCCAAGTACACTTTATGTAGGGAACCTTCCTTACTCAGCAGATGGGGATGTATTGAACAAGATGTTCACAGCATTCGGAACAGTCGAATCAGCTAAAGTAATAACAGATTCCATGACCGGAAGATCAAAAGGCTTTGGTTTTGTTGATATGGCTAATGCCGAAGATGCTCAAAAGGCAATAACAGCACTAGACCAGACAGAAAATGATGGCAGAAAGATTGTTGTAAATCTTGCTAAGCCAAAAGAAGACAGACCTCGTAGAGAAAGCGGTTTTCGCAGCAGAGAAGGCGGTTCTTCACCTCGTAGAGAGGGTGGCTATGCTCCACGCAGAGAAGGTGGATACTCTTCCCGTAGAGACTAATTTTAGTTTCAGATACAATAAAGCAGTGTGAACTTTGGTTTGCACTGCTTTTTTTACTTACAGCAATCGGCAAAGTATCAACATCGGTTACGATAACAGAAAAAAGCTTTCCCTTTGACATCATTGGTGTTTCAAAAGCTTTACAACAAACTCAATGATGGACAGATTTATCTGCTCTATGAAAGCATATTTATATTGCGGGATTAATTTGAGAAATGGTAGAACACAAGGTTCTTATCAAATACCCATCGAAGAATATAAACCTCATATAAAACATAGTTACTGAAAATTGTTTATAATTCCCATTATGAAAATCAAATATCACGAACCATTGGGAGACCCGAATAATAAACAGGACCCATTACCTGAAAACTGGCGGGAACTTGCAACTGTTGCAGGTGTTATGCCGGCGAACTTTGGAGTAGTTGAAAAGGGAAAATTATACAGGAGCGCAATTGTCTGGCCGCATCAAGTAAATAAACTGTATAAAGATTTTAACATATGCCACATTATTATTCTGATTGATGGAGACTGGCTTAATCAATTTTATGATGATCCGAAAATTACAATTCACCAGTTTCCATATCTCCAAAGAAAAGAATTAACTTTTGAAAGAGTCAAGGATATTGTTGGTCTTATAAGCTCGCTGAAAGAACCTTCACTAATCTGCTGTTTAAAAGGTAAAACAAAAACAGGAATGGTTGCTGCCGGGTATGAAATATTGAATGGTAGAAAAAGCAATCTGCAGGCAATCACCGAAAGTATGAGATACGGGAATATGAATATATCATCTTTTTCGGAAATCAGGCGCTACCGCAGGTAAAGCCTAACTGCCACATTCAGCGAAGGATACTAAAATTGGAGATTATTGTGAGAACTGGTCTTATAGCTTCTTCCGTACTAACTTTATTGTTTGTATCTGTTCTTGCTTATGGAGACGACATTAAAACATTAGATGAAACCTATTACAATGTCCAAGTCATAAGTAAAACTCCTACTGCTTTGACAGTAGAATGCACAAAATTACCTGTTTCTGAGGACAGAGTATTAAAAATGTTAAAACTATCCAGATTGGATGAATCTACACAAAAGAAATACGGATATAGTAATGCTACTGCTGACCAGTCTAAGCATAAGGATCAGGTTACTACAGATAATCCTAATATAAAACAAAATGCGATTCCAGACTCAAAGAGTAGCACTGCTTTTGATGTTCAACAGGGCGCTTCAGGACAACAATATCTTATTCAGAAAACTAAACTCTCCAAAATTCAGGATTCAATTAATGCCAGAACCGCAGCTCAA
>Ga0194039_1000544_pt1 | contig 22362 bp, 20 predicted proteins | sample JunL228m_MetaG_FD_148679 | JGI IMG/M metagenome (GOLD analysis project Ga0194039, IMG submission 148679) | Anoxic zone freshwater microbial communities from boreal shield lake in IISD Experimental Lakes Area, Ontario, Canada - Jun2016-L227-8m | ecosystem: Environmental > Aquatic > Freshwater >... | reverse complement strand
TTGCAGTCCTTTTACATGGCCTGACCGATATTATTGTAAATACTGGCAAGGCATACATTTCCGGCGCAGATACGATTGTTTCATTCCTTCCTGTTGTTGTCCTTTTAGGAGTATTTGCATTGATACTATTACGATCCAATGTATGGACTAACAAAAAAACCGGTGGGGAAAATGACCGGATTAATTCATAATTTTCCCTTTTCTCATACACGCTCATCCCAGATCCGTCCCGCCATACCGGTCCGGGTGGAGCCTGCCAGGAATTTTCCCCGCCAGACCTGAAACGTGCAGGAATGGATCACCTCTCTGCAACCGTTCCGGTGAAGAGAGAAGAGCATTGATTATATATTTCCTCATACCAAGGGGAAGTTGCATGGCGATCATATCCATAAATCGGTTTTTGGCGCTTTTTTTAGCGCTGACCGTTCTCTGCTCTCCGGTCCTGGCATGCACCAGTTTTATTATTACACCGGGTGCATCCGCTGACGGCTCAATGTATGTAGGGCACACCAATGACGGCTTTGGTGCCAGTGTTGTCGGGCACAAGGTAGCAAACGAAAGTTCCCAGATGATCTATGTACCCGCAGCAGATCATCCTGAAGGTGCGATGCGGGCGGTAAACTATGATCCCAATTCGGGATCCGATGAACCCACCAGTGTCAAGCAGGCGCAGTCAAAACCCTTAGCCTACATTCCTGAGGTAAAACACACGTACGGGTATTACACCGGCAGTTACGGGATCATCAACGAGCACCAGCTGATGGCCGGGGAAGTGACGACAGGAGCAAAAATACAGCCAGTGTCCGACCCGAAAAACCGGATCTTCTATAGTTCAGAGCTCTCGAATATCGCGCTCGAACGAACCCGTACAGCAAAAGACGCGGTAACCCTGATCGGTCAGCTTATCGACCAGTACGGCTATTACGGCACCGGTGAGACACTCCTCTTTGGCGACCCTAATGAAGCATGGGTCATTGAGATGTGCGGGGGTACACCTGACGGCAAAGGCGGACTGTGGGTAGCACAGAAAGTCCCAAACGGCGAGATCTTTGTCACGGCTAACACATTCCGTATCCGGGATGTGGTGCCGGGCAATCCTGACCAGATGTATTCTGCCAGCCTCTTTCCCGCGGCTAAGGCAAACGGATGGTGGAACGAATCGCAGGGTAACCTTGACTGGTTAAAGACCGTGAGTGAGGGTGAGTACTCGCACCCGTACTATTCCCTTGGCCGGGTCTGGAGCCTGTACAGCAGGATAGCACCATCCCGTAATCTCTCCCCCTACGTCACCGACACGTACTCGAGAGAGTACCCGTTCTCGCTTGCTCCTGACAAGAAACTTTCCACCGCTGATGCCTTTTCCCTCTTTAGGAATCACTATGAAGGCACAGTCTGGGATCTCACCACCGGGCCAGCAGCCGGCCCCTTTGGGAATCCATACCGCTGGCGCGGACCGTTCGATGATCACGGCCACATTATCTTTGGCGAAGTGAAACCGGGTGCATGGCCCCGCGCTGTCTCAGAGATGTTCTGTGGGTACAGCTACATTAATCAGGGCCGGAGCTGGCTCCCGGACCCCATCGGCGGAATCGCCTGGTTCGGGTTTGCCCAGCCTGCCGAGACGGTTTATATCCCATTTTATGCAGGAGGGACATATGTTCCCGCCGAATGGTCGAATACTGACCGGTCCACATTCAGTCGGGATCAGGCCTGGTGGGCGTTCAACTACGTGACCAACTGGGCAACGCTCAATTATCGTGCAATGTTTGGTGATATCAAGGCCCGGCAGCAGGCCATTGAGCAGCGACAGTTTACCGATCAGCCGGTTCTTGAGGAGAATGCACGACAACTCTATAATACGAAGGGAGAGGGTGCAACCCGGGAGTACCTTACAGCGTATAGTACGGCAAATGCCCTGGCGAACATGAATGAGTGGTGGAAACTTTCCGACCAGCTGGTAGTGAAATACAGCAACATGATGGTGAGCGACTTTGCCAATGGAACAACTGCACTGCCGGGCTATCCTGATGCATGGCTGCAGGATAACAAATACCAGTACGGCCCGCGGATTTACGAAGTGAAAAATATGCAGAAAGTTGATGACCTTGCCTACGTGAACATGACCGTAGATACAACACCGGGCAATGAACTCAATCTTATCCGGCAGACCCAGCGGACTAACCTGACCGAGCGTATTATCGAATTCCTTAAAGGACGGTATCCCGAATCTACCCGAAACCTCACTCACCGGATCATGAAGAGCGGTTAATCAATTTTTTTCCATGACTATTTTTTGTTCACCTTGAACCGCATGAACAGGGGTCCGGAACACTTCGGACAAAACATAAGTCCGGCCGCTTTTCTCTGTTCCAGGAGATACACTATTCTGAGCCTGAAACGGGCTCCGAGTGCCTTTTTCCGGATCCATTTTCAGATTTTTTTTGAAATTGGTGTCCCCCGCTAAAAAAATAACTGATTTAAAGAGTTATTTCTCGAAAAAAACCGATTTGCACCCGATTTGATCCTGCAATTTAGAAGCGTTTTAAGGGCAGCCGATTTTGACACATATTTCAGGTTGAGTTTTGAGAGAAACAGCCTGCAAATGCCCGTGGTGGCCCTCTATTGCGATCACGTCGGAGAAGTTGGGGATCACAGGCATGTAACATGAGAGAAAACAAGCCCAATTCGGGCTCTGATTGCCGGATTCCGGCTCTGAAAACCTCCGTAAAACCGTCTGGTTATGGAAGGTGAAAATAAGTGCCATAATCTCGCCCTGTTTGCCAAAATACGGCTATATTGGGCTTGAAAAACGAGAGTCGCCAAGGCCCTTTAAAGCGCGTTTGGTTTTTCCCGGTGGTTTACCTGTTTGAGGAGAGATCTGCCCTACAAAGGGTCATTAGCGAGGTCGTTTTTTCCGGGGGTATCTAAAAATTGAGTTTTTGGCTGATATTGGATGTCTATGGGGGGATTTGATGATCATCGGGGCTTATTTTCGACAACGTTCTTTTACTCCCATCATAATATCAAAATAATATGCCCGATGCCCGCGACCTCTCCAACAGGGCAGTTGAACTTGCAGAGTCCGGTCAGTACGACGAGGCACTCGCACTCGTGAACAAGGGAATTAAACTCGATGCGAACAACGCGAATTCGTGGTATAACAAGGGAATAATTCTTTTCAAGATGTGCCGATACCAGGATGCCCTGAATTCTTTTGCGCAGGCAGCAGATATCGATCCCGAATTCACCGAGGCGTGGTTCAACAAGGGCTTAGCACTCATGCATATGGGAAAATATCTTGAGGCAATTCGTGCGTTTAACAAATTATTGAAGATTCATCCGCATGATGAACGGGCACGTGAACAAGTGGATCTGGCGCAGAGGAGGATTATGGAGTCGGGGAGTTCCTCGCAGTCGTCTCCTTCCAAAGATCAGATGAAATTAATCAAGTGAGGAACCGGGTTTCGCACTTGTATGAATCACAACAGTGATTATCTGAATAGTAGATTATAAATCATGGAAAATCAGGCAAGGCAATATTACAGAGAAGGTGTTATTTTTGCCGAACTTAAACAATATAAAGAAGCCATTGCCTCTTATGACAAGGCAATTTCCATCGAACCTGATTACGCCGATGCGTGGAATTTGCGAGGTGTTGCGCTTGGAAAACTTGAACTGTATACTGAAGCGATCGATTCGTATGACAAGGCAATTGACATAGACCCCAATTTCAGCAATGCTTGGGGAAATCGTGGGTGTGCACTAAGTAATCTGGATCGGAATTCAGAAGCCCTTACCTCTTTTGACAAAGCAATAGCTATCAACCCCAATTACCCTAAAATGTGGAGTACCCGCGGTTTAGCGCTCTACAATCTCGGTCGGTATACAGAAGCGGTCGGTTCTTACGACAGGGCGCTTGCCATCAAGCCAGATATTGCTGAAGTATGGAACAAACGCGGGATCGCACTACATGATCTTAAACAATATGCAGAAGCGCTTGCCTCGTATGACATGGCAGTTGCTATTAAGTCAGATGACGTTAATGCGTGGTATTTCCGTGGAATCACGCTCGGTGATCTCGGTAGGCACGCAGAATCTCTCGCTTCTTTTGAGAAGGCGCTTGTCATCAACCCAAATGATGCCAATATTTGGATTATCAGAGGAACCGCGCTAAGTGAATTCGGACGACACGTCGAATCTCTCGCTTCTTTTGAGGTTGCAATAGCTATCAATCCAAACAATGCCTATGTGTGGATCTTTCGCGGATTAGTACTTGGGCACCTCACTCGCTTTACAGAAGCGGTTGACTCGTACGACAAGGCACTTACCATCAAACCAAATTATGCCGAAGTATGGTACTACCGTGGACACGTGTTACGTCAACTCAGAAAATATTCAGAAGCTGTCGAATCATATGACAATGCGATTGCCATCAACCCGAATTATGCTGATGCGTGGTACACACGCGGGCTCTTGTTATGTGAACTCGGACGATATGCAGAGGCAGTCAACTCGTATGAAAAGGTACTTGTCATCAAGCCAGATTGCGCTTATGCATGGTTTATCCGCGGAATTGCGCTAAGTAAACTCGAACGGCATGCAGAAGCGGTTGCCTCTTTCGATAGGGTGCTTGCCATCAAGCCAGATCAGGCCGATGCTTGGAACAACCGCGGAGACGCGTTAAGTGAACTCGGTCGGAATTTGGAAGCTCTTGCCTCTTATGACAAAGCAATAGCCATCAATCCAAATGATGCCGGTGCTTGGTACAACCACGGACTCGTGCTACTTCAACTTGGTCAACGTTCAGGAGCGGTTAGATCGTATGACAAGGCGCTTGCTATTAACCCAAATGATGCCGATGTTTGGTATTTCCGTGGAATCATACTAGGTGATCTCGGCCGGTATGCAGAAGCGGTTGACTCGTACGACAAAGCAATTGCCATCGACCCTAATAACGCCGACGTGAAACAGAATCTGGAAATTGCACTCAAAAAAATAAGATAATCAAATTCGATTGCCTACGCATCTATGCGAAATATTCGTAGATGTTGATTGTCAATGTCGGTAAAAAAAAGTTTTCTGGATCTTGCTTGCGATGTTGGTCGGATGAATGCTGGTAAGTTTTTCGGATTTGATGATAGCACAGCAGTGGGCATGTATGTGAGACACCTCCCGTTTATCCTCTTCGGAGATATCGGGTAGCTGGGAGTACTAAGTATGAGGGGTAACAAGCCCAAATTGGGCTCCGATTGCCGGATCCCGGTCCGGAGACCCCCTCAAAAACAGTTTGGTTCCGGAATGTGAAAATAAGTGCCTTAATCTCGCCCTGTTTGCCAAAATAAGGCAGTATTGGGCTTAAAAAACGAGGGCCACCAAGGCCCTTTAAAGCACGTTTTGTTTTACCCGGTGCTTTACCCGTTTTAGGAGAGATCTGCCCTGCAAAGGGTCATTAGCGAGGTCGTTTTTCCGGGGAGATCTGAAAAATGGGGGTATGGGCAGGAATAATAGAGGAGCCGGTCGCGGAGTAATCCTAAATAAAGTAATATTTGTGTTTCTGAAATTTTTGTGTGTGAAGTAAAAACTAAAAATCTGATTATTAAATCCCTCATTTTATCACCCATTTTCAAAAATCAAAGCAATTACAAAACTTAATTACTAATAAAAATATCATTGAAATGATGATTTTGTTTTATGAATGCGATGGTGAATTTTTTTGAACAAAGAAGTTGGAAAAATCACAAAATCTGATTCTAAAATTACCATCAAGATGTTTGGCATTCAATATTTTGTTTTAATTGATGAGATTAAAAAAGCCATTAATGGCGAACGATACAGGTCTGATGTTAAAAATTCAGAAAAAATTGATGCCGGTTCTTTTAAAATTTCGAATGAGAGAAAATATTTCAATATTATTATTGCGAACGTAGTTTTTAGCTCAGATCTAGAAGATTTAAAAAAATTGATTGTTAATCAAGTGTGCGAAGTAAAAATTTTGCGAATACGACCAGATTTTAAACAAGAAACTTACTATCCTTCTGATTGGGGCCTACCTTATGAAACTCCAGAACCCTTGATATTCAAGATCTCCCCTCAAAAGATAGAAAAGAAGACAACAACCCCGATTTATAAAACGATTCCGCCGAACCAATTGAGCGGATCATTCAAAAATAATAACTCAGAAATTATTCCCCTTGAACCGTCTTTACTTCATGAAGATCCCGAAATCTCATTTTACCAAAAACAGAAGAAACTTTCGGGGGGATTAAATGCAGTTACAATAAAAGATGAATATATTATCGAAAAAGTTGTGGGTGTGACCTATGACAATAGACAGGAAATAATTAAACAGATGAAAGTTGGTGACCACGTATTTTTACAACGGGAACCTGAAAATCAACACGATGAAAATGCAATTTGTGTAATGACTCAATCAGGACTGCATATTGGATATATTAATAGGATTAATGCGGCATCTTATGCACCCACGTTAGATAAAATTATTGAACCCATACAGGGTGAAGTATTGAGTTTAAATAAAGGATATGAATTGAATTCTAATTATGGTCTTACAATACGTTTCAAGATTAAACCCAAACTGCAATTGCAATAATTTGAGGATATGTGACCTATGGTAATAGAATTGACAGAAGAGCAAAAACAGGTTGTTCATCACCCTCTTGGAAAACATGCCAGGGTAATGGCTGTTGCTGGATCGGGCAAAACCACTACCATGGTCTATAGGATTCAATATTTAATTCGAGAAAAGGGAGTTGCTCCAAACGATATCTGTATTCTAATGTTTAACCGACGTGCAAGGGAAGATTTTCAAAGAAAACTTGAAACAGTTCTTAATAATTCAGAAAAACCACGGGTATACACATTTCATTCTTATGCCTATTCTTTGATTGGGGATGCGATAACAAAAGGATATTTACCCCCGATTAACGATTTCTGGGTTGATGGGCGAGAAGAACGGTATCGTGATTTTATTCATAAAGCGATGCAAAATCTGGAAAAAAAATCTGTTATTTCTTTTGATTCATTTGATACGGATGAAGTAAAAGATTGCATTAGTCTTTGGAAAGGTTCCTTAATACCTCCTGAATTCGCAGGCCATCGAACTAAACCAGATATTGTAAAAATTTATGCGGAATTTGAAAGACTTCGAATTTTGCAAAATGCAGCCAGTTATGATGATTTTGTTCCGTTATCCATTGGAATCCTTAAATCTGAAAAAATTATCCAAAACCGTGAAAACCGGTATAAAATTCTCATTGTGGATGAATATCAGGATATTAATTACGGTCAGCAGCGGCTGATAGAATTGCTTGTGGGGAATAATGCTGACATCATGCTTGTTGGAGATGATGATCAGACAATCTATGAGTGGAGAGGAGCCAGACCGGAGTATATTCTGGATTTGTATAAACAAACGTTCAAAACAAAACCTTTCATAGATTATACTCTCAGTTACTCTTTCCGGTTTGGACCTGTTATTGCACAATGTGCGGAGAACTTAATCTATCTTAATAAAAATAGAGCAAAAAAAACAGTGATTTCATTCCATCAAAATCGTTTTTCAAATATAATTCTATCATCAGAATTGGGTGAAAAAAATACGGATACGAATAAGCAATTGGCAATGCAGGTCCCACTGCTGGTACGAGAATGCGAAGATCCGAAAAAAGTAATCGTTCTCGCTCGGACATTTTCGCAATTAAGCGGACTAGAAATTGAATTCTTAAATCAGCATATCCCGTATCGGGTTATTGGCCGTGAACCTTTCTTTAAGAGAAGAGAGATAGCAGCATTAACTGATTACCTTGCAGTTGTATTGAGATTGCATGAGATCCTTACTCCAGATGATGTTGCACAAATCCGGTCTATCCTGAATATCCCCAATCGTAAATTACCAAAGAAGCACGTCCTGACGGTTTTGGAATCAATGATGCGACAAGGGAAATCTGTACAGGATGCATTTTCGTATCTAGTAACTGAAAATAAAAGTCCCTTATCCTATTCTCAAATTGAAAAAATGCAAGAATTGTTTTCAGTCCTAAAAAGATTGCATGAAATTTCATCATCAACAAATCCGCCCCCAGCTGCTCAACTACTTGAAAACATTATAAATTGGACCGATTATTACAGCCATTTCGATAATTATTATGGCATTGGGGAAGCTTCTGAAGATCGCAAACGCATTATAAAGAAATTTTTAGAATACTCCAGTACATTTATTCTTCCGGCAAACGAGTTCCTTACCCATATCAATCGATTAGATAGTACCCTTGGTGTTCCACAAGATCATCAGATCATCATGACAACAGTCCACAGGGTCAAGGGTGAAGAATACGATTATGTCATCATTCCTGCGTGTCAACAAGGCAATATGCCGTGTGAGATTTTACCGAATAATCCGATATTTGATAAATCTGGTAGAGTAAAAGAACCTAAAAGTTCTGATCCCATTGAGAATGAACGTCGTTTATTCTATGTTGCTATTACACGTGCAAAAAAAAGTGTCCTCATTGGAATACCCTCAGTAAATACTGGTGATCACTCCCAATCTACAACTCCGCAGGTTTCACAATTTATTGAGGAAATGAATTTATGCCCCACACAGGAAATTTTCCATGAATTTCATCAAGTTATGAAAAATCCACAATATGATCGAAAGAACTTGGAAAAAAATTTAATAAATCACGCCGGTCATAAGAATCTTATCAATAATGTCTTACTCAATTATTTGACAAAGAACAACATCTCACTATCACTTGAAACAATTAAAAAAATTGAGTCAATACCCATTTCTCCACCCCAATCAATCCATAAAACAAATACTCTTAAAGAGAGAAAACGAGATGTTGAGCCTAAGTGGTGGGCAGATTAGAAAAAAATGAAAATTTTCCCCTACACTGAAGTGGATGACAATTTATCTCAAAAAAATTTTAAAAAAATTAGTAAATATCCAAAATCTACCCAATGGAATAGGTTGATCGACTTGGAATTTTTCCAAGGATTTTTTTTACAAATCACAACCAGTTTTAGCGTCGCTAGTGGGTGCAATGGATGACACCGCGTTCATTCCATCAGATACTCACCATTCATCTTTATCGTAATATTCCTTACAACATCCTCCATGAGTCCGACACACTCGTTCATGTTCTTCTTGTTCAATCAATTGATCTACAATAAAAGACTCTTCTAAAGGAATGTCAGCATCTCTGATAACAACGGCTTTCCTGAAAAAAAATGTTAATGCATAATCAGGCAAATTTTCTAGCAAGCTTGTAATCGTGGAATAATCATTAACATTCATTTTGATCTCTTTTGCAAGATCAAGAATGATTTTATGGTCAATATATTTTTCAATTGTAGCGAGGCGGACTGGACTTCTGGCAAGTCGTAAGGGTTGTTCAAGTGCAATTTTCTTAGCCTCCCGCATTTCAGCATCATCTGGGTTAATGGCAATCGCCTTGTCATATGAGTCGACCGCTTCTGCAAGCCGTCCAAGGCTATAGAGCGCGGCACCGCGGTTGCTCCATGCATCGGCGTAATCTGGCTTTATGGTAATTGCCTTATCATAAGAGGCAAGAGCTTCTGCATACCGGCCGAGATCACCTAGCGCGGTTCCGCGGTTATACCAGGTTCTGCTGTCAATGGGATTGATAGCAATCGCTTTGTCATATGAGTCAACCTCTTTTGCATGCCGTCCGAGTTTACTTAGCGCGACACCATGGTTGTACCACGCTTTGGCGTCATTTGGATTGATAGCAATCGCTTTGTCAATCGATGTAACTGCTTCTGAGTATTGACCAAGTTGATATAGCACGCCTCCGCGGTTGCTCCACGTCTTATCGAGATTGGGGTTGATAGCAATCGCCTTGTCATACGAGTCAAGGGCTTCTGCATAGCGACCGAGGTTACTTAGCACCCGCCCGCGATTGTTCCACGCTTTGGCATCATTTGGGTTGATGGCAATCACCTTGTCGTAAGAGACAACCGCTTCTGCATGCTGTCCGAGTTCAAGCAGCGCGACTCCGCGGTTGTACCACGCATCGGCCTCATCTGGTTTAATGGCAATTGCCTTGTCATAAGAGGCAAGAGCTTCGGCATTCCGACTGAGTTCACTTAACGCGAGTCCGCGGAAAAACCATGCATCGGCCTCATCTGGCTTGATGGCAAGCACCCTATCGAAAGAGGCAACCACTTCTGCATACCGGCCGAGATAATTTAGCGTGATTCCACGGAAATACCACGCATTAACGTCATCTGGATTTATGGCAATCACCTTGTCATACGAGTTGAGGGCTTCTGCAAGCCGTCCGAGCTTACCCAGCGCGATTCCGTGGTTGTACCATGCATTGGCATTATTTGGGTTGATAGCAATCACCTTGTCGTAAGAGGCAATTGCTTCTGTATACCGGCCGAGATCCCCTTGCGTGATTCCTCGGTGGATCCACGCATAGGCGTAATCTGGCTTAATGGCAATCGCTTTATCATTCGAGTCGAGGGCTTCTGCATGCTGTCCGAGATTCCCAAGTGCAACTCCCCGGTTATACCAAATCTTGGCATCATTTGGATTGATGGCAATCGCCTTGTCATACGAATCGACCGCTTCTGCAGACCGGCCGAGAACACCTAGCGCAACACCATGGTTATACCACGCGTCGGCATCATTTGGATTGATGGCAATCATCTTGTCAAAAGAGTCAAGGGCTTCTGCATCCCGTCCAAGTTCAAACAGCGCGGCACCGCGGTCGTTCCATGCACCGGTGTCATCTGGATTTATGGCAATCATCTTCTCATACAAGTCGAGGGCTTCTGCATGCCGTCCGAGTTCAGATAGCGCGGCTCCGCGGTTGCTCCATGCAACGGTGTCATTTGGGTTAATGGCAATCGCCTTGTCATACGAATCGACCGCTTCTGAATATCTTCCTAGGTTATCTAGCACAAGTCCGCGATTGTTCCAAATCTTGGCGTTATTTGGATTGAGGGCAATAGCAGTGTCATATGAGTTGAGGGCATTTGGATACCGTTCGAGATCCCCAAGCGCAATTCCCCGGTTATACCAAGTACTGGCATCATTTGGATTGATGGCAATCGCCTTGTCATATGAGTCGACCGCTTCTGCATGTTGTCCAAGATGACTAAACGCGAGTCCACGGCTGTACCATGCACTGGCGCTATTTGGGTTGATGGCTATTGCTTTGTCAAAAGAGGTTAAGGCATCCGCATACCGACCAAGTCTGCCAAAATTAACCCCCTCATTGAAATATTGCTCTGCATGGTCTTCTGAACACTGACTGAGGTTGTTTAGTGTGCCTCCACGGTTGGTCCACGCCTCGGCAAAATCTGGATTGATGGCAATAGCCTTGTCATACGAATCGACCCCCTCGGCATCTCGACCGAGTTTACTAAGCACGAGTCCGCGATTGTACCACGCACTGGCATCATTTGGATTGATGGCAATAGCCTTGTCAAAAGAGGTGAGGGCTTCCAAATTCCTATCTAGGATATCTAGCGAATACCCGCGCCGACACCAAGCATTGGAGTATTCTGAGTCTATGGCAATTGCTTCATCAAAGGAATCGATCCCTTCTGCATCTCGACCGAGTTTACTAAGCGCGACTCCGTGGTTGTACCACGCATTAGCATCATTTGGGTTGATGGAAATCGCCCATTCAAACGAATCGATCGCTTCCGCAGGTCGTCCGAGATTACCTAGCGCGACTCCGCGTAAGATCCACGTCTTGGCATCATTTGGATTGATGGCAATAGCCTTGTCATACGAGTCGATCGCTTCGGAATACCGCCCGAGTTCGGCTAATCCAACACCTTCATTGTAATATTGCATTGCTCGGTCTTCCATGAATTACAATATACTATTCAGATAAATCACTGTTGTGATTGATGCCCGTGCGAAGTCCTGCCTTTCTTGCGGAACGCACCCCTTACTTACACAATTTCGTTTAATTATCAGTAGGCTGTGGGGAGAAACTACAGAAATCTCTCAAATCGGTAAGGTGGGGGTCAATTATTAGGTGGCAAAAACAAATTGCCGCAAATGTTCCAGGACATCAAAAATTGATAGAAAAATCAGAAATATTTCGCGATCAAATTAACGTGGCTCAACCCACTAACTCATTATCACCAGCCCCACCCCTTCAATGTACTTGACCTTCTTCCCTTTTTCGTCACCATACTGGTAAAATGCAGCTTTTACAAGCCCCTCATCTACGGGTCCGTCATACTGGCAACCTTTCAATGCCAGAGAATATTCCGCATAGCTTTTTTGTTGGAATTGTTCATCGAGGTTCCGGAAAAGAGGCATTCGGATTTTTTTCATTTTTTCACTTTCAAACACCATTTCGCAATAGGGCAGGAATGACCTCGCAATTTCATCCGTTGGGTTAAAGATGAGTTTTGCAGTTTCGAGATCGAGGAAACAAACCGACAGATACCGCGAAAGAAAATTTTTATGGAAATCTTCACTATCTATAAACCCATGGAGTTCGGGGACAAAACCCGTGGGGGAAGCGATACAGAGAAAAAATGGTTCGCCAATACGTTTCGCTTCATCACGAGCTTTATCGAGGATGGGATTAATGTCGTTTACTGTTAAGGGCTCTGTATCAAATCCAAATTCAGCATAATTGCGGGGACGTGAACGAAACAACGAACAGAATGTGTACCGTCGTTTGCGTCCCAAAAATTTCTTTTCAACAAGTTTTATTGTGAGATATCGATTTTCAGGAAGGTTCTTGATTTCAATCTCCGTTAGCTGACGCTTAATCTGATGAATATAATTAATTGGGATAATCCCTTTGTTTTCTGAAATCCCTTCAACAATGAATGTTATCCCGTGAATTTCAATAGGAACTCCAGTTTTTCCGATCTTCTTTTCAGTGCGCCCGATAAAAGTCATCTCATATTGTTTCACATCACCGGCCTTGACAAATCTGCTACAGGATTCCGGGACTTTATTAAACAGTTTGATGCGTTCTTCGAGTTCCTGAGTTTTATTTTCTAGGACCCTTTTTTGGGTCTCGATCAATTCTCTTTCTTTATGGATCTGACATGTTAATTCATCGAGTTCTTTTTTATTTCTCTCAATGTGTTCTATTTTTTTGGTCAGTTCCAGATCCAGCTGAGTAGAAGTGGATTGACCCGTTATGAGTTCATTTTCCTTTGAGAGAAGCTCAGTCTTTTGGGTTTCAATCAATCTTTCTTTTTCACTCAGTTCCCCCAATAAATTTTCGATATATTGTTCCGCGGCAGCTGGATAAAGGGAGAGTGCCATGGGAAGCGTTGCCACATCACAAGAATGATCAAACAATTTCTCACGGATGGGTATCAGAATTCCGCCCGGGGCGACCAGATGCCCATGTATAGAATGTGACACCCCGCATGTGGTGGAAGATAGTTTAAAATAAAGACGACGGGATCCCTCCCGTGGCAGGGTTATACCAAAGTGACGTGGGACCCCAACACTCCACTTCGACTGCCAAGGGACGGGATGCGATTCGATGAGTGCCGGTGTATGTTCCAGTCCTTCAATATGGCATTCAAGAATTTTTAGCGAAGAAGATGAGTCCAGTTCAACGCCCCATTCATCAATCAAGGAATCCGTATTGTTATGAACACATAGAATGAACCAGTACGAGCAGGGATCCTTGCGTTGAATCCAGTCCTGGACATTTACCAGAGGACGCTCCTTTGAAATAATAAATTTCTGTGTAACCGGATCGTAAATGCTACGTTCAATGGTAAAATTTTGAATTTGGGTTGGGCCCTCCATTTTTTGAGGAGATATTTTAGTTGAAACTGTGGGAATTTGGTGCATCGAGATTGCTTCCAAATTAATTCTGTTTCTCGGCGCAGCATACACTGCCATCTCAACATCTCGGGTTCGCCATTTTTCATTAGTAATATTTGTCAATATTTCAGCTGTTTCACGAGCCCAAGCCCGCCAGTTTAAGTAATTCTGGAAATCGGTATTTTGAAGTGAGTTTGGATTCAGGAATTTTGTGAGTTTGGCAACCCTGTTTTTGTTTTGGTTATCGAGATTTGCATTTACCCAATTAGCAACGTCTTTGTTAACTACCGGAAAATTATCTGGATCTGCAAGAGCAACCAAAGCAAGAGGGGTAAAAAGTACGGGGCTTAATCCCAGCAATTGCTGGATTTTTCTCAAGTTATTTTCATCGGGCCGTTGAATGAAAGATTTTATTGAATCCCAAAGTTGCTGTGATTTGACATTTTTGCTGTTAATTTTTTGAATTCGGGTAATCGTATTAGAATCGCGGTTTTGCTCCAGAAAATAATAACACCAGTAAATAACCTCAAAAAATGCTGCTAGGTTTTGGGGAGCATTCTTTTGGTAATCTTTTTCAAACTCTTCAGTACTCCTTTTATCTCCAGATATATTCTTGTTGAAAAAACCAGGGAATTCCTGTTTTTGGCTGAAATTATTAAAATTCACTGGATACAAATATAATTTAAGGGCCCTTATCCAAGTATCCGGCATACCAATTGATTGAAAATGATATGATATTAGGTTATTTATTTGCCGTAAATATTCTTGGTTAATCAAATAGTAATTATGTCAACAGCGGTTTGACAGTAACTCGTCCACCGTTTAGACGTATCAAACTGCGTTAAGAAAGCAAGGTTTATCGATTGAAATTAAAGTGGTTGTATAGAACAGAACGAGATCGTGAATCAAATGGATTTTTTGGTAAATGATATTAAAAATTTAATTACAAAGGGAAATCTTCTTGCCGAATTGGGCCATTATGACGAAGCCATCTCGTATTATTTTAGCATTTTAAAAATTGATCCCACCAATCAGGAAGTCTTAGTGAATCTGGGTAATACACTGATTGAACTAAAAAAATATCCTGAAGCAATAATATGTTATGATTCGCTGCTAAAAATAGACTTCAAAAATTCTATCGCATGGCAGCAAAAAGGTTACATTTTTTTACTGATGAATCGAACCGAAGAGGCGATTTCCTGTCTTGATTTTTCCATACAAAACGACCCGGACAATACCTTTGCACTTTTTTTATTAGGTTCGACTTTAGTGGAAATGGGAAAATTTCGTGAAGCAATTCAATGCTGCGATAAAGCTATTGAAATTCAACCCGATCACCCATTCAATTTAATGACAAAGGGTATTGCCCTTCTTAACATCGATGAATATCAGGAAGCATTGGAATGTCTCGATCATTCTTTAGCAATTTTCCCCGACAATACTAAAGCGTTAATTGCTAAAGGAAACGTATTGCGAAATCTTGGGCACTATTCAGAATCTATAGAAATTCTTAATGTTGCGCAACAAAAAGATCCAACTCAAATCGAATTGTGGTTAGCTAAAGGTCTAACGTTCGACTGTCTGAACCAACACGATGATGCCCTTGTATGTTGGGAGAAAATCTTAATCTTGAGTCCAGATTATTTACTTGCCTGGTCTTTTAAAGCGCGGTCCTTGTATAAACTTCAACGTTTTGATGAAGCGATTTCTTGGATTGACAAATATCTCGAAGTAGTCCCTGATGATGCAGGTCAATGGAATAATAAAGCACGGGGATTGATCGAACTTGAACGATTTAATGAGGCAATTTCATGTATCGATAAAGCGCTGAGTATCGACGACACACTTTTCGTTGTGTGGTATAGAAAAGGACTCGTTCTCGATCACCTCGATCGATGTGATGAGGCAATTCTTTGTTATGATATATGCCTAGATATGTGTGGTCCGGATTTTTATTTTAAGGTGTTATGGAGTAAAGGTCTCACCCTAAACAAAATGGGAAGAAATAATGAGGCTATCACATGTTTTGCTGAAGTGGAGAGTGCATATTCGGGTAATCCTTCTTTGTATAATTCTAACAACTGTGATGTAAAAAGGGTGTCACAGGACATTGTCATACCCGATCCAAACGATGATCTGACACAAAGCCCTGATGAAAAAGAGAGTAATACTCAAGAAAAAATTGAATCATATTCCTCTAATACGACAAATTGTGAAGAGCACGCACCAACCCCGACTGGATATCTGAATTATTACGAAAGTGTTGGTTACATTCAACGTTTCAACAACGATGAAGTTAAAATTCCTCCCAGTAGTTCTTGGCAATTGGCTCAAGAGGAAGGTAATATCTCCTCAGTGGAAAATGAAGAAGAGTCTGATTATTACGAGGATTTCTCACAGGAATCTGATGAGGAATCTGATGAAGAATATTATGAAAGACTAGATTATGAGATGAAAAACCTTGGAGATTATAATTTAATTCAGTATTATAGAACTGGATGTGGGGATGATGATTACGAACTGGAATATTGATGTCTTTGAAACAAAATTTTTCTTTTACGCTGTGTAAAGAGGATGACTCCCACGGGTCATCGCTCCGCTCTATCGCCGTCGGCTTCTATGCCCCACTCCTCACATACCGCTTCCGCGGAATGTTCGTTGCTGTTGATCATACTCACCCCGAACGATAAGCCCCCCCGCCCGGTCCAAACAATGAACCACTCTCGGCAACCATTCTAAAAAAATAGATCCTGTTATCGAGAGATTAGGGAAGAACAACCCCTTTCCTGAGCGTCCCCGCAATCAGGGATCTCTTATCTTGATATTCTTCCGTGGTCAGGGTGATCACACCGAGGGGCACTTTAAATTTTTTCACCGTATGCATCTCCGCATCTTTTGTCAGGAGAGCCCGTTCAAAAATATCCCGGTTTACAAAATCGTCTGAGATTATTGCGATATCGATATCACTTCCGGGTTTTGCAGTGCCAGTGCTCGATGAACCAAACAGGATAAGGTTGTTGATGCTGATTCCGTTATTCCGTATTTGCGCTCTGAAAAAATTCACCGCTTCAAGGACTTTTGCATCAACCATGTGAGGATCTCGTTTTTCGTTCATTCTCATCGGCATACGCAAACAGGTACACAGATCTTCGCCGTTTTTTAACTCATCACCAGTTTCTTAAACGCTTCAAGCGGGAGTGTTTCCGGCTTCACATAATCCGATTCGTTGAGCCGGCGGGGAATCTTGTACCGGATTAACGCATCATCAGACGTAATGAAGTAATCGCAGTCATACGCGGTTGCATATGCAAGGTGAGTACGGTCTGTCTTCTGGCTCATCATCCGGCCATCGGTCAAGTCCTGTGAAAAATCATAGCAGATAATCGCTACATCATCAGTGGGAACGAGAATCGTGATATTCCATTCACTGAGAAGAGAGAAAAAGTTGGTCAGGTATTTAGCAAATTTCGCATCACGCTTCATTATCAGGATTATTTCACCGATCACTGAAAGTGAAGTAAAAATATGATATTTACGGTTTATCGCGTGATTTATGAGGGTTTTTTTGTCCTGGTTTTCCAGGCAGTCAAAAAAGATTCCGGTATCAAGAAATACCGATTTACTCATTGTGTGAGTGCCCGGTATTTTAAAACGCGTCGCTCTGACTCCTCACGGCTTCGGGCAAAAACCACTCTGCCATCAGGACCAACGCCGCCACCATAAGGAAGTAACCCCCGCCGATAGAGAGTTCCTACAACTTTTTTTGGGTCGTACTCTTCAGTCATTGCCACCACTCTAATACACATCATATATCATCAACCCGTAATCAATGTTTTTGCTTAGCCTGCCCCCTTCCGCGAAATCTCTACCGCATGCTAATCGCGAAAACAGGTTTGCGGGATTACAAGCCATGCGGTTTCTGGATGAGCCGTCAGCCGTTTTCCCGGACAAATGCGTTAACCACTTGGGGAAATGAAAAAATTTCCGCGGTCTGTTGCTAAAAACTTTTCATCAAACCTTGATTCAAATTTTTTCATCGCGACCATGATCGTGATTGAAAAACTGATCCGGATCAATCAAACATTGATTGTAAATTTTCAGGTAACCTTAATTGGAGATTTTTGAGCAGCCTTTGATTGATAAATTTCATCAAACCTTGATTTGGAATTTTCAACCGGATCTTGATTGGAAAATTCCTGGCAGACTTTGATTGAAAATTTCTAACCAGACCTTGAACTGAAATAGAGGTTTATGAAAATGATTCCGACGGGAAATTTGCAGCGGACAGATTAAAAAAATTTCAATCCGATCTCGATTGGAAAATTTTGAGCAGACTTTGATTGATCAATTTCCATCAAACCTTGATTTGGAATTTTCAACGGACCTTGATTGCAAAATTCCGGGTAGACTTTGATTGCAATTTTTACTTCAAACCCTGATTGAAATTTTTTCATCGCGATCATGATCGTGATTGAAAAACTGATCTGGATCAATCGTAACTTGATTGAAAATTTTCAGGCAGACTTTGATTGAAAGTTTTTGATCGAACCTTGATTGAAAAATTTTTCCGGAAATCCTCACAAAAACCCAATTTCGTGCATCGATCAGACCACCCCCATATGGGTCTTTTTCCTACCAAAAAAACGGAGTTAACTCCAATCGAAAAAACCCCTAATCCGGGCATTTTGTGGGCTTTGTTTTCTGTATCTCTCCAATATGGGCTCCGTTTATGTGAAAATGACCCCCTGTTCGATCGAAAACTCCTGGAGTATTTGCATGAACAGGGGGTCCGGATCACATCAGATAATGCCATTATCCGGGTCGGTCCCCAGTTCCAAAAGATACACTATTCTGAGCCCAATGCGGGCTCCGATTGGCATTTTTCTGATCCCGTTTTCGGGTTTTTGGATGATGGTGTCCACCGCTAAAAAAATAACGGTTTTAAAGGGTTATTTATCCAAAATAACCGATTTACAAGCGATTTTATCCTGCAATTTAGAAGCGTTTTAAGGGCAGCTGATTTTGACACATAATTCAGGTGGTTTTTTGAGAGAAACGGTCTGCAAATGCCCTTGGTGGCCCTCTATCGCAATCACGTCGGAGAATTTGGTGTTTTTTGAGGATTTTTACGGTTTTTAGGAAGTGGGGAATAATTTTTTATTTGCGGTGGAGAACGTGGAAAAAAAATTCCGAAAAAAAGTCTACGGATTTTTCTTACCGGTGGAAAAATTTTTCCGGATTTTCTGTGAACCACCAAAATCGTTTTGGACTTTAAAAAAATACCTCATCAGAAAAATTCATCATCTCACATCCCCATCGAAGATTATGCAAGACATAGTGACCAGCAAAAAGATGGAAAACGGTATTGTTGTTTTCTGGATCGAAAAAGATGTCAAAAAGTCCGAGTCGTTTAACTTCTCTGAACTCATCGATATGAAAATCAACGCGCTCGATCTGCTCGAACGCCCGAAGTCTTACAAGGTTGACACCGCTGCGCACCGGCTGATTGTAAAAAAGTAAAACCGGACGGAAACAAAAAGCACCACCGCACAAAAAAGTGAGCGGGTGTAAAAACATATTTCCGGAATCCATCACCCATGCGTTCTTACCACCCGCTATTTTTTTCTCCTCACATACCAACACTCGTGCATGACAATCGAATCTGATGCAGTAAAGTCCGTAGCCGGGCTCATGGCAATAGCGGCACGGACCGCCCCAAAGGCAGTAGGACTGGACTCGATCCATGTCGAGGTACTGACCGGTAAAGAGCAGGAAAAACTCGCAAACCAGATGATCAAGATTGGAAAAGAGATCAAGATGGACTTTTTCTGGATCAATGGCGAGCAGGTAAAGGTAAGTGATGCCACGCTCCTGATCGGCGTTGAAGGCCAGAAAGTGATGGGGATAAACTGCGGAGGGTGCGGGCATGCAACCTGTGCAGAGATGGCAAAAGCGGCAAAGACAGGAAAGAACAAAAAGGCACTTTACCCGGGCCCGAACTGTGTCATGAAGCTCACGGATCTCGGCATCGCAGTCGGTTCAGCGGTAAAAACCGCCAGCATCCACAACGTGGATAACCGGGTCATGTTCTCAGCCGGCGTTATTGCCATGCAGATGGGTTTGATCAAAGGATGCAGCGTTGCGTATGGCATCCCGCTCAAAGCATCCGGCAAGAACATCTTCTGGGACATGAAGTTTGCCGAGCACTAAATCTCATCTCTTTTTTTTTAGCAAGACGGAGGAGTAATTCCGCATATTCAGCAGACTTCATAGATTACTTTCCCCTCACGTAATGCCCAGTAAATGGTGCTCCCGGGTATGTGAGACCAATCCTGAAGTTCATCCTCTGCACATACCAAAATATCGACTCCCAATCCAACTCCTCCGATTGCATTCCGGATTTTAATAGCTTCCTTCCCTTTATTGGATATTGTATCCTCAACAATCAGAAGGTCCAGATCAGAATCTTCTTCTGCCTCTCCACGGGCATATGAACCAAAGAGGATAATTTTTCGAGGCTTTGCTACTTCAATAACCTTTTGTGTAATTTCCTGTAATGTGGTATGAGAGTGCATCGGGTTTATTCTGAGGTGATATTAGTGTTCTATGCAGATGAGAATTTCTTATACGGAACATGGCATAAAACAATATTCCATCCTATGCGTAATCACGGAAGCGTGGGCTGATCGGGGAGCCGGCCTGGAATCGTTTGAGACAGGGTCTGCGACCTCACAGAGATATCTATTATCCGGCGGTTCCGGTTATCTGCTCTTTTTTAAATTCGATATACGAATACAACACCGTATAGAGAGCAACTGCAATCACAGGGATGAGGATAAACAGCCACGCATACATTCCTGCCAGAATACCGATCATGCTCACAACTCCTGCGAGTTTGAAAAGTGTTGCACCCTTCTCGTGCGTCTTTCTCCAGACTGAATCGCTGCTCATAGTCCACGGAGTGCGGATGCCGACAAACCAGTTTGGTTCAGCATGCTCAATTAAAAAACCGATATAGATGAACAGGATCCCGATCATAACGGGCATGGTAAGATTGGGACTTATGAAAATCCCCAGTCCCCAGAGAATGATCTGTAGCTGGATGGAGAAGAGGAACGCTGCAAAGATAAGGATGAAACCATCGTAATAGTTCTGAAATTTCTGGTAATTGTTTCGGAGGGGATCAATGTGGGGCAGAACCAGTAGCAGGGCACAAAAACCGTACATGATCAAGGGGATGAGGAGTAGCCCCCAGAATTTCGACATAGTGCCGTTTAGTTCTCCCGCAGCGTTCCAGTGTGAAGCCACATCAGACGGCATCATCGGATATACTACAAGTGTCATCACCGCAGTCAGGATGAGTACAAGGATAATTGCAGGGCGGATCAGCTTCATAATTTAAAATAATTGTTACTGGAATATGAATTTACAGGTGCATTCTCACCGAAGTCAAAAAAGATCACTACTTGTTGCATGCAGATTTCTTCAGCGCCTTTATAATCGCCCACCGCCCACGCCCGAGTGCATCTCCGAGCGCAGCAATGATCTCTTTTTTTGTTTCGCCACTGGCCCGGCGCTTCTTAAACTCCCGGACCAGATATTGAATCTCTTCATCAGTCCAGGCTTTTCGCTGATTTTTCCGGGGCTCTATGGCAGGTTCCCGTAACAGGGGAATGAGTGAACCGGGCTCCATTCCCTCAATCGTATGGATCCGTGCATCAAACATCGCAGGAGAAATCTCAAATCCTGTGGCCCGGCGGTTGAGGCCGATGGCTGCTATTGCAGTTGAAAAACCGCCAAGGAAAAGATCGCAGACCAGATCGCCTTCGTTGCTGCTGTACTGGATCAGTTTGATCAATAGTTCTGACGGGAGTTCGTTCTTGTTCTTTACCACACCGGGCTTATACTCACGGTTGATCTGCCAGACATCCTCACGATCTGTATTATTGAGCGAGCGCCCCTCACTATTCTTCTCGTTCATGCCGTACCGGGATTCGAGGTTGAATGTCCGTGTGCCACCGGGTTTTTCATAGAAGAGGATATGGTAATGGCTCGAAACAAATTTCCTCCGGGTAAAGACACCGAAAGAATACTTCCAGATGATATGATTCACCTCTTTCAGACCGGTCATCCGCAGGGCGGCAAGGATATGATATAGATTGGTGTAGCCTGAAATGATGTAGATCGAACCGCCGGGTTTTAAGATGCGCTCTGCTTCACGGATCCACAGCAGGGAAAAATTACCATACTCTTCCTCCGGGATCTCAACATAGCCATCGACAACGAACTTCTCGTTGCGGTTATAGTGCTTATGGAGCGTGTCGCCTCCGATACCATACGGGGGATCGGTGATGATAAGGTCAACCGAACCATCAGGGATATACCGTGCAGCTCCGCTGATACAGTCCCCGTTGTAAAACGTGCCGGCAGGGTGCGTGACACACCGTACATCAGACCCGCTCTTTTTCAATACTGCACTTCCATGAACTGTTATGTGGCGAGGCTACATAATAAATGGCAAAAAGACTGATGTTCTTAAAAAG
>Ga0194039_1000540_pt1 | contig 22446 bp, 20 predicted proteins | sample JunL228m_MetaG_FD_148679 | JGI IMG/M metagenome (GOLD analysis project Ga0194039, IMG submission 148679) | Anoxic zone freshwater microbial communities from boreal shield lake in IISD Experimental Lakes Area, Ontario, Canada - Jun2016-L227-8m | ecosystem: Environmental > Aquatic > Freshwater >... | reverse complement strand
GAACCATTTGGGGAAAGACTCAGACGTGACCTTGAACAAATGCTGATTCAAAGCGCCTTCACCTCCGCACCAAATTTCCACCTCAAGGCTGCCCGACCAAGAAAACAGCACATCACCGTTTTTGACAATGTATTCGGGCTTGATGCCTCGTGATGCTTTATCTGCACCAACCGTGTCACCCTTGCGGAGCTGCGCGATTTTGATAACGGGCAAATCGTCTTGCCCCTTGGGAGGGAACTTTTGGAGAGCGAGGCCGTTTAAAAACGTGGCAATAGTGTCAAGTGACTGCACACGCCACCCCTTCGGCACCAAACCCAACTCCGACTCCTCAAACCCAACAGGAAACAACGCCGCCGTGGCCTCATCCATGCCTTCGGGGATGCGCCCATCCATCTTGGCGCGCACGGGGTCGAAATCGACAAACCACGACTTGAACAGCGCCTGGGCGATGGCTTCCAGCGTGGCGTTGGTTTCGCGCAGGATGGTGATGCGGTCGTCGAGACTCCTTAGAACATCCACCATTGCGATTTGCAAATCAATGGGAGGAAGTGGAACCTCCAGTGCCGCGATAGCCTTGCCAGTCAAATGCTTGATGGTTGTGCCTGTGAAGTGCCGTTCAAGTTGTTCTGTTTTTGCAGCGAGACAGAACCAGTAGAAAAGATAGTAATTATTGAAATCCTTCTTCGGTCTGATTCGATGAAGGGCTTTCTGTATCTTCATGCTTGGCGAACCTCTCCAGATCGCGCAGCGCCCTGGTTCGCCCCCCTCGCAAACAACTAAATCTCCGGGTTGAAGGCTGTAACGTGTTTCTTCGTGAGACTCAAACCTCATCTCAGCCAAATCACCAAGGTCAAACTCGCCCCATCGGACATTGCTATTGCCCAAGTATGGCTGTGGCGTTCCCTTGTTCTTCTTGGCATCAAGCATCTTGCCAAGACAAGAGTCGACATGATCGCCAAGACGCACCAAGGGCCACTCAGAACTCATACCCCAGCCCCCCCAGCTTATGCCGGATCAACTGGTCGAGTTCTGCGCCCTTAGCCATCTGCTCACCCAGTTTTTCGGTCAACTGCTGCATCTTGGTGGCGAAGTCTTCATCGTTGTCTTCGACCTCTTCTGCACCGACATATCGGCCAGGGGTCAGGACGTGGCCGTGCTGGGCAACCTCAGCCAGAGGCACGCTGCGGCAGAAGCCTGCAATATCCTGGTACGCGCCAGCGCCAGCCTCACCGCGCCACGCAGATACGGTATCTGCGATCCGGCTGATGACTTCATCGGTGAACTCGCATTGCACCCGGCTGATCATGCTGCCGAGCTTGCGTGCGTCGATGAAAAGCACTTCACCCTTGCGGACAGCCTTCTGCTTGGTCAGGAACCACAGGCAGGCCGGAATCTGGGTGTTGAAGAACAACTGTCCCGGCAGCGCGATCATTACTTCGACCACGTCGGCCTCGACCATCGAGGCGCGAATCTCGCCTTCGCTGTTCTGGCTGGAACTCATGGAGCCGTTCGCCAGCACGATACCGGCGCGGCCCGTGGGCTTGAGGTGGTACATCATGTGCTGCAACCACGCATAGTTGGCATTGCCAGCGGGTGGGTCGCCATAGACCCAGCGCGGATCGCCGGTCAGGCTGCCGTGCCACCAATCGCTGATGTTGAAAGGCGGGTTCGCCAGAATGAAGTCGGCGCGCAGATCAGGGTGCTGGTTGCGGGTGAAGGTGTCAGCAGGTTCACGGCCCAGATTGGGTTCGATGCCACGAATGGCGAGGTTCATCGCCGCCAAGCGCCATGTGGTCGGGTTAGCCTCTTGCCCGAAGACCGCTACGTCACCAATCTTGCCGCCATGCGCTTCAATGAATCGCTCGGACTGAACAAACATTCCGCCGGAGCCACAGCATGGGTCGTACACCTTGCCGGTGTGTGGGTTGAGTACGGCCACCAGGGTCTTGACGATGCTGGCCGGCGTGTAGAACTGCCCGCCACGCTTGCCCTCGGCACTGGCGAACATCCCAAGGAAGTATTCATAGACCTGACCCAGCACGTCGCGCGCCTTGCCAGGGTCGTCACCAAAGCCGATTGTGGACACCAGATCGACCAACTCGCCGAGCTTGCCGTCGGGCAACTGGGCGCGCGCATAACGCTTGTCCAGGATGCCCTTGAGCTTGGGGTTCTCGGCCTCAATGATGGCAAGTGCGTCGTCTATGCGCTTGCCGATGTCGCTCTGCTTGGCGGCGGCGCGCAGACTCTCCCAGCGTGCAGTCTCTGGCACCCAGAAGACATTGACCTCACGGTAGTAATCGCGGTCTTCCAGTTCAGCGGCCAGGAGCTTGGCTGTGGCGTCAGGCAGGAAGTAGTCGTCAGCCGGGTTGGCGAAACGCTGTGCCAGTTCGGCGCGACGGGCGGCAAAGGTGTCAGAGATGTATTTGACGAAGATGAGGCCCAGCACAAGGTGCTTGTATTCGGCAGCGTCCATGTTGGCGCGCAGCTTGTCGGCTGTGGCCCAGAGCGTCTTCTTGATGTCGTCGATCATGTCGTGAAATCCCTCGCCTTGTCATTTTCATTATGTATGTGCGGATTATGCGGTGATTGAGGACCGCTATATGAGCGGCCCATGCGAAATCGCATGACCATGAATCCCCCCTTACGGGCTTAATCGGGTCGTCAAGGGCTGCCGCTGCAATATTTAGCGATGGCTTTTTCAACCCTTTAAAGGCAATCGCATGAATTTGCACTTTATCCCCCGGTTGGATGAACATTGGAGCAAGCCATGATCAGCATTTTTCACGGTAACGATGAAGAAACCCACAATGACTTTCAGACATGGAGACAAGCCAATGTGGACGGATTCCACATGACAGAGAAGACCATTGGACAATTCGTAATCCACTACGCACAGGACAAGCGCGAGAACGCCGTAGGGCGAGGCTGCAATCACCAAGGATGCAGCTTTATCGAATATGGGGTGGATAAGAATGGCTGTTACACGAAAGCGCGGAAGGTCTGCTCAAACAGTTTCACAGAGTTGGTCGCATGGGCCAGAGAAAATGGCTACTCCACAAGAAACTGCAAGCATTGCGACACGAAGCGATTCCCGTTCCCGCCCGGTCATTGATGGCCCCGATGGGCGGCAAGTGTGTCCAGGAGACATCGGGGCGACCCGAGCGTCCAAGCCCATCAATTGCACCATGTGTAAAGTCTTCAATGTGCGTCTGCGGGAAGAATAGCGTGTCGGTGTTCCGCGCCATACCTCATACATCATCATCGGTTGAATTAGGACCCTTAATTGGGTGTCTACAATACGGCGCCACTCTTATCAAGCCCTGAGGTGGCCGTCAGCAAAACATGAACGCAAGAATCGCCGCGTCATCGGCCCAGTTGAGCAGCGCATACCCTGCCAGACGGTAGGCGTGAAAGGTGGCGAGGTCGAACAGGTATTCAGTGCGCATGTATCAAAAAGAAAACCCCATCAGTCAAACCACGGGGGGCTCAAGGATACCAAGCGTAAGGCGGCACAATCGGCCCTGTGCCAATAAAACAAAGTCGTTGGGCATTGCTCGTGCTGCTGTGGTTGGCCGTGGGCCCGTTGGCCACAGAGTGGCGCTTTCAGTTGGTGCGCAACTCGGCAGCGGCATCAAGCGGCCATGCCTGGCGGGCGATGTCGAGCGCGCGCAAGCGGTGCTGCGCTTCAAACAGGTCGCACACCAGGATGAACTCGTCGGCACCGGTAATTTCCTGCAGGCGGGCAAAGGCGTCGTGCACGGTGGCGGGGCCGCCAATCACGGCCAGCCCCAGAAAGTCCGCAATCGCACCGCGCTCGCGCTCACTCAGGCGCGCAACAAAGTCGGCCACCGGGGGCTGCAGCTTCTTGCGCTCGCCGGTCAGAATGCCCAGCACGCGCTGGTACACGCTGCTGGCCAGGTACTGCGCTTCTTCGTCCGTGGGCGCGGCCACCAGGGGCACGCCAATGGCCACATGGGGTTTGGCCAGCGTCTTGGAGGGGCAAAAGGTGCTGCGGTAGATTTCAATCGCCTGCATCATCATTTGCGGCGCAAAGTGCGACGCAAAGGCAAAGGGCAAACCGCGTTGCGCTGCCAGTTGCGCCGAAAAGAGGCTTGAGCCCAGCAACCAGATCGGCACCTGCGTACCCGCTCCCGGGTTGGCCACCAGCCGCTGGCCCGGCCGGGTATCGCCCAGCAGCGCCTGCAGTTCGGCCACGTCGCGCGGAAAGTCTTCTTCGGTTTCGACCCGGTTGCGCCGCAGCGCGCGCATGGTCAGGGTGTCGGTGCCGGGAGCGCGCCCCAGCCCGAGGTCAATTCGGCCAGGGTACAACTCGGCCAAAGTGCCAAAGGCCTCGGCCACCACCAGCGGCGCATGGTTGGGCAGCATGATGCCGCCCGACCCTACGCGGATGCGCTGCGTGCCGCCCGCAATGTAGCCCACCAGCACTGCCGTGGCAGAGCTGGCAATACTCTCCATGTTGTGGTGCTCGGCAAGCCAGTAACGCGTAAAGCCCAGCGCTTCGGCGTGCTGTGCGGTCTGCAAGGCCAATGCCAGCGCCTGCGCCACGGTGCCGCCTTCGCGCACCGTCACCAGGTCGAGCATGGAGAGTTGTGTTCGTGCTGTGTTGTGCATGCGCGCATTGTCCGCGCTTTGCAATACCCTGCTCAGATGCGATCCCTTACCTGTGTGGCGGGGAAGCCCTGGTCGTCGTCACCGTCGTCGAGGGCAGACTTGGGCAGGTCGAACTTGGGGCGGGGCTCGGCAGGGATAGCCGCAGCAGGCAGTGGCGCAGCAACCGGGGCTTGCGCGGGCGCGGTCCAGAACTCGGGCGCGGGCAGTGGGCCGGTGGGGTGGCCCGATTGCGGCGCAAACTTCCACACGAACAAAAAGCTCTCGGCCCGCACGCTGTGGTCAAACAGGTGAATCTCCTTGAACAGTTCGTCCTGCAATGCGGGCGCGTAGTGCATCAGGGCGTCGTGCCAGTGCAGCAGCGTCAGTTGCGTGAGCAGCACCTCGGTGGCTGCGGGTTGCGCCAGAGGGGTGATGTCGCAGCCAATCCACTGCGAAGGAATTCCGTGGCGGCGCAACACGGCGCTCAAGGCCATGCGCAGCATTTCGCGTTGCTTGTCCAGGTTTTTGGGGGCGGCGCTGGCGCTCTGCGCTGCGGCAGGGGGCCGCAGCGCTGCAGGCTTTGATTCTTTGTTGCGGCCAAAGCCTAGAAACTCAAACATGGTCACGTCCTCCAGACAAGTGCACTGCAATCGGCCAGCCCAGTGTAGCGGGGCATGGACATTCGCGCTTGCCAGGACCGATAATTGCCCCCATCCACGGAGGAACCATGCCCATTTACGAATACGCCTGCAGCGGCTGCGGCCACCAGTTTGAAGCCCTGGTGCGCAGCGACACCACGCCCCAATGCCCGCACTGCCATTCGGTCGAGCTGGAAAAACAGCTCTCGGTCTTTGCCACCACGGCGTCGAGCGCCAGCGCACCACCCCTGCCCGGCCCCTGTGGCTCGTGCGGCCACCCCGACGGCCCCGGTGCCTGCGGCCGACACGCCTTTGCCTAAACGCCCAGCGCTGGCAGGCCCAGCAGCACACGCGCCTCGGCGGGCGTGGCAACCGCTCGTTCGAGTAGCTGGCTGATCTGGGCGATGCGGCGCACCAGTTGTGCGTTGCTTGTGGCCAGTTCGCCCTTGCGGTAGTAGATGTTGTCCTCAAAGCCCACGCGCACGTGGCCGCCCAGCACAATGGCCAGGGTGCCGAGTTGCAGTTGCGCCGGCCCAATGCCCGCCACCGTCCAGGTGGCACCGCTGGGCAGTTGAGACTTCAGGTACATCAGCGCCTCTGGCGTGGCCGGCATGGCTCCGGGCACGCCCAGCACCAGATCAAAATGTGGCTGCGCGCTCAGCAAGCCCTGCTTGATCCAGCGCGTGGCCGTGGCCAGCATCCCGGCGTCAAAAATTTCCAGTTCGGGCAGCACACCGTGCTCGGCCATGGCGGCAGCAAAGGCACGCATGTCGGCCGGGTGGTTGACAAACGCGTCGCCGCCAAAGTTGACCGACCCCATCGACAGCGTGGCCATTTCGGGCTTGAGCGCCACCGGCGCGATGCGCTCCTGCGCCGTCATGCCCACCGCACCGCCGGTGGATATCTGGATGATGGCGTCGCAGCGCGCGCGCACCTCGGCAATGATCTGGCGGTACACCGCCGGGTCCTGGGTGGAGGTGCCATCGCCCTGGCGCGCGTGCAGGTGCACGATCGATGCGCCCGCCTGCACGCACTCCTGCGCCGCGCGGCCAATGTCCTGTGGCGTGATCGGCAGTGCCGGTTGATCGCTCTTGCTGACCTCAGCGCCCGTGAGCGCCGCCGTGATGATGAGCTTGCTCATGGCGCGCGCCGCTGGCAGCTGGCTGGTACCACGCAGGTGCCGCTGGCGCGGCATACCACCTGCGCAGTCTCCAGCACATCGGCCGCCGAGGGCTGGGCCGCAATGCCCGCAGAGGCAATCACCTTGCGCGCCTCAAACACCATCTTGCGCGAGGTCTTGCCCATGGAGACGATGCGCCCGCTGGCTTCAATGTAGTCACCGGCGTGCACCGGGGCCAGAAACTCGACGCTGTCGTAGGCCACAAACAGGCCCTCGTCGCCATCGCTGCGGATCAGCAGTTCGGTGGCCACATCGCCAAACAGGTGCAGCATCTTTGAGCCATCCACCAGGTTGCCCGCGTAGTGGGCATCGTGCGCGCTCATGCGCAGGCGGATCAGGCTGGTGTAGTTTTCCATGGTGTATCTCCGTAACAAATTCAAGGGTGTCAAGGGTGGCGCTTGATCCATTCGTGGATGGCGAAGGATGCCACGTCCTGGGCATAGGTCTTGGTGCCAAAGCCGGCGTCGTAGCCCAGTTCCTTGGCCAGTTCGTGGCTGATGCGCGGGCCGCCCACCACCAGAATCACGCGGTCGCGCAGGCCCTCGGCTTCGAGCAGGTCGGCCAGGCGTGTCAGGTTATCCAGGTGCACGTTCTTCTGGGTCACGATCTGCGACACCAGAATCACGTCGGCCTGCTCCTCGATGGCGCGCGCCACCAGGTCTTGCGAATCCACCTGCGCACCCATGTTGATGGCGCGAATCTGGTGGTAGCTCTCCAGCCCCTTGTGTCCGTTGTAGCCCTTCATGTTCATGATGGCGTCAATGCCCACAGTGTGCGCGTCGGTCTCGATGCAGGCACCCAGCACCACCATGCGGCGCTGCATTTTCTCGGTGATCAGGCGGTTGACGCCATCCTTGTCGAGCACTTCGTATTCGGGCTTGCTCACCTGCAGGCGCGACAGGTCCACGCGGTGCGTGCACTGGCCGTAGACGATGAAGAAGCTAAAGCCCTGGCCCATGTCCTCGGCGTGCACCACGGCGGGCTCGTGCAGGCCCATCATCAGCGCGAGTTGCTTGGCACCTTCCTTGGCAACGTCGTCCAGCGCCACCGGCAAGGTGAACGAGAGTTGCACGCGCCCGTCGTCGAGCGTGTCGCCATAGGGTTTGACAAATTGGGCGTTCATGCTAGTGGCCTCCTGCAAGCATCAGCGACGGGAACGGGTTGAAGTAATCGTCAGCCTTGGACAGCACGCCATCGAGCCCCTTGCCGCCCTGGGGCGTGCGCGCAATCTCGGCAAAGATGCCCTTGCCGATGGCGGCTTGCAAGCCGATCGATTCGATCTGCGTGAGCACCTGCTCGGTTTCGCTCAGCACGGTCTGGGCACGCCGCTCGATCTGGCCACCGGCCTTGAACTCGATTTCGGCGTGCAGGTCGCGCATGGTGCCAAACACGTACTTGGCGTTCTGGATCGCCAGGAAGCGGTCCTGGATGAAAGGCGTGTGAATCGCCTCGGTCATCATGCCCAGCAGGTGGATGTTTTGCTGGGTGACGGTGCTCACGATGTTGAAGAGCGCATCCTGCACATGGCCCTTGAAGATGTTGCCGGTCATGTGCTTGGTGGGCGGCATGTACTTGAGCGACGCTTGCGGGAACACCTGGCGCGCCAGTTGCGCGTGGGCCAACTCCCACAGGAAACCGTTCTCGCGCGACGGGTCAATCTCGAAGGCGTGGCCCAGCCCCATCTGCTCGGGCTGCAGGCCCGAGAGGTAGGCAAACTGCTCGTTGATAAGTTGCGAGGCCAGCACCGTATGCGCCGCGTCATACGCGTCGGCGGTGGTGAGGTAGTTGTCTTCGCCGGTGTTGATGATGATGCCCGCATAGGCATTGACCATGCGCGAGAAGAACTGGTCGATAAAGGTGCGCTGCATGTTGATGTCGCGAAAGATGATGCCGTACATCGAGTCGTTGAGCATCATGTCCAGCCGCTCCATGGCACCCATGGCGGCAATCTCGGGCATGCACAGCCCCGAGCAGTAGTTGGTCAGGCGGATGTAGCGCCCCACCTTGGCACCGACTTCGTCCAGCGCAGCGCGCATCAGCCGGAAGTTTTCCTGGGTGGCGTAGGTGCCGCCAAAGCCCTCGGTGGTGGCACCAAAGGGCACGTAGTCCAGCAGGCTCTGGCCGGTGGAGCGGATCACGGCAATGATGTCGGCGCCCTGCTCGGCCGCAGCCCGCGCCTGCACCACGTCTTCAAAAATATTGCCGGTGGCCACGATCAGGTACAGCCAGGGCGCGCGGCCCTCGCCCAGCGTCTGGATCTGCGTCTGGCGTTGCGCGCGCTGGCGCGCAATGTGGGCGCACATGGATGCCGCGTGTGCCTGGGCGTGCGCGCGTGCTGCCTGCTCGTCACGCGAGCGCGTGAGCGTGAGCGTGCCCTCGGCCACCGCTTGCGCCACCTGTTGCGCGTTGCAGCCGCGCTGCTGCATGGCATGCGCCAACACGGCGGCCGCGCCATGCTGCAGCAAGCCCTGCTCCTGCAAATGGCTGATCACCCGGTTGGGCAGGGGCACGTCGTTTTCGTCGACCCCATCGACGCCCATCAGGCGGATGGTGGCGCGCTCTACCGTGGTGGTGGTAAAGCCCTGCATGTCGTCGTACACCCGGCGCGCGATGCCCCGCGCCAGGTCGCGCGCGCGGTCAATCTGCTGCTGGTCCAAATGGAGGTGGCTCATGAATTACTCCGGTAACAAGGTGTCGGTCAGCGCAACATCGCTGACCTCATAGGGGGCCAATTGAATACGGGCCTCGGCCAAGAACGCATGCGCGTCAAAACTCGTGCCCAGCGGTGCCACCGGGTTGAGTGTGACACCCACAATGCCAATCGCGCGGTAGGCCAGCAACTGCGCACCCAGGCGGCGCAAAGCGGCCAGGTCGAGCACGTCGATAAACAAGCGCGTGCCGTCGGCCACCACCAGCGTGAGGCCATCCACCCGCGCGGCCAGCGTCTGCACCGCCTGCCACAGCGTGCGCCCGACCGCTCCGCTGACGGCAATGGTCTGCACACCGCGCTCGGCGTAGTGCAGTAGCGTGCCTGCCGCCGTCAGGGTGGGAATCTGCCCAAGGAACAGTTCGCCGCCGTGCGCGTCCCACAGACCGACTCCGCCGTGCACAAACACGGCGCGGCAACGCTCCACCAGCGCGGGCGGCGCGCTCGCAATGCCCAGCAGCGCCAGGCGCTCGCGCGTCTTGCGCAGCACGTCGCCCATGGCACCGCCCAGCGTGGCACCGGTAGCCAGCACGATGCCATCGGCAATCGCCGGCGAGGCATGGTGGCTGCGCCCGAGCGCACCATCGAGCAACACCAGCGCGCAACCGCGCTGCTGGAGTTGCGCAATCAACTGGAGCAGGTCGCTGCTGCGCGACGCGCCCGCCACTTCCATGTCGCCCTCATCCAGCACCTGCACCAGATCGATTTCGCCCATGGGGCTGCCAATGCCGGTGTGCGCCACGGTGTGGGTTGGCACCTTGGCGCGCGCCAGGGTGTCGCGCGCGGTGGCTACCAGCATGCCCGGCCAGACACGCACCGCCGGCTTGGGGAACGAAAAAACCTGGTCATGCTCCTCGCCGTCGCGTCCAATCGAGGTTAGCCCCACGGCCACACCCTCCTGCGCGGCGCAGCGCAGCAGATGGTTCAGCGCCACCGTCTTGCCGGTGTTCTTGGTCATGCCCATCACCGCCACGGTGCCCAGACCCTGCGCGCAAATCCGCTGCCAAAGCACACTCTGGGTCATGGATAAACCTAGGTTAAACGTAAAGCTCTTCAAACAGTTGGCGCAGGCGTGGGCTTTCGCGCAGCAGGTCGAGCGACAACTCGGCGTGCCCCTTGGCGTAGCCGTTGCCGACGATCATTTCCACGTCCTTGCCCACGCCCTCGGCTCCCAATGCCGCTGCGGTGAAGCTGGTGGCCATCGAGAAGAAGTAGATCCGCCCGCCCTCGCGCGTGGCCAGGATGCTGCCCATCTCGGTGTCTTGCACGTTGACGCAGTTGATCACCACATCGGCCAGTTGGCCCTGGGTGACGGCGCTGACTGCCTCCATCAGCGCCAGCGCGTTGCGCGCATCAACCTGCAGCACATGGTTCACCCAGCCCAGATCGCGCATGCGTTGGCAATCCTTCTCAAACGGCGAGACGCCAATCACGCAGCCGCTGGGACCTGCGCTCTTGCGCGCCTGGTACACGCACAGCGTGCCCGACTTGCCGCCTGCACCAATTACCACTACGCTGTTGCCGGGCTTGACCAGACGCGCGGTCTGCGCCGCCGCACCGGCCACATCCAGCACCGCCAGCGCCAGGTTTTCGGCAATGTCGGTGGGCAGCTTGGCGTACAGGCCGGTCTCGAACAAAATCGCCTGGCCCTCGATTTCGATCTGGTCGCGCTCCAGGTGGATGGCGCGGATGGCGTCGATGCGCAGCGGCGTGAGCGACAGCGACACCAGCGTGGCAATCTTGTCGCCCACTTGCAGGTTGCTGCGAGTTTCCTGTTGCGTGGCCGAAGCTGCAAATGGACCATGCGCCGTGCTTTCGTCACTGCGAGCGCAGCGCGGCAGTCCATGCAGTCCGCAAGTCATGGATTGCTTCACTTCGTTCGCAATGACGGGGAGCGGTTGCATGGATTGCTTCACTTCGTTCGCAATGACGGGAGGGTTGCTCGCAATGACGGGGAGCGATTCGTTGCGAGCCTGCAGCGCCGGGCCGATCTGCAGCACGGTGCCGATGAGCATGCCGCCCGAGCCGGTGACCGGGTTGTGGTGCTTGCCGCGCTGCGCGACGATGGAGCGCACGGCGACTTCAATTTTGGCGAGGTCGCCTTCGGCCTGGGTCTTGATCTGGGTGAAGCTGGCAGCGTCGATGTTGAGCGCGCTGACCTGGATCAGAATCTCGTTGTCCCAGATCTCCATGCGGTTGTCGAGCTTCCAGGCGCCTTGCGGCAGCACGCCCTGGGGTTCGAGCACGCGGTGGATGCCATAGGGGGAACCGTGTTTCATGCGTCGTCGTCCTAGTTACTTTGGGTGGGCAGGCTGAAGTCCTGGCCCAGCCCGGGCATTTCCACCGTCATGCCCTTGTAGTTGCGGCATTTGACGGTGGTGCCCGAGCCGTCGGGGAGGAGTTCTTCGTTCACATACGACGGAATGATGGGCAGCTTGCCCAAGCCGCCCAGGCCGTCAACGATGAAGGTGGGCACCGCCGGGCCGCTGATCCAACCGCGCAGGCCCTCATAGAGTTCGAGCATGCGCTTGTGCGGCACCACAAAGTGGTGCGCGCCTTCGACCATGTCGGTCGAATAGACGTAATAGGGCCGCACACCCATTTCAATGCTTTGGAGGAACAGTTCGCGCATCACTTCCACATCGTCATTCACGCCTTTGAGGCACACCGTCTGCAAACCCATCATGATGCCTGCCTTCTGGATCAGTTTGACACGGCGGCGCAACAAAGGTGTGATTTCCTTGGGGTGGTTGATGTGGATGTTGACCATTTGCACGCGGTGCTTCTCCAGCACGGCGCACAACTCCGGCGTCACGCGCGTGGGCATTTGCACCACCATGCGCGAGCCCAGGCGCAGAAAGCGCACGTGCGGCGCGCGGCTGCGAATGGCACCCAGAATCTCGTCGAGGCGCTGGTCGTCAAAAGTCAACGGGTCGCCGCCGGAGAGCAGCACGTCCTGAATCTGGGTGTTGGCGGCAATGTAGTCGATTGAGCGCTCAATCTGCTCCTTGTGCACCGAACCCGTAGCCTTGGACACCATGCGCTTGCGCGTGCAAAAGCGGCACAGCGTGGCGCAGGTGTTGGACACCAGAAACAGCACCCGACGCGGGTAACGGTGCACGATGCTGGTGCCCGGCACGGTGTCGCCCTCCTCGCCCAACTGATCGAGCATGGTGGCAAAGCCGGGTTTGGTTTCTTCGTGGAAGGTGGGCAGATACTGCATGCGGATCGGGCATTGGGGGTCGTCCGGGTCCATGAGCTGCGCCATGTAGGGTGTGACGGCGATGGCGAACTTGTCGTACACGGTCTCGTTGACGTTTTCCATGTTGTTGAGCACGCCGTCCAACTCGGCGTGATGCACGTAGCGCCGGGCAAACTGCTTCTGCCAGGATTCTGACTCGGGGTCGTAGGCGTCGAGTTGTACGCGGGTGAGCAATTTACCCGTATCCAGTGGAATGATTCGTTGCAGCATGGGGAACTCCTGGTATTCAATGCAAAGGGGCAAACGGGGTCGGTTACCAATAATTCTAGGAACGCCGCCCGCGCAGGGAAACAGGCAATGTGACTGAAAGCGCCTTGTTATTTGAGTCACAATGCATGGCCAGCAAACAGAATGCACAACCTGCCATGAATGACACCCTCGCCCCCCTGGATCAGCGCCTGATTGATCTGCTCAAGGTCAACGCCCGGTTACCGGTGGTCAAGCTCGCGCAGGCGCTGGGGTGCGCGCGCAGCACGGTGCAGTTGCGCCTGAAGGCGCTGGAGGACGCAGGCGTCATCACCGGCTACACCGTCACCCTGGTCACGCCGCAAGCCAGCGCACGCATCCGCGCCATGGTGCTGATAGCAACCGAGTCCGAAAGCACGCTGCATGTGGTCAAAACCCTGACGCGGCGGCACGAAATCAACAAGATTTTTTCGGTCAGCGGGCGCTACGATCTGTCGGTCATGCTGACCACCGAAAGCACCGAAGAACTCGACAGCGTGATTGACCGCATCCGCGGCATCAAGGGCGTCAAGGACACGTTTTCCACCATCCTGCTCAGCAGCAAGCTCGACCGGCCGGAATGATCCTATTGAAGCTTCCATCCATCATGACAATCCAACTCGTCATTGCCCGTCGCCAGTCTCGGGGCCGATATTGCACACCTGGCATGAAACTATGACTCGTCACTGCGAGGAGCGCAGCGAAGTGGCAATCCATGTCCTTTGGCCGTCATTGCGAGCGAAGCGCGGCAATCCATGCAGGCACAAAGTCATGGATCGCCACGGCCTGATGGCCTCGCGATGACGAGGTGAGGGTATGGCCTCGCGATGACGAGGGGATGAGGCCTCGCTATGGCGAGGAGGTGTATGGTGAGGTCGGCAACGATCGATAGAATAGTTTTGGAGCCCGCCATGTTTTTCATCGGTAAAGTCATTGCCCTTATCACCCAACCACTGGCCTGGGTGGCGGCGCTGCTGCTGCTGGGTCTGGTGCGCTCACGCCCGGGTCGCGGCGGGCGTGGCCGTGGCCTGCTGTGGGGGGCGCTTTTCTTGCTGGCGGCCCTGGGCTGGCAGCCGTTGCCGGACCTGATCCTGCGACGGCTTGAGGCCCAGTACCCCGAACTGCCACTGCAAGCCGACCTGCGCAACTATGTGGGCATGGTGGTGCTGGGTGGCGCGCTGGAAGAAGGCTACATCGCGCAAAGCCACCAGCAACCCCAGTTGCGCGATGGTGCCGAGCGCATGCTCGCCTCTGCCACGGCGCTGCAGCGCAACCCGCACTTGCGTCTGCTGTTTACCGGTGGCGAAGGCACACTGTTTGGCCAGGGGCCCAGCGAGGCCGTGCGGGCGCGTGCCTTCTACGACAGCCTGGGCGTACCCAGCGCGCGCGTGATCTACGAGGACGCATCCCGCACCACCTTCGAAAACGCCGTGCTCAGCGCCCAACTCTCGGGGGTGGATCGCAGTCAACCGTGGCTGCTGGTGACCTCGGCCTGGCACATGCCGCGCGCCATGGCCACCTTTGCCAAGGCAGGGTGGACGGTCAGCGCCTACCCGGTGGACTACCGCACGGGTGACGCCACACCCTGGACCGAATACTCGCTGCGCGAAGGCGTAACGCGCTGGCAGATTGCGCTGCACGAGTGCGTGGGCTGGCTCTCGTACTGGCTCACGGGGCGGCTGTAGCGGGCGCGGCACGGCGCGCCAGTACCTTGTCAATGCGCCGACCTTCGAGCTGCGTGACTTCAAAACGCCACTGCGCGCAATCAATCACCTCGCCCGTCATGGGCAGGTGGCCGCACACCGCCATCAGCAGGCCTGCCAAGGTGTTGTAGCGGCCCCGGTCTTCATCGGGCAGGTCGTCGATTTCCAGCCGCGCCTTGAGTTCTCCCACCGGCATCAGCCCGTCGAGCAGCCAACTGCCGTCGCTTTGCTGCGTTGCCCACGCCTGGGCTTGGGTGATGGGCTGCAGTTCGCCAGTAATGGCTTCAAGCAAATCGTGCGGGGTGAGCAGGCCCTGCAGCACGCCGTATTCGTCCACCACAAACACCATGCGCGCGGCCTTGGTGCGGAACTGGGTGATGAGTTCCATGCCGCTGATGGTCTCGGGCATGAACACTGCCGGTTGTGCCACTTCTTCAATCTCGCCCGGGTGCTGGGCACCTAGCTGGAGCAGGCGCGCCAGGCTGATGAGGCCCACCACGTTGTCGAGCGAGCCGCGGCACACCGGGTACCAGGAGTGGGAACCGTGCCCGCCGCCGTTGCTGATGAGCGCCAGACATTCACCCACCGTGTGGGCGGCGTCGAGCCACTCGATGTCAGAGCGCGGCAGCATGATCGAGGTGAGCGGCCGATCGTCCAGGTGGAACACGTTGCGCACCATCTGGTGCTCGTGTTGTTCGATGATGCCGGCATCTACGCCCTCTTCCAGGCTGGCAGAAATTTCGGCCTCGGTCACGGCGCGGGTGTCGGTGGTGTCGATGCGCAGCAGCCGCAAGATGCCGTGGGTGCTCATGGACAGCAGGCGCACAAACGGGTTGGCCAGTTTGGCGACCCAGGCCATGGGACGTGCCACCACGCGCGCCACCGATTCGGGGTAGAGCTGGCCGATGCGCTTGGGCACCAGTTCGCCAAAGAGAATGGTGACGAAGGTAATGGCAGTCACCACCAGCGCGGTGGCTGACATTTCGGATGCGCGGTGCGAAATCGTCAGGTGGTCGCGCAACCAGGCTGCCACCAGGTCACTGTAGGCAGCCTCACCGACGATGGCGTTGAGCATGCCAATCGAAGTGATGCCAACCTGCACCGTTGACAGGAATTGGGTGGGGTGATCCAGCAGGGCCAGCGCCGCCTGCGCGCCCTTGTCCCCGGCTTCCATCATGGTTTGCAAACGCACTTTTCGGCTGGCCGTAAGCGCCAACTCCGACATGGCAAATACGCCATTGAGCAGGGTCAGCAAAACGATCAGGACAAGATCCATGGAACAAAAGCGAAAATGTGGACATGGCACTGTACCTTATTGGCGATATTCAAGGCTGCGACGACGCGCTGCAGCAACTGCTGGACACGATTGCGTTCTCCCCCAGCCGCGACACCTTGTTCGTGCTGGGCGACCTGGTCAACCGCGGCCCCCACTCCGAGCGTGTGCTGCGCCGCCTGATGGGCTATGGCGCAGCCGCGCAATGCCTGCTGGGCAACCACGACCTGCATCTGCTGGCCGTGGCCTGCGGCGGGCGCACCCTGCACCGCAAGGACACGCTCGACGCGGTACTGCAGGCGCGTGACCGCGACGCCATGCTGCACTGGCTGCAGCGCCAGGCCCTGGCACTGCACCTGCAGGCGCACGGGCGCGAGCTGCTCATGGTACACGCCGGCGTGCTGCCCGCTTGGAGCGCGGCCGACACGCTGAGCCTGGCCAACGAGGTCTGCGCGGCGCTGCAAAGCCCGGATGCACGCGATTTTTTTCATGCCATGTCAGGCAACAACCCCAACCACTGGAGCCCCGAGTTGCGTGGGGAGGCCCGCCTGCGCGTGATCGTGAATGCGCTCACGCGCATGCGCTTTTGCACTGCCCAAGGCGAGATGGAGTTCCAGACCAAAGAGGGGGCGGCAGCGGCGCCAGCGGGCTATATGCCCTGGTTTGACGTGCCCCATCGCGCCACCGAAGGCGTAGCCGTGGCCTTTGGCCACTGGTCCACGCTGGGCTGGCTGGGCCACGACAACCTGTACTGCCTGGACAGCGGTTGCGTCTGGGGGGGAGCGCTGAGCGCGCTCAAGCTCGATGCGCAGCTCGCCCCGGTTGGCCATGAACTGATACAGGTGCAATGCGTGGCGCAGCAGCAGCCGGGGTGAATCGCAGGGACATTGAACCGCAGTTTCGTCACTGCGAGCGTAGCGCGGCAGTCCATGCAATCCGAAAGGCATGGATTGCCGCGTCGCTACGCTCCTCGCAATGACAGCCTCTCGTCATCGTCAGGCCGTGCTGTCTCTCGTCATCGCGAGGCCACGCCCCCTCGTCATCGCGAGGCCACGCCCCCTCGTCATCGCGAGGCCGTCAGGCCGTGGCGATCCATGACTTTATGCCTGCATGGATTGCCGCGTCGCTACGCTCCTCGCAATGACAGCTCTCCGTCATCGTCAGGCCATGCTGTCTCTCGTCATCGCGAGGCCACGCCCCCTCGTCATCGCGAGGCCGTCAGGCCGTGGCGATCCATGACTTTTGACTTATTCCGACTTGAAAAGCGCGGCCACTTTGCGCTTGGGCTTGATGTTGGCCGAGATGCCACGCGCTGCCGGGCGGCCAGCGGCCTCCCAGGACGGCGAGGCCGCCTCGGCTGCAGGCTCTGGTGCCTCGTAGGGCTTGTCGAAAAACGGATCGCGTGACACCGCTGGCGCTCGCGCAAAGTCGCTGCGTGGGGGACGCGGACTGCGCGCAGCGTAGCTGTCATCGCGCCCACCGCGGCCTTCGCCACGTCCTTCGCCACGCCCGGGGCTGCGGCCATTGTCGCCACCACCGCTGGACTCGCCGTCGTGCGAATACATGCGCCGGCCGTCGTTGATGCGGCCCTGCTTGCGGATGTTGGGCAAATTCTCTTCAAACTCGATGGCTTCGAGCTCGATCTTGGTCTTGATCAGCTTTTCGATGTCGCCCACCAGGCGCGCGTCGTTGTTGCCACTGACAAAACTCACCGCCAGCCCGGCCGCGCCCGCGCGACCGGTGCGGCCAATGCGGTGCACGTAGTCTTCGGCGTTGAAGGGAATGTCGAAATTGAAGACGGCGGGCACGTCCTTGATGTCCAGCCCGCGCGCTGCCACATCGGTGCACACCAGCAGATCGACCTCGCCGGTCTTGAACGCGTCAAGCGCCTTGAGCCGCTCGTCCTGGCTCTTGTCGCCATGCAGCGCCGTGGTCTTGAGGCCTTCGCGCTCAAGCGAGCGCGCCAGCCGTGCGCAACCGAGCTTGCTGTTGACAAACACAAACGCCTGCTTCATGCCGCGTGTGCGCAGCACATGGTGCAGGGCGTGGCGCTTCTCGTCTTCGGGAACGCTGTAGAAGTGCTGCTCCACGGTGGACGCGGCGGCGTTGGAGCGCGCCACTTCGATCGTCACCGGGCTTTGCAGGTAGCTGTTGGCCAGGCGCTTGATTTCGGGCGAGAACGTGGCCGAAAACAGCAAGGTGGTGCGCTGCTTGGGCAGGTACGACAGGATGCGCTGCAAATCCGGCAGAAAGCCGATGTCGAGCATGCGGTCGGCTTCGTCAAGCACCACGTACTCCACCTGGTTGAGCACGGCATTCTTGGCTTCAATGTGATCGAGCAGGCGCCCGGGCGTGGCCACCAGCACTTCAACACCGCGCTTGAGCTCTGCCGTTTGCGGCTTCATGTCCATGCCACCAAACACCACGGCGCTGCGCAGTTCGGTGTACTTGGCGTACAACTCGACCTGCTCGGCCACCTGCACGGCGAGTTCGCGCGTGGGCAGCAGCACCAGCGCGCGCACCGGGTGGCGTGCGGGCGAGGTTGAGGCATTCTGGTGGCGCATCATGCGCTGCAATAGCGGCAGGGCAAACGCGGCGGTTTTGCCGGTGCCGGTCTGGGCCGCGCCCATCACGTCGCGCCCTTGCAGCACCACGGGAATGGCCTGGGCCTGGATCGGGGTCATCGACTCATAGCCCATTTCGCTGACAGCGCGGGCCAGTTGCGGGGCCAGTTGCAACTGGGCAAAGGCCATGATGGGGGTATCGCTGGTGAGTTCGTTCGAAGTCACGGGGACAGGGGAAGTTTCAGTATTCAAATCGGTTCGGCAGGGCCAAAAAGTCTGCTATCCAACCGATAGCGGGTAGCCCCTGCTGCGAGGGGTCGGGGGCCATTATCGTCTATCCCCCGGGTTTACGCCTATTTACGCCTTGGGCAGGGTCACGCCGACCTGACCCTGGTACTTGCCGCCACGGTCCTTGTAGCTGGTTTCGCACACGTCGTCCTTGTCGCTTTCAAAGAACAACACCTGGGCGCAGCCCTCGCCGGCGTAGATCTTGGCCGGTAGCGGCGTGGTGTTGGAAAACTCCAACGTGACGTAGCCTTCCCACTCGGGCTCGAACGGGGTGACGTTGACGATGATGCCGCAGCGCGCGTAGGTGCTCTTGCCCAGGCAGACGGTGAGCACGTTGCGCGGAATGCGGAAATACTCCAGCGTGCGCGCCAGCGCAAAGCTGTTGGGCGGGATGATGCAGACGTCGTCGTTGAAGTCGACAAAGCTCTTTTCGTCAAAGTTCTTGGGGTCGACCACGGTGCTGTGGATGTTGGTAAACACCTTGAACTCGGGCGCGCAGCGGATGTCGTAGCCATAGCTGCTGGTGCCATAGGAGATGATTTTGTGGCCGTCGCGCTGACGGATCTGACCGGGCTCGAACGGCTCGATCATGCCGGTGGTTTCGGCCATGTGGCGAATCCACTTGTCGCTTTTGATACTCATGGGGTACGGGCTCCTGCTGTGGCGTGATTGTAAGTGGGCAACCCAGGGCAGCATCTTGCGGAGAAAGCGCCGCTACGCCGCCCCCGCAATAACGGTGCGCTCCACCAGGCGGTCGTCTCCCAGCACGATCATGGCAAACAGCAGTTCGTCCAGGGTGGATGCCAGCGCCGTCCTGCGCGCGAGCAGCGGCGTGGCCTGCGGGTTGAGCACCACAAAGTCGGCTTCGCAGCCCGGTGCCAGGTTGCCCACCACGCCGTCCAGGCCCAGGGCGCGCGCCGCACCGGCGCTGTGCTGCCACCACAGGTGTTGCGGCGTGAGCGACACGCCCTCTTTGGTCTGGCCTTCGCGCCCGGCGTAGTACGCACCCAGCATGGTGTGAAACGGACTAAAGCTCGTGCCCCCGCCCACGTCGCTGGCCAAGCCGTAGGCGAAACCGGCGCTCTCGGCCTGGGCATAGTCAAAAAATCCGCTGCCCAGAAACAGGTTGCTGGTCGGGCAGACGGCCGCCGCTGTACCGGTGTCGCGCAGCAGGGAGCGGTCCTGCGCATCGAGGTGAATGCAGTGCGCGTACACAGCGCGCGCTCGCATCAGGCCAAAGTCGGCATAGGTGGAGAGATAGCTGCGCGACTGTGGAAACAGTTGCCGCGCCCAAGCGATTTCGTCGCGGTTTTCTGCTGCGTGCGACTGAATCCATACCGACGGGTAACGCTGGGCCAACTCACCGGCCAGGCGCAGTTGCAAGTCGCTGCAGGTGGGCGCAAAGCGCGGCGTGATGGCGTAGCCCAGGCGGTCCACACCGTGCCAGCGCTGGATCAGTGCCTCGGAGTCGATCAGGCTTTGCGTGGCCGCGTCTGCCCCCCGGTTGAGCAGGTCCGCCGGTGCGTTGCGGTCCATCAGGCACAGGCCGGTAATCAGGCGCAGGCGGTGCTGCTGCGCCTGGGCAAACAAGGCGTTGACGGATTCCGGGTGCGAGCTGGCAAAGCACAGCGCGGTGGTGACGCCGTTACGCAGCAACTCTTTCACAAAAAACTCTGCGGCCTCGATACTGTATTGGGGCGACTCAAAGCGCTTTTCTTCGGGAAATGTGTAGTTCTCCAGCCAGGGCAGCAACCCTGCTGCGGGCGAGCCGATGATGTTGGTCTGCGGGTAGTGCACGTGCATGTCGACAAAACCCGGGGCAATGATGCGCCCGCTCCAGTGCTCCACGCTCACACCGGGGTATTGGTCGATCAGCTTGCGGTAGGCCCCCACCGCCTGCACCACCTGCACGCCGTCCGCGTTGGGCCCCACCACCAGCAAGCCGTCGTCTTCCCACAGGGCCTGGGCCGTGTCGGTCGGGGCGAAGTGGAAGATCGAGGCTCGGTATGCTTTCATGGTACGCAGATTCAATGTCATTATCAGTGGGTGATGTGGCCTTGCACGCCGGCCACCAGCCAGTTCATGTCGAGGATTTGGGCGTCACTCAGGCGCTGGCCTTTGGCGATGACCTGGTGGCCCTGATTGTCGAGCACCGCCGCGCGTGCTTCAAACGGATGCAGCTTGCCCGAGGCAATGTCTTTCTGGCGCGCCAGCACCTCGGCCTGTACCGCCTTGGGCACCTTGGTCCCAAAGTCGCCCACGCGCACCATGCCCTCGCGCACGCCGCCCCAGACGTTGCCGCTCTTCCAACTGCCGTCCAGCGCCGCACGCGCGCGCGCCGTGTAGTACGCGCCCCACTCGTGCGTGACGGCCAGAATCTGCGCGTCCGGCGCAATGTGACGCATGTCGGAGTGGTAGGCCACGGCCAGCTTGCCGCGCTCCTGGGCGGCCGCCATCACGGCCGTGGATGCAGTGTGAAAGGCGATCACGTCCACGTTCTGGTTGAACAGCGTCATGGCTGCGTCGCGCTCACGCGTGGGGTCAAACCAGGTGTCGAGCCACACCACCTTGACCTGGGCCTGGGGGTTGACCGAGCGCAACCCTAAGGTGAAAGCGTTGATGCCCTGCAGCACCTCAGGGATGGGAAAGCCCGCCACGTAACCGGCCAAGTTGCTGCGCGTCATGCGCCCTGCCGCCACGCCCGCCAGATAGCGGCCCTCGTAATAGCGCGCGTTGGCCGCAGCCACGTTGGCTGCGGTCTTGTATCCGGTGATCGACTCGAACCGCACCTTGGGGAAATCCTGCGCCACCTTGAGCGTGGGTTCCATGTAGCCAAAGCTGGGCGTAAAGATGAGCGTATTGCCCTGGCGCACCAGATCACGCAGCACGCGCTCGGCGTCCGGCCCCTCGGCCACGCCTTCCACATAGGTTGATTGCACCGCCTTGCCCAGCGCCGCATCCATGGCGCGCCGACCCAACTCGTGCTGGTGTACCCAGCCCGCGTCGGTCAACGGTGTAACGTACAAAAAGCCAACCTTGAGCGCTTCACCCGCAGGGGGTGTGGCAGTTTGGGCAGATGCGCCGATGGGCGCGAAAAAGAAACAACAGGCAGCCCACAGCGTGGCCACGAGGTTTTTATACATGGTAGTCCTCTACATGGCTCCGGAACACAAAAGCAAAGCCCGCCGGAGCAGCGGGCTTTGCGCGTATTTTAACCAAGGATCACCGAGTGCAGGCACCCACCTTCGCAGCACAATGGATCCGATTTTCCTGGCGCAACCCGCGCCCACGGTAATATGGCCGTGCCTATGACACCTCTCCCGATTCCCCTGCGAACGCGCTTGTGGCGCTGGCTGATTGCCGAGCCGTTTGTGCACTTTGTTGTGCTGGGCGCGCTGATCTTTGCTGCCTATGCCTTGTGGGGCACAGCAACAGGCAGCGCAGCGCGGCGCATTGAGGTCACGCGCGCTGACCAGGAGCGCTTGCGCGCGCTGGCCACGCAGCAATGGGGCAAGCCGCCCGACGCCGCGCAGATGGCAAGCCTGATCGACAACCACGTGCGTGAGGAAGTGCTGTACCGCGAGGCGCTGGCGGCTGGCCTGGAGCGCGACGACGTCATCGTGCGCCGCCGATTGGCGCAAAAGATGGAATTTCTGCTCTCAGCCGAAGCGCCGCAGCCCAGCCAGGTGCAACTGCGCGACTACTTCGCCAGCCACAGCCAGCAGTTTGCCAATCCCGCCGTGATCGACTTCGAAGCGCTGTACTTCAACCCCTCGCAGCGCGGCGACGCAGCGCAGCGTGACGCGCAAGCAGCCCTTGCGCTGGCGCGCAAGGGCCAGGTGCCAGTGGGTGACACTTTCATGCTGGGCACGCAGTTTCAGGCTAGCAGCCAGGCGCAGATCGACCGCGACTTTGGTGCCGGCTTTGCGCGCAGCGTGTGGGATCTGCCGCTGAACCAATGGAGCGGGCCGCTGCCATCGGCCCACGGCCTGCAT
>Ga0194039_1000539_pt1 | contig 22504 bp, 19 predicted proteins | sample JunL228m_MetaG_FD_148679 | JGI IMG/M metagenome (GOLD analysis project Ga0194039, IMG submission 148679) | Anoxic zone freshwater microbial communities from boreal shield lake in IISD Experimental Lakes Area, Ontario, Canada - Jun2016-L227-8m | ecosystem: Environmental > Aquatic > Freshwater >... | reverse complement strand
GTCTTTCTCCAGGCATTGTTCAGTGATTTGGTGTCATCCTCTGCAGCCGGCATTTCGATATCCCATATCCCATCTAATTTTGGAAAAGTTAAATAGGTCGACACTTGTCGGAGATGTAAATTATTACATTATAAATACGGCGGCTGCAATTACTGTCGTCCATAACCCGCTTTTCTCACCCTGGGCTGACTGGCATATATGGGTGGTCCTGAATATTTTTCCGCTGGCCATGTAGATCTGTTCCCGCTCCTGCCATGCCTGGTTGATATCAAACTCAATACCGAAGGTGGTAGCAAGCATGGTTGCGGCAAGGTCTTCTGCATATTCCCCGGTCTGTTCCGAAGTCTCACCGTATGCATGGTGCTCTGAGAGGTACCCGTATTCCTGTGTATCCTTAGGTAGCGCCAGGCCTATTGCGGCGGATATTAACCGGTTTGGTTCATTTGTCTCATTCTTTGCCATCACTACATAGGTGATCTCCCCGGCCTGGAGAAGTTGCAGCCCCTCTTCAACCGAGAGCTGTTTGCAGTTCGGTGGGAAAATTGAAGATACGTAGACGAGGTTACACTTTTCTATGCCCGCTTTTCGAAGGGCCAGCTCAAATGAAGCAAGGCGATCTTTATGCACACCGAACCCACGTGTGAAAAATATTTTTTTCGGAACAGCCATAGAACTTTTTTTAATTTATGTGGTTTTTAATCTTTCTTTCCTGCAAAATATTTTCCTGGTTAAGATATTGCAATCACACCGGGACAAAATTATTCATGAAAACCTCGAATATGAGATGATTTCGGGATATTAAAGGCGGATATATGATGGGATGATAGTTGCTATGGGGCGGGAACCGGTAAATGGGTGGAATAAAATAAAAACCGCCCAACCATTACCTCCAGGGATAATATGTATGTTTTTCTTCGAAAATTACTGGCTGGTATGCCAAATATTTAATCAATGTTCTCAAAAGGTATGCCAGCGTACATACGAAGGATGGATTAATGAAAAACGGGAAAAGTATTCTTGGCATTCTATCTGTTTTCCTGGTGTTGGCAACTATCAGCATCAGTGCGACGGCAGACGGAGTGAACCAGACCTCTGAAATCCAGGGCATCACCACATCTACTTATATTGATGTTGTTGGAATGGCGAGTAACAATGTTGAACTTGCATGGACCTCCCGCAGTGGATCAATCCAGGACAACCCCCCGCTTTCAAATGGGGAAGTAGTCCAGACCACGGTATATACTGAAAACACCAATGCAATGAATGGGCACACCGTTTATATAAAGGAGTTCAGTATAGATACCGGTAACAAGGTTGTCGGCCAGAGTAATGTTGAATCAGACCGCCAGGTTACTTTTGAGGGGTATGACGGTGGAAATATGGTCTCTGACGAGAGCCTGCTCATAGATACTGTGGGTAATCCAAGATCGGCAGCAGGCCAGTTCGTCTGTCCGTTTGGTCCGTCCGCGACCAGTTCACTCCCTGCATACTGTAACATCGTAACGGCGGGCAGCCATGTTGATAGTTCGGTTATCTCGTTCAGGACACAGGCATCCAGCAGGACGGTCATGGTATCAGCTGATGTCCCGGTTGCTTTGGCATACAGCATTAATGCTCACGGCGTTGGCACCGCAAACGGTGTTATTCCGGCCCAGGGGTCCGTCTCCTCATACATGAAAGTTCACCTGCAGGGAGGAAGTGGAAATAGTACTTCCAAGGCGTCAGATCTTACCTATGAAGAGAAAACTTCCGCAAATGGAATAATAAATTCCTTCATGAAGACCTATGGCTACGAGTCAGGTTCGAACACGTTATGAGACCTGAAAAACCGTGAGGACTTCGTAATTCCCATTAGTCGGGAAAAATCCTCCTTTTTCTTTTTATTTTTAATAACCTGATAATCCTGCATAGTTTCAGATAAAATTCTCGAAACCTTTTTTAGTCCTGATTCTTTGTACCCTGCAACACCGTTAATAAGTTGCCTGACACAATAAATATGGAAATTATGAAGGCAGTTCTAGGTCTGGAAGATGGGACATACGTGACTGGTGAAGGTTTCGGGGTTGAAGGTGAGTGCCGGGGGGAACTCGTGTTCTCAACCCAAATGACCGGTTACATGGAAGCCCTCACCGATCCGAGCTATTTTGGTCAAATGCTGCTTTTCACGTATCCGCTTATCGGAAACTATGGCGTGGACCTGCAAAATTTCCAGGCAAAAAAACCATGGGCCCTTGCCTGTCTTGCCCGCGAAATTTGTGCTGCACCTTCCACCGGTATAGCAATGCCCCGTTATTTTGAAGAGAATGGTCTGCTAGGGATGAGTGGCATCGATACACGAATGCTTACTATAAAAACCCGGGTTATGGGCACGCTCAGGGCAGCCCTTGTAACAGGGGACGATAATGGAGAATATGCGGTGGAGCGTGCAACTACTGCCCCGCAGATTTCAGAAGAAGAACTCATCCCTGCCGTCTCCTGTAAAGAACCGTATCGCGTGGAAGGACGGGGTAAACGGATTGCAGTAATTGACCTCGGGATTAAGAAAAATATGGTGATCAGTCTCCGGAAACGTGACGCAGATGTCTATGTATACCCGTATAATGCAAGTCCCTCCGATATTCTTGAATGCAAGCCTGATGCGCTTTTTATTAGCAACGGGCCTGGTGACCCTCTACATGCGACCGATGCAATCCATTGTGTGAAGGAACTGTCAGGTAACCTTCCTGTTTTTGGGATCTGCATGGGTAACCAGGTCTGCGGGCTTGCTCTCGGTGCCGAAACATACAAAATGAAATTCGGGCACAGGGGTACAAACCAGCCGGTCAGGAATAGTGATGGGAAGATCTACATCACGACCCAGAACCACGGGTATGCCGTTGCTGCAGATACCCTTCCCGAAGGGTGCAGGGTTTCATTTGAAAATGTGAATGATGGAACTCTTGAAGGGTTTACAAACCACGATCTCAATGTGACCACCGTTCAGTTCCATCCTGAGGCGCATGGAGGTCCGCGGGATACCGAGGCGTATTTTTTTGATTCGATGTTCCGGAGGATCTCCTGATGCCCCGGTTGCCGCACATTAAAAAAGTACTCCTGATAGGGTCCGGGCCCATCCAGATCGGACAGGCAGCCGAATTTGACTTTTCCGGTTCCCAGGCCTGCCGGGCGCTACGAGAAGAGGGGGTTAAGGTTGTCCTTGTAAATTCCAACCCGGCAACCATCCAGACTGACCCTGATATGGCAGACGAGGTCTACATTGAGCCGCTCAGGGCAGATATTATTGCAAAAATTATTGAAAAAGAGCGGCCTGATGGAATTCTTTCCGGGATGGGTGGGCAGACCGGGCTTAATATGACTGCTGAACTGGCCGAGCGGGGTGCATTAAAAGATGTTGAAATCCTTGGGACCCCACTCGAAGCGATTTACCAGGGGGAAGACCGCGAAAAATTCCGCGATCTGATGAAAAAGATCGGCGAACCTGTCCCCATCAGTTTTATTCTCAACGATATCCGGCAGATTGACGAAGCGTTGACCTGTGTCGGGCTTCCAGCGATAATCCGGCCCGCTTATACCCTTGGCGGTGCAGGGGGCGGTATTGCCCAGACAAAGGAAGAACTCGTCCGGATCACTGAACTAGGGCTGAACCGATCGCGAATCCGCCAGGTACTCATCGAACAGAGTGTCCAGGGCTGGAAGGAAATTGAGTTTGAAGTAATGAGGGACGCATCTGATACCTGTGTCATCATCTGCGGGATGGAGAATGTTGACCCAATGGGCATTCATACCGGGGAAAGTGTCGTCGTTGCCCCGATCCTCACGCTCAGAGACGATGAATTCCAGATGATGCGTTCTGCTGCAATTAAGATCATCCGTGCACTCGATGTCCAGGGTGGTTGCAACATCCAGTTTGCTTTTAAGGAAGGTGATTACCGGGTAATTGAAGTAAATCCCCGGGTTTCACGTTCATCTGCGCTCGCCTCAAAGGCTACCGGGTATCCGATAGCCCGCGTCGCAGCAAAAATTGCCATTGGTCTCCGTCTTGATGAGATCAGGAACAGTGTCACCGGATGTACGATGGCCTCGTTTGAACCGTCAATAGATTATATCGTGGTCAAAGTGCCACGGTGGCCATTTGACAAGTTCAAGAGTGCGGACAGGACTCTCACAACTGCCATGAAAAGTACCGGGGAAATAATGGCAATCGGCAGGACACTCGAAGAGGCCTTCAAAAAAGCTCTCAGGTCGGTTGATACTGACGTGACGGTTCATACGAACCCGAGCGAGATCAGGATGATCCTCTCCCGGCCGACGGATGAACGGTTTGCTTGCCTTTTCGATGCATTCCGGCAGGGTTTTACCGTGGATGAAATTTTCAACCTGACGAAAATCACCCCGTTTTTCCTTGAAAAAATTAAAAATATTGTCAAAATGGAACAGGTCCTCGCCGTAAATGCCAGCATAGATGACATCAGGCGGGCCAAAATATTCGGGTTCTCAAACCTTGAACTCAAAGAATTAACCAAGAAGAGCTGGAAAGAGCTGGAAAAAATTACTGGTTCTCCGACCTACAAGATGGTCGATACCTGTGCGGCAGAATTCCCTGCAACTACTCCCTATTTCTACTCGACGTGGGATACCGAGAGCGAGATAATCCCTGATGATAAGCAGAAAGTGCTTATCATTGGTTCCGGGCCCATCAGGATCGGGCAGGGAATCGAGTTTGACTACTGCACGGTGCATGCGGTGATGGCGCTCCGTGAAGCAGGAGTCATCGTCCATATTGTCAATAATAACCCTGAAACGGTTTCTACTGATTCAGATACCTCAGACCGGTTGTTCTTTGAACCGATGCAACTTGAAGATATCATGAATATCCTTAAATCAGACAATTATTATGGCGTAATGGTCCAGTTTGGCGGGCAGAATTCTGTTAATCTTGCAGTCCCGATTGAAAAAGAGATAAAAAGGCTTAAACTTGCCACAAAAATCCTCGGCACTTCTCCGGATGCGATGGATATCGCAGAAGACCGTGACAGGTTCAGCCTTCTCCTTGATAAGCTGGACATCCCGGCACCCCCCAATTCTTCAGCATTCTCTGCCGAAGAGGCCCGTGCGAAAGCGAAAAAAATCGGTTATCCCGTGCTCGTGCGTCCTTCCTATGTTCTTGGGGGACGGGCGATGGAGATTGTCCACGATGAGACTGAACTTGACACGTACATGAAAGAAGCGGTCAGGGTAAGCCGGAACCACCCCGTGTTAATCGATTCGTTCCTCCAGAATGCGGTTGAACTGGATGTAGATGCAGTCTGTGACGGCTCAGAGGTGCTGATAGGGGGCATCATGGAGCACATTGAGGAAGCAGGTGTCCATAGTGGTGATTCAGCCTGTGTAATCCCGACACAGTCACTTTCGAAATCTGTTATTTCCAGGGTAAGGGACTATACCCGTAAAATTGCCCTTGGACTTGGCGTGGTCGGGATGGTAAACCTTCAGCTGGCCGTTAAAAATGATATCGTTTATGTCCTCGAGGCAAACCCGAGAGCCAGCAGGACTGTACCGTTTGTGAGCAAGGCAACCGGTATTCCCCTCGCAAAAATAGCAGCCAAAACGATGATGGGAAAGAAACTGTCAGAACTCGGGTACAAGGAGCGGGACATAAAGCATGTCGCGGTGAAGGAAGTCCTTCTCCCGTTCAACAAGTTACCGGGTGTTGATACAGTACTGGGTCCCGAAATGAAGAGTACCGGTGAAGTAATGGGGATTGATTACGATTTCGGTCGTGCCTATTACAAGGCAAGTATTTCCGCAGACAATGAACTCCCCATGGAGGGCAATGTCTTCATTTCAGTTTCAAATGAGCAGAAAGACGAGGCAATTGCCATATCCCGGAAATTGAAAGGACTCGGTCTTACCCTGTATGGTACCTCGGGGACTGTTGAGTATCTTACCCAGGCAGGTATTGAAGCAAACCTTGTCCGGAAGGTGCAGGAAGGGTCGCCAAACGTGATTGACCTGCTCCGAAGGGGCGAGATCCGTCTCATTATCAACACGCCGAAAGGAAAGCAGTCAAGGCAGGACCATTACCAGATAATGCGGGCCGCGGTTGATTATGCGGTACCCTATATCACGACGCTCCAGGCAGCAAAAGCCGCAGCGCATGCGATCGACGCGATGAAGAGGGAGAAGATCACGCTCGAACCTATCAGTCATTATATCGGAGAGTAATTCTATGGGCAAAGGAACAGTTGTACTTGCATACAGTGGCGGGCTCGACACCTCTATCTGTATTCCACTCCTGCGGGAGGACTATCATTATGACCGGGTTGTCACAGTTGCCGTCAACGTCGGCCAGCGGGACGAAGAGATCGCGGTTGCGACAGAGAAAGGTAACCGGTTCGCGGATAAACACTATACCCTCGATGTCCGTGAAAAATTTGTTCATGATTACCTTTTCCCGGCCATAAAGGCAAACGGTTCATACGAGGGTTACCCGATGGGGACCTCACTGGCCCGGCCACTGATTGCAGAGGAGGTTGTGGCTATTGCACGGAAAGAAGGTGCAACCGCGATAGGTCATGGCTGCACAGGGAAGGGTAACGACCAGTTACGGTTTGATTTCATCATCCGGGGGGCCGGTCTGGAGGTCATTGCCCCAATCAGGGAGAAAAATCTCACCCGTGAATGGGAGATCGAATATGCGAAGAAACATAACATCCCGGTGCCGGTCGCGAAAGATAAGCCGTGGAGCATGGACGAGAACTGCTGGAGCAGGAGTATTGAGGGGGGGAGACTCGAAGACCCTTCGTACCATACACCTGAGGAGATTTACCTCTGGACTGTTGCACCCGAAAATGCACCCGATTCAACCGAAAATGTAACGATACAGTTCGAATCCGGTGTTCCGGTTGCCCTTAACGGTACAACGATGAGAGGGTACGACCTTATCCAGAAGCTGAACCTGATCGCGGGGAAAAACGGGATAGGCCGGAATGATATGATCGAAGACCGCATTCTCGGGCTGAAAGCGAGAGAGATATATGAACACCCTGCAGCAAGTACCCTGCTCTTTGCTCACCATGACCTTGAACGCCTCGTTCTTACCAGGGCGGAACTCCAGTTCAAACAGATGGTTGATGAGAAGTGGTCGGAACTCGCGTACATGGGCCTCGTCCATGAGCCCCTGTTTCACGCATTGAACGCCTTTATCGACACGACCCAGGAACGCATGAACGGGATAGTTGAACTGGCACTCTATAAAGGCAGTATTCGTGTATTAGGACGCTCCTCTCCGGATGGCATTTATTCTGATGACCTGGTCTCGTTCGACAGCAGTTCTATCGACCAGTGTCATGCAATCGGGGTTTCCCATTATTATGGCATGCAGGCACGCCTGGTAATGCAGAAAAAACAACTGCGTACCTCCAAAAAATAAGATATACCGGTTGAATATACCTGGAAGTACAAAGCAGGACAATAACCTGTCATTTTTTTATGGAAATCTATGGAGGATTAACATTTCCTGACGAAAGGTTTTTGAAACCCGAAAACCTGCGGGATGGAATTTGTGGAAGTCAATAAAGCAGTAATACCTGGTAATCAAGACCAGGAAACATTTTTTTGCTTTCAAAGGATTTTATTTCCTGCTTCCGGTCCTGGTGCACAGATGAATACCTCGGTGATCTTCATTGCAGGGTGTGATTTCGAGGGGAGATACTGTTTCTTTTCGGGGACCCCTGATCCCGGATCCGGTCTTTTCGGACACAGATTTTGTTGGGTCAGATCCCATTCAGGATAGATCAGACTGGATAATCATCCTGTTTCTGGCAGGTCACCGTTGCTGATGATGGTCACCGGCGGGTCCCGAAGGTGCTATCAGACAGTATTTCAACTATATAGTACGATGAATCCGGTTGTTGCTGTTGACCTTGGTGCCACGAATATCCGGGTAGCTAAAATATCAGGGAACGGCCTCATTGAAAAAAAGATTTCCGCCCTGACTCCGGTCTTTCCAGAGACCCCTGAAGATATCACGGACGTTATTATCGGAATGGTCCGTTCGGTATCAGACGAAAAATTGGGTTCAGACCTGGATGGTATCGGTATCTGCGCAGCCGGACCGGTAAATTCGCACAGGGGCATTGTTCTCAATCCTCCCAATATTGCTCTGTCGGTAATCCCCCTGGTTAATCCGATCACCAAAGAATTCGGGATCCCGGTCCGTCTCGTCAACGACTGCCCGGCGGGTGCGCTCGGCGAGATGTATTTTGGTGACGGGAAGGGGTGCAGGGATTTCGTCTATATTACTATTTCGACCGGTATAGGCGGCGGCGTAGTTTCCAATGGAAAAATATTACTCGGGCGCAATGGAAATGCAGCCGAAATAGGTCATTTTCATGTTGATACCCACTATAACGCCATATGCGGCTGCGGGTGCACCGGGCACTGGGAAGCATATGGATCCGGCAGGCATATACCGGATTTTTTTTCCCGCTGGTGCCTGGAAAACAACACCGCGATCACAGGGGAATGGGCCCCCTCGCCTTCTGGAATTTTTGAGGCAGTACGGACCGGTCACCCCGGGCTCAACAATTTTCTAGATGAATTTGCCCGGATTAACGCCCGGGGCATATCCGATGTCATTGTCGCCTATGACCCCTCGCGTATCATCCTTGACGGGAGTGTAATCCGCAATAACAGCGACCTGTTACTTCCCCTGCTGAACAACTATATTGACCATTTCCTGCCGTTGCCCGAGATCCTGATAAGCAGGCTCAGTGGTCTTGCACCCCTGCTCGGTGCATCAATCATCGCTCGTGGCTATGATACTGCTGCTGGTTCCCTTCTGGCAGGAATTGATGAAGACTACGCGTAACCAGCCAGTGGGAAATACAAAAATATCAGAGTCTTGACCCATAGAAATAAGCGTGGGGCCTGGTTTGAAAACAGGGTGAAAGAAAATTATTTTAACAGGGCTCTCTCTAAAAGAATAGAATGAAAACTCTTCACCGGTCAAAGAAATCGAAACTATTAGGCGGGGTCTGCGGAGGGCTCGGGGAATACCTAGATACCGACCCGAATATCATCCGGATTCTACTGGTCATTCTTCTTGTGCTTGGTATCGTTACGTTATTCTGGCCGTTATTTTGTTTCCTTGTTTATCTGGCAGCCTGGATTTTATTACCAGAAGAGCCTGAAAGTCCTTCATTATCTGAGTCCTTGTCTCCCTGACCTTACAGACCGGGACGATATACTTCAGGCACGTGTGCTCTCAATCACATTTTTCGTTTTGCCATGAGGTCTTTCGTTCCTGTTCAACGATGGTCCTACATCTTCGCAGATATGTCTCACCCCATAGCCACGGCTTATAATTGTCACACATCTCCGGTTTAGCCATGTGGATAGAGCAGAGGTATCGCCTTTTCGATACCCTCGAAAGAAACGGGCAGGCGCTTACAAGAGCCCCGGTATCAGGGTCTCTCATCTCAATGGTAATGATCTCCCCCAGTTCATCTACCTGTAATTCGGAGCATTTTTTCCAGGTACCGTTCGCAAAACAGGCAGAAAAATGGCAGAGAATATCCAGCCGGTCATTGCTCAGCCACTGGTAGACGTTCTCTATTGTTGGTGATATGGAATCCCCGAATACCTTGCAACAGATACCACACTGGTTACACTCAATCCCGCTATTCATATCGGTCATTTGTACCAACCCCTTTGGACTGTATAGACAATAAAAATTGGCTACGTATTGAACGATCCCGGAATAAAAGACTGCCCTGTCACAGTTCCGGTTGATTGTAATGTGGGGGAATTGGTAATAACGGTTCTTAAATGTGAATTACCTGTCCAGGCCCTTCGGTATCATGTGTTCGGACCACGTTGCTAACGATCATTATCAGGTTGTCTGGTGCTGCTCCTGGACTTTATGCTATGGCATTGCCGACCCTGCGAGTGGTGGGATGGGTCTGTTCGGGAGAACTAATTTTATTTAATACGGGTTGCTGGTCAGGCGCTTGCAAATGCGTGCGGCAGTAATCCAGGCGTATTTTTTTCCGTATTCATCAACGCTTCCATACCACAGGACAGGGATTGTGTACCAGAGCAGTGCAAGGAGGTACTGTTCAGGATTTTCATCGAGTACCGTAACCAGGTCGGCATAATACCGGAGTTTTCGTAGTACGCGGAACGCTTTTTCCGTATCCATGGGCAGGTCACGGCCTGGTAGTACGGGGATATCACCAAGACCTTTGAATGCGATAAAGTGTTGATCCCATCCCGCCATCCTGCATACATCATCATCAGATGAAAACGTCATCATTTCTGTTCGGATGACTGTTTCCATCTTTGCTATATCCCGGAGGTTGTGGGTAACCCGTGTATCTGAAAAATCGATAAGCCACATGTGCCCTTCCTGGTCAAGCAGGACATTTTTAAGGTTTAAGTCACCGTGCTGGGGGGCCGTGTATGCAGGTTTTGCAGATGTTATCCTCGTTGGCATGACCTGCTCAATGAAATAGAGCGGGTTTACGGATTTTCCAAGATTGCACGGGAGTGAAATTTCAGGATCTGATGCAGTAACTCCGAAATGAGACAGGGCATATTCCTTTGATTTTTCATACAAAGGAGGCCTCATGTACTCCTGGTACAGCGCTACTTCACGACGGACCGGTTGGCCATACCACGTGTTGAGCACAATACGAAAGAGGTGTTCAAAGGCAGCTTCGATTTTTTCGGGTGTTTGTGACCGGTAATAGTGTTCAAGTGAGACAAGGGTACTGGAAGGGCTGGCGATTCCGACAAAATTGTACAGTATTCCCCCAAATTCACCAACTTTGCGGTGCTGGATAAGCCTTGTGGAACTGTTCAGGATATACCGCTCCACGTGATCGGTATACCCCCTGACTTCGTCTGAGATCATTGACCAGGAGCCGAGTTTCATCACGAATGGCATTTGTTCCCTGCCTGCCCGGTCTATAACTCTGGCCCGGAAGACAAGAGAGCCACTAAATCCGCCGGAAATCTGTGAAAGGTAAATTATTTTGTTTCCCTGGTGAAGCTGACGTGTAATCTTTCCATACTGTTCATTCCACTCCGGGCATGGCTTTTCAAATTTGATTACAGGACCATCATCCCAACGCAGGCTGTCAATATACGAAACCCCGATAAGTGCTCTCCCGATACCCGTTCCTGCGGTCAGGTGATACATGCCGGCAACCTCCCCCTCTGATCCGACTTTTGCTATTGCCCTGTCAATATCGGTGTCAGGCTCCCAGCTCATGGATTTAAAAAGGACCCCAAGGATATGTGAGAATACGGGTGTCCCCTCTGTCGAAAGGCCCCCGGAAAAAATTGAAGAGATAATCTCCTGGTCAATTCCTGTTTCAACCGAACGGTCATAGATGACTCCGAAACAGGCAAGTGTCCCCTCTTCGCCAAGCTCAATCATGGACTTCCTGAACCATTCGTCATGGTTACCATTTGACCAGATCGGCTCCCTGTTTTTCGGTCTGTTGGCTTCAACGGGAGACTTTTCGAGGGAAATCGTTTCATAATGACATGTCCGGGCAAGAATTTTTACTGCCAGGACACCGCTGTTATGTTCTCCCCGTTCTTTTGCGCGGTCACAGAGGTATGAATAGATATCCCCAAGCGTGATTTCCCTCCCAGGGCATATCCCGGGTTCAACCAGGAGGGTTTCATGAACCTCTGCATCCAGAACTAACGAACACGCAGTAAATACTCCGGGGATTTCCTGAACCAGCTGTGAATCATGCATTCCTGATTGTACATTCTCAGCTGGCAGGACGTAGTCGGCAGCACCCCCTCCAGGTGGTGCCCATGCTATCATCCTGCCCGTTACAACCATGTCCCCGAGGATTCCGAAACATTCACCCTGTGATGGTCCAAAAGCACCAATGCCAACGGCATAGGTATTCTGCCTGATTTGCAGTGGCAGAAGGTCTTCTGTTTTCAGCCCGGATTGCTGTGCCTCTTTCCAGGGACCAGAAGAGATGAGTCCCGCCTCTCCTTCCGAAACAGGCAGATACCTTACCGTCGCGGAACTGTTCAGTATTCCCGGGAGTATTTTCCATTGAATGGGTAGCGGTCCTTCGAAAGACCTGTCCTGTACGGACCGGACAGCCAGCTCAACCGTTGTGAATTGGGGGAATATCCGGTTGAATCCTGAAACTTCCAGCACCTTTCTGGAAAACTCTCCAGTCCCGGCGAGCATAACCTGCCCATTCTTACTCTTCCTGATTTTATATGCCCCATGGAGAGCGCGGATGCCGCCGCTGGAGAGGTATGGGACAGAACTCATATCGATGATCAGGTGGTTTTCTTCATCAGTGGTGACCCGGTCAATATATGGATTGAGTACGAGGGCTCCTTCGGCATCCAGTCTTCCTTTCAGTGTCAGGACCGTGCATCCTACCCGTTTATCAACCGTAATTTCCATGATCCCTTACGCCCCGAAAAGATCAATTTGACCATTCTCACCATATCCAGCAGGAGTGAACACCATGGATCTGGAATTCCTACCGGAATAGATGTTTTGGAATGAATCCGGGACTGGTGAATCTACTCAAATATAACAGCAAGGGTCCAAATTGCAGTTGGTTGGTATTATAGGGTAAATGCTATTAGTACTTTGCATCGTAAGAGGGACCCGGCAGAACCGGAAGTATCAAGGTGTACCATTCTGAATTCATCTGATAGCCCAATGAACACACAATCACTACGCTCTCCGGTCCTTCTTATCATCTGTATTGCAATCCCATTGCTTGCAGGGGTAGCGGGTTCTTTTTCCACGATGTCATCAATTGCCACTTGGTATACGGGTTTAATAAAACCCGTGCTTACTCCTCCGAACTGGTTATTCGGGCCTGTATGGACCACATTGTATATCCTGATGGGTATTGCGCTGTATCTTGTCATCAGGGAAGGTACCGAAAAGAAACCCGTTCAACTGGGAATTATGGTATTTGCAGCGCAGTTAATCGTTAATGTAGTGTGGTCCCTGGTATTTTTCGGTCTCCAGTCACCATTATTGGGCCTGATCACAATCCTGGTCCTTATTGCCCTGGTACTTGCCACGATCTATTTCTTCTACCATGTCTCCAGAACCGCAGCAGTACTTCTTGTCCCCTATATTGTGTGGGTATGTATTGCCACCTACCTAAATGCCATGATCCTGGTATTGAACTAAAATCTACCCATTTCTTTTTATTTTCCTCCATAGGACCTGACATGGTCCCAGGCCTTGTGATAGTCCGAATATTCCGGGTCTGCTTCATCGTATATCCCCGGTTGTTCTCTCTGGTACTGTTTCCGGTCTTCCCCTACCGGGCAGACCTTGATGCAGAACCCGCAGGGTGAGATATACCTCTTTAAAAGTTCTTCAGAGCGTGCTGTGCAGGTCTTCTTATTCGTAAGCCCTGCCGGGTAATCTTCTTCCTCTAAAGCGTTGACAGGACAGATTGTAACGCACCGCATACAGTGTGTGCAAAGGGGCGTATGCATTACTTCCATTCCCCCAATCTTTGCATGGGTGAAAATCGAGGTAAACCGTACTCTCGGGCCATAGCCAGGGGTGAGTATCATGTTATTTACACCGAAATTACCCAGGCCCGCGAGAAAGGCAGCATGCCGGTGTGAAAAAAACGCTACCGGGTTTTCTTTTAACACACTGATTGATCCGTAACCATCCCGTGGAACTGCGATTGAAGGAAAACCGAGTCCGTTAAGCATGAGGGAGATCCGCAGACTGCTCTGGTCAAGCATGGTGTTAACTGTTTTATAGAGTTCATGATAGAATATCGAAGGTGAAGTTTCCAGGACTGGCAGACTGACCGGTATGCCGATCACAATAACTGTATTTGTTCCCGGGTATATTGCCCCGGGGCGGAACTGTTCTGGTATCCATGGTTCGAAGAGTGGTTCATCCCAGCGCTCAGCCGGTGCAAACCCGACAAGCGGGATATCAAGTTCTGCACATTTATTTACCACCTGGAGCTGAAGCGGCAGGGTCATGATAGCAGTGTATTGTATACAAGGGCTACATGAATTTTCACATTTTCCCTCGGATGATTGCAGATTTCATGTTACAGAATAGCTTCCGGGAAATTAATTTCTATATATCATTCACAAATCCCCATTCCCGATAATGAAAATCCCTGGTACTATCTGCAGTCCTGGACTGAATACCGCGTTCTAACTTTGATACCCTGTAAGAGAAGCTTTAATGCATGTGCACGGGCATTTTGCTGTATTAAAAAAACGGGGAGGTAATCGTGGACGGAGATGAGATATCAGTCCTGATCGGAGGAAGGGCCGGTGACGGTGTCAGTAGCGCAGGGCAGGTTGTTGCACAAATGCTTGCTCACATGGGATACCAGGTGCATATGTATTTTGATTACCCCTCTCTCATCAAGGGAGGCCATAATTTTGCAATAATCCGGGGCGCAGAGCGACAGGTGGGTGCTGTGCGCGAAAGCGTCGATTTCATCCTTGCACTCAACCAGGAAACAATCGAACTGCATAAGAAAAAACTGAATCCCGGGGGGGTTATAATTTGTAACGGGGATAATGCCCATCACCCCGGAGCCGTACAGGTACCGATAGGCTCGATTCTCAACAATGAGCAGGCACCCGCAGTTATGGGAAATTCAGCAATTATCGGGGCATTTTTAAAAGTAGCAGGGATTGACTGGGATGTGGCAGAAGAGGTATTCCCGGAAGCCGTCCCGAAAGAGACTGATCAGAACCTGCGCGTTGCCCGCCAGGCATATGATGCAGCCGATCTACAGGCGACGGTGAAGAAACTTCCCGGCAGGAGGCTCCCTGTAATGACCGGAAATGAAGCGATTGGCATTGGTCTCCTCGAAGGAGGAATAACAGTATATTTTGCGTATCCCATGTCCCCCACCTCAAACCTTATGCATTTCTTTGCAGCCAACACGGATGAGTTCCATATCCGTGTTATCCAGCCCGAGGGTGAGATCGCGGGGGTCCTCAATGCCCTTGGCTGTTCCTATGCGGGGGCCCGGGCAGCAATCGGGACATCAGGGGGAGGGTTCTGCCTGATGACTGAGGCCCTGGGACTTGCCGGCATCGCCGAACTCCCCCTTGTTATTGTCCTTGGCCAGAGGGCCGGACCAAGTACCGGCCTTGCAACCTACACCGCACAATCAGACCTCCTTTTTGCACTGAATGCCGGACATGGGGACTTTCCAAGGTTTATTGCAGCACCAGGGGATACTACCGAGGCAAGGAACTGGTCAAGGATAGCCACTGTATTAGCGTGGAAATACCAGGTACCTGCCATAATTTTATCGGATAAGATCATCTGTGAGGGGTTGTACAGTACAGACCCTGATCTCTCTGTAGATTGCCATGCAGAACCCGTTATGGCCGATCCTGGTGTTCACCCGTACATGAGATACCAGGTTACCGGGTCAGGCATTTCGCCCTTACGGTTTCCTCCTTCTGCCGGAGACTGGATAAAAGTGAACAGCCATGTGCATGACACGGATGGTACTACCGCAGAAGAACACTGGGTCGCGAAAGCGATGGCAGATAAACGGAATATCAAGGTCGCAGGTATGAGGGAGGAGGTCGAGGGACTGAATCCCGTGGAAGTCACGGGAAATACGAATTCCGATGGTGCTCTCCTCACGTGGGGTTCGAACAAGGGTGCCTGCGATGAAGTTGGAAAACTCCTTGACCTCCGGGTGATCAGGCCCATTGTCGTTTGCCCGTTCCCGGAACGATCGTTTGCAAATGCCATGAAGGGTGTCAGGAGGTTTTATTCGGTTGAGACGAACGAGACCGGGCAGCTGGCCAGGCTGGTCAGCCAGTCCGGGTACCGTGCAAACGGCCTGGTCCTGAAATATGATGGACGGCCGTTTACTATCGAAGAACTGACTGCACGGGTCAGGGAGGTAATTTCATGAAGGGGAGCGATCTGATCAGCCACGCGAAAAACACCTGGTGCCCGGGTTGCGGTAATTTTATCGTGCAGCATGCGCTGAAAGATGTTATTTCTGACCTTGGATCAGAAGGGTATCCTATTGAAAATTTTGTCCTGGTGGCAGGGATCGGACAGCATGCAAAAATATTTGATTTTATGAACCTTAACGGGTTTTATTCCCTCCATGGCCGTACAATTCCGGTGGCTACCGGGATTAAGCTTGCAAATCCCGGTCTGAAAGTTCTCTGTATTGCAGGTGACGGGGATTGTTATGCAGAAGGAATTGAGCACCTGATCTTTGCAGCAAAACGGAACGTCGATATTACCGTGATGGTACATAACAACCGGGTCTATGGCCTGACGACCGGGCAGTTCACCCCGACATCCCCGTCCGGGTTTCATGGGAGATCCACCCCGAAAGGGGAACAAGAGAACCCCCTGAACCCGCTGGACCTGGTGCTTGCGTCCGGAGCGACATTTATCGGCAGGGGATATACCGGAAGACGGGAGCAACTCAAATTCCTGTTGCGTACAGCGTTGTTGCACAAGGGTTTCTCATTCATAGATAACCTCCAGGTATGTGCGACCTACTATAACCTGACTGATTATTACAACGAAAGAGTCTACGACTGGGATGCATGCTCTTCCGGCGATTACCTGGTGGCCCATCAACGAGCACGTGAGTGGGACTACAATGCTGACGCAAAGATAGGTCTTGGAATAATGTACCAGCATGAGGCACCTACCTATGAAGAGGGCTATCCGGTGCCGGTGTCTTTGTCAGAAGAAGAAAGAGGTCATGCAATCCGGAAATTCATGGACTCAAGATTGTGATGCGGGAAGGATTCACATCTTCATTATTGATGTGAATGCAGCAGGTCCCCGGGAATGTTTTTAAGTTGCGCTGACAGATTTAGACGATTAATGAGTTCGCCGATATTAAGGCTAAAATTTTATATCATTCTCCTCGCCCTGGTTCTTACTACAGGGGTTGCGGGTTTTATCCTTCTTGAGGGTCTTTCGCCCCTTGATTCTGTATACCTCACGATTGTAACTATTTCGACCGTCGGGTATGGAGATATCACCGCAAAGACCGATGCCGGCAAGGTACTCGAAATTTTCGTAATTCTTGCAGGTGTGGGGACCTTCATCTTCGTTGCAGCCAACTCGATTGAATTAACTCTCGGGCGGAAAGAAGCGATTGAAAGGACGAGGAAAGTAAATATGATCGTCGGGGTGTTCTTTTCTGAGGCAGGAACACCGTTGATCCGGAAACTGAAACGTTCAATAACCGGAAGCGATGCATTGAATAGTACCCTGTTCGTGCAGCCCGAATGGACTGAACGGGACTTCCAGGACGCAAAGATGCGCCTCGGGACCCTGGATTTTGAAATCGATATCCATACGGTAGACCTGTTGGAAATCCACCAGTTGCTCAGGGGAAAACGGACCCTTTTCGTACAACTCCTGCAGCACCCTGTACTATTTGAACATGAGGCGTTTACAGACCTCCTGAATGCGGTATTTCATCTTGAAGAGGAGTTATCAGCGAGGGAAATTTTCGAGGACCTTCCTGAAACTGACCTTAACCACCTGGCAGGTGATACGAAAAGGGTTGTATCACTCATTGTCATTCAATGGCTCGAATATATGCTTCACCTTAAAACGAATTACCCGTACCTCTTCTCTCTTGCGGTGAGGACGAACCCGTTCAGTAACATCAGTTCACCCGTGGTCAGGTGAACTGCAACCTGGCCGGCAAAGGGTATTGAAAATTTTCATGCAACTCTCTTTTTTATCCTCTATGCCCCTGTTAAAAATAGAAAGGAACACCATTTTCTTTATCTGAGGTTCACCAGGGTTCTTCATTTTATCCGTATACCCCGCAGCTTGCTGCGGGAAGAAGGAAGGCGATCTAAGATTAAGGTGAACCAAGGACTATCTAGTCAACACAACAACAAGGCAGCGGTGCGAATCATGCCCCGTTGCTTGCAGCGGGGTGCACCGATGCAGTTTGACTACCGGGATAAAAAACCGGAGTTATTCCTCACATAATCATGAAATTGTCTTCTCGTCCCACGAAAAAAAGGTATGTAATTTTTGATAGATGGATTTGGGAACTATCTCCCGGGTATTGATCTTTTCACCGTTTCAGAATGTTATTGTACCCCACATCTTTTCAGAGTCCAGTCCTTTGTTGCCCCGCAACGCCTGCATTTTGGCACGCCGTCAATTACTGAAATACTGTGGTTTGAATTACACCTTTTTTTCTGAAATGCTGACAGAAGGCCTGTCATTCCGCATTTCCTGCACATCAACTTCCCCATTACCGGGTTAATATCATGATTCTCCACACAGGCCGAGTCAAACTCTCCGGTAGTCCTCCCACATTTTTTACAGAGTACTTTTCCTGCCATTCCGGCAATATCATGGGTCCCGGTGCAGGAGCCCCCAAAGTCTGAAACGCGGCCACATGCAGTGCATATTGATAACCCCTGGAATGAAACGATGTTATGGTCCAAAATTTTACACCCGGATAGTAGTAGAGTACAAGAGGATAATAATTATCCCTGGTAGTGGTACCCGGACTAGCGGTTACCCCCTGATTACACCAGCTCCTTTTCCATCCAGACTAAATCTAGCGGGGTAGTAAATTTAAATACTGCTTTGTGGAAGCGTCCACTCCAACAATCCATAGTTCGCATGGAAACCAAGGCTTTCTTTATTTTTTGATGAAATGGTGGCGAGTAACAGACCAATTCCATGTGAATATGCTTCATTTTTAACGTGTTCAGGTAGTTTTTCCTATATCCCTGGTTCCGGAAACTGTGTTCAATTAACGTAACTGATGGTTGCAGTTATTGCAACGGCAGGGAACGGCAATAGTGGCCGAAGGATACTAAAGCCAATTACTTTTCCATTTTTTTCGAATATTTAGCATGTATGTATGGCTTCAATGAGAAATTCGAAGAACCTGGGCAGGACAGGAATGTCGGGATAAGTGGCATACCCATCTTTCACGTAATAATTGAAGATTTTGACTATCGCATCGCGGTCTGAGTCCTTTACCTTTTTAATGATAATGCCGGTAATGATTGCACCATTCAATTCCTGCAGGAAATTGGTTAGAATAAAAAAACAGTATTGCCGCGTATATATTCAATTATATTCGATTAAACCGTCAAAAATATCATCCCCGGTAGCAGGACCTGCTAATACCCGGAAAATTCGGGCGATGCTTATGTTAATCAGCTATCGCAAGTTCGATTGCAACCCGGAGTCCGTCATCATCAAACGGTTTCCTGATATAACCCTTTGGGCCGGTTTTCTTTGCACGTTTCAGGAAATCCTCTTCGGTATGAGAGGTAAGGTAGATAAATGGGATATGAGTATTTGCTGCAAGGAATTCTCCTATTTGTATACCGTCCATATCACCCTGTAATTCGATGTCCAGAAGAACAAGGTCAGGTGTCAGTTCTTTTATCTTTTCAATTGCATCTGCACCGTTGTTCGAAGAACCACAGACGCTATGACCGAGTTTAGTCAGACGCCACACAATGACCCTGGTGAGGACTTCATCATCTTCAACAAAAAAAATTCTTACTTGCTGCATTCTTTGTTCCCTCCGAAAAACCTGCAAATCGGAATACTTATTATCCTTTTTATGCATTATAACCTATTAATTTATTTGCGGCAGAAAAAAAGATACAAAACCTTTGCAAAAAGAGATTTTCATGAAGAATACCGTATCAAATGCCCGGATACTGACACTCCTGTTTATTGTTTTCATTGTGATTATCACGTTCTCTTCCTTCCTCTACATCGATACTGTTGCGAAAACTGCTCTCAGGGAGTCAACCCGGGAAAACCTGATAGGATCTGCATCAATTATTGCGTCTCAACTGAATGGTGATGATCTTAACCAATTGAAACCCGGGGATGAATCTACCCTGAATTTTATTTCCCTGCGTAATTCTCTCAACACAATTCACCAGTCTGACCCATCAATCAAATATTTGTATACCATGCGAAAGAACGGCAGTGCTATTGAATTTGTTGTCGATGCCGATTATGGCATCAGACCTGACGGAGCGCCCATTGGCATGGTCTATCCGAATCCCCCCGCGGCGCTGTTTAATGGATTCAGTCAGCCCACAGCCGTAACAGAATTTTACACAGATGAGTGGGGTACCCTGCTTTCAGGATTTGCACCGATCCATGACAGCCGGGGTCAGGTTGTGGGGATTGTCGGGGTTGATATGGACAGCCAGGATGTAACCAGACGATTGGACTATATCAGCACGATTTTCTATGCATTGTTGATAATAATCCTCTCAATCCTCGTAAGCGGGGCAATTATTTTTGATATCCGGCGGACACGTGTTGAATCCATGATCAACCGGGCGAACCAGAAGCTGAATTTATTGAACAGTATCCTTAGGCATGATGTAATCAATACGCTTACGGCACTGATCGGTTACGTGGAAATGACAGAAGATATCGCAACCGACCCAGGAGTAAGGAAAAATCTTGCTGTTATTTCCAGGCAGACACAGAAAATCACCCAGCAGATTGTATTTACAAGGGATTACCAGAACCTTGGCATGAACATGCCGGAATGGCAGGATGTTGGGGCTGTCGTCCGCAAGTCCGCTTCGGAACTGGATGTGGGTCCTGTAACACTCACAACAGACTTTTCAAATCTGAAAATTTATGCAGACCCGCTGTTAGAAAGGGTATTTCATACACTTCTCGAGAACAGTCTTGAGCACGGTGAGACGATAACATGGATTCGGGTGTATTACCGTATCTCCGGGCGTGACCTTACCCTGGTGCTAGAAGATAATGGTGTGGGTATACCGGAAAAGGAAAAATCAGCCATATTTACCCGTAAATATTATAAAAATACCGGCCTTGGGTTATTTCTCGTGCGGGAAATCCTTTCAATGACGAATATTTCCGTCCAGGAAACAGGTATACCTGGTGATGGTGCACGGTTTGAAATTTCCGTCCCGAAGGGTGTATATCGGTTGTAATTCTGGGTTTCCTGGTGAGGAACAGGAATTTCTTAATTCAGGACTCCTGGCATTTGTCCCAATCATGATTAACACATTTAACTTCAGGTAATCAGTCAAAATCAATGGGGTAAGTGATCATGGACCATTTTCAGGACAAAATTTAGTTCCGGTATCATTTAAAATATATTCCGTTACATCCAATTATTAAATTGGGATAGTGAACCATGACCGATATTTGCGAAGACTGCTCGATTTGCGAAAGGCGTGAAGCATGCGCCGCAGTGAATGTGTTATTATGTCCTGCTTGTGGGGCCCGTGGAACAATTCAGAATATTTTCGATAATAATGGCAATTTTGAAACAATTGTTTTCTCAAAAGAAATTAAGATCGTTGAAGTAGAAGGCCATAGTGTACCGGTATGCAATAAATGCGGTGCTATGATGGAACCGGAAGAATAAACCGATTAACCTCGATTTTTATGGATAGTTATATCTGACCGTTAGCATATGACATACATTACCTCCGAACCGATCAAAGATATCGCTTCAGATAAGGATAGGGAAGGTCCTATCATCAATAATACTATTATTCGGACAAGGTAGATAGCAAACCAGAGGATCGATGCTATGAGAACAACTGCAGGATAAGGAAGGTTTACGAAAAGTGTGAGACCTCACTTCCCACTTTGAGTATCTAATAGGTGAATAAATGACAGAAAAAAATCTGGATCATTATTATGGTTTTCTCCTGCTGACAAGGAATACGACAGCAATTACAAGACCAAGGAGTGGAAGAAAGCTCATTGCGGTTTTTGTTGGGATAGGCGGAGCTATGGTCTTTGCACCGGGTGGAAGGGCGGTTACCATTCCTATAGGGATTGAGGGTTGAGCTATCATCGGTATCCCATTTACCATTTCGGCTTTCACGGGTGATGGTGTCACATTGGTCGAAGTCGGTGTATTCGTATCGATATTGTGGGAGGAATCTCTGGTGCCACCCGGACTACTCCCGGGAGGGGAATCGGCAGCGGAATCAATAATACCAAGGCTGGAATTCAATAGGGGGTCCGGTGAACCGACGGTCACTATTTTTGAAAATGCCGTTGAACCATTGACCCTGGCATTAAGTTCTACCGTTCCCAAATCCATTCCAGCCAACGTAAACGAAATTACACCATTTTCAGGACCTTTTTTGGTCCCGTTCATCTCCAGGTATGCGATTACAGAAGATGCACCTGGCGACGCATTTCCGCTTATCTTCATAAAATCATACGTACCACTTGATATGTTGTACGTATATGATGTGTTATACGATCCCCCGATTGAATGCCCGGTCTTTCGGATCTCTATATCTCCTTTTTTCACTGCAAATGTGTTGAGGTCCGTATTATGCATACTTGCATGTATCTGACTCGCTTTCAGGGAGAATGGCATCTGGAAGTTATCTGCTTCAAATAAGAATTCTCCACCCGGCTTTACCGGAAACGTGCCGGTGATCCGGAATGTAAATGTCGCAC
>Ga0194039_1000538_pt1 | contig 22557 bp, 13 predicted proteins | sample JunL228m_MetaG_FD_148679 | JGI IMG/M metagenome (GOLD analysis project Ga0194039, IMG submission 148679) | Anoxic zone freshwater microbial communities from boreal shield lake in IISD Experimental Lakes Area, Ontario, Canada - Jun2016-L227-8m | ecosystem: Environmental > Aquatic > Freshwater >... | reverse complement strand
TACCCAGATCGCAGTGTACCAGAATTACAAGCTTCTTTACATCAACAACCGGTATCACACCACCGATGAGCTTTCGGGCTTTGAATCGATCTATGATCAGCTCGACTTCCGCAAAGAGATCGTTTTAAAGGAGCTTCAGAACAATGAATTCGATCTCAGCGATGTGAAAGTCGTCATTTCCAGGGGCGGACTGGTCAGACCAGTGCAGTCGGGGGTTTATTTGGTAAACGATGCTCTGAAGCACGACCTGAGAAACAGTCCGGTCGGGATCGACATCATTAACCTCGGCGGATTGCTTGCCGATGCAGTTTCTGCTACCATTCCCGGATCGAAGGCGATGATCGCTGATCCCACCGTGGTTGACGAGATGGAAGATGTTGCCCGTATCACCGGGGCTCCCGGGATTGAAAGGAAATCGATTTACCATGCCCTGAACCAGAAAGCTGTTGCAAAGCTGTTTGCCGAGAGCCAGAACATGAAATACGAGGATCTGAACCTCATCGTGGCTCATATGGGTAATGGAACAACAATTGGCGCCCACCGCAAGGGAAGGGTGATCGATGTGAACCAGGGGTTCGAAGGTGACGGTCCGTTTTCAATGATCCGCAGCGGAAGTTTGCCTCTTGGCGACATAGTACATATGTGTCTTGTTGAAAAACGGTCTGCGGATGAGGTGTTTTGTTTGCTCACCCATTGCGGGGGCATCAGGGCGCACTTGGGTACCACCGACCTCAGTGCCATTGAATTCAGGATCAAAAGCGGGGATGAGAAAGCAAAGAAGATCATGGATGGCATGGCTTACCAGGTATCGAAGGTCATTGGTGAGATGTTTGTGGTGTTGAAAGGCGAGGTTGATGCAATCCTGCTTACAGGCGAGATCGCACATTCAGAAAGAGTCATTGACTTTATCCTTGACCATGTGAAGAAACTGGCCAAAGTGATTGTATATCCCGGCGACAACGAGATCCAGGCAATGGCTGCAAATGCCTTGCGGGTTGTTCAGGGAGAGATGGTAGTGAGTGAATACCAATAGGAAATTACGAAGCCCGATTTACGATTTACGATTTAATAGTATGTGAAATCGTAAATCATACTTCGTAATTCGTAAATGAAATCGTAAATCGGGCTTCGGGCCTCGTAAATTGTCATATGAAATTACATCCTATAGATACAGGAAATTTAAAGCTCGACGGCGGCGCCATGTTCGGGGTGGTTCCTAAGGTGATGTGGAGTGCAATGTATCCCTGTGATGAAAATAACCTTTGCAACTGGAGCATGCGCTGCCTGCTCGTTGAGACCGAAGGCCGCAGGATACTTATCGATTGCGGGATCGGGAACAAACAAAGTGAAAAGTTTTTCTCCAATTATCACCTGAACGGGGATGACAGCCTCGATAAATCACTTGCCGCTGCTGGTTTTACTGCGGATGACATCACGGATGTGATCCTGACTCATCTCCATTTTGACCATTGCGGGGGTGCTGTGAAATGGAATGATAATAAAACAGGATATCTCCCGACATTTAAAAACGCCATTTACTGGACCAGCCGTCAGCAATGGGAATGGGCTGTTAATCCAAATAACCGGGAAAAAGCCTCCTTCCTGAAAGAGAACATCCTCCCGATAAAAGAGCAGGCCAAACTAAACCTGGTTGAAAAGGAAACAGAGATTTACCCTGGCATCACACTTCGCTTATTTTTCGGGCATACCGAAGGACAGGTGATCCCGTTCATCAGGACAAGTGAAAAGACTGTGGTTTATATGGCCGATCTCCTGCCTGCCGCAGCCCATGTGCCTTTGCCTTATGTGATGGCCTATGACACACGTCCGCTGCTAACCCTGGATGAGAAGGAGGCCTTCATGAAAGAGGCTTCAGAAAACAGTTACATACTGTTCCTTGAGCATGATATCTATAATGAATGCTGTACCGTTCATGCTACTGAGAAAGGCGTGAGGGTTAAAGACAAGCTTAAGCTGGCAGCGGCATTAGCATAGATTATACTGCCGGAACTACCGTGGCCTGCCGGGCCCAACGACCTGCCAATGCTTGTGTTAATGCTTGTCAGACACTTAAAATTGGTATGTTATGAGTGATGATCAGAATTCTTTTGCCGGGCTTAAGGAGAAGCTTTCGGCCCTGGTTAAAAGGCAGGAATCCTTTCAAAACGAGATCGAGGAACTAAGGAAGGAAATAGAAGCCCTCGCTTCGGCTGAAACACTACCGCTTGTCGAAGCAAAAGCACCTGAAAATGCAGTTTTCACAGGCGAAAAATCGGACCTGGAAATGTCCTCCGGGCTTAAAGTTGATTCTGCGCCGGTTGTAGAAACTCCCGTAACCCGGGTTGAGGAGGCGTTCTCATCCAAGGAGGTGCCCGATCTCTGGAAAGAAGCAACCGGAAGTGCGTTTTCCAAAGGAGGGAAAAAGCTCAATGGGAGGTCAAACCTCGAAAAATTCATTGGCGAAAACCTCATCAGCAAGATAGGTATCGTGATCCTGATCATTGGTGTTGGAATAGGCGCCAAATACGCCATCGACCATGACCTGATCAGTCCGCTAACCAGGATCATCCTTGGATACATCGTTGGCCTGGGCCTTCTGGGATTTGCCATCCGCCTTAAAAAGCAATACACGAACTTCAGTGCAGTGCTGTTCAGCGGGTCAATGGCCATCATGTACTTCATCACCTTTGCAGCTTACAGTTTTTTTGAACTGTTCCCGGCTGTGGTTGCGTTTACTCTGATGGTGTTATTCACCCTGGTTGCGGTTGGCGCGGCAATCTGGTATGACCGACAGGTCATTGCGCATATTGGACTTGTAGGCGCCTATGCTGTACCATTTCTTTTAAGTGACGGATCAGGCAGGGTTGTGATTTTGTACACCTACATGGCGATCATCAATGCAGGTATCCTTGCCATCTCTCTCAGGAAATACTGGAAACCACTTTACTATTCATCGTTTCTGATCACCTGGATCATTGTTGTTTCATGGTTTGCAACACAATACAAGGATGCTGAGCATTTTGGGCTTTCATGGGTCTTTATCAGCATCTTTTTTGTGACGTTTTATATCATCTTTCTTGCATATAAGCTTCAGAAAAAAGAAAAGTTCAGGATTGACGATATTCTGCTGCTTCTTATCAATTCCTCAGTTTTCTATGGTCTGGGATATGCTTTGCTGCACGGGCATCTGGGAGGGGAAAAATTGCAGGGTCTTTTCACTCTCGGGAACGGACTGATCCATCTCCTGGTTTGCATATTGATTTACAAGGTCAGGGAACCCGATAAGAACATCTTTTATTTCACGGCTGGCTTGTTTGTGGCTTTTCTTACCATCTCAATCCCGGTTGAGCTGAATGGAAGCTGGATAAGCATGTTGTGGTCGGTTGAGGCGGCAGTGCTTTTCAGGATCGGAAGGAAAACGAATGCACCTGCATTTGAGATGCTTTCATATGCGTTGATGGTACTGGCGTTTTTCGGACTGATCGTGAACTGGCCGGAGGTATATCATACCTATGGAGAATGGCCGTCGGATGTAAAACTGATCCCATTGTTCAATGCCGGTTTTCTCACATCAATCATTTTTATAGTATCGTTCGGATATATCAACATCCTTAATTCGGGCAGGCAATTACAAGCATCCACTTCACCCTGGCCCGGACTAAACCGGGTGATGGATTTTATCATTCCAGGCATGCTCCTGATAGCTTTATATTTTATGTTTTACCTGGAAATTGAAACTTTCTGGAAGCAGTTCAGTGTTAACAGTATGGTGAAAGTTCCTGGTATCGACGATCCTGTCCTTAACGAAAATGTGGTTCAGTATAAAACGATTTCATTGCTTGTTTACTCATTGTTGTTCCTTTCGGCGCTTTCGTTGGTCAACTTGTATCGCCTGAAAAAGAGCGTGCTCGCCCTGGTTAACCTCGGTTTCAGCATCGCTGCCGTAGGTTTGTTCCTGACTGTCGGACTGATCGCTTTTGGAACGCTTCGCGAATCCTACATCAGCCAGGAGCATGCAGATTATTTTTACAGGGGGTTCATGCTAGTTGGTTTGAGATATGTTTGCTTTGGCTTCCTTGCTTTGCAGCTATATTCGGTTTACAGGTATGTCAAGGCTGAGTTTGTAGGGACAGATCTGAAGATAGAGTTTGATGTATTTTTTCATATCATCCTGCTTACTGTGTTAAGCAATGAGCTTATCAACTGGATGGATCTTTCAGGGACCGAAGGCTCGTTTAAACTGGGCCTGAGCATACTGTTCGGGCTCTATTCGGTTTTCCTCATCATCCTTGGTATCTGGAAGAAAAAACTTCACCTCCGTATCAGCGCTATTGTTTTATTCTCCCTGACCCTTCTAAAGCTTTTCTTCTATGATCTTTCTTCACTGAGCACCATAGGAAAAACGATTGTTTTCATAGTCCTCGGGGTGTTGCTTCTTGTGATTTCTTTCCTTTACACGAAATATAGGAAAGTGTTGTTCGGGGATCATGAGGAAATTGAATAACGCATGTTAAGGTTTTAACCGGTCGCAAATTGCGACCAGTTCAGATCGCTCAAAATCATTTTCGAAAAACATATTCTTAATGGTCAGTGTTCAGCTATCATTATCAGTCGAACCCCTTACTGTTCATAACTGGGGAAAGTTTGAAGATCTGTTCGGGCCCAGGGGGGCTTGCGGGAACTGCTGGTGTATGTATTACCGGCTTTCAAAGCCTGAGTTTCTTGAAGGGAAATTTGAGGACGGCAATAAACAGGCTATGAAGGAGATCGTTGATGCAGGAAGGCCTGCGGGGATACTGGCTTTGTATGAAGACCAGGCCATAGCCTGGTGCGCATTTGCCCCCAGGGAGGATTTCATCAAGCTAAACCGGTCAAGGGTCCACAAGCCCATCGATGATAAACAAGTCTGGTCAATCCCCTGCATGTTCATCCACAAAGATTTCAGAAGGTACGGGGTCTCGGTTGAGCTGCTGAAAGGGGTTATTGACTATGCCAGGGAGCAAGGCATTAAGATCATCGAAGCGTATCCCACGATTCCCACAATCAAAAAGCTACCCGATTCCTTTGCCTGGATCGGATTATATAAATCCTTTGAAAGGGCAGGTTTTAAGATCGTCGACCGCACTTCGGTCAACCGGCCCATGGTGAGGTATTATACCTGAATTATTTCAGTTTTTTCCCGATCTCTTCGAGCATAACCTTGGTCATCTTTGCCAGGTCATATTCGTAAGTCAGTCCCCAGTCCTTCTTTGCAACATCATCATTGATGCACGCAGGCCATGAATCGGCGATAGCCTGGCGGAAATCGGGTTTGTAGGTGATCTCGAAATCGGGCATATGCTTTTTGATCTCAGCTGCGAGTGTCTTGGGGTCGAAGCAGATGCCAGCCACATTATAGCTCGAACGAAGCGATAATTTCGATGCATCGGCTTCCATGATATCGATGGTTGCCTTGATGGCATCGCTCATGAACATCATGGGAAGAGCTGAGTCGGGACCAAGGAAACATTCATATTTATGATTGCGGATGGCCTCGTAGAAGATCTCAACGGCGTAGTCTGTTGTGCCCCCTCCGGCTTCTGTCTTGTAACTGATCAGTCCGGGATAGCGCAGACTACGGGTATCCACACCATATTTATTATAGAAATATTCAATCCATCGTTCACCGGCCAGTTTGCTGATACCGTAAACCGTGTTCGGTTCCATGATGGTATACTGGGGTGTGTCATATCTTGGGGTCGTCGGACCGAAAACCGCGATGGAACTGGGCCAGAAGATTTTTTTAAGCTTCACTTCACGGGCGATCTCGAGCAGGTTGAACAGGCTGCGCATATTGATGTCCCATGATGGCATCGGGCGTTTTTCGGCATTACCCGAAAGGATGGCTGCAAGATGGTACACCTGGGTAATCTTTTCATGTTCAAGGATGAGCTGAAGTTTGGAGGCATCAAGTACATCGAGGATTTCGAACGGTCCGCTTTCCCTGATGTCGGCCGGGGCCGGACGGATATCGGTTGCGATCACATTGTTGTTGCCGTAGATTTTTCTGAGTTCAAGAGTGAGTTCCGAGCCAATCTGGCCTGAACATCCGATGACTAATATCTTTTCCATTTTTGCGAGTTATATTTACAAATTACGATGTACGTTCGGCGAAGCCGTAATAAGCACCATTAAAAATAAACAATATTGCGAATAACACCGATTTACGATGTACGAATGGTTCTTGGCTCTTGGTTCTTGGTTCTTGGCATTCACCAATCACCAATCACCAATCACCAATCAGCAATCACCAATCACCAGTGCAAAAGTATGAAGTTCTGTGAAAATATTAGCAAAGGATCAATGATAAAACGGGTTGGTTACCTGTAATATCCTTTGTTTCCATAATTCGTTGAAACCGGAATGAGGGTTGGTACAAAGCCAGACCCCGGTGCCATATTCTCTGGCATATTTGTTTTCGATCCTCCCTATAAGTTGGCAGTCGGCAAACAGATCATGAACATCCTGTGAAAGTTCATCGTTGATGTAGATCAGAGTTTTTATTTCTGTTTGCGGATTACGTGGTAACCAATAGAAAAAGCTTTCAGAAAAGCAGACGGGTTCGGGAAGATTGTATTTTTTCCCAAGTACCATCACCGCACCCGCTTGTCCATAATTATCTGCATAGATCATACAGGCTTTTTTATCACTGACCATGGCGTATGCGTTTGAAGTGATGCCTGCAAGTTCATCCCATCCGAGCATATCGGCGTAGTCCTGGGGAAGGCTGTGTATCTTTCCTGTTTCCCATCTCAGTTCCTGGTCAAAACCAGTCGCCTGTTTTGCCCCCTTAAAATAATCCGCCAGCTTAGGGGCATTATACACAGGTATACCCATTGGGAGGATGGGGATTGTAAGCAGAACGAGAGACGCAGGAAGCAGGATGCGGAATGCAATCCCTTTCAGGCGTGTTTCCCAGAACACACCACCTGCGGCGATCCAAAAGGGAAAGAGTCCGATGGTATAATAACTTTTTCCCCTCAGAAGAGCGATGATCAGAAAGGAAAGAAGGCTCGCCAGCATGAGCGGTCGGTACTCTTTTACTTTCCCTGAAATGCTGAAATACAGGATCCCGGGAATTGCCAGGAGGGCGGCCATTGTGGCAATAAAAATCTGGTCGCTGAAAAATGCGAACCTGTTTACATGAACCAGCTGGATGTCGTTCAGTGCGCGCATATGGATAAGGACAGGCAGGTTGTTTTTTAGCTGCCAGATAAGATTTGGCAGAAATATAATCAATGCCAGGAGGATGGCGATCCAGAAATATTTTCGGGTAAAGATATTACGGTAACCTGATAAGGCGAAAGCGATTATAACAGCCAGTAATTCAACAGCGATTAGGTATTTATTCAGCATGCCGAGCCCTGCTGCCAGGCCCAGGAACAGCAGCCATTTATCTGACCTGGTGTTGATCCACCGCAGGGCAAGATATAAAATCATTGTCCAGAAAAAGCAGTCGAAAAACACAGGCATATAGAGCATAAAAGTGCGAAGGTTGAAGGGAGTGACCACAAACGCTATGGAGGCAATAATCTGTGCATACTGCTTTCCTTTAAGTTCCTTCGCAATAGCTGCAACCAGCCACACCATGATTCCTCCGAAGAGGATGGGAAGTATCCTGCAAGCCAGCAATGAATAGCCCATGGTATTAATCATCAGCCAGGCCATAAACCCGATAAAAGGTGGTACCGAGGCATAACCTGCACTCAAATGCTGCCCGAGGGAAAAATACAGCAGTTCGTCCCGGTGGAAGCTAAGGATGTTGTAGAAAGTGAAATGCAGAAGGATATTAAACAGGGCAATCCCATATACCCATGGAGACATATGGTTTGCAGGACCTTTGTGAGAGTTCATCTCAACAGTTTTACAATCTGAGTGTAAATTTAATGGATTTGCATTCAAGTGCAAAATGACTCCGCCAAAAGTAATATTCCAGTGGTTTTAAAACTAGCTGAGGGCCTTCAATTTCGAATTATTCCTACCTTTGACAGGCGAATCGCAGTACTATGGAATCAAGCCTTTTTCTTTACAATACACTTTCCCGCAATAAGGAAAAATTCGAACCCTTGCAGCCTCCCTTTGTTGGGATTTATGTGTGCGGACCAACGGTTTATGGTGATCCGCACCTGGGGCATGCAAGGCCTGCAATCACATTTGATATAGTCTTCCGCTACCTGCAACACCTGGGTTACAAGGTCAGGTATGTAAGGAATATTACCGATGTGGGTCATCTCGAAAACGACCTTGATGAGGGTGAGGACAAGATTGCGAAGAAGGCCAGGCTTGAGCAGGTTGAGCCAATGGAAGTCGCCCAGTATTATGCAGACCGTTACTTCACATTCATGGATGCCCTGAATGTGAAAAGGCCCAGTATTGAACCAAGGGCTTCGGGCCATATGATCGAGCAGATTGAATTTATAAAGAAGATACTGGATGCTGGATACGGGTATGAGGTGAACGGATCTGTATACTTCGATATTCAGAAATACAGTAAAGACTATAATTACGGAAAACTATCCGGTCGGGTACTTGAGGATCTGATGAGCAATACCAGGGAATTGGAAGGTCAGGAGGAGAAAAGGAATTCCGCCGATTTTGCATTATGGAAGAAGGCACAGCCCGAGCACATAATGCGCTGGCCATCGCCCTGGAGCGAAGGCTTCCCCGGATGGCACCTCGAATGTTCAGCCATGGGGACAAGGTATCTTGGTGAATATTTCGATATCCACGGGGGAGGAATGGATCTTCTGTTCCCCCATCATGAGTCGGAAATTGCTCAGAACCAGGCGGCACTCGGACATGAGTCAGTGAAGTACTGGATGCACAACAACATGATCACAATCAACGGGCAGAAGATGGGTAAGTCGCTGGGGAATTTCATTACCCTCGACGAGTTCTTCACCGGCAAACACCCTTCTCTGGTGCAGTCCTACAGCCCGATGACCATAAGGTTTTTCATTCTGCAGGCACATTACCGTTCCACCCTTGATTTCTCGAATGAAGCCCTTCAGGCGGCAGAGAAAGGCCTGAAACGTTTGTTCGCGGCAATGGAGGTCCTGGAGAAGATGCAGGATGCGGGATGCGGGATGCAGGATGGGGGATCCAGGATGCAGGATGCAGGAAACAGGATGCAGGATGGAGAATGTCATCCGCAGTCAAAAGAGATTAAAAAGATCAGTGAGGCTTGCTTCGAGGCGATGAACGATGACTTCAATTCGCCTATCGTTATTGCGAATCTCTTTGAGGGGGTGAGGATCATCAACTCTCTGAACGATAAAAAGGAATTACTGCCTGCAGATGACCTTGCGGTTTTGAAAGAGACGTTCACCGTGTTTGTGAAGGATATACTCGGGTTGAGGAGCGAAATTGGAGGGGACAATTCGGAGCATCTGAAAGGACTGATGGAGCTTGTACTTCAGATCAGGCAGAGTTCCCGTGCAAATAAGGATTGGGCAACTTCCGATAAGATAAGGGATGTGCTCGCTGCCTTGAAAATCACTGTGAAAGACGGGAAAGATGGAAGCAGCTGGGAAATGGGGAGATGAATAATCGAATAATCGAATACTCGAGTTTCGAATGTCGAAATTGAAATTATTTAAGCGAAGCACACATAACAATATATAAGATGAAAACAATGAAAAACCTGATGCTGCTGGCGTTAGCCTTACTGTTAATCAGCAGCTGCACTTCTAAAAAACAGAAGATGAACGACGAACTGAAAAGTTTTATCAAAAAGCATGATTCCCTGTATATTCCTTTATATAAGGAATCAGCCCTGGCAAGCTGGAACGCTTCGATTTCGGGGAAGGAGGAAGATTACAAGAAATCTGAACAGGTACAGCTGCAGATGATGAAACTGGTCTCCGACAAGAAAGCTCTTGCAAAACTGAAAGAGATCAAGATCTCAGGACTGATCTCCGACTCCCTCCTGGCGCGTCAGCTTGACGTTCTTTACAGGACCTACATCATGGCTGAGGCTGATACTGCAAAGCTGAATGCGGCAGTGAGAATGCAGACCCAGATCGAGATGAAATATTCGAACTTCAGGACTGAAGTAAAAGGGAAAAAGATCTCCGACAACGACGTGGAAGATATCCTCAAAAAGTCAAAGAACTCAACAGAACAGAAAGAGGCGTGGATGGCCCAGAAGAAGATAGGACCACTTGTCGCCGGGGATCTGAAGAAACTGGTAAAGCTTCGTAATGAGATAGCGAAAGACCTGGGATTCAGGAATTTTCATTCAATGAGCCTGACGCTGAGCGATGAGGATCCGAAGGAAGTAAGCAAATTGTTTGAAGAACTTGACAGTCTTACTAAGGGTTCATATGCAGAGGTTAAGGGCGACATTGACAACTACCTGATGAAGTATTACGGCATGAAAAGCAAGGACGAACTTATGCCCTGGAATTACCAGAACCGTTTCTTCCAGGAAGCTCCGAAGATCTACGATGTCGACCTGGATAAGTATTATACAGGTAAAAATCTTGAAGTGCTTACTTCAACTTATTACAGCGGGATCGGACTACCCATTGATGAAATGCTGAAAAAGAGTGATCTTTACGAGAAGCCCGGGAAGAACCAGCATGCTTTCTGCAGCGATATGGACAAGGAAGGCGACGTAAGGGTGTTATGCAATATCAAGCCCAATTCGTACTGGATGGGAACGATGCTCCATGAGTTCGGTCATGCTGTATATGACAGGTACAAGGACTTCAGTCTGCCCTGGGATCTTCGTGATCCGGCCCAGACATTTACCACAGAAGCTATTGCCGAGCTTTTCGGACGTTTTTCATCCAATCCTCAGTGGTTAAAGGATAATGCGGGGATTAGTGAAGAAGAGAAGATGAAAATTGCCGACAATGCTTTTAAATCGCTAAGGCTGCAGCAGCTTGTTTTCAGCCGCTGGGCACAGCTGATGTACAATTTTGAAAAGGAAATGTATGCCAACCCTGACCAGGATCTTAATAAATTGTGGTGGGACCTGGCCGAAAAATACCAGATGCTGAAACGTCCTGAAGGTCGCAATGAGCCGGATTGGGCGACAAAAATCCACATCGCCACCTATCCGTGTTATTATCACAACTACCTGATGGGAGAGATCCTGGCTTCGCAGCTGTATTATTATATCGTGACCAATGTTATTAAGAGCGAGGATTTCCGCTTCCAGAGTTTCTCAAACAACAAGGGTGTTGGCGAATACCTGAAGGCAAAGATCTTCATGCCTGCAAATAAATATTACTGGAATGAAATGATCGAAAAAGCAACAGGCGAAAAGCTGACGGCAAAATATTATGCAAAGCAGTTTGTAAAATAATCCTTTCTGACTGGGAGTTTAAGCACAACGGGCGGCTCATCAGCCGCCCGTTGTGCTTAAAAAAAAGCCCCGAAAATTCATCCGGGGCTTTACTAACCATTCAACCATTTATTAATTAACGGTGATTTTACGCACTGCCTGGTTGCCGGCATTACGTAAAATCACAGTGTAGAGCCCTGCTGCAACCTTACCCAGGTCAACCGGGATAAGGCTGTTGCCACTGACCCTTAAAGAAATATCTCCGTAAACTTTTACACCCATGCTGTTAAAGACCTGGATGGTGTATGATGTTTCCTGTTCACTGCGGATGGCGATCGTGAATTGCCCGTTGTTGGGGACAGGGTAGATGTTCATATTGCCTGAGAGATGTTCATCAACACCCACACCCTGGATATAAATGTTGTTTGATGAATCGGATGAACACCCTGTCAGTGTCACAATGGTCCAGTACCATCCCGGCTCAGTTGCAGGAACAGTATAGGTTTGTGAAGTAGCTCCGGTTACAGCAGTTCCGTCATGATACCACTGGTTGCCTGATGCAGCGCTGGAGGTAAGCACATACCCGTTTGAAGTGATAGAAGGAGTTGGAGGAATTGCATTGACAGTTAAGTTGAGGCTTGAGCTTGCGCCATTGCCACAGGTGTTTGTGCCATACACGCTCACCGGTCCTGAAACGGCAGATGAACCGAAAGTAACGGTGATGGAATTGGTGTTTGCTCCGGAAGTCACAGTGACACCGGTAGGAACAGTCCAGGTATAAGCGGTTGCATTCAGCACAGGAGGAACGGTGTAAACTACACCAGCATCGCCTTTACAAACTGAGGCAGGGCCGGTGATTGTACCTGCACCGGCAGGAACCGGAGTGATGTTCACGCCAAGGCTGGAGGCTGAACCGTTTCCGCAGAGATTATTACCCGATACGGTGATCTGTCCGCTGACTGCATTGACTGCAAAGTCTACAGCGATAGAATTCGTATTGGCTCCTGAAACGATCGTTGCACCTGTCGGAACTGACCAGGCGTAAGCCAGGGCACCTGCAACCGGGGCAACGGAATAGGAGATTCCCTGGGCACCGGCGCAAACCGATCCCGGACCAGTGATTGCACCTGCTGCTGAGGGAACTCCATTAACAGTCACATTATAAACTGTTGGAGAGGGGACCTGGCAACCGTTGGCATTGGTAAAGATTACGCTTACAGTTTGTGGACCGGGGGTACTCCAGTATACTGTAATATAACTCGTTCCGGCACCTGCGAAAATGGAGCCTCCCGAAGATACTGTCCAGCTGTAATTGCTCATACCCGACTGCGCAGTGTAAGTATTGTAACCGCTGGTTGCGCAGATTGAATTGGGCCCTGAAATGGTCGGGACTGTAACCGGATTAACGGTAATCGGGAAAGAAGCTGTAGGTCCGGTTGCACAGTTATTGGCAGAAGTAACCGTGATGTTTCCTGAAACTGCAGTTACTGTGTAATTGACAGTGATACTGTTGGTTCCTGCGCCAGTCACTATTGAAGCCCCGGAAGGAACAGTCCAGATGTAGTTTGTTGCATTTGGATCAGCCGGGATACTGTACGCTACATTGTTTTGGTTCTGACAAACAACCAGGGAGCCTGTCAGCGGACCTGGCGTCAGCGGAAGAGGGCATCCGGTTGTAAAACTGAAATCGGCTCCATAATTTGGTCCCACGCTGTTCACTCCCTTGCAGCGGAAGTGGTAGGTTGATCCCCATACAAGTCCGCTGAGGTTGGCAAGTACCGGTGTGGCTCCATAGCCTGTAACAGGAGAAGGTGTTGCAGCGATAGTGTTGCCATAGGCAGTAGTGAGCCCCCATTCAAATGAAACTGTGGTGGAAGCGTTGTTGGCATTAACCGAGCCGTTGATCTGGGCCGAAGTGTTTCCTACATTGGAAGCAACTGTTGTAAGGACATCTGGTGTAGCAAGTGCGGTGGTGAAGGAAAAATCCGCACCATTCATGGTCCCTGCAATATTTACCCCTGAGGCACGGAAATGATAAGTCGTTCCCGGGATCAATCCGCTAAGGTTAAATACAACCGGCGTTGGAGTTGTGCCGGTTACGGTTGAGGGAGTCGCTGTAACTGTATTGCCATATGCTGGGGTCAATCCCCAGTTAAAGGTAACAGTAGTACTTGCGAAATTTGCAGTTACCATGCCATTAAGGACAGCGGTGTTACTGGTCACGGAAGTTGCGGCTGAGGTAATCACCGTCGGAGAGGTAATCAACTGGTTCGACATTGTGATCAACAGTGAATCCTTGACAGTATTGTCCTGCACTGCGACTGCTTTTGCCCAAACAGTTCCATTGGTTATTGCAGTAACAAGTCCTGTGGCGGAAATTGATGCAATTCCAGTACCGTTGACAATGCTCCAGGTTGCGCTCTGGTTTGCTGTAAGCGGAAACACCGTGTCAACAACCTGGAGGGTTCCTCCGCTGGTTGCAATCACAGCGGGGACATTCCCCTGGGTAGCAACTTTGATACCTAATAATCCGCCTATTGAGACCCCCTGGCCATATCCCCTGTATCCTGAGCCGCGGTTCTCTGTCCAGACTCCTGCGCATCTGTATGGACCAATTGGAGTAAAATTGTAACGCATCTTTGGTGTTCCTGCTGAAGCCGTGGTTGAACTGAGTTCAACTTTATTTCCAGGCCATACAAAATTTCCGCTGGCATCGAGACGTACTGCATACATCTTATAATCCACGTCGCTGTACCCTAAAAACATAGGTCCGTCGGTGATCATTGCAATGCGGTCAACATGCTGGTCCCTGGCAGTTGTGATAGGATAAACAACTTTTGCAGCATCGGTGAACAGCCTTGTACCTGTGGTTTTCAGGAACTTCTGAACATAAATTCCATATTGGGATTGGAGGGTGTTGCAGAAATTGCACACAGAATAGATGTAATTGGATCCTGGCTGCATATTGATATCGGTCGTCATCTGGTAGTTATCGGTAGATGCAGTAGCGGTATTGAAGTTCGAACCGTTCATTCCCCAGGGAATGGTCCCGCCCGGATTGATTCTCTGCAGAAACGAATTGAAACGGGAACCCGCTGAAACATAGTAACCAAAATAGGTGGTATCTGCATCTGAAAGAATTGAATAATATCTGGCCCCGCTTGAGGTCTGATTACTGATCTGCAGAGCTGTGTACAATGCTACACCTGCGTTATCAAATGTCTGGGCATACAATGAGGTTGAAATTCCGACGCCTTTTTTCTGGTATACCATCGTAAATTTTCCTGCGGAATTTGCTACAATCTGCCCCCTGGTTGTTTTTGATGTACCCACTTTAACCTGGATCGGAGTTGCCCAAACTGCTGCACCAGCCACAGAGACTTTCTGGAGATTCAGGGTGCCGCTTACACTTTCATCCCAGCATACCACGGTTTCACCTGTCGTTAAAACTGTAGGATTTGGTGCCAGGCCAGCGCCAAGGACCACACCGTCGGTGCTCCAGAGATGGTTACCCGCCTGGTCTATTTTGTACATACAGGCCTTCATGCTTCCGGTTCTCTGATCCTGCATGGCGATGATCAGATTGTTGGAGGCATCAAGACAAATATTGAAAACAAATGTGGCGCTTCCTGAAGGCTGGTTGCTGACAATTATACCGTCGGGCCCCAGGAGTTTGTACCCGTTGGCATCGACCAGCTGGGCTCTCATGGCATAATTCCCGGCAGTCTGGCTGTAAAATGCGATCCATGTTTTCCCATCTGTCGTTGGAGCTGCCAGCTGAACGTCATCGGTAAAACTGGACAGCAGAAGGTTTACAGAAGTGTTTGGATTCCATTGTGCATTGACTTTCAGGGAGTACATAGTCAATACGACAATAATGGCAAGTATGATTTTGCCAGGACCCAAAACAGAAGAGATTGAAAAAGTTTGCTTTGTTTTCATTTTAATTTTTTTAAATGGTTAGCTGAAAATGAAAAATTTATGGTTAAAAATATACCGTATTTTCCCTCCTGTCTAATAATATACCATATCTATACTACGGCAAACAAAGAAATGCAGGATAAAATACTACTGCATAATTCTAAAAAAGTCTGAAAATCAATAATTAATATTGCGAGAGGAAAGTGTGGATATTAACATCGGCAGAGAGATTTAATTTCTTTCTGAGTCTGTTTCTTGCCGATTCCACACTACGCAATTCCCTGAAAGTAATCGATGCGATTTCTTTTGTTGACAATCCAAGTTTAAGAAGTGCACAGATCTTTTTATCATTGGGGGATAAATCAGGGAATGCCGTTGTAAGATTCTTTTCAAATGACTGGTGGACTTCCTCAAAATACAACCTGAATTCTTCCCAGTCATGGCCGGCAGAGTACTGTTGCAGGTCGGAAACCATGGCTTTAATACGGTCTGCCCTTTCCTTATCCCTGGGATTCAGGCCAAGCAGGATCTGTTTTAACTCATCTGTTGTTTTTGAAACAAATTCATTATTGCGGGCGAGGTGAAGAGCGTAGGAAGTGAGCTGTCGGTTTTTATAATCAAGCTTAAGCTCCAAATCCTGTTCTTTATGCAGATGCATGTTTTTTTCCTGTTCATGCAGAAGATCGGCCTGTTTCAGGATCATCTGGTTTCTCTCCCGTTCACGCTTGTTGTTTCTGATCAGACTGAATACGAAATAAATAAAGATTAAAACCAGTGAAACAGCTCCAATGAGAAGAATCCGTTGACGCTGTATTGACAACTGCTGGAGGTTTACCTTTTGCTGAAGAATTTTATTGTCTTTCTCCTTGGTAATGACTTCATATACTGCCTGGATCTGTTCGATTTTAGTCAGGCTGTTTAATTTTTCAAGGGAATCATTAAGCGAAGTATATTTTGAGTAATAAGCATTAGCCGTATTAAATTCTTTGACTTTTTCGAAAAATTTTGCGGCAGCCCTGTAAGCCAGTAACTTCTGAGAGGGATTATTCAGTATCTCTGCAATATTCAGGGCTTTACTGATGTAGGCGGATGAGGAATCATACATTTTCATTCCCTGGAAAAGAGATGAGATGGAAAGGTAAGATCCTATAAGTGAAACCTGATAAGATTTCTTAACCTGGATATCTGCCGCCTGGTAATAATAGGTGAGGGCAACGGGAAAATTTCCCATATCCTGGTATAAATTTCCAATATTCGAATAAAGGAAAGAAAGGCTATAGAAGTCCTTCCCAATATTTAACTGGTTCAGGGCCATCAGTGCATATTCGATCGCCTTTGCTGAATTATGCCTCAGATTATATATTCCGGCAAGGTTATTGTAATTATTAAAAAGTTCAGGTTTGATGTTCAGTTCCTTGTTTATTTCAATGGCGTTGTTGTACAATTCCTCAGCCTTCTTTAGGTCATTACGGATATAATAGAGTTTGCCTATATTATTGTAAACTTTAGCCTTGCCGGCTTTATTTCCTGTTGAGTCGCAAATCCTGAGAGAAAGAAGGTACATTTCAAGGGCATCATTCCAGAGACCGGTTTCTTCATAAATTGCTCCGATTACATTATAAACTGCTGAGATCCTTTTCAGATCTGCTGCAGTTTTTGGTGTTTTGGATTCGAGATAATGTTTCTGGTCATTAAAGATATCGAGAGCTTTGGCATGGTTTCCCTGCTCAAGGAGAAACAACCCTATCTGTGTGGACAACATATAGGCTTTGCCGATATCGCCTGTGCCGAAGGGTGTGGCAAGCAATGAATCAATTTTGTGAATATCGACTGTGCTTTCTGGCAGATTCAGCCGTGCAGATTTATAATGTTTTTCTGCTTTATCAAGAAAGGAAAACGGACTCGCCGGCCATACTGTAAGTGTGAGGTTCAGTAAGACCGGAAGAAGTAATAATCGGGCGGCTATCCGGCCGCCCGATTTTAATCCTCGAAATTTCTCAGGATACAAGTTATTTATTTACAGAGATTTTCCGTTCTATATTCTTCTCTCCGCCAGTTAAGACCACGGTATATAATCCGCCTGCAACTGAACCAAGATCAACAGTAATGATCTTTTTGCCTTTCGCGCTGATGGTTTGTTTTTCATAGACACAAACTCCGAGGCTGTTATAGATATTTAGCCTGAACGATGACTCTTTTTCGGAGAAGAATTCGATATTGAAATGTCCATCGTTGGGAATAGGATAGATATTCATACTGCCGGGATTAAGTTCGCTCATTCCAACGCCTCCTAAAGTCAGGAAGGTAAGGTCGTCACCGAATGCCTGTCCGGCAAGGTTAGTCCCAATTGCCCTGAAATGATATGTGGTGTTTGATGTAAGTCCGGTAAGAATTGTTTCAACCGGAGTAACTGCCGACCCGGTGACTGTGGGAGGGGTAGCCGTCACTGTATTTCCATAGGCGGTGGTAAGGCCGAATTCGAAGAAAACATTAGTTGACAGAGTATTGGCATTGACGGTGCCGTTAAGTGTTGCTCCCGATGAACTTATACCTGTAGCGGCAAGGGTAACGACGGTCGGGGGAGCGGCAGTCTGACTGCTCATGGTTATCATTAAAGAATCAGAAACAGTGGTGTCCTGCACAGCCACAGCCACTGCATAGGCTGTTCCGTTTGAAATGGCAGTGACCAGTCCACTGGCATTGATTGTAGCCATACCGGTACCTGGTACAATGCTCCATGTCACGTTTTGATTTGCCGTTGATGGAAAGACCGTGGCGACCATCTGCAGCGTGCCTCCGTTGGTGGTGATTGTGGCAGGAACTCCGCCCTGAGTAGCAACTATGAGGCCAACAAGCCCCCCAACAGAAATGCCCTGGGCATATCCTTTATACCCGGCACCTCCCCTGTTTTCAGTCCATGAACCCGCGCAGCGGTTCGGTCCATCAGGAGTGAAGCAGTAACGCATTTTACCATTTCCTGCACCGGCGGTAGTAGAACTGAGTTCAACCCTGTTTCCCGGCCAGGCAAAATTACCATTGGCATCGAGTCTTGTAGCATAAATTTTATAATTGCTTACGTAGCTCATAAACATTGGGTTATCATCAACCAGTTCAAGGTTGCCGCACTGGGTATCCATATTGGTACTGATACCATACACGACTTTGCCTGCATCGGTCAGTTGTCGGCCGCCGCTTGACTTAAGGAATTTCTGAATGTACACCCCGTATTGAGACTGGTTGGGATTGCTGAAGGTACAAACCGACCATACATATTTTGATCCAGGTGCAAGCCTGATGCTTGTCTCACCCTGGTAATTGTCATTGGTCCCGGTGGCGGTGTTGAAATGTGATCCGTTCATCCCCCAGGGGATCGTTCCATCCGGGTTTATCCTTTGAAGGTATGAATTGAAACGCATGCCTGTTGAACTGTAGTAACCGAAATAGCTTGTGTCGGCTTCGGAATCTATTGAATAATACCTGGCTCCGCTGGTGGTTTCGCCGCAGATCTGGAGGGGCGGATAAAGCGCTGTGCCTGACGGACTGAACATCTGTGAATAAAGAGTGGTTGAGATCCCGCCTGCCATTTTCTGGTAAACGACGGTGAATTTCCCTGCTGTATTCGTGATAATTTGTCCGCGGGTAGTCTTCGATGTGCCAACAGTGATGGAGATTGGGGTGGCCCATACAGGGGCTCCGGTGGCGGTGAGCTTCTGCAGTTTCAGCGTATTGCTGGTCGACTCGTTCCATGTGACAACGCATTCACCTGTAGTCAGGGTTGCTGGATAGGGGGCAAGTCCCTGACCGATGGTCACGCCATTTACGCCCCACATTTGTGCCCCGGTTTGTGAGATCTTATATAAAACAGCCGACATTCCCCCCAGGTTTTCATACTGGAAGCCGATGATCAGGTTATTTGAATTATCAACACAAACGTTGAATACATATGTTGCAGAGCCTGAAGTCTTGTTGCTTACAAGTATACCATCATTTCCAAGGAGCTTGTAGCCATTGGCATCTATAAGCTGGGCCCGCATATCATAGTTCCCTCCGTTTTCATGATAGAAAGCGATCCATGTCTTGCCATCCGTGGTCGGAACTGCCTGCATATCGGCCATAAGAAGATCTGCAATCAGTATGTTTACCGCCGTATTCGGGTTCCATTGGGCTGAAGTTGAAAGCGGAAGATAGCAGAGGAGCATCACAGCCCCCAAAAAGGTAACAATCCTGCCCATAAGAGGGCGGAATGTAATGTGAAAATTTGTTTTCATAGGATGATTTTATTTGACTATCACAAGATAGTAATTTTTCTTGCCTTTTTGAACAAGCAGGTATTTTTTTCTTAAAAGAAAGGATTCACCGAGAACAAGATCTTCACCTGCTTTTTGCTTGTTGATCTGAACCCCGCCTTCTTTGAGCATGCGGCGGGCTTCGCCGTTGGAGGAGAAAATTCCGGTTTTCTGGGAAAGGAAATCTATGATGCTGATGCCGGATGCAAGATCAGAAGATGCAATCTCACATTGCGGAACGCCTTCAAAAACCGACAAAAGCGTATCTTCCGATAATTTCTGTAAGGTCTCGCTGGTTCCTTTACCGAAAAGGATCTCGCTGGCTTCCACAGCTGCTTTGTAATCATCTTCGGAATGTACCCTCATCGTGATGTCTTTTGCAAGAGCCTTTTGAAGCACTCTCAGGTGAGGAGCCTGCTGGTGTTCTGAAACCAGGGAATCCACTTCGTCCTTTGTGAATAAGGTGAATTTTTTGATATACTGGGCTGCGTCTTCATCGGATGTGTTCAACCAGAACTGGTAGAATTTGTAGGGACTGGTCTTGCGCGGGTCGAGCCAGATATTGCCGCTCTCGGTCTTTCCGAATTTACCACCGTCGGCTTTGGTTATTAAAGGGCAGGTGAGTGCATATGCTTCACCTCCCAGCTTACGGCGGATGAGTTCCGTACCTGTAACAATATTGCCCCACTGGTCGGAACCTCCCATCTGCAGTCGTACATGTTTATTTTCATATAACCAGCAGAAGTCATATCCCTGAACCAGCTGGTAGCTGAATTCTGTAAAGGAAATACCCGAACCAGAGTTCATGCGGTTTTTAACCGAATCCTTGGCAACCATGTAATTAACGGTGATGTGCTTACCCACATCCCTGAGGAAATGAAGAAACGAAAAATCCTTCGTCCAGTCGTAATTATTGACCATCTCAGCCGAATTCAGTATCCCGCTGAAATCAAGAAATTTTTCAAGCTGCTGCTGTATGCAGGCCTGGTTATGCCTCAGCACATTCTCGTCGAGAAGGTTTCGTTCTTCGGACTTCCCCGACGGGTCTCCTATCATTCCTGTGGCCCCCAACCAGCGCAATGGGTTTATGCCCGGCTTTCTGAAAATGCACAAGCATCATGATCGATGCAAGATTGCCGATATGCAAGGAATCGGAGGTGGGATCATACCCGATATATGCAGAAGTCATGCCTTTGGAAAGCGCTTCTTCGGTACCCGGGGTCATGTCGTGGATCATCCCCCTCCACCTGAGCTCTTCAATAAAATTCATTATGATTTATTTTCAGGCAAAGGTAAGAGAAAAGGTAACAGGGTGACAGGGTGACAAGGTGACAAGGTAACAAGGTAACAAGGTAACAGGGTAGCAGGGTTATTTTATAAACAACCGGAAATAGAGCATAGGCAGAATCAATGCGGCAAGAAATACAGGGGCAAACCAGATGCCCACACCTCCACCGGAATGTAAGCTGACTTTAACCGTCGAAACCGAGATGTAAAAAAGTCCCCAGGTAATTACCATTTTATTATACCTCAGAAGACGAATCCTTTGAGTGAACTGGTTTTGAGTATATACTCTCCTTGAAAACCGCTGACCTCGCTGAATTCTGCGGTATCGTTCCCCGTATGGTAAAAGAAAATGAATCAGCAGGGTAATTCCAGGAATTATCCAGATGGTCATCCTGCTTCCCACATCTTGAGAAGAGCCGTATTGATCAAAATGCACAGGGATCGCCTGAGGCAACCGGGGGAAATAATACAGAACGTAAACAAACATTGAAACCAGTCCGATCACCGAAAAAGCTTCCAGAAGCCAGTCCTGGGGTGTCATCTCCGGCCAGGTAAAGGGCCTGTCGATGTTTAAATCATTTGACCTTTTGAATGAATTTAACCAGCTCATCTGTGAATGTTTTATCCAGTGGTAAATCCGGATTGGTGTAAATTTTTGTGACTTGCTCCATCTTGTCTTTTGTGTCAGCATCTTTAAGCACATGGTTCATCCTGCTGATCATCTTCAGTTCAGCTTTAGGAGCAGCTTTTGACAGCAACTCAGCATCCTGAACTGAAACCTGTATGTCCATTTCTCCCTGTAAGATCAGCACAGGAATTTTCAATTTGCTGATCTCTGTCTGCGGATTATATCTGAACCATGAGATAAGGTAGGGTTGTATGCCCGGGCGGAAGAAGGAGAAAAGCTCCGGGGGAATATTTCCGATGGTATCACCCTTCTTCAGCTTGTCAAGCATGGGAAAAACCTTGTCTTTCATCTCCAGCGGCAAATTGCTGAACTGCTCTTTCAGGATCTCATCGGCAGGCCGGCCTGATCCGGCAATGGAAACATACCCGTTTACCTTTAGATTCATGCAGGCGATCATACCTATCAGCGAGCCTTCGCTGTGGCCCGCAACGATAATCTTTGAAAAGCGCTTATCAGACCTGAGCATTCCAATCCAGCCATCCGCATCCGAAATATAATTTTCAAACCTGAGGTCGCTTTCTTTCTCTGCAGCTGCCTTGCTTCCTGCAATCCCCCGTTTATCGTAACGTACCGAAGCAATCCCGTTTTGCCTCAGGGCCTCAGCCATCATCTTATAACAGTTGCCCGAATTTTTCAGGGCTGGAGGGGAATTTCCGTCCCGGTCGGTCGGACCGGAACCGGCAATTATCAGGACAACCGGCACTGGCTTCGAATTCTCTGGAAGAGAAAGGGTGCCGAAGATATCCCCGCTTGATGTTTTTAAAATAATCTCCGATTCATGCGGATTGAATTTCGGCTTCGTTACTTCTGCTTTGTACGGATGAAGCGCAAGCGGCAATTTTGTCCCACCCTGTATCCAGGAGCCATTAATAGTATCCATTGTCTTGTTTGAAGTCCCCTGGTACTGAATCCCGAGGGATTTGGCATCCAGCACAATTGAACTTCCGAAAATAGTCACTTCGTCGATCTTCAGTCCGTAGGCACTCTGATCAGGACTGTCGAACGTTGCCGTTATCTTCCCATCAGTGTTCTTTATATGAAAC
>Ga0194039_1000535_pt1 | contig 22625 bp, 19 predicted proteins | sample JunL228m_MetaG_FD_148679 | JGI IMG/M metagenome (GOLD analysis project Ga0194039, IMG submission 148679) | Anoxic zone freshwater microbial communities from boreal shield lake in IISD Experimental Lakes Area, Ontario, Canada - Jun2016-L227-8m | ecosystem: Environmental > Aquatic > Freshwater >... | reverse complement strand
TCGCGGCACTGGTTCGGGCAAAGTATCCCGAGCTCTCGGCCCACCAGGTGATCAATCGGATCCTGCAGACATCCCACAACCCCGCCGGCGGAGTCGATAACCAGGTGGGCTACGGAGTGGTCGACCCGGTTGCCGCCCTGACATTCAACGTTGCTCCCGGCGACCGTGTGGCACCTGGCGCGTTGACCAGAGTTCTGACTGCACCGGCAGTGCCGCAGGCGCCGGATCACCGCGCGCGCAGCGCTGCACTGGGGTTCACCGTCGCCATCGCGGGCAGTGTCCTGCTGGGTGCCGTGATAGCCCGGGCCAGGAGGGCCGGATGAAGGACGGCGTTCGACTGGCGGTGGTGTGCGGTGCGTTCCTGTGGTGTCTTCTGGGTTGGGCCGCCGCCGACTACATAGGCGGGGGAATCGGTCTGGCGCTCGGCTTGGCAACGTGTGTACTGCCGTGGTGGCGACAACCACTGTGGTCCTGGGCAGCTCTGTACCTTCGGCGCAACCGACCGATAGAACTTGTCGAATCGCTCTCGGTGGCCAATGACCGCTCGGGCGGCGGTGTCCGAATCCACAACGACGTGGCTGTCACTGCGCTTCAGGTGCTCGGAAAGCCCTACCGGCCAACCTGGTTGACCGGCTCAACGGCGACACACACGGCCAATACCCTCGACATCACTGAGTTAACGCCCCTCATGCACCAGAGCTTGGATCTCACAATCGAATCCATCACGGTGGTCAGTTCAGGTTCCCGGCGCCGCAGTGTCGGCGACTACCCGCGGGTATACGACACCTTGATCGGGACATCGCCGTACGCCGGACGCCGTGAAACTTGGATGATCATCAGGATCGCAACTCTCGACAACGGCGAGGCTCTGCAGTGGCGTGAGACGGTAGGTACCGCGGCCCTTGCCGCTGCACAACGGATTTCAGCAGCATTGCGCTGCAGGGGAATACGGGTCAGGGTCGCCTCCGCATCCGATATGGCCGAGTTGGATAAACGGCTGGGGAGCAATTCGCTCGAGCCCCGAAATCGCCGTTGGCGCAGTCTGCGTGGCGATTCAGGCTGGAACACCACCTACGCGTATCGACCGGGTGACATTAACGCGGAGACGTTGGCCCAGGCATGGTCACTGCCCGCTGACGGGATCACTCAGAACCTCACGATCTTCCCGGACGGCAGCGCCACGGCGACCGTGACCGTACACACGGCGCAGCCGGCCACGACGTCGCCGAGCGTCATCGTGCAGACCCTTCCGGGTGAACAAGCACCGGCGGTTGCCGCGAACCTGTGCTGTCCCCGTCCTGAGATTCGAGGTCTACGCAGAGGTCGTCTGCTGGGTTCTCTGGCTATCCCGATTGGTCCGTCGGGCGTGCTACTGGGAAAGACCGCGAGTGGCGATCGGTTGTTGATGCCGCTGGGCGATCCCGGTCAGCACAGCCGCATCTCTGTGATCGCAGACGATCTAATCGCCAAGCGGATCGTTGTCCGAACAGCCGGAGCGGGAGAGCGGATCACTGTGCACACCCGTGATCCACAACGCTGGTCCAGCGTGCGCATGCCGAATGTGGTTGTGACCGATAACCCTCGACCGGTCCCCGGTACCACCGTCAGCGTGACCGATGGCACGGTTCAGCCGGCGCCTCGCCCCACCACCGTCATCGCCGTCAGTCCACCGAATTCAGTGCGAGACTCTGCTGCCGACGTCGTCATCACACAGATTCACCCGAGCACCGTGCGTGTCGACGCCGCCGGCATGAGTCATGAAGCCGAGGTTGAGTTCTTTCGCGCCGAGAACCGATACGCCGCCGAATCAGCCGGTATCCCTGCCGATGTGATGTTGGTGGACTAGCCGATGGCCGGCATCGGTACGACTGTGACGGCCCGCAGATATTTCGATCAGGCGATGTCGGTCTTCGACCACGATCCTGCGATGGCGCGGCGGCTCTTCGGAGAGGCGACCGGGGCGGACCCGTCGATGGCCGACGCCTGGTTAGGCCGGATCGCGGCAGGCGATGACGACCTGATGACCCTGGAGGTCCTGTATCGACACGGCTCCAGACTGCACCGTGAGTCGACCCGCCTAGGGGTTCATCTGGCGGCCGCCATCAAAGCGGGCCCCTATCTGTCGATCACCGTGACTGAGGCCTCCCACGCCGGTATCGCCCTCGCGAGCGCGCTCGTCGACGACGGACAGTTCGAGAAGTCAGAGCTGATCTTGGATAGTCCCGGCCTCCTTGACGGTTGGGAGAATCACCACTGGCGACAACATATGCGGACCTATCTGATGTTCGCCGCCCAGCGCTGGCCCGAGGTCATCGCCGAGGCCGCACGCGTGCTCCCGCCCGAAGCTGTGGTGATGTCGGCGGTCACCGCAGGCAACAGCGCCCTGGCTGCGCATGCGGCTGCGCACCTGGGTCAGGCTCGGGTGGCTCTGGAATGGGCGGACCGTGTCGCCGCGTGTGATCCGGTGGACTTCCCGCTCATTGCCGCGGATCTCGCGTACGTACGGGGAATGGTGTACCGACAACTTGGCCAGGAGGAGACGGCTCAGGTCTGGCTATCGAAGGCCACCATCAATGGTGTTCTGATCGACGTGGCGAAGCAGGCCCTGGGGGATCCACGGGTTCAGCTGATTGTCACCGACGAGGCGACCATCAATAGCCGCACCAACATCTGGGATGCGACCACGGCGCGATCTGAGGAAGCGCGCGCCGATGAGCACAACCGGGAACGGCGCGCTGAGTTGTTGACGGAGGGACGTCGCCTCCTCGACAACCAGGTTGGCCTGGCCGAGGTGAAACGGGCCGTCGCCGAACTCGAGGATCAGCTTGAGGTGCGAGCCCTTCGGTTGGCGCACGGATTACCGGTGACGAATCAGACGAACCACATGCTGCTCGTTGGCCCACCGGGCACGGGTAAGACCACAACCGCTGAAGCGCTGGGAAAAATCTATGCGGGCCTGGGCATCGTTCGGCACCCGGAAATCATCGAGGTGAAACGCGCGGACTTCTGCGGTGAACACATCGGGTCATCGGGACCCAAGACAAACGAACTCATCAGCCGTTCACTGGGCCGGATTCTCTTCTGCGATGAGTTCTACAGTCTCGTCGAGCGACATCACGATGGCAGACCGGACATGATCGGAATGGAAGCGGTCAATCAACTCCTCGTCGCGCTGGAAGTTCACCGTTTCGATTTCTGTTTCATCGGCGCGGGCTATGAGAAGGAGGTTGACGCGTTCCTCACGGTGAACCCGGGGCTGGCCGGCCGGTTCAATCGCAAGCTTCGGTTCGAGTCCTACAGCGCCGATGAGCTGGTGGAGATCGCCGTTCGGTACGGCCGGCCCCGGGCGACCGTCATCGACAGTGACGCCCGAGACGCCCTCGCCGATGTATGTCGGCAACTCCGGTGCTTCCTCGCCCCGGACGGCACCCACGGGATCGACGTACTGCAGAACGGCCGATTCGCCCGCAACGTCATCGAGCGCGCCGAACGGTTACGCGACTCGCGGGTGGCCGCTCAGAATCGCAGTGATCGCGGTTCGGTCACCCTCGAGGACCTGGAGCGGCTACGCACTCAGGACGTCCTCGCCGCCGTCGGCGATGTGTGTGCGGAAAAGCACGTGCCGATCACGGGGCAATCCGACACCTGACCGCCGCGAGCTCTCCCCGAGGCTATTTGCATATACCACCGGGGGTATGTAATGTTAGCGATATCAGATACCCCCAGAGGTATAGAACGACGGGAGGAGGCGACGCCATGTTGGGTGATGAGAACAACGTCGCCGAGGTCCTCAACCGGCTGCGCCGGGCCCAGGGCCAGCTCGCCGGAGTGATCTCGATGGTCGAGGGCGGCCGTGATTGCAAGGACGTGGTGACTCAGCTCGCGGCGGTATCAAAGGCACTCGACCGCGCCGGCTTCAAGATCGTCGCCTGTGGCCTTCGTGAGTGCGCAACCGGCCCGAAGCCCGGACAAGCCAACGGCCTTACCGAGGCCGAACTCGAGAAGCTCTTCCTCAGTCTTTCCTGACCTGCCTACTTACAACCCGGAGGACACCATCATGAAGTTCAACCAGTACTACCTCGAATGCCTCTCGCACGCGTCGTACCTGATCGGCGACGAGACCACCGGACGCGCGGTCGTCATCGACCCGCAGCGCGACGTGAGCGAGTACATCACCGACGCCAAGGAACTCGGCCTAACCATCGAACTGGTCATCGAGACACACTTCCACGCCGACTTCCTTTCCGGCCATTTGGAATTGGCCGAGGCGACCGGCGCGAAGATCGTCTACTCCTCGGTTGCAGAGACCGAGTTCGATTCCATGGCTGTCGCCGATGGTGAACGCTACTCTCTCGGCGACGTACAACTGGAGTTCCGCCACACCCCCGGCCACACTCCGGAGTCGATGAGCATCGTGATCTACGAGCATGCTGACGACACCGAACCCTATGGTGTGCTGACCGGCGACACCCTGTTCATCGGTGACGTCGGTCGTCCCGATCTGCTGTCGTCAATTGGCTTCACCCGCGAGCAGTTGGCTGACAATCTCTATGACTCACTGCACGACAAGCTGATGACCCTGCCGGATACCACTCGGGTGTATCCCGCGCACGGTGCCGGATCGGCGTGCGGTAAAAACCTGTCGACCGAACTGTGGTCGACCATGGGCGAACAGCGCAAGACCAATTACGCGCTGCGGGCACCGGACAAGCAGACCTTCATGGAACTGGTGACTGAAGGCCAACCGCCGGCACCGGGCTACTTCATCTACAACGCGATGCTCAATCGCCAGGGCCGCGAACTGCTCGACGAGACCAAGATGCCCACCGCGATGAATTATGACGAGGTTCGCGCGGCGATGGCGGCCGGTGCGGTGCTGGTGGACGGCCGCACTCCGGAGGAGTTCGGCCTGGGCCACCTCACAGCGGCGATCAACATCGGACTCGCGGGCCGCTACGCGGAGTTCGCCGGTTCGGTGATCAAGCCTGACGTGGATATCGTGCTGCTGACTGATCCCGGTCAGGAACTCGAGAGCAAGAACCGCCTTGCCCGCATCGGTTTCGACCGGGTGATCGGCTATCTCAACGAGCCCTATCAGGTGATGTTCACCAACCGCGACGACGTGGTCGTGGCGTCCCGGCTGACCACCAACGCACTGGGCGAGCGGATCGCCGACGTGCCCGAGTTGCAGATGGTCGACGTGCGCAACCCGGGTGAAGCCGCCGCTGGCATGATCGCCGACGCGGTCAACATTCCGGTGGGCCAACTGCCCGATCGCATCGGTGAACTCGACCCTCGCAAGCCGACCGTCGTCTACTGCGCGGGCGGGTACCGGTCCTCGGTTGCGGCCAGCTTTCTACGCCAGCGCGGCTTCGCCGATGTCAGTGATGTTTTGGGCGGATACAGCGCCTGGGACGAAGCTATCCAGAACGCCTAAAGCGCCTCAGGCGTCGAGGTCCTGCTCCACCAGTTCGGCGACCTGAGCGAGCACCGCGTCGTCATCGGCGGTCACGGTGATCTGCGAGCCTTTGACGGCACCCAGGGTCATGATCATCAGCGCTGAACCGGCGTCGATCGGGTCGCCGCCGTCGAGCGAGAGGGTCACCGGAATACCGGCGTTGACCACGGCCTCAGAGATGACAGCGGCGGGGCGGGCGTGCAATCCGACCGCAGAACCGACCGTCACAGTCTTACTGGGCATGGCGAGCTCCTTCGATAAGTCAGACAGAAGCGAACGCGGCGTTCGCCTCCGCTTCGGCCTTCGGGTTCACGAACTGCTTGGCAGCGATCACAGCCAGAGCACCGACCACGGTACCGGCGGCCAGGGCAACCAGGAACCACAACAGCTTGCCAATTGCGAAGAACACGAAGATCCCGCCGTGCGGCGCCTTGAGTGTCACGTCCATCGCCATGATCAACGCCCCCGTCACCGCACCGCCGGCCATCATCGACGGGATCACCCGGAACGGGTCGGCCGCGGCGAACGGGATGGCGCCCTCGGAGATGAACGACGCGCCCAGCAGCCAGGCCGCTCGGCCGTTCTCCCGTTCCGGTTCACTGAACAGGCCCGGCCGCAGCGTGGTGGCCAGGGCCATCGCCAGCGGCGGAACCATGCCGGCGGCCATCACCGCGGCCATGATCCGCAGGCTTGCCGGTTCGGCGATATTCAGCCCAGCGGTGGCGAACGCGTAGGCGGCCTTGTTCACCGGACCGCCGAGGTCGAAGCACATCATCAGACCGAGGATCACCCCGAGCAGGATCACCGATCCGCCACTGAGGCCATTCAGCCAGCTGGTCAGACCGGAGGTGATCGCGGCCAGCGGACGGCCCAGCAGCAGGAACATCAGCAGACCGACGACGAGTGACGCGAACAGGGGGATCACCACCACCGGCATCAGGCCGCGTGCCCACTGCGGCACGTTGACGCGGCTGATCCACAGCGCGGCGAAGCCGGCGATGAGGCCGCCGACGATGCCGCCGATGAATCCTGCGCCGACGAATCCTGCGACAGCACCGGCGGTGAAGCCGGGCGCCAGACCCGGCCGGTCGGCGATCGCAAAGGCGATATAGCCGGCCAGTGCCGGCACCAGGAATCCGAATGCCAACCCACCCAGAGTGAACAGCACTGCGCCCAGGTACTGCCCAAGCCCGCCACTGGGCAGATTGGTCAGCGAGTTCCCGGTGGCGATGATGTGCGCCAGCGAATCCGTCTTGCCCTCAGGCTTATTCGCGATGTCATAGCCCGCCAGCAGGAATCCCAGCGCGATCAGCAGGCCGCCGGCGGCGACGAACGGGATCATGTAACTCACGCCGGTCAAAAGAATCTGACGCAGCCGGGTACCCCAGCCCAGGCTCGACGCCGACGCACCGCCGGGCGCAGAGGCCACGGCCGAGCCCTCGACCCGTAGTGCATTCGGATTATCAACTGCCGCAACGGCTTCAGCGATCATGACATCAGGCTCGTTGATGGCCCGTTTCACACCGGAGGCGATCACCGGCTTGCCGGCGAAACGTTGCCGGTCTTTGACCCCGACGTCAGTGGCGAAGATGACCGCGTCAGCTCCGGCGATCGTTGCCGCGCTCACCGGTGTGCTGCCTGAGGAGCCCTGGGTCTCCACGGTCAGGTGCACTCCGGCCCGCTGCGCGGCCAGCTTGAGGGCGTCGGCGGCCATGTAGGTGTGTGCGATACCGGTCGGACATGCCGTGATCGCGATGATCGACCTACCCTGTGGCGCAACGGCTGCCGTCGTAACCGGGATCCCGTCAGCGTTGACCACTCCGTCGACGAGCGCCACGATCGCAGAATTGGTGGCGGCTGCACGTAGAGAAGCGACGAAGTCCGGGCGCACCAGTGCCCGGGCCAGACCCGACAGCAGCGTCATATGCTCCGAGCCCGCGCCGTCGGGGGCGGCGATGAGGAACACCAGATCGGCCGGCCCGTCGGGGGCGCCGAAGTCGACCGCGGGCCGCAGCCGGGCGAACCCGATCGAGGGTTGCTTAACCGCCGCGGAACGGCAATGGGGAATCGCGATTCCGCCGGGCAGACCGGTGGCTGACTGAGACTCCCGGGCCAGGGTGGCGCGTTCCAATGCCCGAGCGTCGCTCGCGCGCCCGCCGCCGGCGAGAAGGTCGGCCAGTCGAGCGATCACGGCCTGCTTGTCGGCGCCGGCATCGACGTCGAGGAGCACCAGATCGTTACTGATGATCGGTGGATTTGTCATGAGGACACCTTCGGGTTGGGAGTGGAGACGGCCGTGACAGCCACGTCGTCGAGGTTGATCTGGCCCGGCGACGGCAGCGCCGTACCGGGGAGTGCGGCGGCACCACTGCCGTAGGCCACCGCCTTCTGAAGTCGCAACGGCGCATCGGCGCCCTCAACATCGGCGCGCAGGTATCCGGCCAGTGCGGAGTCGCCGGCGCCGACGGTGCTTCGCGTGGTGATCGGCGGAGGCGTGGCAAGCCAGGCGCCATCGGCGTCGACCAGGACCGCACCCGCGGCCCCGAGGGTGGCCAGCACAGCGCCCACACCGCGATCGATCAGCCGCCGGGCCGCACTCACCACAGGTGCGGTATCTCCGCGCCGCACCGCGGATTCGAGCGATTCGGCCGTCACGCCGGAAAGTCCCGCTAGCTCTTCGGAATTCGGCTTGATCAGGTCCGGTGCCGCGCGGTCGAGGTTTGCGGCCAGTGCGGCCAGCGGCCCATCCGAGGTGTCCACCGCAACCTTGCAGCCATACGGCCGCAGTGCCACCACCATGTCCGAATACCAGCCGTCGGACATGCCGGGTGGCAGCGAACCGGACAGCACCACCCACTGAGCCGACCGTGCATGCTCGGTGACCGCCTGCGTCAGTGCATCGATATCGCCAGGCTCGACGATGGCACCGGGTTCATTGATTTTCGTTGTGGTGCCGTCGGATTCGGTGATCGCGAGGTTGGTGCGGACCGCAGCGGTGACCGGCACCTGATGGAATTCGACATCGATAGCACGCAACGCGGCCAGTATCGGGTCATGGTCGCCGGCGGGCAGCACGGTGATGACGTCGATTCCGGCCAGCCGCAGGGCGCGCGCGACATTGACGCCCTTGCCACCGGGCTCCGATGACACCGAGCTGACCCGGTGCACCGCTCCTCGCACGAGTTCCACCGGCAGCGTGACGGTCCGATCGATACTTGGATTGGGCGTGACGGTGACGATCATGAGTCGCCCTGCGCCACAACGACGTCCACGCCGTGTTCGGAGAGTGTGGTGCGGTCGGCGGCGTCGATCTCAGAGTCGGTCACCAGCACATCGACGCGATCAATCGGCGCAAAACTGACGAACTCCTCACGCCCGATTTTCGACGAGTCCGCCACCACCACAACAAAGTTCGCGCAGGCAACCATGGCCCGCTTGACGGCAGCCTCACCCGGATCGGGGGTAGAGAGGCCGTGGCGAACACTGATCCCGTTGGTTCCGATGAAGGCGATGTCGACTCGCAGCGAATCCAGGGTCCGGACGGTCTGTTCTCCGACGGCGGCCTGCGTCAGTCCCCTGACATTCCCCCCGAGCAGTTGCAGCGATACCGAACTGAGCGTGGCTAGACGAGCGGCGATCGGCACCGAGTTGGTCACCACGAGCAGTTCACGATCCGCGGGCAGCAGAGCCGCCACCCTCGCGGTGGTGGTGCCGGCATCGAACAGGACGGTGGCACCCGATTGCGGGATGAACTCCGCGGCGGTCAGTGCGATCGCGTGCTTATGGCCGGCGCGGGTCGCCTCCCGCTCGTCGACGCTGGGTTCCACCAAATGCAGCGCCCGCACCGGAACCGCTCCGCCGTGGACCCGTCGCAGGATGCCCGCCCGGTCGAGTACGGCCAGGTCCCGCCGAACGGTCTCGGTGGTGACGTCGTACGCCCGCGCCAGATCGGTGACCGAGGCGCGGCCGTGGGTCATCACCGTGGTGGCGATGGCCTGCTGGCGTTCCTCCGGGTACATGGCGCTCCGAGTGTTTGGGGTGCGTGTGGGGATCGATGTGGGTTCGTACCCACTTTATGTGGATATATGTTGTTTTACCGCCGACCGTGTGGGAATGTCAACGATTTGCTGTAATCCACTGCATGACCACGCCGAATACGACGGTGCTGCAGGGTGTCCCTGTGGTCCCGGGAGTCCGCTTCGCGCCCGTGATCCGGGCTAACCGGCTACCCGGGATCGACGACCTCGACCCCGGTGGCGTTCTGGCGGAGCCCGACCGGCCGGCCGAGGCGGCCCGGTTCGCCAATGCCGCCTCCTCGGTGGCGCAACGGTTGCGAGACCGCGCCGCTGCGGCTACCGGGGCCGCCGCCGAGGTGCTCGGCGCCACCGCTCAGCTGGCCCAGGACCGTGCCTGGCTGGGATCGGCGGAGAACGCCATCAAAGCCGGCAAGACCGCCGTGCGCGCGACGGCTGAGGCCGCCACCCAGTTCATCGAGATGTTCACCAAGATGGGCGGCCTGATGGCCGAGCGGGTCACCGACCTCAAAGACATCCGCGACCGCGTGATCGCCGAGCTCGCCGGCCTACCCGAGCCCGGCGTGCCGGTACCCGCCGAGCCGTCGATTTTGTGTGCCGAGGATCTCGCGCCCGCCGACACCGCCGGTCTGGATCCGCACCGAGTCGTCGGCCTGGCCACCACACTGGGCGGCCCGACCAGTCACACCGCGATCATCGCCCGCCAACTCGGGATCCCGTGTGTGGTCGCCGTCCCCGGACTCGACGATGTTGCGACCGGCACCATGGTGCTGCTGGACGGCAACCGCGGAACCGTCACGCTGGATCCCGACCGGGCCGATGCGGCCGCGGCAGTCGCTGCCGCCGATGTCGCGGCCGCGTCGATGGCGGGCTGGACCGGTCCCGGAATGACGTCCGACGGACACACGGTGTCGATCCTGGCCAATGTCGCCGACGGGACTGCGGCCAGAGCCGCGCGTCAGGCCCCGGTGGAGGGCATCGGCCTGTTTCGCACCGAATTGTGTTTCCTGGAGCGCGATTCCGAGCCAAGCGTGGCGGAGCAGGCCTCGATTTACGCGGAGGTTCTCGAAGCATTCGCCGGTCACAAGGTCGTGATTCGCACCCTCGACGCCGGATCGGACAAGCCGCTGAAGTTCGTCACCACTCCGGAGGAGGCCAACCCTGCACTGGGTGTGCGGGGCTTCCGGATCGTCGGCAGTAACGCGGAACTGGTGGGCCGCCAACTCGACGCGATCGCCGCTGCGGCCGAACAAACGGGTAACGCACCGTGGGTGATGGCGCCGATGATCTCCACCGCCGCCGAGGCGAAACAGTTCGCCGGACTGGCTCGCGAACGCGGTCTTTATCCCGGCGTCATGATCGAGGTGCCGGCGGCCGCGTTGTTGGCCGACAGGATTCTCGAGCACGTCGAGTTCTTGTCCATCGGGACCAATGATCTGGCGCAGTACACGATGGCCGCCGACCGGATGTCCTCGGATCTGGCGACCTTGACTGACCCATGGCAGCCGGGAGTGGTTGCCCTAGTCGCCGCGACTGCACGCGCCGGCGCGGCGGTCGGCAAGCCGGTGGGTGTCTGCGGTGAGGCCGCCGCCGATCCACTCATGGCGTGTGTCCTCACAGGCTTGGGAATCACCTCGCTATCCGCAGCCGCGTCGGCCGTGACCCCCGTGGGCGCCAAACTTGCCTCGGTGACATTGCAGCAGTGCCGCGACGCCGCCGGCGCGGTACTGGCAACTGCCAGCCCGGCCGAGGCACGCGAGGCGGCCATGGCGGTTCTCGGCTGAGGTTCCTCCACAGATCCGGCTCCATCCACAGGTGCGATCGGCGCTCTGGATCCTGTCGGACGGCACCTCTAATATCGAATATATGTTCGAATCTGTGAGCGATGCCGGCGTGGTCGAGGCGATTGGTGAGTCGGCCCGTGCGGAGAACATCGCGTGCGCTCGCCGCCTTGAGGCGATCGCGGAGTTGTATGAGCGCCGCCAGATCCCGGTGGAGGACGGCCGGGGGCGTGAGTTGTGGCGGATTGATCCGTGGGAGGCGGTGGCCGCTGAGGTAGCAGCGGCTCAGTCGATCACTGCCGGTATGGCCGGTGGGCTGCTGCATCATGCGATCTGTCTGCGTGAGCGCCTGCCTCAGGTGGCGGCGGTGTTCGCGACCGGTGTCATTGACTATCGGACCGTGCGGATGATCGTTGCCCGTACGTTGCTCGCCGTCGATCCCGATGTGATGGCGGCTATTGATGCGGAGATCGCTGCGACCGTGGGCGGATGGGGACCGATGTCGGCGAACAAGATGCAGCGGGCTGTCGATGCCATCGTTGTGCGCCATGATCCGGATGCGCGGCGCCGTACCGATGCGCGGGCCCGCGGCCGCCATGTCGATATCGCCCATGATCGGGGTACGTCGTATCTGTCGGGTCAGCTGCATCAGACCGATGCCACGTTGCTGGACCGGCGGTTGACCGCGCTGGCCCGCACTGTGTGTGAGGGCGATCCGCGCACCATTGAGCAGCGTCGTGCTGACGCGTTGGGTGCGCTGGCTGCCGGTCACACCGTGTTGGTGTGTGCGTGTGGCTCATCGGGATGCAGCGCTGCCGACAACGATTCCGCGCCCGCGGTAGTGGTACATGTGGTCGCTGAGGCCGCCGCACTGGAGGCCGCGGAGGCCTCGGATCTGCATGGTGAGCGCCCCGAGGATGACACCTTCGAGGAGATCACCAGCCGGGAGCGCCTTGTCGAGGTGATCAAGGAGGCCTTCTGCCCGAAGGCGCCACAGCCCGCGGTACCCAGTGCAATCCCGGGGTTCGGGTTCGTGATGGGCGGGACAGCGGTGCCGCTGAGTGTTCTGGTTGATCTGGCCGCGCGGGGGATGGCCGAACTGCGCCCGGTGATTCATCCCGGTGACAGTCCGCCGGAGCCGCGGTACCGACCCTCGGCGGCGCTGGCAGCCTTCGTTCGCTGCCGCGATCTGACCTGCCGATTCCCGGGCTGTGAGTGTCCCGCGGATTTCTGCGATATCGACCACACAATTCCTTACGATCTCGGTGGGCCTACGCACGCCTCCAACCTCAAAGCGCTCTGCCGAAAACATCACTTACTGAAAACTTTTTGGTGCGGAACGGGCGGATGGCACGACGAACAACTTCCTGACGGCACTGTGATCTGGACTGCGCCGACCGGGCACACCTACCGCACCCAACCGGGCAGCACGCTGCTCGTACCAACACTGTGCCGACCCACTGGAACGCTCAATCTGTCACGGCCGCAATCCGGTTCGGTCAACCGTGGCGTCATGATGCCGCGGCGCCAACGAACTCGGGCAGCTGATCGGCACTCCCGAGTGATGGCCGAGCGCCGAATCTAGCCGACCGGTTCCTTCACCATCGCGGGGTAGAACAACTCTAGTTCGCCGATATTGGCGGCGGTGGTTACAAGTGGCAACGCCGCGGAGACCGCAAGTTCGACACCCCTTGCCCCGGCCCGAAGCGCAGGTATGAAGTCGTCACTGATCGGTGGCAGAGTGTCGGCCGGGTGCCCGTGCAGGAACAGATCACACACCGCGGATGTGTGCTTTTCCAATACTTTTCGCGCCTTCGAGTAGACGTCAATAGGCGGCGGTATGAGATCTGCAATCAGATCGGCTGTGGTGCGTAGCCGTGGGATGCGGTTGTCGGTGTCGAGCACGCTGGAGTCAACGGCGCCGGCAGCCTCGGCAAGATAATTGCGGACCGCGTCACCGTAGGTTCGCACCGCGGTCAGGGTTTTCTGGCTTAGCGCGATGACGGCGTCGTCGGACTGCTCTGAGGTACCCCGGGTGATTCGGGAAACCGCCGCAGCCAGGTAACGCGAACTCACCTCCAGGGCCGCGTCAATGGCTCGCTGCACCGCCGCCGTCGCGCCGCGGGGCCACAGCAGTAGCGATGCCGTCATGCCGACGAGTGCCCCCAGGGCGATGTCCTCGATCCGGATCAGGCCCACCTGCCAGCCTGTCGGCTGGATTAGGTTGAACACAATGAACACCATCATGGTGAACATGGCTTGGCCGGCCAGGAACGAACCGACCTGCGACACGTAGGTGGAGCCGAACGCCACCACCGGCAGGAGCAGCCACATCACTGTCGGGTCCACGCCCAGTAGGCCAATCACAACGGCACCGATGACGAATCCGATCACCGTGCCGGTGACGGCGCGCAACGCCGTCGTCCCCGTCGTCAGCGCACTGGTGCGCAGCACCGACAGTGCGCCCAGCACCACCCACAGTCCGTTCTGGACCGGAAAGACAATGGTGACCACAACGGCGAGTGCCAAAGCCAGGCCGGTGCGCAGGCTGTTGAGCACCGTGACCGAACGGGTGTGGACGTAGCCGCGCAGCGAGGCGATCGCGGCACGCTTGGTGTAGACCCGGTCGGCAATTCCGGTTTCGGGTAGTTGGCGCCCGAGTATGCGGGCCCACAGCGGTCGGGTGTCGGCGGCGACTGCGGCGGCAATGATCCGGCCGGTCAAGCCGATACTGCCGTTCATGGTGCGCCGGCTCAGCACGATGCGGCCCCGCTGCACCGCCGTGGCATCGTCGGGGTCGGCCAGGATGGCGGCGACGTCGTCGCGGTAGAGGCTCAAGGCAGCTGCCCGGTGCGCGACAAGAGCGTTGTCGAGTTCGGTCTGGGCCCCGGCTGGATCATGGGAACTCAAGACGACGGCGCAGGCCCGTAACGACCGGGTTGCCGGCTCGGTCATCGGCCCCAGCAGCAAGCGGGTATCGGAATCAACCCGGTCGCAAAGCCATTGGAAATCCGATATCACCCGGACCAGGGCCCGGCTGCCGGCGGTCATCGCAACCGGTCGAACCCCGCCGTTGAACAACCCGGCTCGGAACGCGTCCATGGCGGCACTGACCTCGTTCGCCGAGCAGCTGCCCTCGATACGACCGGCCAAGGCTACGCACACCCGGGTGGCCTGGCGCCGAAGTTCGCTGTCATAGCGCGGGGGGAACACGAACAGGGCCGCGGGCACGCAGAGCAGTAGCGCGATAACCCAGCCGAAGAGCCGGTCGCCCAACGGAGCCACCGGTCGGATACACACCGGCAGGATGAATACCATCAGCGTTGCGCGCTGTCCCCCGGTGACGACCTCACTGAGCAGGCCAAGGAAGCTCACGAGCACTCCGACCCCAAAGCACAGCGGCACCGCCACCCACGGGTGGGGTGCCGCCAACGTTCCCAATGTGATCAGTACGACACCGTTGAAGGCCAGACCGCAGTACCCCAGTGCCCGGGTACCGAGACTGCCGGGGAAGTCGGTCGCGATCAGCAGTGCGATGGAACCGAGGATGGTGAATATCGGTGTCTGGGTGTCACCTGCCACCGCGAAACTCACCGCCGCGGCGATCGGAATAAAAATGGCCGCGCGCAACGCTTTCCGAAATCCGTCGCGTTCAGGGTCACGCTGGCGCAGTTGTTGGAGCAGCCGCGCGATCATCGCGGCGGCACAGTGGCGAAGCGTCCCGATTCGAGATGGTCGAGCATCTGGTTGCTGATCCATTCATAGACCTGCGGGGCCCGCTCGAGAGTCGACTGCTCGTAACCGACGAGAAGGTAGACCGCCCAGTCGGCGAACACCTCGGCCTGACGGGTGTCGCCGACGATATCCATGGCGTACTCGTAGCAGAGGGTGAAGCGATCACGGTCAACCTCCACCTGCACGGCGTGCACATCGGCGTCGACTGAACTCCAGGCCCGGATCGCGGCCTCTGCTCCGTGCGGAAGCGACAGGGCGGCTTCGATGATGTACCGCATCCGCCGGCGTGGATCGGGTTCCCGTCGCAGCATTTCGGCGAGCCTGACCGTTCGGTCTTGCCGCCAGTACGCGATCAACCCGCTGGTGTAAGCACCCCAGCTGGTGAAGTAGTGATAGAACGAGCCCGTCGTCACCCCGAGGCGGCCGCACACCTCCGCCAGTTTGAGCTTGCCGAGGCCGAGGTCGGCGAGGATTTCCAGGCCCGTCTCGAAGTACGCCTCCCTGGCGGCGACGATTGCCATGCTCAAACAGTAAGGCTCCCGGCCCGAGATGCGGCAAACTGTTGAGTATGACCATCCAGATGACCACCGATCACACCACCCAGGGCGGCTCCGCCGGAGTGCTTGCCGAGGTCCGCACCGTGTTCAACACCGGTCGCACCCGTTCGGTGCAGTGGCGTGAGGACCAGTTGCGGGCCATTGAGCGGATGTGCGAAGAACGCGAGGCTGAGATCTCCGAGGCGCTGACGCGCGACCTGGGCCGCTCGACGTTCGAGGCGTGGCTCGGCGACATCGCCTCCACCAAGGCTGAAGCGATCTTCGCCCGCAAGCACTTCCGCAAGTGGATGAAGCCGCGCCGCCAGAGCCTGCCGCTGGCGCAGATGCCCGGCCGGGCGTGGGTGCAGTACGACCCACTCGGTGTCGTCCTGGTCATCGGGCCGTGGAACTACCCGTTCTTCCTGTGCATGTCGCCGGTGATCGCCGCCGTCGCCGCCGGCAACGCCGTGGTGGTCAAGCCCTCCGAGTTGGCACCCGCCACCTCCGAACTGATGGCCCGACTGGTTCCGCTGTACCTGGATCCCGAAGCCGTCCGAGTGGTGGAGGGCGCCGCTGACGTCACGCAGGACCTGATGTCACAGGGATTCGACCACGCGCTGTTCACCGGTGGCACCGAGATCGGACGCAAGATCATGGCCGCCGCCGCGCCGACGCTGACTCCGGTCACGCTGGAACTCGGCGGCAAGAGCCCGGTACTGGTGCTCGCCGACGCCGACCTCGACGTGACGGCACGACGGATCGCGTGGACCAAGCTGCTCAACTCCGGGCAGACGTGCATCGCGCCGGACTACATCCTGGCGGATCGCTCCATCGCCAAGGAGCTCACCGACAAGATCGTGGCCACGATTGCCAAATTCCGTGCGGACCAAGCGGATCCGTCGCTGCGGATCGTCAATGAGCGTCAGTTCGACCGGCTCGTCTCGATTCTCAGCGCGACCGAGGGCACCGTGGTCACCGGCGGCGGTTCCGATCGTGCGACGTTATCCATCGAGCCCACCGTGGTCGTCGACCCGGGCCCCGACGACTCGGTGATGGCCGACGAGATCTTCGGACCGATCCTGCCGATCATCACCGTCGGATCGACCGATGAGGCGGTGGCCTTCGTCAACTCTCGGCCCAAGCCGCTGGCGCTGTATGTGTTCACCTCGTCACAGCAGAAGGGACGCGACCTGATCGACCGGATGCCATCGGGTGGGGCCGTCATCAACCACATCGCCATGCACTGCCTGGTGCCCCAGCTGCCGTTCGGCGGTGTCGGGGCCAGCGGGATGGGTGCGTACCACGGGCAGTGGGGTTTCGAGGCGCTCAGCCACCGTCGGGCCGTGCTGGCCAAGCCGGCCAAACCGGATCCGAGCCTGCTGTACCCGCCCTATACCGATCGGGCGATGAAGATCCTGCGCCGCCTGCTCTAGGGTTCAGCCCTATGGGCAAACTTCGCAGCAACGACGACACCTGGGACATCGCCACCAGCGTCGGATCGACGGCGGTGATGGTGGCCGCGGCCCGGGCTCGCGAGACCGAGAGCGCCCAGCCGCTGATCTCCGATCCGTATGCCCGCATCCTGGTCGATGGTGCCGGCACCGGGATGTGGGAGAACTTCATGGACGAGTCCGTGGCGGAGCGGATCAAGACGGCTGACCCCGAGGCCGCCGCGGTGTTCGAGAACATGCTCGCCTACCAGGCAGTGCGGACGCACTTCTTCGATGCGTTCTTCGCTGACGCCGCCGCCGCCGGCATCCGACAGGTGGTGATCCTGGCGTCCGGACTCGATGCGCGGGCCTACCGTCTGCAGTGGCCGGCCGGCACCGTCGTCTTCGAGATCGATCAACCCAAGGTTCTCGAGTACAAGTCGGCGACCCTGGCCACCCATGGAGTCGAGTCGGTGGTCGCGCGCCACGAGGTGGGCATCGACCTTCGCCAGGATTGGCCGGCCGCATTGATCGCGGCGGGTTTTGATCCGAACGCGCCGACGGCATGGTTGGCCGAGGGCCTGCTGATGTATCTGCCGGCCGAGGCCCAGGACAGTCTGTTCACCCAGATCACCGAACTGAGCGCGCCGGGTAGCCGGGTGTCGGCCGAGGCGATCGGTCACCGCGACGAGGAACGCCGCGAGCAGATGCGGATGCGCTGGGAGAAGATGGCCGATGAGATCGGACTGGAGCGCCCCGTCGATGTCTCCGATCTGATCTACAACGACCCGCACCGCGCGGATGTCGTCGAGTGGCTGGACGCCCACGGCTGGAACGCAACGGGAGCCAAGTCCACCGACGAGATGCGTCGGCTCGACCGATACATCGAGTTCGCCGGCGCCGAGGAGCAGGACGCGTTCTCCACCTTCGTCACCGCGGAGCGCACCGGGGGTCGGTGAGCGCGCGGGCCCTCGAACGGCACTGGTTACGATTGCCCGCATCAGTCGAACGAAGGGATACCCCATGCCAGGAGTACAGGATCGAGTCGTCGTCGTCACCGGCGCCGGAGGCGGACTGGGACGTGAGTACGCCCTGACCCTGGCCGGCGAGGGCGCCAGCGTTGTCGTCAACGACCTCGGCGGCGCACGTGACGGCACCGGTGCCGGCTCGGCGATGGCCGATCAGGTGGTGGCCGAGATCAAGGCGGCCGGTGGACGCGCGGTCGCCAACTACGACTCCGTCGCCGATGCCGCCGGTGCGGCCAACATCGTCAAGACCGCCCTGGATGAGTTCGGTGCCATCCACGGTGTGGTGAGCAACGCCGGCATCCTGCGCGACGGCACCTTCCACAAGATGACCGATGAGGCCTGGGACTCCGTCCTCAAGGTGCACCTCTACGGCGGATACAACGTCATCCGCGCGGCCTGGCCGCACTTCCGTGAGCAGAGCTACGGCCGCATCGTCGTCGCCACCTCCACCAGCGGACTGTTCGGCAACTTCGGTCAGGCCAACTACAGCGCCGCCAAGCTCGGACTGGTCGGACTGATCAACACCCTCGCCCAGGAGGGCGCCAAGTACAACATCAAGGCCAACGCCGTCGCGCCGATCGCGGCTACCCGGATGACCGAGGACATCATGCCGCCGGAGATCCTCAAGAAGCTCACTCCCGAATATGTTGCCCCGGTAGTGGCCTACCTGTGCACCGAAGAGGTGCCGGACAGTGCGTCGGTGTTCATCGTGGGCGGCGGCAAGGTTCAACGCGCCGCACTCTTCCAGAATGACGGCGTGACCTTCGAAGATGTGCCGACCGTGGATGACGTGGCCGCCAACTGGTCCCAGATCGACGACCTCTCGGCGCCCAAGCCAGCTGCGTTCAAGCTGTAACGCGTGAAAGCTCTTGTCGCCCAAGAGCTCTGTGGGCCCTCGGGCTTGATCTACACGCAAGTTCCGGATCCGGCACCCTCGCCGGACTCGGTGCTCATCGATGTGCGCGCTGCGGGTGTCTGCTTTCCGGATCTGCTGCTGATCAGTGGGCAGTACCAGCTGAAAATTGATCCGCCATTCATCCCGGGCACCGAGGTCGCGGGCGTGGTGCGTTCCGCGCCGGAGGGTTCGACATTGGCACCCGGCGATCGGGTGTTCGGTCCGGTGATGCTCGGCGGTTTCGCCGAACAGGCTGCGATTCCGCTGACCAGCGTGATGCCCACGCCACCGGAAATCGATGATGGACAGGCGGTTTCGCTGCTTGTCAATTACCTCACCATGTACTTCGCACTCCAACGCCGTGCGGCACTGCAGCCCGGAGAGACGGTGCTGGTGCTCGGTTCGGGTGGCGGCGTCGGGACGGCGGCTATCCAGGTGGCCAAGGCGATGGGTGCGCATGTGGTCGCGGTCGTGCACCGGGCCGAGGCGCACGACTTCGTCGCGAGCCTGGGCGCGGACATCGTGCTGCCGATGACCGACGGATGGTCGAAGGTGGTGCGCGAGCACACCGGCGGTCGCGGCGCAGACGTGGTGGTTGACCCGGTCGGTGGTGAACCATTCGACGAGGCCGTCCGCGCATTGGCCATCGAGGGCCGCCTGCTGGTTCTGGGTTTCGCCGCGGGCGGTATCCCCAGTGTCAAGGTCAACCGCCTACTGCTGCGCAATGCCGGGGTGCTCGGCGTGGGCTGGCGCGAGTTTCTCATGGCGAACCCTGATGCGCAGGCGGAGTACGGGCGCGGCGTGGGCGCATTGGTCGCAGGCGGGCTCAGACCTCCTGCGCCACAACGCTATCCGCTGGCCGAGGGCCGTGCCGCGCTCGAGGCGCTCGCGGCCGGCGAGGTGTACGGCAAGGCTATTCTGGAGCCGTGACCACCGGCGGCCTGATCCTGATTGCGGTGGCCATCGCCGTCGGACTGGCGGGCATCATCGTCCCGATCCTTCCGGGCACGCTGCTGGTCTACGCCGCGATCGTGGTGTGGGCGTTCGTGGTGCGCGGCACTGTCGCCTGGGTGGTGTTGGGTGTGGTCACCGCGGTACTCGGTGGGAGCCTGCTGGTGAAGTATCTGTGGCCGGTGCGCCGCATGCGCGCGGCCGATATCAGTGGCCGGACCCTGGCCGCCGGCGCGGTGGCTTCGGTGATCGGTTTCTTCGTAATCCCGGTCGTCGGCATGATCATCGGATTCGTCCTCGGGGTGTACCTCGCCGAACTACTTCAACGACGTGATCATCGTCGGGCGTGGGCATCGACGGTGCACGCGGTGAAAGGCGTGGCGCTGTCGACGGGGGTGGAACTGGCCGGCGGTCTCGTCGCCACCGCCGCATGGGTCGTCGGGTTACTGCTAACCCACTAGCTGGGTGCGCAGTCGGGCGACGTCGTCTTCGGTCACCGCGGCAGCCCGCAGGTAAGCGGCCAACCCGCCGTAGTTCTCCTCGACAACCCGTCGTGCGGTGCTCAGGTACTGCTCTCGCACCCCGAGCACCTCATCGGTCAGCCGCGACTCCATGAACGACACCACCTCGTCGGTCACTCCCTCGCGGTTGCGCGTCGTCTGCAGGATCTGGTTGCGCAGTTGGGCGGTCGCGGAGTTGCTGTGCAGGTAATCGGTGAGAATCTCGTCCTGGTCGATCCCGGCCGCCTCGAGTGCGATCGCCACGGCGAACCCGGTCCGGTCCTTGCCCGCGAAACAGTGCACCAGGGTCGGTCTGCCGTCAGCCAGCAGCGTGATGATCTTTTTCACCGCCCGCTGCGCCCCGCCCAACGTGGGGAACCGCTCGTACTCGCCCGTCATCCACCGCTGACCCGCTTCGGCGGGTTCCTCATCGGAGTATTCCGTCATCATCTTCTGCCAGGCACTCTCGTGCGGCGCTTCGGCGCCCTCGGAATCCGCGTGTGTGTGCGACACCTCCGGAAACGGAAGATGATGGATGACAACGTCATCGGGCACCGCGCCGGTACCGCGGCGCTGCAACTCGGCAGGGGATCGCAGATCAGCCACATCGGTCACGCCGAGCTCGGTGAGAGCGGCGCGGCCGGACTCATCGAGCTTGCTCAGCTCGCTGGACCGGAACAGTAATCCGGGGAACACACCGGCCGTCTGTGCGACATCGCGGAAATTCCAGGCCCCGGAAAGCTTCTCGTGTCCGGCCTGGTTGGGTGAGCTCACCCGCCGGTCACCGCAGCGGCCATCAGGCTCTTCTCCCGGCCGAGTTCCGCGCGCGCAACCGTGCGGATGTGCACCTCGTCGGGGCCGTCGAAGATCCGCATGGCGCGATGCAGGCTGTACATCCGGGCCAGCGGGAAGTCGTCGGTGACGCCCGCGCCACCGTGCACCTGGATGGCGCGGTCGATCACAGTGCAGGCCATCAGCGGAGCCACCGCCTTGATCTGCGAGACCAGGGAGAAGGCCGCCCGGTTGCCGTGCTGGTCGATCGTCCAGGCTGCCTTCTCGCACAGCAGCCGGGCCTGATCGATCTCGTTGCGGGACAGTGCGATCTGCTGCTGGACCATGCCCTGCTCGGCCAGCGGCTTGCCGAAGGCGATCCGGGTGCGGGCCCGCTCGGTCATCAGCGCAAGCGCTCGCTCAGCCACCCCGATCGCGCGCATGCAGTGGTGGATGCGGCCAGGGCCCAGGCGGGCCTGAGCGATCGCGAACCCCATGCCCTCCTCGGCAAGCAGGTTGGCGGCCGGAACCCGGACGTTGTCAAAGACGATCTCGGCGTGGCCGTGCTGGTCGTGAAAGCCGAACACTGTGGTGGAGCGCAGGAGATTCACGCCGGGGGTGTCTTTGGGAACCAGGATCATCGACTGCTGCTGGTGGGACGCGGCCTCAGGGTTGGTGCGGCCCATCACGATGAGCACCTTGCAGCGCGGGTCATTGGCGCCGGAACTCCACCACTTGCGTCCGTTGATGATGTAGTCGTCGCCGTCGCGGGTGATCTCGGTCTGGATATTGCGGGCGTCGCTGGAGGCCACCGCCGGTTCGGTCATCGAGAACGCGCTGCGGATCTCACCGGCCAGTAGCGGCTCGAGCCACTGCTTCTTCTGGTCAGGGGTGCCGAACATGTGCAGCACTTCCATATTGCCGGTGTCCGGGGCGGCGCAGTTGATGGCCTCCGGGCCGATCTCGGGACTCCATCCGGACAGCTCCGCGAGCGGGGCGTACTCCAGGTTCGTCAATCCGGATTCGGCGGGCAGGAACAGGTTCCACAGTCCGCGTTCCCTGGCCATCTTCTTGAGTTCTTCGACGACCGGGGGAACGGTGAAGTCTGTCGGGCCGGCTGCGGCGCGGTACTCGTCGTAGGACTTCTCGGCCGGCAACACATGGTCGGCCATGAATTCGGTGAGGCGTTTGTGGTAGTCAGCCGCCTTGGCGGACAGAGCGAAATCCACGGTGATTCCCTTCCACTGGGGTCCGGTTTCACCATATGTCACGGCCTCAGCCGTGACCGACCGGCTGGCAGTCCATCGGGGCGCCACTGCCGCCCGGGGTGCCGGTATTGCCCGCGGCGCCGACCTGTCCGGCGCGGGTCAACGGGTTGAGATTGTCGGCATCGGCCTGGCTGCCCGGCATGGCCATACTGCTGCACCCGGCGTTGGTCGCGGGCTGTGCACCGGCTTGGGTCGCGCCCATGACCAGACTGCCCGCGACCAACGCCGGGTGCAGCAG